>Ga0153956_1000867_pt1 | contig 30685 bp, 47 predicted proteins | sample TSFL040MetaG_FD_104704 | JGI IMG/M metagenome (GOLD analysis project Ga0153956, IMG submission 104704) | Attine ant fungus gardens microbial communities from Florida, USA - TSFL040 MetaG | ecosystem: Host-associated > Fungi > Mycelium > Unclassified | place: USA: Florida, Wekiwa Springs... | reverse complement strand
GTTTTGAGCGCAGGAAGCGCATCAAAACCGACCGCCAAATTTCCACGGAGGGAGGGGAGTCATCGCGCAAGGCGCGATGACCTGCGCGGCCGGGGTCGCCTTCTTTTGGTTACTTTTCTTGGCTGATCATTGCTGAGATAAATGCTATCGCATCTGTGGGAAAAATAGGGATTTTCCGGGAGTTATAGAGTGTTCATTGGATAGAAATGGAAAAGGATTTGCCATAAGCGCAATTGTATCGCGCGCCCTGTATCATAGATTAACGTTGAGCTACGAGGGGCATCGGCTTGGATGCGTTTGCCATGTGGGCGTGAATAGTTAAATCTTTATCACTAAATCCCCAATCTGGACCGAATTTAGTCCGCGCAATACCGGCTGAGATGGGGTAATCGACTCGGTGATGGTATCTTGGCTTCCAAACAAAGTGGCAAGACCAGCCGCCCCCCGTGATGTCACTTTTTTAATTTCTTTAGTGTCAGCAGGTCGTGTGTATTCAATTGACTTCAAGGTGGAGAGTTTTGCTTGCACATGCTCTACCTGTGCGCGACCCTTGACTATCTCTAACTGCTCGATTTCTTCGCCCGTATCGGGATCAAGGATGACATCGCCTAGCCCAACAACAAGGAACTGCATTCCAACTTCAACGTCCTGCTCCGCCCCAGCGTTGATGACCACCGAAAAGGTATCGGGAACATGGACAACTTTTGCAAAGTATCTGTCTTTGTTCATTATCTTGAATTCTCTAAATAAGTTGTGCCTGAATCGCGGAGAACGGGACTACTGGCCGAACAAGAATTGTCTTCAGGTCAATATTGGGATTGATTGGCGCCTCATTAGAGGAAGATGTCGGTAGAATCCGAATCTGAATGAAACGCTCTTGAATATGGTGAACAGCGCCAAGGAATATAAGCCGTTCTATGTCATCCACGTTCGAGTAGCAGCCAACAACGATTTGGTTTCCGAAATTTTCATTGCGACGTATAAGTAGAATTTGATCGTCCGACAAGTATTTGATTGGTACTTCGTAGGGCGCCGGCGGCCTCTTCTCATTAACTAGGTCGAAGACTAACTTTAATAAGATGATCGCAACAGTCGAGAACAACCAGATGGCTAGCAACATCCACTTGACGCTAATCTCTTGCGATGTATTTATAAACATGGTCACAAGTGCTGAGAGGAAGCCGGCTGCACCGACCGCCAAAGACACTCCTGTGGCACTGAAGACCGCTTGATTTATCCGATCCTTCATCATTAACAATTCACGCGGCTCTCAGACGCCCTGATTAATCGATAGGCAAGCCATACTCACTAGAAGCAGGTATATCTGGAGTGCCAATCGATTTCGAGGATTACGCTTTTCGTGCGGACCCACAGGTTCTATATCCATTCTAATGGTTTGTTATTAGTCTGGAGACCGCACCAGTACATGTATGATATAGTCCCAAATTTTAGCTTTATTATGGGCCATAATCCAGCTACTCCCATTAAAAGCTCCTCTTTGACGGGCTCAAACGATTTCGATTTTCCGATTGTTCACGTGAACAACTCCCCCTGCCGCCGCTCAACCTCCCGCCGCCTGACCCGCTCCACCAGCTTATAGATGCCGTGCACGGTCGGCTTGTACCGGCGGGCCAGCTCCGCATGGTTGACCCCGGTGAACTCACCATAGATGCGCAGATCGCGTTCCGCCAGTTTGAAATGGTAATCCTTCGGGAAGCTGATCAACTGGCCGCCCCAGTGCTCGGCCAGGATGTTGGCGATGGCGACGCCGGCCTGATCGGCCACGTCGGCGGCGATGCCGTAGTCCCTCAGCGTGGCCGCGGCGTGGTCGGCCACATCGGACAACAGCTCATGCCGCGCCGCCTCCATCCTGGAAGCCCGCTTTTCAGTCATGGGGTTGCCCCTCCGATCCACGGAGCCGACGTGCCCGCCAGCCCTTGAGCGATTCGAGCACCATCACCGCTAGGCGGCGGTCCCGCTCCAGCCAGTCCAGCCGATCGACGCCGATGCCATTGGCCTTGGCCGTCTGACGTTTCACCCACCGCTCCAGAGCCGGCTCCGACGCATCGGCGACGATCCCCGCAGCGCCCATATCGATCCACAGCGCCCGGATTTTATCGACCAGCGACTTGTCCTTGCGGTGGGCGGACATCGGGCTGAGCCGCCGCGCCGGTTTCCACCCGGATAAGCGCATCCGGCCGACCACCCGGACCAGTTGCGGCACCGTCATGTCCGAACAACTGCTGTTGCCGGTTTCGGTCCGCAGCAGCACCCGATAGGCGTCCTCATCCAAGCCTAAAAACGCCTTGGCAATGTGGATTTGCGCTATCAGCCTGCGGCGGTAATCCCCGGCTCGACGGTCAGTCATAGCACAGCCTCGCGTGATGCCGGCGATCAATGCAGCCGGCCATGAGGGTCACCGTCCTGGAACACACCGTAGATATTCTTTACCTGTCCGCAGACCGCATTGAACGCGGCCACGCCGACGCACTGCGCGGACGTCATGCGCGGGTTCTGGCTGCCCATATTGATGGTGACCAGCACCGTGCCGTCCATATCCTCCAGCTCGATCACAACCTTTGCCATACCGTCCTCCATTACAGTGTTGCGATATCCAGCACGATCTGCTGCCACTGATCGCTGCCGCCGATGCGCTCGTATAACCGCACGTAGGATTTGCTGCCCGCCACCTGCACGCTGTCGCGGATCGCCTGCATGGCCTGCTGCCATTGCTCGTCGCTGATCGCGAGCCGGGTCAGGCCCAGCACGCGGCCGGTGCTGATCTTGCCGGTTTTATCGGTCTGAAAGGCATGCTCCACGAGCGCGCGGATTTCGATTCGCGACCCCTCGGTCCAGCGATGAATGCACTGGTCGATCAGTGATTTCGCCACCACCAGGCGCTCATCGAACGTCAGGTACTCCGCATTGGCGCGCACCACCTTGTAGCGGCCGTCAAAGCTCGTCAGCGTCACATTGCCCTTGTCGCCGCCGATCCTGGCGCCGTATTTCTCCGCGGAGAGCTCGATAAACGCGGCAATGTCATCCATCGTGCGGGTTTTGAACAAAATCATCGCATCCTGCAAGGCTCGGGCATTGCGGATGATGTCGCGCACCAGATCATCGCGCGCCATATCGATGTCCGAAACCAGATTGCGCGGCACCAGGTGCCCCTGCGCATTTTGTAAAAAACCATCAGGGATCGTGTGCGTGTTCATAGCGAGCGGTCCTCCCTCATCGAATCCCAGTACACCCGACAACTTTTCACGACGACGTGATGCCGATAGCGGCGGTCGGCGCCGCCGCTGCCGGACATGAGCGACACCGCCGCCGGCAGTGCCCGAGTCTGTGCATCAGGCATAATCTCGATCACAGGCTGCGCGCCTTCGATATGTACACCCAGCACGGTGAAGCCGCGCATCATCAGCTCGACTAGCGCCTCGTTACAGATTTCAAATTGTCTGGAAACATGCCGGTTCTGCGCCGACAACACGCGATCGGATCGCTGGCTGGTGCGCACGTAACGCGGTGTGCTGATCAATGCGTTCATGCTCACACCTCGCGGATCACATCGGCGGTGACACGCGGCACGCCCAGCTCCGCCGCGGCGTTGATCGCGGCTGTCAGCACGTTGTTGACCGCCAGCGGATACAGCACCGAATAACCCGGCTGGCCGGCGCGCCGGGGCGCTCCGGTCAGCTTCTGACGCAGCGCTTCGATCGCGGCAATGTCCATCACTTCGGTCAGCGGTTTTTTCACCCGGTCGAAAATATGTTTCAGGTAATTGGGCAAATGCTCGCCCAACGGTTCGAGCGTCACCACCTCGATCCGCTGCACCACCTCGCGCACCTGCGGGTTGCGCTCGTCCAATTTCTGACCGAGTTCGTTTTGACCGACCAGCACAATGCCCAGCAGTTTTTTAAAACCGTCCTCCAGCTCGAAAAACCGCTTCAGGTGTTTCAGCGTGGCCATCGGCAGGACGTGCGCCTCCTCGATCATCAGCAGGTGCGAATTGCCCGCACGGTGCGACTCCCTGAGCGCGTTGTGCAATTGCCGGAACCGTACTTCGGACGAACGCCGCAGCAACTCGCGCGGCGCAATCTGCGCCATGATCGCCTCGGCGATATGCACCGCCTTCAGGGATTTGCCGGCGACATCGTTTTCCTCCAGCCCAATCACATACGGTTCGATGACCACGGTGGAATGGCCGTCGCGCTGGATGCGCTCCAGCAGATCGCGCCGCAGCGTCGATTTGCCCGCGCCCGATTCGCCGACCACGGCCATGAAACCGCCGTGGCGGGCCGTCTGGTACAACGCTTCCCGCACATAGCGGATATCGGGCGAAACGAACACGTCATCCGACGACTCCACCTCCGCGAACGGGTCGCGCACCAGACCGAAGGCTTTGCGCGCCGCTGGCGTCAGCACCTGTTTGCGTAGCAACATGCCATCTTCCCCCTCATTGTCTGTCCTGTCCGGGGCCGGCTTTTTTTCCAGGCTGGCGCAGGGCATGACCCAATCGACAAATGCCGCCTCCAGCATTTCCGGTGACGCCCCGTGCTGCACCAGATAGCTGTGGACTCCCTGCTTCAGCACCGCGCGCGCAGTCCGTTTTGGCCAGATGCCGTGATTGACCAACTGCGCCACCGATGACTCGCTCATCTTCAACCAGGCGCCGAGCTCAACCTGTTTCAGCGCCATGTCCTTCAGTACGAGTTTCAGATTCAGTCCCGCCATGTTCACTCTCCCACCACGCGCAGCGCGGGTTTATCGGTAGCGCGCAGCTCCGTTGCGATCCGTTCCAGCACGGCGTCCTCGTCGGGCACTCCTTCGGGATAGTGCCGCTCCAGCCAGGGGTAACTGTCCGCGCTCCAGGCGTCGCCCAGCAGCGCTTTAATGCGCTTCGCCGCCTGTACGTGCGTCAACAAAGGCGTTTCGATATACGGTCGCGGCACATCCAGCTCGGTGCCGCGGCGCGGCAGATAATCGGGCAACGGTGTATCCGTCACCGGCTTGTAGGGGTCGATGCGGCCGTCGAACGGCAGCGCCTTGCGTTTGCGTTTCGCGGCGGCCGCATCCGGGCTGTCGGCCTGCATCACCAGCTGTTCGATTTCCTTGCGGGCTTTTTGCGCCGGCGTATCGGCGTGGCGTTTGTAGCGTTCGCCGATCATCGCCGCATCGGCGCGGAAACCGAACTCGCCGTACCGCAGCGCCTCCACGATATGAAACAGCGGGCGGCCATCGGCGCCGGTGAGCACGACCTGGGCGCTGTCGGCATCGCGCCACGGGTTGCGCGTCAGCATCAGCTTTTCGCCCACCATGACGCCGGGGACGGTGGATACATCGAAATCGGTGCCGCGATAGGACACCGTCAACTGCGGCGTGACAACCCGCGATTCCGGCGCGCTCACGGCCAGCTCGCGGCACACGTCCACGCCGGGAGCGATACGCAATTGCTCCGGGGTGATGGTCTGCCATACCGCGTAACGACTGCGGCGGGTGCGCGAATGTATCGCCGTGCCGTTGTGTTTGCGCATCCAGCGCCAGGCATGACTGTTCAGGGTCGCGAGGTCGGGCACGTCGATGAACTTCAGGCCCTGCTCAAATTCGCGCTCGATCAGATCGTTGGTTTTTTCCACCTGTCCCTTGGCCCAGGGTTGACCCGGCTGGTTCACCCACACCTCGACCGACAACGCCGCGCACAGATTTTTGAATACCGCGCCGGTGTTGGCGCTGCCGGGGTCCACCATCACCAGCAGCGGGACGCCGTGAAACGGATCGCCGGAACCGCGCGCCTGAATCGCGTTGATAAAGGTGGCCGCCAGATTCGCGCCGCTCTCGGCGCCCAGCACATACTCGACATAAAACGCGCCGCTGGCGTGGTCGGTGAATACATAACGCCAGACGCGATCGTTGGCGATGCGCGCCGCGTTGAGCGGCTTGTTTTTATAGAACCGGTCGGCCTCCATCACCTGCAAGCCGCGGCTGCGTTGGCCGGCGCGCAGGTAATACAGCACGCACAGCGACGGATCGATCTGCCAGACATGATTGGGATGGCGGCTGGCCAGGGCGATCTTCGGCGCCGGCCGGCCGAGCTGATCGGGGTGCAGGCCGTAGCCGTACAACGCTCTGCCGATGGCGCTTTCACTGAGCGGAAAAAATTCGCCGGTGCGTTCATCGACCCGGCCGGCGACAATCAAGCCATTGCTGCGCAGCACCTCGACCGCCGCCGCCAGTTTCGCCAGCCGCTTGCCGTTGCGGCGGGTTGCCTCCATCAGATAAGCGGAAATGGTCAGCGCCTCATCGCGCGGCAGCGCGCATTGCCCCGCGTCGGAGCGACGCCGCCTTGGCGGGCGCACGGCGACCGTTTTCAGCTTGCGCAGCAGCGTCTGCACCGACATACCCAGCTCCTGCGCGGCCGCGGTATAAATCTCGGTGCGTCGTCCATGCGGCGCCGCCTGCGCGCGCCGCGCGATATCGACCAGGGTTTCCGTCAGCGCCGCGTTCATTCGTTATTCCTCGGCCAGCGGCAACGGCTGTTCGTTCAACACGCGATCGCAGCGGCTGATAATGCAACGGCAACGGTTCGCGTAACTTTCATACGCCTTGTATTCCGGCGTGCCGACCGGATAACCGTTGCTGAAATAGCCGTGGTTGGCGAAGTCCGAACGCGCGCGCAACCGCGCCCGCTCATTGAACAACGTCTGCAAATCCTTGGAGTCCATGATTCACGATTCCGTTTCGAGATCGCGCACCCACTCGGGCCGCAGATCGCCGTCGATGGCGGCGGGCAAATGATGACGCTCGCGGACTTCATGAATCGCGCGCTCCACCTGAATCAGCAGGCCGGCCAGAAACGCGGTGTGATCGGTGGCATGGCCGGAGCCGTGTTCGATCAACGCATCGAAACCCGCCTGCAATTCGCCGCGCACCGCCGCCTCGGCGGCGAAGGCGTAGCCGGCCACTTCCTTGCGCAATAACTCGCCTTGCTCATCCCAGGCCGGCGAGTTCACCTTGCGTTCCTTGCCGTTGAGCCTGGCGGCCAGTTCGTCGATCTTGCTGTTCTTGTCGGCGAGCAATTGCTGGTGCGCCTCGGCGTCGGCGCGCGCCTCCCTCAGGTTCACGCGCAGCTCCCGCACGCTCATGCGGTCCACATCGTCCAGCTTCAGCCCGGCGACGCTGCCGCCGTTCGCCAGCGCGGCCAGCGCCTCGTCGTCCTCCACCATCAGCTCGAACAGCTTGGATTTGCCCAAAAGCGCAAACGTCTGCGCTTTTTCCTGGAGTTTCGGCGACAGGTATTTGATCGCGGCCTGCATCATCATCTGCGCGGTGCGCTCGCCCAGGCCGAGTTTTTCGGTGACGATGGCAATAAACCGGCCGTGCGGCTCATGCTCTTTCAGCAGCACCAGACGTTTACCGGCCTCCAGCATCGCCTCGGCGCTCTGCGCCATGTAGAAACGGGCTTCATGAACAATGCGCTCCTGGTCATACGGCAGCCCGTCACCGAATTTCGCCATGATTTCCGCGCTGCGCTCGGCCATCAGATTCTGATCCCGCGCGATCTGCTCGGCCGGCAACGGCGCCAGTTCAACCGGCGCGGTGTTGTCCGTGGATTTTTTGCGTCCCATGTCCCGCTCCTTAGTATTGAGAGCCAGCGGCGATACGCTGATTGATTTCGCTGATGCGGTGTTGCAGGCGCGCGGTGTGCTCGGCATGCGCCTGGGCGATTTGCAGCATCTGCACGGAGTGCGCGAACCTGCCGTTATCCAGCTTCACGGCCAGCCCCTCGTCGATCAGCGTGACGAGCGCCCGCGTGACATTGCTGGGCGATTCACCCAGCGCCTTCGTCAGTTCGGTATTGCTGACGCCGGTCACGGTGTAGCCGCGCAGCGCCTTCAGTACGCGCAACACGCGCGCGGCCGCCGGAATGGTGCGAGTGGTATTCATCGTTCACCTCCAAAATCCAGTTGGGGCTGGGCATGCTGCTGCACATTCCCGCGATGCCAGGCCAGGTGTTCCAGTCCGGCCTGGACCGCGGCGATGGTTTCATCGGCGCCCTGGCCGCCGCTGTAAAAGCGCAGCAGCGCGCCGGTCGCTTCGTGCAGCACTTCCTGCAAGGTCTGCACATCGTTCGGGCTGACCTTGCGCCCGGTCGGAATGGCGATCAGCAACTGGTAGCCGCTGGCGGCCAGCCAGCGCGTCACGAAGTTGATGCCGCAAACATTTTCATAAGCGGGGATCACGACCGCGGGCATGCGCCCGGACTGAATCCACTTGTAGAGCAGGAAGTGATCGGGCAGCGACAGGCGCTCGGCGATCCTTTCCACCGAAAGGTTTTGTTTTTCCCGCGCGTAGTCCTTGCACATCTCCAGTGCGTCACGCAGCGACTTCGGCTGTACGCGTTTCCAGTTACGCCGGGCCATTGGAATCCTCCTGCCCATCGCCCGGCCGGGTGTCTTCCAAACAAATCAGGGGCTTGGCTATTGGCAACGGCATTGCATCGGGCACAATAGGTTCGGCTATAGTGCTGGGGACGGCGGTCACAGGGAGAGCGGTCATCGGCTGTCTCCTACGCGGCTCGGATGTCGCGCGAGCCCGGCGCCTTGAGGCCGAGCTTGACCGCGATGTCATGGGCTTTGCCGTAGTGGGCCTTGGCCTGGCCGTTGAGCACGCGATACACCGCATTGCGGCTGTATCCATGCTCAAGCGCCCAATCGGTAATCGTCCTGCCAGCCTGGCGGAACTGGGTTTTCACCTGTTCCGGGGTCAACGGAATGCTTGAAGGGGCCATCGTCGGCTTCCTTGATGCGAAGATGATGCACAGTTGTTGAGTTGATTATGGGTACAAGAGTACACATCGTCAAGGATATTTATGGGTAATTTTGTGGACATGGGAACCCGGCTCCGGGAGGAGCGCGAGCGGCTGGATTACAGCCAGAGCGCCTTTGCGGCCCTGGCGGGCGCGGGCCGGAAGACCCAATTCAACTATGAAATCGGCGAGCGTTCGCCGGATGGCGCCTATCTGGCGGCCATCGCCGAGGCCGGCGCGGATGTCCAGTACATCCTGACCGGCGAGCACGCGGCAACGGTGTTGGAACCGGAAGAACGCGTGTTAATACAGAGCTTTCGGAGGAGCCCCGTCGAGCTGCGTAAAGCCGCGCTCCGCATCCTCATCGCTGAGGAAGTCCACGCCTCGCGCTCATCCACCATTCATGGCGACGTCAACCAGAATATCGGAGGTGATGCCAGCTTCGCGGGAGCGGTCACCTTTAACGTCGCCGGCAGTCAGAAGCATCCGCCACAGGGAAGCGGCCGAGGAAAAACCAAACGGGAACGAGGAAACCCCAAGGAGTAGTAGAAGGCGGCAGTCATGGCGGAAAAACAGGATTTCCACGGCGGCGTAGGACAGGCCGCCGATTCGATAACAAACCAGAATGTCCACTTCAATATTCAGCCGGCGATCGACGAAACGCTGCTGGTCCCGGCCCAGCGTGAGCAACTAAAGGCGCTGGTTATCCAAATCTGCGAAGAATTCGGCGATCACGAATGGGACGTGTGGCGCCTGCTGCATGCGCGCGTGGGCGTGACCACGGTCCGCGAGATCAAACGGACGCAGTTCGCCGATGCGGAAACCGCGTTGCGCAATCATCTGAAACAGCGCCGGGACGAATCCAGCCACCGCAGCCTGGTCGGCACCATCCTGCGCGTGACCAGGGAAAAATCCATCCAGCGCGAGCTGAACAACTTCTGCACCCGCCAGTTCGGCGAGCGCCAACTAAAGGCGCTGACCCGCGAGCAGTTGGTGAAGACGCAGAACTTTGTGCTGGATTTCACCAACAGACCCAGTCCGCGACCGAAACGGGGACTGCTCGCGCTGGTGTTGGCCTATCCGTGGCAGTTCGCCTCTGTCTTTTTGTTCGGCGTGATTTTGGGTCGGCTTTGGTAATTCACAAATAACGTTGCATCCAACGTTCGGATTAAACGACTCAAAAATTTTTGCATTAACTTTTAATAATTGGATCAACTCACAGGAGATATGTTGTGGCGACTACTGTTTACTTTGAAGAAGTCATTAGGGATCAAGGCGGTAAAAACACAATGGATTTAGAGGTTGGCCGCTCCTCTTTCTATCCGGAGGACAGTATTTATATAAGAGTAGGTGATGAAACTGTGATTATGGATCGTGCAACAGCCAAGAGGTTTGTTGCAGCAGTCGTTTCTGTTGGCAGCTACCATGGCTTTGTAGATTGATGCCGCTTAAACACAAAACTGAGCCTCGCTCCGCGAGGCCACCACTGGCCATATTGGGTTCTGATAGAACCACAAGGCAGCACGCAATCTCTGGGTTTTGAAGTGAAATGAAGACGCTGGATGAAATTAAATATGAGGTGGAGCAGCTGGCCCGTATTGTTGGCGCGTCTGGGAATGATTTGCCGACCTACGGAAGAACAAGGGATCTCGCGTACCCGCACATAGAGATAGATGATGCCCAATATCATTACGTAATCGTAGAGCGGGGCCAGGAGCTTGAGCGTAAATCAACCCTGGATTTCAGTGAGTTACTGTACTGGATATTCTCCGATGTGACACACGACCTTGCATTCGCGTACGAGTTGCACAACCGCGTCAAAGGTCGAGATTGCAGGCGAATCGCGTTTTCAAAGCAGGTTGAGCTATTAAGCCTAATTAGTCCCAAAATGGCCGCCCGGCAAACAGAAAAAATATCCGAAATCTTGCGCTCTACCCCATACAGTGACGAGCCGAAATAATGGCACCCACCTACACATTAAACAGCTGGATATTTGGAGGAGTGGATGAACCCAGTAGACATTGGAAAGCTTCGCATCATTATTGAAAGTGAACTGCCTTCAGTAGAAAGGCAATTGCTCCACGCAGATGCGTTCGCTACAGGTTGCTTCCTTTACAAATCAGGCGCAAAAGCTGCCGGAAGAAAACTGTGTTACGGAGTTCTCGACTCGCTTGGATTTGAGAAAAGAAGAACCTATTTTTCGCAAATATTGGAAGCTTTGGATGGCAACGAAGATTTATTCGCATCCGAAATTTGGCCTCACGCGGAAATTAATGAGCTATTCAAAAGCAAGTGCGATGTATGAATAAGCCAAAAATTGAGGCGACCTACATTTTTGTACGCACAGCACCGAGCGGCTACGAACACACGGAGCTGACTTGCTATGCCGACAGTGCGGGCTTTGCATCCAGCGACAAGTACCATGTGTTTGAGTTCACTGAGAGCCCTGCGGAGGACGCGATGACTGCTCTTTTGCAGTTGGGGTTCACCGAGGTTGGGGCGGCCAAGCTGGCTGGCTTAGTACCCGAGTCCTGGAGCCCTACACCAGACACCTTTGTGCTAAAGCCCAAGGTGGTCGTCGCCCACCCACAAACATCTAGCTGATGTGCCATTCGAGCATTGTGAGAAAATGGATTTAGACTACATAAAAATTATCGTGACAATACTTCTGGCAGTTGTTGGCTGGCTTATTGGGCATCACTTTACCTCGAGGCGTGATATTGCGAACAAGCGTCGGGAGTTGGTGATAGCCCACCTTATAGAGACATATCGCATAATCACAAACGAAGTTTCGCACCGCGAAGAGTCGGATGAACGGAATTTAAAGCTAGAGAATTTACTATCCGATATTCAGCTTTTTGGCTCGCAGGAGCAAGTTGCTATAGCAAAGAAGCTGGCGGATGACGTGGCGGCAGGTGGCGTTTTTGAGTTAAGCGACTTAATAGTCAGTCTTCGCAAGGATCTGCGCAGCCAATTAAATCTGCCCCCAATAAGCGGGAATGTTAAATGGTTGAGGTTTGACGGCTCTAAAGCTTAATCACCGTAGTCGTGTGACGGGGGTTCAGTGAACCCGCACACTGTAGAGAGATCAGATAGGTTTCCTCATGCCTTACAGCACGACAGAAAACGAAGTAATTGGCCTGTGCATTTCCCTTGAAGCAATCGACAGCATTGTCAATCGCGCATTGCTACTCGAGCAAGAGGTTCAGGCCTTCCCCGGTGAGGCAGCGGTAATCTTCCACTCGAGCATCCACAAGGAGCTATTTCTCATCCGTCTGTTAGATATTGTCAAAGAGAGTGGCAGTAGCAAGCTAACAGGGGTTGACGGTTCTTGCCTTAAGGTATTAAAGAGTGCAACAAATACAGCGTCGTTTGATCAAAATGGAAGCGTCACAGAGCTGGCCACATCTGTTGCAGAACTCGAAGGATGGCTAGACCAAAAACGCCCCTTAAAAATGTGGCTCCCCACGCTCAATATAGACGCGACATTGGACATTCCTAGACTTGAGCTCATCACCATCTCCGGGAATAACTCGAAGCACAATCTATCTCGCCTAACGGGCATCGCAACGGTTGTTGCCAACAGATTGCGTGAGTGCGGATACGAAGTTTCTGAAAAATTGATCCCGCTAGCGCTTGATGACTTCAGAGAACATCTGTCTGATAACTACTTCATCTACTACAGCACTTGGCTTGCCGAGTTGCTCAACAACATCCGATGGGGAATACATACTTACCTTTTGCCAACATTTAAAAACTGCTATAAAGCCGAACCAGATGGTTTTTACTCCTATGAGTATCCATCCTCTATAAAGAATGAGATTCCTCGTCAATGGTTCTGGCGTCTCATGAATCACATAAGACGCGAGCCATGCCTGAAACGCTTCAAAGGTGCCCATTCTCTAAAGGAGGAAAGCTCTCTCGAATGGCAATAAGCTACTTATCAGAGAGTTTTCCTCCAATTACCGACCTCCAATTGAAGAATAGTCTTTTAATTGGCGATATCAGACGCCAATCCTGATTTTGCCCTCGTTCAAAAGCCCCTCCCAAGTGCTGCCGCCATCATGGCGGCGTCGGCTTCTGCCGCCCATCCAGCACTCGGGAACCCGTCATGCTCGTATTGCAGCGTTTCGCGTATTCACCGCAGGGAACCTTCGGCCGGCTGACAGTCGACGGCCGGCCCTTCAGTTGCTTCACCGTCGAACGCGCCTGGGCCGATAACGCGCCGAACCAGTCCTGTATTCCAGAAGGCCGTTACCCGCTCCGTAAACGTCCCTCGCTGGCCGTCACTCGCTCCTCCGGCGGCGAGTTCGTCGAAGGCTGGGAGGTGACCGGCGTTCCCGGCCGCTCGTTGATCATGCTGCATCCCGGCAATACGCAGCGGGATGTCGAGGGCTGTATCGCGCCCGGCGATGCGCTTGGCTTCGTCAACGGCGCCTGGGCGGTCCTCAACAGCAGAGCCACCTTCCGCGCGCTGATGTACCAGCTCGACGCGCAAAACCTTTGGCAGCTCACCATCGCATCCTTCACTCCCGGAGCAAAACCATGAAAAAAACGCTAGGTCTGAACACCGCCGGCATCGCCTTGCTGGGCAGCCTGTTCGGCCTGAACCTCGATGCGGAATTGCAGGCGCAGTTCGCCGCGCTGCTCGGCGCGATCGGTTGCCTGCTCAATATCTGGCTGGCACATCGACGTGCGCCGACGCCGCTCGCGGACAACCGGCAAAGTGGTTTCGCGTCGGTGGGTTTTGCCTTGCTGCTGCTTGCGGTCGGGCTGGCGGCTGTCTGGGGCGTCGGCGCCGCGCGCGCCGCGCTGCTGTAGTGATCGTCATGGATGACATCGACAGGGCCACCGACCACATCGCCCGCCTCAATGCCGCCGCTTTGGCGGCGCATTTCGCCGCGCGCCGGCCGCTGCGGGACTTGCCGGCGGCAACACATTGCGCGGATTGCGATGTGCAGATTCCCGAAGCGCGGCGCGAGCTTTTACCGGGCGTCGAACTGTGCGTCGAGTGTCAGGGATACAGGGAAATCTGGAGGCCGTCAGACTCGCCGCCACCGTGGCGCAATGGCTCATCACCGGCGGCGTCGCCATTTACGCCTGGATCGCCAACCGGCAGGCCGCCAATGCAAAGGAAGTGGAGGAACTGCGCGGGCGCGTGATCGCGCTGGAGGAGCAGATGCGGCATCTGCCGGACCAGTCGCTGGTCACGGATTTGTCCGGCGATCTGAAGGCCGTGCGCGCGGAACTGCAAGGCGTGCGGGAAACCATTGCCCCTTTGGTCCGCAGCGTGGACCGGATCAACGACTATCTGCTGAGCCATAGGTGATATGAGCGACTTTTCCGCGTTTCTCCGCGAGGATCAGCGTCTGGTGATCCTGCGTATCCTGGCCGACTTGCCGGCGTATCGCGCCAACAGCAGCGTGCTGACGATGGGGCTGGCGAACTTCGGCCACGGCGTCAGCCGCGATCAGACCAAAACCGAATTGCACTGGCTCGCGGAACAGGGGCTGGTCGCGCTGGAGCCGGTCGAGTCCGTGCTGGTGGCCACGCTCACCGAACGCGGCGCCGATGTGGCCGCCGGCCGCGCCCGCGCGCCGGGCGTGAAGCGGCCCGGAGCCTGACATGGGCCGCAAATCCAAACTGCAACGCCTGCCGCCGGAGCAGCGCGCCTATGTCGAACAGTTGCTGCGCGAGGACCGGCTGACGCTGGATGAAATGCTGGCGGCGATCCGCGCGCGGTTTCCGGGCGCCGATACCGCCAGCCGCAGCGCGCTGGGACGCTACCGCCGGACCTTCGGCGAAATGACCGGCCGGCTGCGCGATATCCAGGCGGCATCGACGCTGCTCGTCTCCGAACTGGGCGAGGATGTGGACGACCGCGCCGGCGCGCTGCTCGCGCAGGCGGTGACGACGCTCGCCACCCATGCCGCGCTGTCGGCCAACGATGCTGACGCCGATATCAGCATCAAGGAAGTGGGCGAACTCGCGCGCGCCGCGCGCGCGGTGATGCAGGCGCGCACCATGAGCCTGAAGGAGCGTCAGGCGATCGAACAGGCCGCGCGTGCACGGCTGTTGCAGGAACAGGAAAGCAATCTGCGGGAAACCGCGCGCGCCCAGGGCATGGATGAACGGCAGGTACAGTTCTGGCGCGAACAAGTGCTGGGGATCAGGTAGTGGCCGCCGTCATCAAACCCCTGGCCAGCACACTGCGCGTCGTCGAGTGGGACGAGCTGCCGGCCTCGGCGCGCGAGGTGCCGGACGATTTCAATCCGCTGGCCGATGGTGTGCTGATGCGGCACCAGATCGAGTTTTTGAAAATCCGCTGTTCGATCAAGGTGGCGGAAAAAGGCCGGCGCACCGGCATCACCTTCGCCGAGGCGCTGGACGATACGATCAAGGCCGCGTCGCGCAAAGCCACCGGCGGCGACAATATCTATTACATCGGCGACACGCGGGAAAAAGGGCTGGAGTTCGTCGGCTACTGCGCGAAATTCTCGCGTGTGATCGCGCTGGCCCAGGGCCAGGGCGTTTCCGATATCGAGGAATTTCTGTTCGAGGATCAGGACGGGCAAGGCAATACCCGCCAGATCGCGAGCTACCGTATTCGTTACTCCTCGGGTTTTCAGATCACCGCGCTGTCCTCGCGGCCGGCGAATATCCGCGGCCTGCAAGGCAAGGTGGTCATTGATGAGGCGGCCTTCCACGCGGATGTCCAGGGCGTGCTGGAAGCCTGTACCGCGCTGCTGATCTGGGGCGGCGAGATCGTCATCATTTCCACGCACAAGGGCAAGAACAATCCCTTCAACCAGCTCATCAAGGATATTCAGGCGGGCCGTTATGGCGACGACGCGGCCGTCGTGAAAATCACCTTTGACGATGCGGTCGCCAATGGCCTGTACGAGCGGTCGTGCCTGATGAAGGGCGAAAAGCCCACCGTGGAAGGCAAGGCGAAATGGTACGCGAAAATCCGCAACGGCTACGGTCCGCGCAAAGCGGCCATGCGCGAAGAACTGGATGCGACCCCGCGCGACGGCGGCGGTGTCTGTATTCCCGGCGTCTGGATCGAACAGGCAATGCCGGCCGAGCGGCCGGTATTGCGCCTGACGCTGGACGACGATTTCGCCCGGAAATCGGAAACGGAGCGCCGCGCCTTTGTCGATGACTGGATCGCGCGTTATCTGGCGTCCGTACTGGCAACGCTGGATCGAACGGCGCGGCATACCGGCGGCATGGACTTCGCGCGGCACCGGGATTTTTCGATCATTGCGCCGCTGGCGATCGCGCACAACTTGCGCCGGATCGCGCCCTTCGTCGTGGAAATGCACAACGTCCCCACGCGCCAGCAGGAACAGATTCTGTGGCACCTCCTCGAACGCCTGCCGAACTTCTCCGGTTTTGCGATGGACGCCACCGGGCCGGGGCAAACGCTGGCTGAATACACCGCGGATAAATTCGGTCACTCCCACATTCATCAGGTGGTGTTGAGCCGTTCCTGGTATGGCGCGTATATGCCCAAGCTGGTGGGCGCCTTCGAGGACGGCATGATCGACGTGCCGCGCGATGACAATCTCGCCCAGGATATCCGCGCCATCGAGGAAGTGGACGGCATCGCGATGGTGCCCGCGGTGCGCCGCCAGGATTTGAAAGACCCGGACCTGTACCGCCACGGCGACGCCGGCATCGCGCTGGCGCTCGGCTGGTTCGCCAGCCTGAACACCGCCGCGCCGATCGAGTTCGCGGCGGCGCCGGCGCATCCGCGCGGTTTTGACAATACCCGCGCCGGCGGTCACGGCCGCCTGCAAGCCGACGATGACAATGCGATCGCTTTACCGGAGCCCGCCGCATGGTGACGTTATCCCGTATTCTCGGCCCGGACGGGCAACCGCTGCGCCTGGATGACTTGACCGAACCGCAAACCGCGCGCGTCACGCAACTGCGCCACGACTGGCAGGGACATCCCTCGCGTGGCCTGACGCCCTCGCGCCTCGCGCAAATCCTCGACGACGCCGAACAGGGCAACACGCTGGCGCAGTTCGAGCTGTTCGAGGACATGGAGGAAAAAGACGCCCATATCGCCAGCGAAATGGATAAACGGCGCCGCGCCATGCTGCTGCTCGATTGGGACATCACGCCGCCGTCCAATCCCGACGCGGCGGAAAAATCCGCGGCCGTCGAACTCAAGGAGCTGCTGACCGACGTTCCCGATTTCGAGGACACGCTGTTCGATATCACCGACGCGATCGGCAAGGGTTTTTCCAATTTGGAAATCGAATGGCACCGCGCCGACGGCTACTGGCTGCCGAAGTCGATCACTCACCGTCCCCAGGGCTGGTTCACGCTGGCGCGCGGCTATCGTCAGGACATGCACCTGCGCACCGGCGCCGGCAGCGAGCCGCTGCAACCGTTCGGCTGGATCACGCACATCCACAAGGCCAAGTCGGGTTATCTGGAACGGGCGGCATTGTTTCGGGTTTTGGTCTGGCCTTATTTATTTAAAAATTATTCGGTCGCCGATCTGGCGGAGTTTCTGGAAATCTACGGCATTCCGCTGCGCGTGGGCCGTTATCCGCCGGGCGCCAGGGAACAGGAAAAGGCGACGTTATTGCGCGCGCTGGTCAACATCGGCCACAACGCCGCCGGGATTATTCCCGAGGGCATGCTGATGGAGTTCCACGACGCGGCCAGCGGCGACCCGGCCGCCTTCCAGTTGATGATCGACTGGTGCGAACGCAGCGCATCGAAGGCGATTTTAGGCGGGACACTGACCAGCCAGGCCGATGGCAAAACCTCCACCCATGCGCTCGGCGAAGTGCATAACGAGGTGTGCAAGGACCTGCGCAAATCCGATATGCGGCAGGTGGCGGGCACGTTGTCCCGCGATCTGATTTACCCCATCGCGGCGCTCAACGGATTGGCTCCCAACCTGCGTCGCGCGCCGCGCTTTCGGTTCAACGATCAGGACACGGAGGACATCGGCGCCTACGCCGCCGCCTTGCCCTCGCTGGTGAAACTGGGCATGCGCATCAAGCGCCAGTGGGCGCAGGAGCGGCTGGGAATCCCCGAACCCGAACCCGGCGAGGAGGTTCTGACCCTGACGCCGCCGCTTGAAAACCAGGCCGTCGCCACCGCACGACAACCGGCCGGCGATGCGCCGCAGACAATGCGCGCGATGCTTGACCGTGACCTGCAACCCGCCACGGCGGATTGGCTGAACGCCATTCGCGCGCTGATCGATCGGGCGGAATCGTTGTCGGATATCCGCGACGGCCTGGAACGGCTGCTGCCCGATCTGACGCTGGAGCACTACGCGGCGGCCATGGCCCAGGCGTTGGCCGCCGCCGCGCTCGCCGGACGGTACGACATTCTGCAAGAGGTGGCCGTCAGTTACGACTTTGGCCGGCAGGGACCAAAGCCCGCTGATGTAACCCCTCCGCCAAGGAGACCAGATCAACGCTGAGCTCTGATAACGCGCTCCATAAATTGCCCTCATCGAAAGGACTCAGCGGGTAATCGGCGGCCTCCTCGAAATCTTCCACCTCCGCGCGCAAACAGGCGGAGCGGTTGAGCAAGCGAACCAATCCTACAACCCCCATAGCCGCCCGATACAATCTGTCGATTTCCAAATCGCGCAGGCAGACCTCGACGCCATGCGGAAGTTGCGGCCAGGGTCCTCCGCTCAGAGGGGAATACAGGTTGCGGGCGGGATGTTTTATATCCTGCGTTTCAAGCGGCTTCGGTGAGTGGTTGTTACTGTCCGGCTGGTTGGATAGAGTACCGCTAGCCATGATCAATCTCCCTTAAGATTGGTGGTGGTTAGGGCTGTGGCGGTGTTTGCGCACCGCCACAGCCCGTCTTCGGGCTTCGGCAGCCCGACTGATCTAATATAGACCTCATAAAATCCAGTTTAAACCTACCTCAAGCAATTATTTTCTAATTTATATCTCCAAAGCCTAAAATCAGCTTTTACATGATCCAAAGGCACGATGTTATGGCGAGCGTATTGAGCGGTGCGCAATGCCGAATGGCTCGGGGCTTGTTACGTTGGTCGGTTGAAGACCTGTGCAAGGCGGCCGGAGTCAGTTCGATGACGATAAAACGCGTGGAAAAAGCAGATGAGGTTCCGAACGCGCAAATACTCACTTTGAAGGCTATTTACGACGCATTCATCCATACCGGCCGAGTGCGCTTCGAGGGCGAGACGGGCGTTTTTATCGTGCTGGGCGAGTCGGCACATCACTAGAAGCTCCTGCTCACTCGGTGGATTTTGTTTGTCATTTGTACTAACATTGCATCCGTTAAACCAATATCCAGAGGTGCAATCATGGCAAGTGCCAATGCTGCCAACCGCTCCGCCCGGCTGGGGCTGCGCGCCACGCCTGAGCAAGAGGCCGTGTTGCGTCGCGCCGCCGATGTGGCCCATAAATCCCTGACCGACTTTATCCTCGACAGCGCTTGCCAAGCCGCCGAGCAGACCCTGCTCGACCAGCGCCTGTTCATGGTTTCCGGCAGCCAGTATCAGGCGCTGATGGACCTGCTGGAGCGCCCCTCTCAGGATAACGAAGGCTTGCGCGACCTGTTTGCGCGCCCGGCTCCGTGGGATGCATCCAAGGCCGGGCAATGAACCTGTGCGGCCCGGAAGCATTGGCAGCACAGCACCAACTCGATAACTTCGATTGCGGCAAACCGGCGCTCAACAGCTGGTTGTTGCGCCACGCCCGCCAAGCCCAGGGCAGCGGATCGGCAAAGACGTTTGTGGTTGCCGACAATCAGCGCGCGGCAGGTTATTTCAGCCTTACCGTCGGCCAGGTCGATACGCTGGACGCGCCGGAGCGTATTCGCAAAGGGATGGGACAATACCCCATCCCTGTGGTGATTCTCGCGCGGCTGGCGGTGGATCGTGCCTATCAAGGGCACGGCGTGGGTGTTGGACTGTTACAGGACGCCATCCGACGAACATTGATCATCGCGGAACAAGCGGGGATTCGCGCCATGCTGACCCATCCCATTGATCAAGAGGCCGCCCGGTTTTACGCTCGGTTTGGTTTCATCGCGTCACCTCTGAGAGAGCAACAACTCTTGCTGTTGCTCAAGGACGCGCGCGGCTGGATAAAATAATTCCCGTCGAAAAACGGGATGGGCCGTTGCGGCGTTGCTATGGCGGTATCGCGTCAACAGGCTCAACGGAGGACGATATGGCGGGTGTCACTCTCGAACTGGAACATCGGCGAGTCCTCGCCGCGCTGCGGACAACGGCGGCCGCGCTGGCTGCTCCGGCGCCGCTGCTGCGCGATATCGCCGGATACCTGCTGCGTGCGAAGGAGATTCGCGTTCGCACGCAGCGCGCTCCGGATGCTACACCCTGGCAGCCGCTCAGCCCGCGCTATATCCGCCGCGAACACCGCAGCGTCGATAAAACCCTGCCCCTGCGCGCCTATCCGCGCCGCTATGAAACGCGCACCGCCGAACCTTATTTTCGCGAGGTCCGCGACGGCTTGATCGGCAACAGGTTTGTCAAAAAACGAAATTCCAATTTTGCCCAGCGCGTACACATCGGCGCTGACAGCGTCCGCCTGCCGGCGCGGCCCTGGTTGGGCGTGGCCGACAGCGACGCGAACGTGATCCTCGAAATCACCCGCCGGCACCTGCGCAACGCCGCGAACCGGCGCACCGTCTGAAACGCTCCGGCAAGGCGTGAATCGTGCAACCTGGGCCAACCGGCGCGGCGGCCGGACAGGCTTTATAAAGCCACCCAGGCGCTCCGGCGGCCCACGATCTGCTGCGCGTCGGCCATGCGGTGTTGGAATCGGGCTCAGAATGCTCACCCGGCGGCATCAATGTTTGGCTCCTGCGTGTTGCAGGTCCTCGATCAGCAAATCGATGTCGTTGGCCAGTTGCGAGGCGATATGCGCGCCGACCTGGGCCAGTCCGTTCACGGTTTTATCGGCTTGGGCCAGAGCGACGATGGCGGTGAACAGATGGGCGAGATGTTCCACGTCGCCCATGAAGATGATGCTGGCATCGTGCGCGCCTTGCAGGGGGCGTTTGGGGGTCATGGCGGTCTCTCCGTTGGACACGCCGCAAAACGTATCGTCGTGCCTAGGTGCGAGCACAGCGTCAATCCGCCTTCTTGATTGACCCTATTGTTTGGGGCGGCCGGGAGTGGCATTTCCAGTCAGTCGCTTCACTCGACTTTGGGTATTCCACCTGGGGGCGGGTTTTGCCCCGGTTCAAAAGCTAATCCACTGTTGTGGCGCCATGCTGGCGCCCATGAAAACGTCCCGCTCACAACCCGGTATCGCCCTGGCCCCATGCAGTTTTCAACTGCCGGAGCCGAACGCCGGCAATACCATCGACATCCAGTTCACGCCGGCCGGCCCGTTCCGCCCCGCGGACGGCAGGCCCCTGGAAGTCCCCGCCTGGGTGATTGATCAGGCCATCGCCGCCCGCGTCATCGCCCGCGTCAACGAACGGCGCACGCCGCCTGTCATCGACTACGAACACCAGACCCTGCACAAAGAGGAAAACGGCCAGCCCGCGCCAGCGGCCGGCTGGCTGCGCCGGCTCGAATGGCGCGAGGGTCAGGGATTGTTCGGCACCGTCGAACTGACCCTGCGCGCGCGTCAACTGATCGCGGATCGGGAATACCGTTATTTCTCGCCGGTATTCAGCTACGACCGCCGCAGCGGCGCCGTGCTCGATATCAAGATGGGCGCGCTGACCAACAGCCCGGCCATCGACGGCATGCGGCCGCTGGAATTGCGCGCCGCCGCCACCTTCATTCCAAGCCATGAGGAAATGTCCGTGAAACTACTGTCCGCCGTGATTGCCGCGCTCGGCCTGAACACCGACGCCGACGAGGATGCCGCCATCGCCGCGCTGACCAGCGCGTCCCGTTTTGCCGGCGAGGTGCGTCACGCGCTCGATCTGGATGCGGCCGCCAGCGACGCGACGGTGACGGCGGCCTGTTCCCGGTTCAAACAGCGCGCCGAACAGGCGAAACCGGACCCGGCCGAATTCGTGCCGCTCGCCGTCTTTCAGGAAACACAGGCCGAACTGGCCGCGCTTTCGGCCACCTTGCGCGCGCGGGAGGCGGACACGCTGGTTCAACAAGGGCTGGCGGACGGGCGCCTGTTGCCCGGACAGGAAGCATGGGCGCGGGAACTGGGCAACAGCAATCCGGCCGCGCTCACCGCTTATCTGAAAAGCACGCGGCCGATCGCGGCGCTGACCGGCACGCAAACCCAGGGCAAACCGCCGGCCGCCGGCAGCGCGACGGAACTCAGCGCGGAAGAACTCGCCGTCTGCACGCACATGGGCATCGCGCCGGAAGCCTTCGCCAAGGCGAAAACGGCGTGATCGCCGCAGAGCGTTTTTCAGGGAGCACGCCATGACCGCATTGACTCAAGATCGTGACACGCCGCGCCGCGACGGCGCGCAGTTTGAACATCCGGTCGCCGCGGCCACCCGGATTTTTGCCGGCGCCATCGTGGCGAATAACGCCAGCGGTTACGCCGTACCTGGCGCGACCTCGACCACCTTGACCGCGCTCGGCATCGCACAGGCGCAGATCGATAACAGCGCGGGTTTGGCCGGCGAGCAATCCGTGCCGGTGCGGCGCGGCCTGTTCCGTTTGGCCAACAGCGCCGGCGCCGATGAAGTCACCCGCGCCGACATCAACAAACCCGTTTACATGGTGGACGACCAGACCGTGGCGAAAAGCTCCGGCACGAATACGCGCTCGGTGGTGGGCATTGCGCGCGATCTTGATGCCGGCGGCGTCTGGGTCGAGTTCTGATTGTCTGTTCATGATCTGCTGCGCGTCGGCCATGCGGCGTTGGAATCGGGCTCAGAATGCTCATTTGCTGCGAGCAAACTCCACTTCTTCGCCCAATTCCACCTTGCCCGGCCTTAGCTCAGGAGACCATGAACAAGCACTGACATCGCACGCTTTTTTATTCAAGGGGAGTCACGTTTCGATGATCATCAATCAGGCCAACCTGCGAATTCTGTTCAATGGATTCAAAGCCTCGTTTCAGGGCGCGTTCGACGGCGCGACCACCGATTACGAACAGATCACGCTGACCGTGCCGTCCACCACCGCGCAGGAAACCTACGGCTGGCTCGGCCAGACCACCGGGTTTCGCGAATGGGTCGGCGACCGCGTCATCCAGAACCTGAAACAGCACAACTACACGATCAAAAACAAATCCTTCGAGAACACCGTGGGCGTGCCGCGCCCGGCCATCGAGGACGATCAATACGGCGTATATGCGCCGCTGATGGCGCAACTCGGCCAGGACGCCAGGCAGCACCCGGACAGTCTGATCTGGGCGCTGCTCGCCAAGGGATTCGGCAGCAAGTGCTATGACGGCCAGAATTTTTTCGATACCGATCACCCGGTACTCGATGCGAACGGCGCCACGGTTTCCGTCAGCAATTTTGCCGGCGGCAGCGGCGCGCCCTGGTTCCTGCTCGACACCAGCCGCGTCATCCAGCCCGTCATCCTGCAAAAGCGCAGGCCCTATCACTTCGTGACGCTCGACGGCGAAAAAGACGAAAACGTGTTTATGCGCGATGAGTACATCTACGGCGCGGACGCGCGCCTGAACGCGGGGTTCGGGTTGTGGCAACTGGCCCAGGCGAGCAGGCAGGCGCTCGACGCCAATAACTTCAACGCGGTGTACAGCGCCATGCAGGGCATGCAGGGCGACAACGGCCGTCCGCTCGGGCTGCGGCCGAAATTGCTGGTGGTCGGGCCGAGTCTGCGCGCGAGCGCGCTGGAGGTCGTGAAGGCCGAACGCAACGCGGCCGGCGCCACCAATATCAACAGGGATGTGGTCGATGTGCTGGTGACGCCCTGGCTGGCCGCCGCCTGACGAACAGGCGGCGCGAAAAACACGGGATCGGAGACAAGCATGGGTAAGCCAACCAAAGAGACCGGCGCGGCGGATACCGGAAAAACCATCGCCGCGATTTTTGTGCGCAGCGCGCCGCCGACATTTCGCCGCGCGGGCTTCGAGTTCAACCGCGAAGGTTTCGGCATCGCGCTGGACGCGCTCACCGAGGCGCAATTGCGGGCCATCGAAGGCGATCCCGATCTGTTCTGCGAGCGCGTCGATGTTCCCGCCGATCAACTTATCGGCACGGTGGAACGCGGCTGATATGGGATACGTCACGCCATCGCAGTTGGCCGAGCGCCCCGGCGCCACCGAGCTGGCCCAGGTGGCGAGCGCCGAGCATTAGGCGCTGGTGGATTACGGTCTGATGGACGCGACCCTGCGCGGCGCCGATCGCGACGCCTGGAGCGCGGCGGACATTGCCGCGGCCGACGCGGCGCTGGCCCGTGTCCAGGAGGCGGTACGCCAGGCGGACGGACTGATCGACGGCTACCTGGTGCAACGCGGCTATACCGTGCCGCTGGCGCCGGTGCATGAACTGGTCAGTGTCTGGTCCTGCGATATTGCCCGTTATTTGCTGCACAAGGACCGCATCGGCGATGAGCGCAGCGATCCCATCGCGCGCGGTTATCGGGACGCCCTGAAGCTGTTGCAGCAACTGGCGGACGGGAAATTCAGTCTGGGCGCGGGCGATCCGCTCGCCACCGCGCCGGACACGGATGTGCGTTTTGCGAGCGACGCAAAAGTCTTTTCCCGCCATGAGCTGCGGAGTTTTCGGTGAATGCCCAACCCTTCGACATTCAACCCGTGATCGAACGGCTGCGGGCCGGCATGCCGGAATTGCGTTTGGTCGGCGGCGCGGCGGATTACGCGGCGATCACCGGGTTGCGCGATTTTGTTCCGCCTTGCGCCTACGTGCTGATCGCGCAGGAGCGCGGCGAACCGAACGGCGCCAACGGACGGCAGCGCGCGCTGGTGACCTTCGGCGTGGTGCTCGCCGTGCGCAATCACAGCGGCGCGCGGGGAGCGGCGGACGATTTACGGCCGCTGCTGGGAAAACTGCGCGAAACCCTGATGGCCTGGATTCCCGGCCGACCCGGCGCGCGCGCCGTGCAATGGCTGCAAGGCGACGTACTCGATTACGACGCGGGCACGCTGCTGTGGAGCGACGTTTATCAAACGCAATATTTCATCGGGAGAGTTCCATGAACGTGACGCTGAAAAAAGCACATACCCACGGCGGCGTCGAGCATGAGGCGGGCGCTGTGATCGAAGTCGATGCGATCGAGGCCGCCTGGCTTGCCGAGCAACACGTGATCGACGCGCCGCCCGGCAAATCCGGCAAGGTGGATAAGGAGACCGCGCGATGAGCCTGTTTTCGTTTCAGGGAAAAATATTACTGGGCGAGCGCCTGGGCAACGGTAAACCCGGCGCGATGACCTGGGTCGGCAACGCGCCGGCCTGCACGGTCAAACTCAGTACCGAGTCCACCGACAAAACCGAATCGTTCAGCGGCAATCGATTGCAATACGGCCGCCTGCAAAAAGGCAAGACAGCGGAAATCGATCTGACCCTGGACGAGTGGACGCTGAAAAATATCGCGCTGGGTTTATACGGCACGGTGCTGTCGGTGGTTTCCGGGACGGTCACCGGTGAAGTTTTGCCGCCCGGACTGGTCGCCGACGACATTGTGAAACTCGATAAAAGTTTTATCAGCGCCCTGATCATCACCGACAGCACCGCCACCCCGGTCACGCTGCCCACCGAAAAATACAGTCTCGATTCGGCCAATGCCGGCACGGTGAAATTTCGGGACGTGGGTTCCTACACCCAGCCCTTCAAGGCGGCGTACAGCTATGCCAAGGCGGACAACGTCACGCTGTTCACCGCGCAACCGCCGGAACGCTACCTGCTGTTGGATGGCACCAATACCGAAACGGGCGAGCCGGTCATCATGCGGCTGTACCGCGTGCGTTTCGATCCGCTGGGCGAACTGGGGTTGATCCACGACGACTATGGCGACATGAAGTTGAGCGGCTCGATGCTGTACGACCCGACGAACGCCGCCGACAGCGCGCTGGGCGGTTTCGGCCGCATCGAACAGAAAGGCGTATGACGATGGCGCGCAAACTCAAACGCCGGACGACGCCGGCCGCGATCGACGAACTGGATGTGCTGCACCCGGAACGCTCGATGATTATCGCGGGCCGCGCGGTGACCGTGCGTGAATACGGTTTTATCGAAGGGCTGCGTCTGCGTCCGGTCTACAAGGCGTTCGCGGACGAACTGTACGCGGTGTTTGTCGACCACGCGCCGGAGTTCGAGGCCGTGCTGGATATCGTCGCGCGCCATGTCGATGCCATTACCGAACTGTGCGCCGTGGCCGCCGATGTCGAACCGGACTGGGTGCGTTCGCTGTCCTCCGATGACGGCGAATTGCTGTTGATGTTGTGGTGGGGAGCCAACGCCGGTTTTTTTATTCATCGGCTGGGCACCCGCCTGGCGGTGGCGCGGGCGACGGCGCAACGGTCGGCTGGGGCGAACTCTACGCCACCCTGATCGCACACCATCACGATCCCGCGCGACTCGGCAACTACACCGCCCGTCAGTTGCATCTGTATTACCGGCAGGCATTACGGCGCGAACGCCGGCAGCGCGCGGAGCGCATCGCGGATATCAACGCGGCGCTCATTGGCGGCAAACACGGCGCCGCCTTGTTGAACAGGCTGGAGTCCGATGACCAGTAACGGCGGCAATCTCGAACTCGCGCTGCGCATCACCGCCGACCTGAAGCAGGGGCGGCAGGAAATCGATCGCCTCGGCGAGTCGTTAAGCGACATTGGCAACACGGCGGCGCAGGCCAGCACCGAGCTGGAAGGTCTCGGCACACAGCAGCCCGATACCGACGGGCTGCAACAGATCCACCGCGCCGCCATCGATATCGCCGAAGGTACGCGCCATGCGGAGCAATCGACGGCGCGCCTGCGTTTCGCCGCCACCGGCTTGATGGCCGATATGCAGGCGCTGGATGAAGGACTGGCGCGCAGTGCGGCGGGATTCGAGGAAATCGCCGCGCAGGAGGAGCGACTGGATCGGTTGATGCGCGCCGGCGCGCTCACCGAAAAGGAATACCAGAAAGCGCTCGATACCTTGGATAAGCAGGAAGCCGCGCTGATCGCCACGCGCGACAAGGGCGAAAAGGCGCTCGGCGCGTTGCTTACCCGCTACGATCCGGCCAGCGCCGCGCTGCGGCGTCTGGCCGACGATGAAAAGGCGTTGGAGGCGGCGCTGGCCAGCGGCGGTTTGTCGCTGGACCGCTACAACAAAGCCATGAATGGCCTGAAGGTGCAGCGCGCCCAATGGCAGGCGCAGCAGGACGGCGCGAAGGGTTTTGCCGACGCGCTTGAGCAGTTGAATCTGAAATCCGCCGGCGCGCAGCGCGAGCTGGGCGTTCTGTTGAAAAACGTGGCCAGCGGCGACTGGTCGATGGCGCAACAGAATCTGATGACCCTGGCGAACCGTGCCGGAATCATGCCGGCACTGATGAATCCCGCCGCGCTGGCGGTCGGCGCCGTGGCGGCCGCTGTCGGTGTATTGGCGGTCGCCGCCTACCAGGGATACCAGGAAAACGAACGCCTCAATACATCCATCATCGCTACCGGCAACTATGCCGGCGCCACCGCCGCGGGCGTGCGCCAGATGGCGCAAACCTGGGGCGTCAATAACGGCGAGATCGGCAAAACCCGCCGGTCTGATCGCATCGGGCCGCGTCTCCGGCGCGGCGCTGGACAGTGTCGGTCGCGCGGCGCTGGCCATGTCCGAGTTGACCGGTCGCGGCGCCGATCAGGTTGTGGCCGATTTCGCGAAGATGACCGATGACGCGGTGCGTTGGGCTGTCGAAACCGACCGGCAATATCATTTCCTGACCACGGCGCAACTCGCGCACATTCAAACTTTGCAGCGCCAGGGCAAGGAGCAGGAAGCCGCCGCCGAGGCGACCCGGATTTTTGCGGACGTGGCCGGCGAGCGCTTGCAGCGGGTTTACGCCAGTCTCAATCCGCTGGAGAGCGGCTGGAAATCGCTGACCGACACGATAAAAAATTCCTGGCAGACGCTAAAGGATTCGTTCAGCGATGACCCGGAAAAACTGCGCGCCCGCTTGCAATGGTTCATCGACCAGCGCACGCAATTGCTGGCGCAAGGCGGCAAGGCCGACGCCAGCCTGTTGGCCAACGATGTTTATATTCAACAGTGGCGACAGCAACAGGCGGCGCTGGATCGACTGATCGACAAAGAGCGCCAGGCCGCCCGCGTCGAGGGCGAACGGCAGGAGGCCGAGGACCGCGCCAAACGCGCATTGCTCAACATCGACAACCAACGCATTCAATGGCAAACCAAGGCCGAACAAAAACAGTCGGCGCTGAACCGGCTGGCGCAGGACTATATCGATCTGTGGAATGCCGGTCGCGGCAAGGATAGTCCGGCCTTGCAGGGCGTCAGTTTCGCCAACGGCCAACCCGCCGGTGGCTCCTATGCAATCGCACGGCAGCGCATCGAGGAAAAATATACCGACCAGCCGGCGCGCGACGAGGAATCCGCTTACGCGCGCCTGAACAGACAAATCACCGAACGGATTGCCGCGTTGAATGCCGCCAACGCATCGGAAACCCGACTGACCGAAACGCAGCAGTTCAGCGAAAAAATGCTGGCGACCCTGGCTGACGGCACCAACCGGCTGACTCAGGCGCAACAGGCCAATCTCCGCGCGCGCCTGCGCGATCTGGCCGGCGTCGATCGCGCCAGCCAGGAAAAAGCCGACGCGAAAACCCTGGGCGATATACAAACTCAATACCTGCGCGCCATCGGCGATAACGCCGCGTTGGCCAGCGCCGAGATCGAACAGAAATGGGGCGATCTGATTCGGCGTCTGAACGCGCGCGGCGATCAGGATGGTCGCGCATTGATTCAGAAGTTGCTGAATGCGGAACAGGCGCAACGCCAGGTCGAAGCGATACAGCGCCGTATTCAGGATGTGCTGGCCGAACAATCGCGCGGCGAGCAGAGCGTACAGATTCAGCGTCAGGCCGGACTGATCAGCGAGATCAACGCCCGCCAGCAACTCGTCGAACTCAACCGCCGGACCGCGGAACAATTGCAGTTAATCCGCCCGGATTTGGAGGCGCTGCAATCGGCGCCCGGCGACATCGGCCGCAAGGCTGGAGCGGCGCTGGCCGCGCTCGATACCCAGACGCAACAACTGCGCGTGACGACCGGGCTGCTGTCCGAAACGCTGCGCAAAGGTTTTGAAGAAGGACTCGCCTCGGCATTGCAGGGCCTGGCCGATGGCACAAAATCGTTGCAGGACGCCGTGCGCGGGCTGGTGCAATCCGTCGCGGGAGCGATGGCGCAACTGGCCGCGCAGAATCTCGCCCAACAAGCGACCGAGGGATTATCGCAACTGCTCGGCGCCACGGGTAACGACCCGTCGCAGACCGCCGCCACCGCGACGAACACCGCCGCGCAAACCGCGAACACGACGGCGGTGGCGGCCAACACCACGGCGCAGGCCACCGCGGCTACGGCGCTGGGTACAACGGCCACGGCCGCCGGCGCAACGACGACCGCGATGGCGGCGGCGACCCAGGCCGGCGCCGCTTTAAGCCTAGCGCTGCAAGCCGCGGCCGTGGCAGCCGCCGGCAATTCAACGGCCGATACCGTGGGGACCGTCGCCAAGGTTGCCGCCGCGGCCTCGGGCGGTTTGATACGCGGACCCGGCAGCGGGACCAGCGACAGCATTCCCGCCTGGCTATCCAATAACGAATTTGTGTTGCGCGCCGCCGTGGTGCAACAGCCCGGCGCCTTGGATTTCCTGCGCGCTTTCAATTTGCGCGGCATGGCCGCGCTGCGCTTTGCCGATGGCGGCCCGGTGGGCCTGCCCCGCATCAGCGCGCCGCGAACCGCCCGATTTGAACTGGCCGAACCTGCCGCGGCGATGGGCGGACCCGGCAATGTCACCGTGCGCCAGCGTCTGCTGCCGGTGCTCGACGACGATCTGATCGCCGATGCGCTGCGCGGCCCGAAGGGCGAAGAACTGATAACGCTGCATATCAGCCGCAATCCCTCGAAATTTCGCAGTCTGCTGGGGAAATAAAAATGGCCTCGGAAATCGGCTATGTCGATAACAGCTCGATGCTCGCGCATTACGCCATGCTGGATAAACTCAAAACCTTTTCAGAAGCGAACGGATGGACGGTACTGCGCTACGACACGGTATCCGCGAACCGGGAAGTGATTCTCAAGGGCGCGGGATTTTCCGGCGTCGAGGAAATCTTTGTCGGCTTCCAGACCTACCACAATGTGGCCAGCGATTATTACAATCTGGTTGCCGCTGCCTTTACGGGTTATGTACCGGAAAACACGTTTTACACGCAGCCCGGCGCCACGTGGTCGGGTGTCCCCGCCCACAATCAACGCATCGACTACTGGCTGTCATTGAATCCGCAGCGCATGGTGCTGGCGATGAAAGTGGGCACACCCGTCTATGAGTCGGCGTATGTCGGTAAATTCCTGCCCTATGCGCGGCCCAGCCAATATCCGTACCCGGCGGTTTGCGCCGGCATGCTCGATGGCGCGCCGGCAACCCGTTTTTCCGATACCACGCATTCCATGTCCTTCAAGGGCAACCGCAATAATTTTCGCATGCGTTTCAATTCCGGCGCATGGCTGACGCCCAAGTGCTGGCCCTGGAATAACAGCGATCTGGCCAACTCCAATTCCACCAGTAATTACAACATCCGCCCCACCGATACGTTTTATCCCTTGTTGCCGGTGGTGCTGATGGACAGCGGCAATGTGTACGGCGAGCTGGACGGGGTTTATTTCATCACCGGCTTTAACAATGTGGTCGAGAACACGCTGACCATCGACGGTAAAACTTATGTGGTCATTCAGGATGTGGGGCGCACATCGTTTCCCGATT
>Ga0153956_1000866_pt1 | contig 30689 bp, 30 predicted proteins | sample TSFL040MetaG_FD_104704 | JGI IMG/M metagenome (GOLD analysis project Ga0153956, IMG submission 104704) | Attine ant fungus gardens microbial communities from Florida, USA - TSFL040 MetaG | ecosystem: Host-associated > Fungi > Mycelium > Unclassified | place: USA: Florida, Wekiwa Springs... | reverse complement strand
CCGGAAGTACGCGAGCCCTAGGGAAATACAGGTCGATATCCTTGCCGGACCAAACCTGAGCCAGGTTCGCGGCCGCGCTCACCGATGCGATGCCGCCGCCGACTACCGCGATCCGCGACGCGCGGGCCAACCGGTCGTGGCTGTCCTTCAGGTCCGCAGCCACCTGGTCGGCGGATTGCACGGTCGGCGTCCGCCAGAAACCGTTGCTCACCCCGGTGGCGATGAGCAGTGCATCGAACGACTCGCGTACCACGACACCATCGGCGGTACGAACCGAAACCGTGCGCGCTGTCAGATCGACGCCCGCCATCGCACCGTGCAGAATCCGCACCGGATCCAGTCCACGAAATCTGCCGAAGCCGATCAGATAGTCGCGCGCCCACTTCTCCGGGCGGGACACCCGCATGCCCAGTTCCTGACCGCTGACCAGTCCATCCTTGACCGAGATACCAACGACGTCGGCCTTCCCCGCCAGCGTGCGTGCTGCGTGGATACCGGTGTCTCCCAGTCCGGCGACGACAATTCGTTTACGACTCACACCTCGACGGTATCGCCCACCCGGTTGATCAGCTGAGAATTTGCCTATGGTGGCGCTCATCGCCCTCCGGTGCTACCGTCACAGCAAATGGAAATCGTTTTCATTATAAATTTGCGGCCATCGGGCGCGAAGACCGCCCATTTCCGATGTCGAGACACTCGAAATATAGTCGTGCTCAACGAATTACAGATCACCTCGCCTCGAGGGCAGTCGATCCATATGAATAGCCACGCAAGTGGATACGGCAAAGTCTGGGCCATCACGCGCCGGCGCCCCACTAAAGTAAAGCCCTAGAGTAAACAGCAGATGAAGGGAAGGTTTTTCATGATTGCCAACAAGGCTGTACACCAAGCCGCCTCAGCCGTCGTCACGGGACTCGTCGGTGTCGTCGCTTATGAAGGATTGCGCAAGACGTGGGCCAAGCTGCCGGTCCGCGAAGCGAGCGTCTCCGCCGCCGCGTTGGCACTGCGAGGTACCCGCAAGGCCGAAGAATGCGCCGAGTCCGCCCGCTTGACCGTCGCCGACGTGATGGCCGAGGCCCGCGAACGTGTCGGCGAAGAGGTGCCGCCGCCGGCCGTCGTCGATCCGGAACATTCACACGACCACGACCACTGATCCCGATGACCGCACTGGAGGTCATCTCTGACGCCGGCGGCCGGTTACGGGTCCGCGCACCGTGGGTGCGCGCCGATCCGATCCGAGCGGTGGCTGTCGAGGAATCTGTCGACAAGGTGCCCGGCGTCCGGGCGGTACACGCCTATCCACGGACCGCATCGGTGGTGGTCTGGTACTCGCCTCGCCGCTGCGATTCCGCCGAGCTCATATCGGCCATCGCTGCGGCACAAGAAATTCCACGAAATCTCGTCCCGGTACGTACACCCCGGTCGGCCGACATCCACAATGCCGATGTCATTCGCATGGCCGTCGGTGCGGTAGCGCTGGCGCTCTTGGGAATTCGTCGTTATGGCCTGGTTCGGCCACCGCTGCTCGGACCCACCAGCCGACTCTTCGCGACGGGCGCGACCATCGTCACCGGCTATCCGTTCCTGCGCGGCGCATTGCGCTCCCTGCGCGGCGGCAAGTCTGCCGGTACCGACATGTTGGTCTCGGCCGCCACCATCGCCAGCCTCATCCTGCGCGAGAACGTGGTCGCGCTGACGGTGCTGTGGCTGCTCAATATCGGTGAGTACCTTCAGGATCTGACGCTGCGCCGTACCCGCCGGGCAATCGCAGACCTGCTGCGCGGTGCACAGGACACCGCGTGGGTGCAGCTGCCCGATGGCACCGAAGTCCAGGTCGGCACCGACTCACTGTGCATCGACGACCTCGTGGTGGTGCACGAGCAGGTCGCGATACCGGTGGACGGCGAGATCGTCGCCGGCGACGGCATCATCGACCAGTCCGCCATCACCGGTGAAACCCTTCCGGTCACCGTGTCGATCGGTGACGTGGTACACGCCGGATCAGTGGTCGTCCGGGGCCGGGTCGTGGTGCGGGCGCGTGCCGTCGGCAACCAGACCGTGCTGGGCCGAGTGGTGGCCAGAGTTGAAGAGGCCCACCGTGATCGGGCGCCGATCCAGACCGTGGGCGAGAATTTCTCCCGGCGCTTCGTCCCGGCGTCCTTCGTCTTGTCCGCCGCGACCTTCCTGCTCACCGGCAATGTCCGGCGCGCGATGACCATGCTGTTGGTGGCCTGCCCCTGCGCGGTAGGGCTGTCCACCCCGACCGCGATCAGCGCGGCCATCGGCAACGGCGCGCGACGCGGCATCCTGATCAAGGGCGGGTCACACCTGGAGGCGGCCGGTCGCGTCGATGCGGTGGTCTTCGACAAGACCGGGACCCTCACCATGGGTCGCCATATCGTCACCAATATCGTTTCTTTCCAAGAGGATTGGCCTGCCGAGCAGGTGCTTGCCTACGCTGCCAGTTCGGAGATCCACTCCCGTCATCCGCTGGCCGAAGCGGTGATCCGATCCACTGAGGACAAGCACATCGTCATTCCGCCGCACGAGGAGTGCGAGGTGCTGGTCGGTCTGGGCATGCGTACCCGCGCCGACGGCCGCACGCTGCTGCTGGGTAGTCCCTCGCTGCTGCAGCAGGAGAATGTGTCGGTCGACGCGGACGCCGCCGCCTGGGTCGAGCGACTTCGGCGACAAGCCGAAACCCCCTTGCTGTTGGCCGTCGACGGCAAACTGGTCGGACTGATCAGCCTGCGCGACGAGCTGCGGCCGGAAGCCGCAGAAGTACTCGAAGCACTTCGTGCGTCGGGGGTTCGGCGCATCGTCATGCTCACCGGTGATCATCGGGAAACCGCCGCCGCCATCGCCGACGAACTCGGGATCACCGAATGGCGCTCCGAGGCACTGCCCGAAGACAAACTCCTGGTGGTTCAGGCGTTGCGGGATGAAGGCCATACCGTTGCCGTGGTCGGCGACGGGGTGAACGACGCGCCCGCGTTGGCCGCAGCCGATATCGGCATCGCGATGGGCCTGGCCGGCACCGACGTCGCGGTGGAGACCGCCGATGTCGCGCTGGCGACCGATGATCTACGGCGACTGCTGGACATCCGACAGCTGGGTGAGCACGCCGTCGACGTGATCCAGCAGAACTATGCGATGTCGATCGCGGTGAACGCGTTCGGTCTGCTGCTCGGTGCGGCGGGTGGACTGTCGCCAGTGCTGGCGGCCGTCCTGCACAACGCCTCGTCGGTGGCCGTGGTGGGCAACAGCTCTCGGCTGATCCGGTATCAGCTCAGCTAGCTCTGCTGCAGGAAGGCCACGATTCCGCGGACGATCGCATTGGCATAGGTCTGCTGTCCCTCGGCGGTGGCCATGGCCTGGCCTTCCTGCGGGTTCTTCATGTTGCCGCACTCGATCAGGATCGACGGGTACTCGGCGAGGTTCAACCCGGTCAGATCCGAGCGCCCGTAGAGTCCACCGCTGCCGATGTAGGTCGACGGGGTCAATCCGGCCGCGGCCATCTGGTCGCGCATGATCTGTGCGAACCGAACCGAGGGACCGGCCTGGGCCTGGTTGAGCGGCGGCGCGGAGTAGTTCACGTGGAAGCCGCGTCCGCCGGCGGGCCCACCGTCGGCGTGGATCGACACGATGGCGTTCGGCCGCAACGCATTTGCCATCATCGCGCGCTGATCGACGCACGGCCCCAACGCGTTGTCGTCGCCGCGCGACATCGCGGTGCGCACACCGAGCTGGCTGAGCTGCTGCCGAATCCGCAGCACCACATCCCAATTGAAGGTGTGCTCGGAAAAGCCTGCGTTGGTGGAGGTTCCGCTGGTCTGGCAGTCCTTGGTGCCACCGCGTCCGGTGGGTACCTGCTTGTAGATGGACGAGTCGTTGGCGCCGTTGTGCCCGGGGTCCAGGAAGACGATGGCGCCGGCAACGGTGCCGGCCGCAGCGACGGGGGCCGATGCGAGCGAGGACACCACGGCAGGCATACCCATCAATACCGGTGAGGCAGCAGCCATTCTCAACATTCGGCGGCGCGAAATGCACCCCGCATCACTGTCTTTTTCGCACGAACTACTGGTCACTGTCCACATGCTACGGACGGCCGATCGTCGCACCCGGCAGCGACTTGACACGATTCCGTTACGAAGCAATAACTTCAGGACAAGAAACGCCGCACATACGGCGCGAAGCGCCGAGTCAGATCGTCCGGATCCAGTCCGAACATCTCGCACGAGGTGGCGACCCGTCCCAGCCTGCCACGTTGATGCCCGGCCAGATAGCCGGCCATCGATGCCCGCTCCGACGGCGAAAGCTCCTCTGCAGCAACAGAGAATACCCGCGTGGCGACACCGAGGTCATCGGCCATGAAATCGTCGAACCGCACATCGATCGACCGCTCGGCACCGATGACGTCGCGGTCGCGCACCACGCCCGCGAGCATGTGTTCGAGCCGATCCACCCAATACGCGGCGATTTGTTCGACCGGTACCGGGCTGCGGTGCATCCGCGCCGAATAGGTGATCATCGCGATCATCGACAGCACCACCGGGATCGGATCACGGTGGGTGAAGATGCCGACCACGCCCGGCAACGTGTCATCGAGTACCGGGATCTGCTCCAGGTGCTGCGGCGATTTCAGCAGCCACCGTCGACCGCCCCGCAGATATTGCAACGCCTTGAGCTGGGTGGTCAGGTGCCGATAGTGCGGTCGCTGGTCGTGGCCCAGGTAGTAGTCGCGCCAAGCCGGGACGTCGGCCAGCGTCTCGAAGTACATGGTGGAAAAGTCGTTGGCCAGCAACTGAATTTCCTCGTGCACATGCTCGGTGGTCATCTCGTGCATCAGTGGGAAATGCGGCATGACGATATTCATCACGTTGACCGCGACGTCCATCCGGGTCATTCGCGGATCCGGCTGGAGGCCGGCTTCAGCCGCGAGCGGAAAGGGTTCCACCGCTTCCCAATACGGCAGGGTGCGAAACCTCCCGGCGGCGGCCAGCAGATTATGCAGGTGGGTGGTGCCGGTGCGCGGCAGTCCGACGATGACCACCGGGGGCAGCAACTCGATGTCGTGAATCTCCGGGTGCCGCTTGAGCAGATCGGTGAGCAGCAGCCGATTTTTCAAGAGCTGCAACAGCTGTCCATAGAAGTTGACCACGCCGGGCCCGTTCATACCGTCGATGTCCCGCAGTGCGCCGAGGTAGACGTCGAGGCGCTCGCGGTAGTCGGTGGGGCCGAAGTCGTCCAGGCCGGTGTCGGCGGTTGCCTTGGCATGTAGCGACTCGGCATCCAGCGGGCAATCGGTGGCCATCATGTCCATGACGTCGCGGAACTGCTGCGCCTCGCGGCTGAAGGTCGGCCGGGCCAGGTCATCGAGTTGAACAACGGTGTCAGTCACGCCGAGTTATGTTACTGTGAGTTTCGTAATGATGGCGGAAATTGGACGACCTCGTGATCGCCGTATCGACGGCGCGGTTCTGGCCGCGACCGTCGACCTGCTGGCCGAATCGGGATACCCCGCGCTGTCGGTGGATTCGATCGCCCGACGTGCGGGCACCAGTAAACCCGCCATCTATCGCCGCTGGCCCAGCAAGGCGCACCTGGTACATGAGGCGGCCTTCCCCATCGGCGCGGCCACCGAACTACCCGACACCGGAACGTTGGACGGAGACGTCCGGGAGATGCTGCGCCGCAGTGTCGCCGTCCTGAGCACCCCGGCCGCCAAGGCCGCGCTGCCCGGTCTTCTCGGTGAGATGGCCAACGACAGCACCCTGCATGCCGCGCTGCTCGAACGGTTCGCCGACGTGCTGACCGGCGGTATCGGTGAACGACTGACTGCGGCCGCCGCTCGTGGTGAGGTACGTACCGAAGTGACCGCGGCAGATCTGACCGAGGTGGTCGCCGGCATGGCATTGTTCGGCGCACTCGCGCTGGGCCGCGACCTCGATGCCGCTTGGATCGAACGACACGCGACACTGATTCTGAAAGGTATTGGCACATGACCGAATCCGGAGCAGCCTGGCGCGAATTGCTGGACGTGCTGCGCAACCTGGACCACTCATTCCTCGACGGCGACCGCGCAGTGACCGATGATCGACAGATCGCCGACGGCTACCGCATGCTGGCCACCGGCCTGGGTGTGGCACTGGACTGCTACCTGTACCCCGAACCGGGCCGGCCACAATTCATCCCGGTCAACACGCCGTTTCGCCACGATCGCCGGTGGGGCGGCGACAACACCGACGCCTACTACTACCTGTGCCCGGTGGACCCGCAGCGTCGCTATCGAATCAGCGGCAACAAGGGCGACAGCGTCTACCTGTCCCTGACCGCCTACAACGAACCGTCACCGGGCGCCTGGTCGGACCGGGTGGTGGTGATCATCCGCGATGACGACATGACTTTCGACGCTGACGGCAACTTCAGCTTCGAGATCGGCCCCGTGCCCGACGCCGCGGTCTTCATGACCCGGGACTATCAGGCCGACCCGGCCACCGGCCGCCCGGTCACCTGGAATATCGAGGCATTGGATGCACCGGGGCCATTGCGGCACAATGCTATGGATACCGCCACCGCCTTCCGCGCCGCGGCCAACTGGATCCGGACCTTGTTCGCGATCATGCCGATGCCGGTCGGCACCCGCCCCGACGACAAAGCCTCACTCGGTCATTCGACGGCGCACCTGGCCAACGAATTCGCCGAGCCCTACCAGGTTCCCGATGCCAACTTCGGCTGGTCGGCGCGCGATGCCTGCTATTCGTACGGCAGTTTCGTGCTGGCCGATGACGAGGCCCTGGTCATCACCCATCGCCCACCGAACTGCCGGTTCTGGAATCTGGTGGTGTGGAACCAGTTCATGGCCACACCCGGTGTCGACGACGTCCGTAGTTCGGTGAACAATCACAGCGCGGTACCCAACGCCGATGGTTCGGTAACCATCGTGGTGGCCAAAACTACTACGGCACATCCGAACTCGTTGTCCACGGCGGACTATCCGCAGGGCATTCTGGCGTTCCGTTGGTTCCTGGCCGACGAGGTGCCGGCGCGTCCCGAAGTTCAGCTGGTGAAGATCACCGATATCACGGGGTGATGGCGTCGATGGCGCGGTAGATCCGTTGTTCGCTGACCGGTCGGGGTGTGCCGAGTTGTTGCGCCCATAGGCTGACCCGCAACTCTTGGATCTGCCGAGCGATCTCCCGCACGTCCTCGCCCTGCCGACGCTGCGGCGAAAGCGCCTGTAGCAGTTCGTCATAGGCGTCCTGCACGGCGAATACCCGGTCCATTCGCTCACGATCTGCCACCAGTCCCTGCGGCAGACGCTCCATCCGCCGGGCGATGGCCGTCAGGTAGCGGGTCAGGTCGGCCAGGTGCGTGACGCCGGTGACGGCGACGAATCCCTTGGGCAACAGGGCGTCGAGTTGGGCACGGACATCGGCGATCGCGTCGGCCTGCGCCGGAGTCGGTTTGTCAGGTACGGCCACCTCGGCGCCGTGGGCCGCGGTCAGTACCCGTTCGACGCGGCCCACCACGTCCAGGGTGGTCGGCGTCAGTTTGGCCGCGACGGCCTCGCGCAGCGCGGCGAATTCGGTTGCCGTCCAGACCGCTTTGGGCGCCAGCAGTCCGACTGCGGCATCCGCACAATCATCGAGCAACGCCGCCAGCGTACCGTCGGGGTTACTGGACAATGCCAGTCGAGAACGCGGATTCAGGCTCCGCTCAACAGATTTCGCCGGAGAAGACACCGTCAGCCGGAGCAGCCTACGGACACCGGGCACCATCGCCGCCGACTGTTCGGCCGCCGTGGGAAACACCCGGATATCCACGGCCATACCGGTGTCCACCAGAGCGGGAAAACCGCGCACCGTGTGACCACCGGTCGTGGTTTCCACCGTCCGCGGCAACTGATCCAGGTCCTCGGGCCAGGACTTCAGGCCGGTACGTTGGAGATTACCGGCGACCGCGCCGGCCACCGCCTCGCGGACCGAGCCGGCCAGCTTGTCGTGTAGCGCGGTCAGGTCCTTGCTACGCGCCACTTCCTTGCCACCCGACTGTACCGCGAAGGTCACTCGCAGATGGTCGGGAACCTTCGTCAGGTCGAAGGCGTCCAAGGGCACCAGAATCGAGGTGTGCCGGTGTAGCTCACGCTGCAACGCCTCCAGCAGCGAGCCTTCGCCCGGATCGATGTGCGGTACCAGCACGCGGGCGGTGTCGGGCACCGGCACGAAACTGCGCCGCAGATCCTTGGGCAGCGATTTGAGCAACGTGCTGATCAGCTCTTCGCGCAGTGCGGGTACCTGCCAGGCAAATCCGTCACCACCGAGCCGGGCCAGCACTTCGACCGGAACATGCACCGTCACACCATCATCGGCGGCCCCGGGTTCATACCGGTAGCTCAGCGGTAGTTCCAGATCACCGGTCTGCCAGGTATCGGGCTGATCCTGCGAGGCCTCGGTGCGCAACAGGTCGGCGCGGGTCATGGTCAGCAGATCCGGCGTCCGGTGCCGCTGTTTCTTCCACCAGGCATCGAAATGTCTTGTCGATACCGCACTTTCGGGGATGCGCTGGTTGTAGAAGGTGAAGACCTCCTCGTCGCCGACCAGGAGGTCGCGGCGGCGGGCGCGCTCCTCCATCTCTTCGAGTTCGGCACGCAGTGCGGTGTTGTCTCGGAAGAAGTGGTGGCGGGTCTGCCAGTCTCCCTCGACCAGGGCGTGGCGGATGAACAGTTCACGGGCGGCCACCGGATCCACCTGGCCGTAGCCGACCCGGCGGCGCGGCACCAGCGGCAGTCCGTACAACGTCACCCGCTCGAAGGCCATCACGGCGCCGCGCTTGGCATCCCAATGCGGTTCACTGTAGGTGCGCTGCAACAGATCTCCGGCGACCCGCTCGATCGCCTCGGGTTCGATGCGGGCCGCGATCCGGCCGAACAGTCGGCTGGTCTCGACCAGGTCAGCCACCACGATCCAGCGCGGGGGTTTGCGGGTCAGCACCGAACCCGGTGCCAGCACGAAACGGGAGTTGCGCGCGCCCTGGTAGTCACGGGTCTCCCCCTCGCGCAGACCGATGTGCGAGAGCAGGCCGGCGATCAGTGCGCTGTGCACCCGCGCCGATTCGGCGGGTTCATCCGATTCCCGGATACCGAGATCGCCGGCGATACTGCGCAATTGGCCGACCAGGTCCTGCCACTCCCGGATCCGCAGGTAATGCAGGAACTCGTCGCGGCACATCCGGCGGAAAGCACTGCCAGACAGATTGTTTCGCTGTTCGCGCAGATAGTTCCACAGGTTCAGGTACGAGACGAAGTCCGAGTGCTCGTCGGCGAAACGGGCGTGCTTCTGGCGGGCTGCCTCTTCGCGATCGGCGGGCCGCTCCCGTGGATCCGGGATCGACAGTGCCGCAGCCAGCACCAGCACCTCGCGGACGCAGCCCTCGGTGTCGGCCTGCAGGATCATCCGGCCCACTCGCGGGTCCAGCGGCAGCCGGGCCAGCCGGCGGCCGATGTCGGTGATGGCGCCCTGGGCATCGAACGCCCCGAGTTCCTGGAGCAATCCGATGCCGTCGCGGATGCTGCGGGCATCCGGCGGATCGAGGAACGGGAATTGTTCGATATTGCCCAATCCGAGGGCAGCCATCTGCAGAATGACCGCGCCGAGGTTGGTCCGCAGGATCTCCGGATCGGTGTAGCGGGGGCGGGCATCGAAATCTTCTTCGGAGTACAACCGGATACACACACCGGGCGCGGTGCGGCCGGAGCGGCCCGATCGTTGGGCGGCCGAGGCCTGTGAGATCGGTTCGATGGGTAGCCGCTGTACCTTGGTGCGCCGGCTGTAGCGCGAAATGCGCGCGGTTCCCGGGTCCACCACGTAACGGATACCTGGTACCGTCAGCGAGGTCTCGGCGACGTTTGTGGCCAGCACGATTCGCCGAGGACCGCCCGGCTTGCGCTGAAATACCCGCTGTTGGTCGGCGGTGGGTAGCCGGGCATACAGCGGCAGGATCTCGGTCGGAAACACATCGTCGCGCAATGCTTCTCGTAACGCCTCTGCGGTGTCCCGGATTTCGCGTTCACCGGACAGGAAGACCAGGACGTCGCCGTCGGGTTCGGCTTCCAGTTCTCGGACGGCGTCGACGATCGCCTCCGTGGGGTCGCGCAACTCGGTACGGACGACTTCGTGATCCGGATCGTCGGGGTCATCATCATCGCCGGAAACGACGGAGACTTCCAAAGGCCGGTAACGGATTTCGACGGGGTAGGTGCGGCCGGACACCTCGACGATCGGTGCGTTACTGAAGTGCGCGGCGAACCGTTCGGGCTCGATGGTGGCCGAGGTGACGATGACTTTCAGGTCGGGACGGCGCGGCAGCAGCTCACGCAGGTAGCCCAGCAGGAAGTCGATGTTCAAGCTGCGCTCGTGCGCCTCATCCAGAATGAGGGTGTCGTAGCGCAGCAGTCGGCGGTCGCGCTGGATCTCGGCGAGCAGAATGCCGTCGGTCATCAGCTTGACCAGGGTGCGGTCACTGGCCTGATCGGTGAAGCGGACGGTGTAACCGATCGCCGCGCCCAACTCGGTTCCGGTTTCCTCGGCGATGCGCTGGGCGACCGTGCGGGCGGCCAATCGGCGCGGCTGGGTGTGCCCGATGGTGCCGCGGATACCCCGGCCCAGGTCCAGGCAGATCTTGGGCAGCTGGGTGGTCTTGCCGGAACCGGTCTCGCCGGCGACGATCACCACCTGGTTCTCGGTGATGGCCCGCGCGATGTCCCCGCGACGGTCGGTGACCGGCAAGTCGGGGTACTCGAAGCTGGGCACCGCCGCCCGACGGGCCGCGACCAGCGCTTCGGCGCGTTCGATCTGACCGGCGATCTTGGCCGGGTCGCCGTCGCGCAGGTTTTTCAGCTGCCGGCCGAGTCGCGCGGCGTCGCGGATGGTCAGACCATCGAGGCGCTCGCGCAGTTCGCGCAGTTGGGAGCCGGACACCGGTACCAGGATAGGGGGTCCGGTTCGGTGCTCACACGATGTAGATCACCATGATCGCGCCGAACAGCGCTGCCAGCCACGCGTCGGTGGTCAATTTGAGCCAGCGCGGTGCCGTGCGCACCTCCATGAAGTATCTGATGATCAAGCGCGACTTGATCAATGCCAGCCCCAGCACCAGCACCGTGATCGGCAGACTGGCGACCGTGATGTGCCCGGTGTGCGCGGCCGGCGCCAGCCACCCCGCACCCACGGTGATGACAACCAGCGCGCCCCACACCCAGGTGGTCACTCTCGATTCGGGCATCGCACTCACCGCATCACGTAGAACAGGGCGAAGATGATCACCCAGAGCAGGTCGACCATGTGCCAATAAGTGGCGCCGATCTCCACCATCTGGGCGCGGCGCCGAGCGGGATTGCGCAGCTCACGCACCACCACGCCGAGGACGATCAGACCAATCAAGACGTGGATCAGGTGCACACCGGTGATGACGTAGTAGAACGAATAGAACATATCCGAATTGGTATGTCCGGCAGCGATTTTGCTGGCCCACTCGTAACCCTTGAGCACCATGAACAGCGCACCGCCGACGCCGCCGGAAACCACCAGGGCGATGGATTTCTGCACATCTCCAGCGCGGATGGCCTGCACCGCTCGGGCCACCAACCACGAGCTGGTCACCAACACCACGGTGTTGATCACACCGATGGTGATGTTCAGATGCTGTTGAGCGACAAGGAATTCCTGCCGGTTCATCGCCCGGTAGATCATGAATATGACGAAGTAGCCGGCGAAGATGGTCATATCGCCGAGCACCATGATCCACATGTCCCGATCGCCGGGCAGACGTCCCACCGTTTCGGTGCGTTCCTCGGTCCGGGTCACTGGGCCGCCACCATCTGTGCGCTCTCCTTCGCGCTCTCCTCCTCTGCGGCCCGTCGCAGCAACACAATCAGCGCCCCCAGCCAGACCGAGAACACCACGACCGCCAACCAGAACGCGATCGACCCGTTCCAGGCGAACGCCCCGGACGGGAAGACGAACATCTGGGTGGCGATCACCTCGGTGATGATCTGCCAGATCGATACGTAGGCAAACCATTTCGGGAACACCTCATTGCGGTCGTAGAGGATCGCAATGGCCAGCACCAAGTAGGCCGCGGTGAAGCAACCCAGCGAGCCGTTATAGGACAGCATACCGAGGTCGTACAGCAGGCTGATGAGTTCGGGGTTGCGGTCGGGCCGGTAGGCGGCGGTCAGGAAGCACACGGTGACCAACAGGAAGCCCGGTAGCGCGCCGACGCTCATGCCGCCGATGTAGCCGTAGGCGAAGACCGAACCCACCGACATGCGTTTGATCTGGTAGCAGACCAGGCCGTTGGTCATGGCCGCCCCGCCGAGCAGGATCAGCAGCAGCGTGAAGCCGATCTGGATGGTCAGGTGGTGCTGGGCGAAGAAGGCGACCTTCTCGGCGGCGGTGACATCGGGTCGCGGCGGCGGTGTGACGCGGGTCAGCAGACAGATGATGACGCCGAACACGGCGTACCAGGCCGGGAAGAACCAAGTCATCCACCAGACATCGCGGTTGCGGGTGGCCGTGCTCACGCGGAGATGACCCCGTCGTCGACAGCTTGCCGCTGTATTGCCTTGCGTAACACGAAGAACATCACGATGACGAACAGCGCGTAGGCACCGTTACGCACCCAGAACGACCACAGGCCGTCCCAGGCCAGCGGACCGGTCTGGAACACCGCGGCCCCGGCCGCCGGCACCATGGCAGCGGCGATGATCAGCGAGAAGTGTCCCACCCACTTCGGGAACACCGGATGTTCCTGATCGTCGAAATAGACTGCCAGAGCCAGTAATACGAATTGGCTGACCACCATGCCGATCGGCGCGATGAAGACGATCCAGGCCAGGTCGTTGAGCAATTGGATCAGCTCGGGATTGCGGCCCGGACGGAAGGCCGCGACCAGGAAGAAGACGTTGGAAAGCGCGAAAATGGTGGCACCGCTGACCATTGCGGTCAGATAGCAATAGGCGAAGACGTGGGTCTGTCGCATCCGCTTCATCTGCACGACGATCAGCGACAGGAACGGCACGATCAGGATGCCGCACAGATTGAATGTCACCTGGCTGGCGCGGATCCAGGCGGTGTGGTCGGCGTAGAAGGCGGCGACCTGATCGGCGCTCATGGTCGGGGACATCGGCGGCCAGAAACCCGGGAACGCGATGGCCGCGACCAGCAACACCGCCCCCACCGCCGGACCGGTCCACAGGCTCACCCACTGGGCCTTGATGTTTCCGGCCGTCGGCAGATCCTGCGCCTGCTCGAGTATCTGCATTGCACGCCCTCTTTTCTGAGTTGAGTCAGTTTTGCATACTCGACTGACGTCAGCCAAGAGCAACCGGCAGAATGTCTCACCATGCGCAAAGGCGAGCAGACCCGGGAACGACTGTTCGAGGCCGCCATCGCCGATTTCAAGCGTCACGGTATGGCGGGGGCCGACACCACGGCCATCGCCTCGGCCGCGAGCGTGGCCCACGGCACGTTCTTCTTCCACTTCCCCACCAAGGAACATGTCCTGCTCGAACTCGAGCGGCGCGAGGAGGAGCGCATGACCGCCGAGCTGACGAAATTCTTCGACAAACCGCACGACCTGCGCGGCACCCTGGCCGAGACCCTGCGCGTGATGGAGAAACTCGAGCGCCGACTCGGTCCCAGACTGTTCAAAGATATTCTGGTACTACATTTTTCGACGACCAGGGCGACTTCCGACGAATGGTCGACCCATCCGGTCATCGTCGCCATCATCGATGAGCTCGGGCGCGCGCAGTCCCGTGGCGAGATCCCGGCCGATGTCGACACGATGCACAATGGGGTGTCGTTTCTGGTGGGTCTCTACGCCATGCTCATCTCGCTGCCGAACGACAAGGGATTTCGTTCCAAGGCGCTCGACGAGTACCTGACGACTTACCTGTACGGAATGCGGGCACTACCTCGGTAACCCATCGGCGGTGCGCTTGACCCGCCGGCCCGCCAGGTCGACCTGCCGCGCGGTCATGGGACGCAGCGGATGCACCGAAAGGATCAGTGGCACCTGGCCGTGCTGATCGAACACCGGCGCCGCGATGGTCGCCACCGGCTGGGCCGCCCCGCCGGGTTGCTGCAGACCGATGGTGGTGAACTCGGCGAGCAATTGATCGGTGATACCGCGGACATGGTCGGGCAGGCCATCACTCGGCAGCGTGCCGACCACCTGGGCGGCCAACGTCAGCGCCGGCGTGGTCCAGTCGACGTCGTATCCCCGCTCCCGGGTCTGGGCCAGAACCTGTTCGATGCGTTGGGCAAGGCCCGGTACCGATGACGGCGCCCGGCCGATCCAGTCCAGCTGCCCGGCTTCGGAATCCCAGGCGGCGAAGGCAACCCCGAACGGCGGCGCATAGCGGATCCGTTCACCGGGAACCTTCGGCGCACCGCCATCACCTTCGAAGGCCACGATCACCAGTTCGTCGCCATGGCGTTCCACCACGGATGTCGGATAACCCAACTGTACCGAGAGTTCTTGTGCCGCAACCTTTGCCGCATGGACCAATGGACGCGTGGAGTGCGCTGCCGCCAACGCCAGGGCGGGGCCGAGCGCAAAGGTCTTGTCCGCCGGGTCACGGGTGAGCCAGCCACGGTCACACAGGGTCTTGAGGATGGCATGCGCGGTGGCCTGGGTCAGCCCGATCTCGGCGACGATGTCGGAGAACCTCATCCGACGGTCGGCGGATGAGGCCAGCAGTTCGATCACGTCGAGCACCCGCTCGGTCGGCGCCGATGTCGCTCCCCGCACCCTTGACTCCCCTCGCGGCACTTCTTACAGTCGACTTGTCAATTCGAGAGATTATCTCGAATATTCGAAATTGAGGTAGATATGCGAGCAGTTGCACTGCGCGGCGGACAACTCGGGATCACCGAGCTCCCCGACCCGGCACCAGGCCCGGGCGAGCTGCTGTTGCGCATTCGCAGCACCGCGATCTGTGCCTCCGATGTCCATTTCATGGACTACCCCGAGCTGAGCCTGCACGATCCGACCGGCCGTTCGCTCTATGACCCGGACCGCGACGTGGTGCTGGGCCATGAGTTCGTCGGCGAGGTCATCGGCCACGGGCCGGGGTGTTCCGACCAGTTCCCGATTGGTTCCCGAGTCACCTCGATCCCGATCCGCTTGGTCAACGGTGGTGCCGACGGCGCCCGCATCATCGGGCAGCATCCCGAAAGCCCGGGCAGTTTCGCCGAATTGGTGGTGGTCTCCGAATCGATCGCCCGGGTCGTGCAGGGCACGGCATCCGACGACGCGGTGGCCCTCACCGATGCCTTCGCGGTCGGCGAGTTCTATGTGCGCAGCGCCAACCTGGCATCCGATGAGGTACCGATCGTGATCGGCGCCGGCGCCATCGGACTGTCCGCGGTGGCAGCCCTGGCCCGCCGCGGTGTGGAACCGATCCTGGTGTCCGACTATCAGGCCGACCGACGTGAGGTGGCTTGCAACGGATTCGGCGCGCACATCGCGGTCGACCCGGCCCAGCAAGATCCGATGGACGCGGTCAAACAGATCCGCGCCGAGCGTGGATTATGGGGTGCCGCAGTGGTATTCGAATGCGTCGGCGCACCCGGCCTGATCCAGAAGCTGGTGGATTCCTCCGATATGGGCACCCGAATCTATTGCGCCGGCGGCTGGTACACCGGTGACACCCTCGATATCACGTCGGCCACTCGCCAGGGTGTGACACTGCAATTCGGCGGAGGTCCCTGGCCACAGGACTGGTACGGCACCCTCGACGCGATCGCCTCCGGCGAGTTGGACCCCACCCCGAGTATCGGTCAGACGGTCACACTCGACGAGGTACCTGAGGCCATCGACCTGGCCCGGCGCTCGGCCGGTCCCCCACGAATCATGGTGCACCCGAACGGAGATCCCGCATGACGGTTTATGAAGACAAACAGGACGTCATCGAGACACTGCTGCGCTACGCCACCGGTATCGACAGCCGGAACTGGCCGCTGTTCCGCACAGTGTTCACCGCCGACTGTGTGCTGGACTACGGCCAGATCGGTACTTGGAACGGCGTCGACGCCGTCACCGACTTCATGGAGCAGACCCATGCCCTGGCGGGGCACACCCTGCACCGGATGACCAATCACGTCATCACCCTCGACGGCGATGCCGCCACCGCACGCACCTACGTCGATGCCCTGGTGATGTCCGCCGACAACACCTCCGGGGTGAATGCCGCCGGGTTCTACGACGACGATCTGGTGCGTACGGCCGATGGCTGGCGCGTCGCGCGTCGGGTGTTCACGACCGTCCGAGTGGCAATGGTTTAGGGGTGGCAATGGAATTCGCTGAGAAGTACGGCCCATGGGCACTGATCGCCGGCGCCTCGGACGGGGTCGGCTCGGCAATGGCCGAGGAATTGGCCCGCCGCGGGCTCAACGTGGTGCTGCTGGCCCGTCGGCAGCCGGTACTGGATGAGGTCGCCGCGGGGATCGCGCAGCGCACCGGCGTGCAGACCCGAACACTGGCCATCGATCTCGCCGACCCCGGTGCCAGTGCTTCCGTCCTTGCCGGTACCGAGGACCTGCAGATTGGTTTCCTGGTCTACTGCGCCGGCGCCGACCCGAATTTCGAGCCGTTCCTGACCAGTCCGCTGGCCAACGCCGAGTCGTTGGTACAGCGCAATTGTGTTGTGCCACTGCAGTTATGTCATCACTATGCGCAGCCGATGGTGCAGCGCGGCAAGGGTGGCATCGTCATCTTCGGTTCCGGTGCGGGGTTCGCCGGCGGACCGAATATGGTGGCCTACGGCGCCAGCAAGGCATTCGATATGGTGTTCGCCGAGGCGCTGTGGTCCGAGGTCAACGACAAGGGTGTCGATGTGCTCGGGCTGATCCTGGGCAAGACCAATACCCCGGCACTGCGCAAGCTCGAACACCAACGGGGACTGCTGGAATCCGCCGACACGGCGCCGCATGACGCCGCATCGGTCGATTCGGTGGTGGCCACGGCATTCGAGAATCTGACCAACGGACCCACGTGCCTGGTCGGACCGGAACTCGAGGCCGTCGGACAACTGATGGGCGCGATGCCCCGCAACGACGCGGTCAAGTTCATCGTGCAGGCGATCAAGGCGTCGATGGGCGACTAGCCTGATGTCATGACCGCGCATAATCCCACCAAAACCGTTGTAGCACTGGGTATCGCGTTCACCGGCGCCGGTGTGGCCCACGTCGTCAAAACGAATGGTTCGAACAGCTCGTGCCCGATTCCAGTTCCTCGGCGGTCTGGGCCAGGGTGTGCGCACCGGCGAAACCGCATTCCGGCAGTCAGTGGGTGTCGGGCGCCCAGTAAGCCAGCATCTCGGCGAACGTCTCGAACGCCGGCTTGGACACCCCGTAGGCCGCCTCCAGGTGGATGCTCAGCGGGAAGCCCAGCTCGCCGACCCCGTCGATCACCCGCTTGTACAGATCGAGCATCAGGACCCGCTTCTCGGCCGGGTCCAGCGAGGCCAGCCGCGAGACGAATTCCCGCTCGGCGGCCACCAACGGGTTGCCGGCGTCCTGGATCAGCCAACTGATCAACCCGACCTTGGCCTCGACCTTGGGCACGAAACCGAAGGACAGCAGGATCTCGGGGCGATGCTCGGTCGTCGCGGCGAACTCACGCAGGAATCCCACAATCGCGTCCGAGTAGAGCAGCTGGGTCATGCCGTAGGTAGCGCCCTGGTCGCACTTGAAGTTGAACCGGCCCTGCTCGCCGTCGCGCGTCGGGATCAGGATGACGCCGCGGTTGGCGACCTGATCGGCATAGATCGCCAGCGCATCGGTGGGAGCAACACCCGAACCCTCGCCGTCGCTCATGGTGCGCGGGACGCCGACGAAGGCGATGCCATCGAAGTCCGCGTCCTGCAACACGGCTAGCCGGGTGCCCAGAGCGTCCTGGTCCAGAAACGAGGTGACCTGCGTGCACAGGCCGCGCATGCCCGGCAATTCGGGCTTGATCAGCTGCCAGAAGTCCAGGACATCCATCTTGGGCTTCATCTCGACCGGACGGTCGCCGTCCTCGTCGATCATGCCCGGGATCATCACGTGCCGGATCCGGCCCTGCAGGCCGACCTCGGCGGCGTTGGCCAGCACCTTGTGCGCTTCATCGATGGCGAACTGCGGACCACGCTCGATATTGGGCGGGACCAGTTCGAAGGCGATGGTGTTCAGGGACTGCTGCGGCACCCCCATACCCTACGGACCCGAGGCTTACCGGGTGTTGAGCGCCTCTGCCGTGATAAACCTCCCCCATGGCCGAACGCGTCACCTTTCCCAGCTCCACCGGTCCTTTGTTGGCCGGGATCATCGATCTGCCCGAGGGCACACCGCGCGGCTGGGGCGTGTTCTCGCACGGTTTCACCCTGGGTAAGGATTCGCCCGCGGCGGCCCGGATCTGCAAACAACTGGCCGCCGACGGCATCGGGATGCTGCGGTTCGACGCCATCGGCCTGGGTGACTCGCAGGGCCACTGGGGCGACGGCTCGTTCACCCACAAGACCAACGACGTGATCGAGGCCTGCAAGTTCATGGTCGAACGCGGGACGCCTCCCGAGTTGTTGGTCGGGCACTCCTTCGGCGGCGCGTCGGTGCTCGCCGCGGCGCGCCAGGCCCCCGGCGTCCGGGCGGTGGTGACCGTCGGGGCGCCGATGGACCCCTCGCACGTGGAGAAGCAGTACGACGACGTACTGGACTGCGTGATCGCCAACGGCAGCGCCCAGTGGATGGTCGGCGGACGGGAGCTGACCCTCAAGCGGGCGTTCGTCGAGGATGTCCGCGCGGCCGACCTGCGCGCCAAGATCCCCGGTCTCAAACTGCCCCTGCTGATCCTGCACTCCCCCACCGACAACACCGTAGGCATCGAGAACGCCAGCCAGATCTTCCAGACCGCCCGCCATCCGCGCAGTTTTGTGTCCCTGGAAGGCTCCGAGCACCTGTTGAACGGACCCGGGCAAGCCAAGCGGGCAGGCCGGATCATCGGCGCCTGGGCCGATGCGTACCTGGGACCTAACTGATCCAATTCGCGTTGGCCTTGGCGATCGCCTCGGCCAGCTCCTCCAGTAGCGGTGGCACATCCATTGCGGTGACCACCGCTTCGACGAAGACCAGTTCCTGCGGATGGGCGGCCGCCTCGGCCAGTGCGTCGTCCAGCTCACCACAGGTGGTTGCCTTGAATGCCAAGGCGTTTCGAACGCCCAGAGCCGCCGGGACGTCACACCAGCGCCAGCCGACGATGTCGTTGTAGGGCGCGGTGGCGCCGTGGATCGCCCGCTCGACGGTGTACCCGTCGTTGTTGACCAGGATGATGACCGCAGGCACGCCCTCGCGGTCGAACTGGCCCAGCTCCTGGATGGTCAGCTGCGCCGCACCGTCACCGATCAGCAGCACCGGGCGTCGATCCCGCTGCGCCAGACCAGCTCCCAGCGCGGCGGGCAGGGTGTAGCCGATGGACGCCCACAGCGGCTGACCGATGAACGTCACTCCGCTGGGCAGTCGGTGACGGGCCATGCCGTAATACGACGTACCCTGCTCGGCCAGCACCACGTTACCGGGAGTCAGCGCGCTACACACCTTGTCCCACAATGCTTTCTGGCTGATCGGTTGAGCCGATGCGGCGGCCGGAGTGGCATCCGATGGTTCGCGTGGCGCCACGGCCGGTGATCGGGTATCGCGTGAGGACAGGATCGCGGTCAGCGCCTGCAGCGCCGCCGACATGTCCAGGGGCGCGAACACCTCACCGGCTACCGTGCTCTGTATCGGCCCGACGTCGATGGTGCGGGCCGGATCTATTTGTTGAGTGAATGAGGCGCTGACCATGTCGGTGAACTGCACACCGGCTGTGACCAGCACCGGCGCTTCTTCGACGGCCCGCCGCACCGATTCATCGCTGGAAGCGCCGGCGTAGATGCCGAGGAACTCCGGGGCACTCTCGTCGACCAGACTCTTACCCCACATCAGGGTGGCGTGCGGCACCACGTCGGCGGCGAGCAACGCTTCCAATTGCGGTACCGCCTCCAGGCGGTGCACCAGAAGATCTGCCAGCACCGTCAATTGGTGATCACCGATGAGCCGTTCGGCGGCCTCGGTAAACAGTGCCAGCGCCCGTGGGCTGGTGCCGCTGGAATATCGCGGCAACGGAGCCGACGGCGGTTCCACCGGGAACCGTGCGACATCGGTGGCCAGCATCAAGTATCCGGGCAGCTTGCGCTCGCGGACTTCGGCGAGCACCCGATCGATCTCGCGGGTCGCCGTCGCCGGGACGAGCTTCCCTTGGGCGCAGGTGATCTCGCGCGCGATGCGCAGAAAATGCTCGAAGTCACCATCACCCAGAGAATGGTGCACCACGCGGCGAGCTCCCTGCGCATCCATCGAGGGCGCACCGACGATATGCACGACCGGGACATGTTCGGCGTAGCTGCCGGCAATGGCGTTGGCCGCCGAGAGTTCACCGACGCCGAAGGTCGTGATCAATGCCGCCATACCGCGCAGCCGGCCGTAACCGTCGGCGGCGTATCCGGCGTTGAGTTCGTTGGAGCTACCCACCCAGCGGATATCCGGATGCTCGATCACATGATCGAGTAGTTCCAGATTGAAATCGCCTGGCACCCCGAATATTTCGGTGATGCCGAGTTCGGCCAACCGATCCAGCAAGTAGTCACCGACGGTGTATTCAGACATGTCGACCTCCCGGCATCGCTGATACCGCGATGCTAGTCGTCGTCACCGATGCATACGGCGGCCGCGCCGGTAGGCCGATTTGCGCTTGCCGACCTGCGGTTCCACGCTGTCCAGGTAGCTCTCGAACATATCGACGACTTCCTTGTGCGCCGACTTCACGCCGATACCCTCCTCCAGATTGATGAGTTTGGGCAGGCCGGACATCAGCAGTTGCACGGCGGGCAGCGAGAGATCGCCGAAGGGCCGCCCGTCCTTGCCGTATTTGGCCCGCAGCGCATCGAGTTGCAACTTGCGCACCTTCTCGGTCACCGCCGCGATCTCGGCGCGAATTGTCTTGCGATGATTACCCAACGCCATGAACTCGGTCATCAGCACACCGGTCCCTTCGTCCCAGCTGTACTCCCACACCACGCTCAACGGATCGTCCGAGCGGGCGTCCAGCGCGGTGGTCAACAGCGCCAGATTGCGTTCGGAGTACCGGCGAATGGCGGCGATGAAGATGTCGTCGACGCTGGGAAAGTAGTACTGCACCAAGCTCGGCGTGACACCGGCCTTGGCGGCGAGCACCCGATAGGTGACACTCGCATAACCCTCTTCGATCATCAGGGTTTCCACCGCGTCCAGCAGCGCATCACGGGTCTTGGAAGTTTCGGCGCCCACACGCCGCGACGAAGCTGCCATGCTGTCCCCTACTCGCCGACGTCATCGGGTATTTTGCCACCCTAGATATGCTATACAGTCGTATAGTGTCGGTATGTCGTTGTACACACTGACCGAACACGTCCGCTATCTCCTTGACCGCACACCCACAACATCACCACGCACACCTGGGAAATCGCCGGCGACACCGCACATGCCGAAAGCTACGTGATCGTCATACTCATCGGAACCGACGGCACCAGCGCGCAATTCATCACCGGCCGCTACCTCGAGCGACGAGATAACTAGTGGCGCATTACTGTTCGCCGATCCACGGTGGAAGGCATGCTCGTCGCCGATGCCCGGGTGCTCGCCTCATCGTTCTTCAAGGCGCAGGGCTATCCGGTCGGTACGCGCAGCCGCGACGGGGCTGACTTTCACCGGTGACCCGAACGGTCCACCGGGAACACCGCTGCTCAATGGCAAACCTCTGCCAACTCCTCCCGGCGAGGCTGCACCTCCTGGCTACCGGTACCTGGTCACCGGCACAGGAGTTGACGCCTCGGGCAAACCGATCGCTTCATTTGGTCTGGTGAAGGTGGGCGCATCGACAGATCCCTTGTCGTACGCAGCGAAAGACACCCAGGTGTGGAGCTTTGCTGACCCGGAACATCCGGTGAAGATCGGTACCCTGCCGAATATTTCGCAGGCCAGCGTGACCTACAACTCAGGTGAGGGGAAGTGGGTGGTGACCGGAAACGCCGCCACCGCAGATCCTTCCGGCAAGGTTACTGGCCTCGGGTCACGCACGATCTGGACCGCGACCGATAGCGCTGGTAATAGCAGCTGGATGAACGGCATCGGCCACGGTGGAAGCACCGTGCCAGGCGGCGGTACCCGCGAAAACCAGTATGCAGATCAGTCGGGAGCCCACGTTTTTCACGCGATGAGCGAATGCCTGGGCACCAAGGGTTCAACATTCTCAACCCCGGCGAGAAAGTGTCGGTGGGTTCGACCACGTGTGGAGTACTTCCCGGTTCGGTGACCGCGTGCACCAGCGGACCGCACTGGTTCGTACTGCAACCGTCCGGGTCATTCGCTTCCTAACGTCTCTTGACCCCAGTAAAGAAAGTTCTCACCGGTCACGATGGCGGGGCTGGCCTGCGGTTGTGCACTGGGTGAACGTGGTCGGCGGTGGATGGTGGTTAGTCGCCGGGCGCGCGGGTGCCGGTGGTGCGGTTGTTTCCTGCTAACGGGTGGTGTCCACGACCGCAGGTCACAGTGACAGTCACCATGGTCGATGGGTATGGCCTGGTCTTTTTTCGGGGGGGGCGGCGGACGGTAGCCGTCCCCGGTTGATTGCTCCGGCCAGGTCGCGCCGTTCGAGTGGTGGGTGAATGTGTCCGCACGGGCCGGGGGAGGTCCGCAGACATTCTCGTAAGCTGGTGACATGAGCGTCCCGGTCGTGCTCACCGCTGAACCGGCGCCAGCTTCCAGGTCCTGCAGGGTGGTGGTGACTATGACGGTGACGGGGAGTCCGTTGTGGTGGCCGAGCATCCCGGCTTCCAGGACGTAACGCCCGATGTAGATCAGGGCGTCGTGGTTGCGTTGGGCCGGGGTGCGGATATCGGTATCGATCTGTTCTTGGGTGGGGCGCCAACACCTATCCTGACTGCTATGCGATGGTTTGCTCCCCTGGTCATCGGTTCGGCCTGATCGGCGGCGCTGGCACTGACCTCGTGTGGGTCCACGCCGACCGCCGAGTCCACACCGCCAGAATCACCGACGACCACCGAGACCAGCCCTGCCCGGCCGATCCCACTGAATCCACTGCCGCCGACCATGCATCCGGTGCCGGCCCACCAAACCAAATGGGTAGACCTGAAAGTCGGCGACTGCCTCAGCGGACCGCCGCCCACCGATCCCAGCGTCGTCGAGGTCGCCCTGACCGACTGCAACGCACCGCACAGCGCGGAGGTGTTCCTACGCGCGAATGTGGCCGTCAACGACGCGTTGAGCGGAATCGCCGACCAGCACTGCACCACGGGCCTCGCGCAGTACACCCACCAGCAGAGCCGCTACACCTCGACCTACCTGATCGACTCGAATATGGACCGCACCGGACATACCGCGTTGCCCAGCACCGTCATCTGCCTGCTGCAGTCCGCCGACGGCCGACCGCTGACCGGATCGGCCCGCGGCTAGCGAGTGGGTGCGGTCAGCAGAATGTATTGCGCCGCAACCTCTTCGTGCAGATCCTGCAGGTTCGCCGCGTCCGCTTCGATCGCGTGGGCACCGGCGGGGGCCACGCAGTAGAACCGCTTGCCGCCGGCCAACGTCACACACTTGCTCAGCGGTAGACCCGGTACCGCATCGGCCGGCTGACCACCCACGCCCTGTTCCTTGGCGAACTCGTCGACCAGGTGCACCGCACCCCAGGGATCTTTGGTCACGAACACGTTGGTCAACCCCATCGACATGGCACTGACGCCGTTGTCCTGGAAGGTCTTTGCCGACAGCACCGGATCCACCTGGAAATGCAACGCACCATCCGCGGAATACACCGCGTTCTTCGTCGGCGAATTGGAATGCGCCGGCAGCGTCACGGCAAGCAGTCCGCTCGGATCGACCGGTACCGTCGCCAGCGCAGCGGGATTCGGCGGCGTGAATCCGTCCGATTTCGATATTTGAGCATCAATAGTCTTGGCCACCAAGGCATCCAATGGGTCCGAACCCTGAGCGCCCTGCGCCAGCTGCATCAGCACCAGCGGCCCATGCGCGGTGAAGGCACGCACACTGTCGCGCTGATGGCCACCCGAGTCGACCTGGTAGGTCGACGCCAAGGTGCCCGAATGACCAGGTATGCCAATGGGTTTCGGAGTCCCCTCCTTGACCGGTGTGGTCGTCGCCGCGGCGTTCATATCGGCGGCGGCCGCCTTGGCCTCCTCCGCGCCGGCGAATTGCAGCACCGCGTTGACCAACACCAACCGGTCCTTGGACTGCCGCGTCGAGGCGAACCCGTCGACGAACCGATGCCGCCCGGCCGCCTGGGCGATCGACTCCGGACCGAGCTGGCCCAGCGCATCGCTCTTGTCCAACACCAGGACCGGCGCCACCATGAACGGCTGCGACAGCTTCGGATCCACCGCCCACGGCCCGACCACATAACCCGCCAGTCGTCGGGCATCGATCACGGCGCCCACGGCCGCATCACCGGCAGTGCTCGGCACGGCCTGCGCGGCGGTGGGATATTTCCCGGGCTGCAGCTGCGCCGGGGCCACGATCGGCGGTGGGGCACTGGTCGTGGCGGCAGGACTGCTGCCCGACGAGCTCGACTGCGGAGAGTTCGGCGCCTGCCCACCGCACCCGGCAGTCAACACCACAGCGAGCAAAGCACCCGAGAATCTGACGCGCAGCATGGCCCTCCTACCGGAAATGTCCGGTCCAACCTAACGCGAAACCTGCTGTGCATGGTCGGATTCCGGCCGCGCCTACTATCTCAGCATGAGTTGGCTGGACATCTGGTGGCAGCAGGACGTGGTGTACGGCTACAAAGGACCGCTACTGCTCAGCTTCACCGCCTTCGTCATCACGTTCGTCGCCACCCGAACCATCACCCGGATGATCCGCGCCGGACGCGGCCCGTTCCACAACATGTCCAGCGACGGTGTACACCTGCACCACTCCACCCCGGGTTTGCTGATCCTCATCCTCGGTGCGTTCATGGCGGTCGGTGCACCTCCGCAGACGGTGTGGATCTACGCCTCCGGCCTGCTGGTCGGAGTCGGCGCATCGTTGGTACTCGATGAGTTCGCCATGCTGTTCCGGCTCCAGGACGTGTACTGGCAGCAAGAGGGCCAGTTATCGGTGAACGTGGTGACGCTGGCCGGGGCATGCATCGGTTTGGCTGCGGTGGGCATCTCCCCGGTGACGATGGACCGCGCGGCCGGGGTGTCGAACACCGCACGCCTGGCCGCCCTGGCATTCCTGGCCGTGCACCTGGTGTTAGTGGCGATCACCGCGCTCAAGGGTAAGTATCCGACGGCACTCATCGGGTTGTTCATCGGTCCATTGACCTGGCTGGGCGCCGTCCGGATGGCTCGCCCGACCTCGCCCTGGGCCCGCTGGCGCTACTCGGGTCGCACACTCGAACGCGCGCAACGCCGGGCGAGCACATTCGACGACCGGTGGCGCCCCATCCGACAGCACTGGGACGACTTCATCGGTGGTACACCGACCAATTAGATGTTGGGCCCCGGCGGCGCGGGCGCCAAGGTGAACTGGATGGTCACACCGCCCTTGGGATCTCCTGGGCAGGCCACCGGATAGGTGATCACGCTGGTGCCCGCCAGCGTATTCGGATCGAAAGTGCCCTTGGCCGTGGCATGTTCGTCGGTGCCGTTGCCACAGTCCACGGTATTGCGGATCGGGTCCATGACCCACTGCCCGTCGACCAGATGCGCGGTGGTCTTCCAGCCCTTGTTGCCGGTGACCGCCAGACAACCGGCCCCGCACGGCGCGAACGACCACGTGGTGGGCGGGGTGCCGTCACTCCAGGTGACGACGTACGGGCCAGTCGGATCATCGGCCCACACCGGTGCGGCGACCAGCAGCCCGGCCCCTACCAACGTGACGGCCGATGCGCCCAGAACTGCGGTGATCCGGTTGATCTGCATACCCCGCAGTCTGCCAAATCGACCCGATCCGGCAACAATGCCACTCAGGCGGCGGGTTGCGTCCGCGCCGTCACGGCCCACGTCACCAGACCAGCGGTCGCCACCGCGGCTCCGAGCGCGCACACCGCCGGCCAGCCACCGAGTTGGTAGGTGAAACCCGAGACCACCGACCCGACGACCGCGCCGACGAAGTATGCCGACATGTATGCCGTGGTCACCCGGCTGCGGGCATCGGGGTGCGTTCCATAGATCGCGTGCTGGTTGGACAACTGGATGGCCTGCGCCCCGAAATCGAAAACCAGCAACCCGATGATGAGGCCGACCAGTGACGTGGTCCCCCACGCGAGGCCGGCCCAACCGGCGATCACCAGCAGCCAGGCGACGGTGGCCGCCAGCGTGGCCCGGCCTCCGTCGGCGATGTGGCCGACGATGGGCGCCGCCAACGCGCCCGCCGCGCCCACCAGGCCGAACAAGCCGATCGTCGCCTCGTCGAAGTGGTATGCGGAACCATTGCCGGCCAGCAAAAACGCCAGCGATGTCCACAACACGCTGAAGCCGCACATCGATATGCCGCCCAGGAGCATCCGCGAACGCAACACCGGCGACGAGATCACCAGTTCGACCACCGACTTCAGCAGCGCGGGATACCGCAAAGTGGTCGACGGCCGAGTCCGCGGCACCGCGAACCACAACACCAGTGCCAGCGCCAGTTCGACACCGGCCGCCACGAAGAACACCGCACGCCAACCGAAGGCTCCGGCGATCACGCCACTTGCGGTGCGCGCCAACAAGATTCCGAGCATCAGGCCCGACATCACGATGCCGGTGGCCCGGCCGGTGAAGCCGGGCGGCACCAAATGGCCGGCCAGCGGAACGGCGACCTGTGCGGCCGCGGCGCTGACCCCGACCGCCACCGATGCCGCCGCCAAGGCCCAGAAGCCCGGCGCCACACCGCATGCGGCCAATGCCACCGCGGCCAGCGTCAACAGCGCGGGCAACAATCGGCGATGCTGCACCAGATCACCCAGGGGAACCAGGAACACCAGGCCGACGACGAACCCCACCTGGGTCGCGGTGACCAACAACGCGGCTACACCTTCAGGCACCCCGAACTGGTAGGCCACGACGCTCAGCAGCGGCTGGATGTAGTACTGCCCGGCCACGGCCACCGCGGCGGTGACAGCCAGGATCACCAGGATGACGGCGTGTCCTCGGGACTCGTGCTCGGGCGCGGTGCGCGCGTCGGCTACTTGTTGGGTCATGGTCGGTGCTTTCGGGTTGCCGAACGAATGGGCTCGGTCCACGGTGACTCGGCAGCCCACAAATGCCGCAACCCTAGCGGGGTTTCCTGGCGAAACCCGCATCATTTCCGCTGCTTGTGACCGTTGTCTCGAGTTTTCCGGAACGGGAATAACGCCCCGGGACGAGTCAGACGCCGGGCGTGGTGACCTGCAGACCGTCCAGCATCTGCTGCGAGTCCTTCTGAAAGACGGGGTTATCCGGATCATTGGTCTGCACGGTGGCCGTCACCAGAAATTCCTGTTCGCCGGTGCCGACGAACATCGAACACACCCGCATCGCCCGCGGTGGTGTGCCCGGCATGACGGGCGGCTGGTTGAAGCTCAACGATGCCGCAGGATAGCCGCATTGCTTACCTCGGCTGCCCACCACGTCGCTATTGCTGCGCATGGCCTGCAAGCTCTTCAGCTGCCGGTCGAATGCCGCTTGCGATTCCGTATTCGACAGGTGAACAAGCGACACCACGATGTTGGGGGCCAATACATATTTCGTGAGCGCGCTGTTGACCATCCGGTAGCGGATGATCCGGTTGTCCAAACTCGCGTCGCGGACCCAACCGGCCGGCTGCGGAACGCGGATCAACGGTTCGGCGTCGCTTTGCGCGTCGATGTCCACCAGCGGTGCGTCGACGTGGTTGCACGCGCGGACGTCGCCGCCGGCCGCGGCATGCACGGTCTCACCCATGGTCGCCTGGCCGGTGATGACGTTGCTTGCACAGCCCGATGCCGCCACCGCCGCGATCAGCACCGCGGTGACGCGATAGACGTTCTGGGCCACTGTTATCAGCGATCAGATGGTCGGCGCCAGCACCTGCAGGCCGTCCATGACGGTCTTGACGTCCTCGACGTAGGTGGGGTTGTCCGGTTCGGCGGTCTGGGCGGTCACGGTCACCACGTATTGGCGTGCCCCCACGCCGGCCACCACCGCCAATGTGGTCACCGACCGCTGACCGCGCGACAGGACGCGGGCGCCATGGAAGGTGATGGTGTCCGACGGCAGGTCGCACAGGGTGCCCCGGGTCGATTCGAAATCGGAGACCTTGGTTTGCCTGCGCAGCCCGCGCTCGGTGTCCTCGAAGATGCTCTGCGCATCCAACACAGATGCATCCTCAAGTGTCACAACGATATTGGGCGTGAACATATTGGCGATCAATGCGGGGTTGCCCATCAGATAGCGGATGGTCCCGCGGGTCGCCTTGATGATCGGCTTCCAGTTGGCCGGCTGCGGTACCCGTAACTTGGGCTCGGTGCCACCGTGCGACGGGACGTCTTGCAGCGGCGCATCGACCTTCCGGCACGCGCTCGGGCCCTGCGCCTGGCCGCTCGATACCCGCCGAGCCGCGCCCGTGACGACTTGACTGCATCCGGTCGACACGAGCAGCGCGGCCACCGACAGGGCTGCCGCACGAGTACCGCGATGGCTGGTCATCGTTCCCAGACTAGAGGGTGCCCACCACGGTTCACATGTAGATCGACACTCATACGCGACGCTTGATCACCGCCCGCGCCCGTCGTCCCCAACGGATGTTCTCCTGCTCATAGGAGATGCCCCGCAACAGCGTCAGATACGGCCCCACCCGCGGTGCTTCGGCCAGAAAATCTTCTTCGGTCCGACCGTCCAGCAGGCGGGTGCGCAAACGTTCGTAGCGCTCCAGCTTGGCGGTGGACCATCGGATCTGATCATCGAGCGCGGCGCACACCGCTTCGGCGTTGCCGCCGTCGACCGCGGCCACATGGACCAACAGTTCGTCACGGATCACCGACGGTTTCGGGGCGGCCTCGGTGAATTCGTGCAGGGCGGCCCGGCCGACATCGGTCAGGGTGTAGACCCGCTTGTTAGGCCGGCGTTCCTGCTCGACCACCCGCGCCTCGATCAGCCCGTCGGCGGCCAGCCGGTCCAGTTCGCGGTACAGCTGCTGCGGTGTGGCCATCCAATAGTTGGCGACCGACCCGTCGAAGCCTTTGGCCAGGTCGTAGCCCGACGCTTCGCTGTCCAGGAGGGCCGCCAACACGGCATCGCGCAGAGCCATACAGGGATTCTAATAGTCAACAAAGTGACTAGTCGCACATGGACATGTCCCGAGTGGCGCGCTAGCGTCAGGACCACCTACTCAACAAATTGACTATGCGAGGTGGCTGTGCACGCATTCCGACAGGCCGTTGAAGCTCAGGACACCGCGGCCATGGCCGCCTGTCTGGCCGACGATGTGGTGTTCACCAGTCCGGTCGCCTTCAAGCCCTATCCGGGCAAAGCCATCACCGCCGCCATCCTGCGTGGCGTGACCCGGGTGTTCGAGGACTTCCGCTACGTCCGAGAGATCAACGATCCCGAAAATGGCAACAGCGCACTGGTTTTCGAAGCCACAGTGGCCGGCAAGACGATCAACGGATGCGACTTCATCCACGTCGACGACGAAGGCCTGATCGACGATTTCATGGTGATGGTGCGCCCACTGTCCGGCGCCCAGGCCCTCTCCGAGGCGATGGCCGCGCAGTTCCCGCAGATCCAGGCCGAAGCCGCAGAAGCCATGGCGGCCATCGCCGCACAGGAGCAGTGACCATGAAGATCGGTCTGGGCATCAACTACGCCGGCGGTTTCAAGGAGGTCGCGGCCGAGGTCGCCGACCTCGAAAAGGCCGGCCTGGACGTCGTTTTCGTTCCCGAGGCGTATTCCTTCGACGCGGTCAGTGCGCTGGGCTACCTGGCCGCGGTCACGCAGCGAGTGCAACTGGCCTCGGGTGTTCTGCAGCTATACACCCGCACCCCCACCCTGACCGCCATGACCGCCGCCGGGCTGGACTACGTCTCCGACGGCCGGTACATCCTGGGCCTCGGCGCCTCCGGCCCGCAGGTGATGGAGGGCTTTCACGGTGTGCCCTACGACAACCCGATCGGACGGACCCGCGAGGTCGTCGAGATCTGCCGTCAGGTGTGGCGCCGCGAACGGGTCCACCACGAGGGCAAGAACTACACCATCCCGCTGCCCGCCGGGCAGGGCACCGGCCTGGGCAAGCCCCTCAAGCTGATCAATCAGCCCGTCCGCGAGCGCATCCCGGTCCTGTTGGCCGCGCTGGGACCGAAGAACGTCGAGTTGGCAGCCGAGATCGCCGAGGGCTGGCAGCCGATCTTCTACATGCCGGAGAAGGCCACGGATGTCTGGGGCGACGCGCTGGCCGCGGGTCAGGCCAAGCGTGATCCCGAGCTGGGGCCGATGGACATCTACGCCGGCCCCGCCCTGGCCATCGGCAACAACGTCGAAGGGATGCGGGAGTTCATCAAACCCCATGTGGCGCTGTACATCGGCGGCATGGGCGCCAAGGGCAAGAACTTCT
>Ga0153956_1000865_pt1 | contig 30709 bp, 29 predicted proteins | sample TSFL040MetaG_FD_104704 | JGI IMG/M metagenome (GOLD analysis project Ga0153956, IMG submission 104704) | Attine ant fungus gardens microbial communities from Florida, USA - TSFL040 MetaG | ecosystem: Host-associated > Fungi > Mycelium > Unclassified | place: USA: Florida, Wekiwa Springs... | reverse complement strand
CGCCGGGCGTACCATGCACCTCGATCATTACAAAGAGCGATGTGCCGAGTGCGTTGCCAAAAGCTCCGCCGTCGTCAGCCGCAAGTTCATCAGCAAATTTACCGTCGGCTGAGTCAAATGGAGTTACATGGATCGCAGTGATCTTGTACGGCGGAACGGGTTTAGTTTTTTGAGCCAATGCGTTATTTACGCATAGAACGGCTGCAAAAAAAGCGATCAACGATAGTCTGATCTTCATCATCTTTTACCTGCGTAACTTTCGCTTATTTTTTTAGAGCGTATGTAATGAATGTCGATACATCGTCGTGCAGCTTTTTGAGCTGTTTTGTGTCGATGTACATCATATGGCCCGCCTCATAGTATTTGAACTCGATATTTTTGCGGAGCGTCGGGTCGAGATTCATTGCTGATACAGTGTACTCAGCAGCAAAGAACGGCGTTGCCATATCGTAATAGCCCTGAGCGATCATGATCTTCATATACGGATTTTTTGCCATCGCGACCTTCATCGGGATGCTGGTGTCGGCGTAATTATTGCCTGATCCGTAATTCCAAGGGGCGTTGATGCCGCCGCCGAGAATGTAATATTCGGTGTCGGTCTTATAGCCCAATTCGCCGCGAACGTATGTGTTAAAGGCGGCAGTGTAGGGCGGCCTGATCGCGTCCATCGAAGGGTCGCTGTCAGGGCTTTCGCCGGCCGCCTTCTTGTCGATGCCCTTAAAACGGCTGTCGAGACGGCCGGTCGTGCGGCGTTCGCTGCGGAGAAGTTCCTTGTTAAATGCATCGAGTTCGACACGAAGGTCGCTGCGGTCGATAAAGTCTTTGCTGAGGCCGGTGAACATGCTGAATTTGTCGAGCAGCGAAGCCTTTTCTGCGGGCGACAGATGATCGATGCGCATCATCGCTGGCATATATTCATTCATCGCAAATTCTTCGGCTTCTTTTGCGACCTCGGCGACCGGCTTGGCCTGCATCGCGGGCGAGAGGCGTTTGTGATACCACGCGGTCGTCGCATACGAGGGCAAAATTAGTGCGAGCGGCAGGTCGTTATTATCAGCGAATCGTATCGTCTGAAAGTTCATCACGGTCGAAATGAGGCAGATGCCATTCAGCGCGATGCCGTGATCGAAAAGCCAGTTGGACAACCCCGAAGCTCGCGTTGTGCCGTACGATTCGCCGACGAGAAAGAGCGGCGACATCCAGCGTTCGCTGCGGCCTAGATACAGTCTGATAAACTCGCCGACCGATTCGATATCGCCGCGAAGCCCGAAATATTTTTGGCCGAGTTCGGGTTTGGCGGCACGCGAATATCCGGTGCCGACCGGATCGATAAAAACAAGGTCGGTGTCAGCGAGCCATGTCGCAGCGTTGTCCTCCATTACGTATGGCGGCGGAGGCAGTGTGCCGTCATCCATCATCTTTACACGTCGCGGGCCGAGAGCCCCGAGATGCAGCCAGACGCTTGCCGAACCCGGACCGCCATTGAACGAGAACATCAGCGGACGTCCCGCCGGCGGATCGTCGAGAGTATAGGCAACGTAAAAGATCTTTGCCTCGATCTCGCCGCTCTGTGCATTGCGGAGCGGCATAAAGCCTGTTGTCGTCGTGTAGCTGAGGGTTCGCGAACCTGCATGCGACGTATGATGTGTGACGATCGGCGGCTCGTCCTTTATGTCCGATGCGGCCTTTGGCGTTTCAGACGGTTTCGGTGACGGCGGCGGAGTTTGTGTAAAAACGGCAGCCGAGCACAACACGAGGACTAAGATCAACAGTGCCTTTTTCATAAGTGCGGTTTCAATGCTAGAATGTTGCGAAAAAGATTAACATAGAGCGTTCTTTCCGACAATCGATGTCGAACGTGACAGGTCTGTGCCATCAGACTCGATCAGCGGACTAACGCGCCCAACCAATAGATGATGAATAATTACTCTCCGGTATCTTGCCGTGTTTTACCTGCATCGGCATCATTGCTCATTCTTTTTATTCTGGCGACAGCCGTGTTTTCGCAGGCCGGAAGCGCGGTTACCAAAAGCGGTGTTGGACGTGCCGCCTCGCAGGCATTTACGATCGGCGACCTTGTCATTTACAGGGTCGGCACCGGAACGTCGAGCCTCAGCGGGGCTGCGGCCGCAGTATTTTTGGACGAATACACGACCGACGGCACCTTTGTAAGATCGATCACGATGCCGACCGAGGTTGTCGGACAGGCACACAGGTTAGTCGCCAGCGGCAGTTCTCAATATGAAGGCTATCTGACGCGAACGGCGAACGGTCGCTATTTGATCGTGCCCGGATATGACGGGCCGCTCGGATCTGCAGTGATCGCAATGGATGCGACAGCCGTTAACCGTGTGATCGGTAAAGTGGACGGCGACGGCAATGTCGATACAACGTCAGGATTTGGCGATGTCGCAAGCAACGCAAGCATCTCAAGTGCCGCATCGATCGACGGCAATTCTTTTTGGATAACCGGCACCAAAGGCGGATTGCGATGGTCGGGGTCGGCGCCGTTATCAAATGTGGTCAGCACCTCGATCAACAACATTCAAAGCGTCGCGATATTTGACGGCCAACTGTATGTCGGTTCGATATCCGGCACGATACGGATGGGAACTGTCGGTGACGGCACTCCGACATCTTCAGGAGAGATCGTTACAAGTTTGCCGGGCATCACGACCGACATTACAAGCCCTTACGGATTTTATTTCGCAGACCTGAGTTCTCAGGTGCCGGGCATGGACACTCTCTACATCGCAAATGATCAAACGATCGCCAATGGCGGCGGTGTACTTAAATTTTGTCTGATCGACGGTGTTTGGACCGCAAGCGGCAGGTCGCCGTTCGTAGGGCTGCGCGGCTTGACCGCAGGCGTTTCGAATGACGGTGTCGTCAGCCTTTACGCGACGAGTGCCTCGGGGCTTTATTCTGTTACGGACACGACCGGTTATAACGGTGTTTTATCAGGTGCTCCGACATTGTTGGCTACTGCGGCGGTAAATACTAATTTTCGCGGTATCGCGTTCGCGCCGGTCTCACCGAGTGCCGCTGATGTCACTGTAACCGGACGTCTCGTTACTTCGCAGGGAGCCGCAGTCGGCCAGGCGACGGTAATATTAACCTCATCAAGCGGCACAATACAGTCCGCGATCTCAAACCCGTTCGGCTACTTTAGCTTTCCATCGCTGACCGCAGGCGAAACCTATGTCATAAATATTAACGCCCGCCGAGCCGCATTCAGGCCGCGAACACTGTCTGTCGAAGACAACATTAGCGACCTTTTAATGATCGCCGATGAATAGATGCCTATTATTAAGACATTACAATATGACGAGTTAATTCTATTTAGACTAAATAATGTAACCGTGGTTTAACATTTATACGGTACAATTTCATCACATAGGCAAACTAAACTATATGATGAAAAGTGGTACTAAGAGTGTTTTAGCTCGTCGTCAAATACGTGTTGTCCGTGCCGCATCAATTTTTGTGTTGATAGCAGGGGCGTTGTTTTTTACCCTTAATATCTTTACCTCGACCAAGGTTACGGCACAGGGGCAGACTGAGAACAGAGCCGCTGCACCGCAATCCGCAGTTTCATTCGATGGAACACCTTATACACAGGATTTTCAATCGATATCGAATACATCACTTACCCCGTCCTCTATTGCCTCAACATCGATGCTCGAAGTATCGACTCAAAGCGGAGGTGGCTCTGTTTCAGGATGGTATATATATTCTCAAAGCGGAGCCGGCAGATGGGGACGAACTGACGGATCAAGTAATACTGGTTCATTCTTTGGAATGTATGATTCATCCGGAAATCGAGCTTTAGGTTCGTTAGGATCTGCTTCTTTTGTAGGTTATTTCGGCCTTGTTTTACAAAATACATCCGGTGCGACCATTAGTTCAGTAAAAATAACTTATGATGCCATGATGAATCGTAATCCAAATACTACGGCGAATGCTTATCCCTTTTCATATCGTATTTCTAACTCATCTCCTATAACAGTATCTTCGTCGAGTGATGGCACTTTCAGTGACTCAGCGGGTTCATGGACTGCTGATTCGAACCTCAGTTTTACAACACCCTTGACCGGAATAGGGGCACCGAACGCAACACAGGCGGCTATTTCGCCAATGTTCAGGATAGGCGGTGCCGCTAAAACAGGAACATTATCAGGACTTAACTGGCAAGCGGGGCAATATCTCTTTATTAGATGGAAAGAGACTGACGAAACTGCTAATGACGCTACTGCCGGTGTTGATAATTTTAAGATCGAGAATGTCGTAACCAACACTGCACCCACGATCTCCGAAAGTACTGCATCGCCATATATAGATCTTCCTGCGACCGGTAGCGGAACGCTGAGCGGTGTTATCAGCGATACTGCCGATCCGGGTATGACGGTTGGTGTTGACTTTACGGTCGGCGATGCCGAATCGGCCGCTGATGCACTATCGGTAACCGCCGTGAGCAGCGATCAGACTGTAGTAAAGGATTCGGATCTGGTCATCAGCGGTACCGGAGCTAACCGTAATCTTAAGATCACTCCGGCCGGTGTGGGATACTCCGTCATTACAGTAAAAGTAACCGATCCCGGAGCGTTAACAGCGACATATACGATCAGCTATGCGGCCTCGACACCTGTAGCTAACACGGCAACGACACGCTGGCTGACCGGAGCATCTGATGCATCTACCGCTCTGGCCATTGACGGTGATTATATGTTCGTCGGTGACGACGAGGATCAGACACTTCGGCTATATGACCGCAACGCGTCCGGACTTCCTGTTGCGAGTTTCGATGTTACGTCTGATCTTGCTCTGACGGATATCAATGGTGGTGTGCCGCGAGAGGTGGATATTGAGGCTTCGGCACGGACCGACAGCACTATCTACTGGCTCGGTTCGCACAGCAATGCTTCGGATGGAAGTGATCGTCCGGATCGTTCACGGCTCTTCTCGACGACGGTGACGACCGGCGGTGCGGCGTCTTCGCTGGCCTTTGGAGGCTATTATTCAGGCCTGAAGACTGATCTGATCGCTTGGGATAATGCGAACGGCCACGGCCTCGGAGCAGGAGCATTGGGTTTGCAGGCAAGTTCGGCTACGGGCGTAGCTCCTGAGATGCTGGATGGTTCCGGCTTTAATATCGAAGGATTGGAATTCAGCCCCGACAACACGGCTCTCTATATTTGTTTTCGTGCTCCACTCGAACCTATTGCAAGCCGAACAAATGCGATGATAGTTCCGGTCACGAATGCTGCGGCTCTAGTGTCGGGTTCACCCGGTGTCGGGCCGGCGACATTCGGCACGCCGATATTTTTGGATCTCGGCGGGCGCGGCATTAGAGAGATGCGAAAAAATGCGTCAAATGAGTACGTTATCATCGCCGGTTCTCCGGGCAGCAACGGCGATTTCAGGGTTTATCTATGGACAGGAGATCCGGCCGATCAGCCACAGATCAAGACAGCTAATCTCGCGGATCTCAATCCGGAGGCGGTCGCTGATATTCCTGCGGGCTTAGGTTCGCTTGCACCTGAATCAGCGGTAAATATTCAGTTCATCAGCGATAATGGTGATGATGTTTACTATGGCGACGGCATCGCCGCAAAAGATCTGACCAACGATAATCTGAAGAAGTTTCGTACGGATACTGTTGTCGTCGGCCTTGGGCCAACGGCTGCGAATGTTTCGCTGTCAGGACGGCTTCAGACATCTGACGGACTGTCCGCCGGAGTTGCTGCCGTGACTCTCACGGCGGCTGACGGTACGGTCCGAAAAGCGATCTCAAATCCTTTCGGATATTTCACTATCGACAATATCGAGTCGGGACAAACTTACCTGATAACGGTAAGCAGCCGAAGGTTTACTTTTGCCTCACGGTTTGTTGCCGTGAGCGATCAAATATCGGATCTTGTCCTTACCGCTGATTGATCTGATCATAAGCTTAGAAAAGGAGCATACCGCTGCAATACGGTATGCTCCTTTTATTATTGTGCTTTGGGCAGGCGGACGTAGAAAATTGTGCCGGTTGGGGAGTTTTTGGCGGTTTCGATGGTGCCGTCGTGGGCGGTGATGATGCCGTAACAGACGGCGAGTCCAAGCCCCGTGCCTTTGCCGGCGGGTTTGGTCGTGTAGAACGGATCGAATAATTGTTTCTCTGTACCGTCGGAAAGTCCCGGCCCTGTATCGGCAATGGCGATGGTCACATGGCCGCTTTCGGTTGATGAAGTAATGTCGATCCTGCCGCCGTCGGGCATTGCATCGCGGGCATTTAAAAGTATATTCAAAAAGACCTGCTGCAGCTGATCCTGATCGGCATAGACCGGCGGCATCTCGTGCCTAAGGTCGAGGTGACGGTCGAGATCCTTGAAATCACGGTCGAAACTCGCGAGCCTGAGGGCAGTCTCAATAACTGTATTGATGTCGATATTTGCCTTAGCCGCAGGCCGCGAACGGGCAAAATCGGTCATATCGGATGTGACCTGTTTTATGCGTTCGATCTGAGATGCGATCAGATCGAGGTCGTCCTTGGTCTCTCGTGTGAGACTGTTGTCATCACGCATTATCTGCACTAGCGAAGATATCGCCGCCAGCGGATTATTGACCTCGTGAGCGACCCCGGCCGCAAGCGTGCCCATTGCGGCGAGTTTTTCGGTGCGAATGAGTTGTTCGTTAAGGAGCTTTAGCTGTTCGATGTCGTCCGCCATCTTGCGGCTCATTTCGTTGAATGAATTAGCCAGCAACCCGATCTCGTCGTTGGTCTCACGCATATCGACCTCAGTACCGTATGCACCTTTTGTTACGGAAACAGCCGCGAGCGTAATGCGGCGGAGCGGCCGTGAGATCGTTCGGAGAATGAGAAGGACGAGCAGCAGATTTGGAACGAGTGCCGAGAGCGTGCTGAATATCAGATACCGCCGCCAGGCCTCGGCGTCCATTCCGTTATGAAATGCCCACCACGCGATCGGTATCTGAAATATCAAAAAACTCACGATCGCGACCACCGCGATACTGACGGCAACCTTGTATGCGACCGGAAACAGTCGAAATTGTGTTAATGCCGAGTGCAGCGAAAAAAGTTTGAAGTTAAATATCGCGTACGCATATATCAGCACACCGGGCAAAACGAATATCGAACTGAACGGCAGCAGGCTCGAAATGCCAAAAAAAGGAAGAGCGATATTCGCGATGGTCTTGAAAACGCCCGTCACAAGTATTGCGAGTATGACCGCACCGACCTGTTGCCCGCTCTGTGTGCCGCGATATTTGCGGTATTTGCTCAACAGTACCCAAAGGCCGTAGCCGAAAAGTACATATACATAAGTTACATAAGCATAAGCGATCGGCGTCAGTTCGATCTCAAAACTGTCGCTGATAAAGCCGACGCGAGACCACAGCAGGCCTAATGCAACAGCGGGAACGAATAAAAGAGCCGGAGCAAAGAGTATTGCCGCCTTTTGACGCGGCGTACGGGCATTTTCAGGAAAGACCCATGCAAAGACGACCAGTGCGAACTGCATCATCAAAGCGATGATGAAACTGATCGCCGTCCATGCACTTGCGGCCTGATCCTGACGGTAAAAGTCCCAAAATATCAGATCTTTTGTCGTCCACGCCGCAAGGAACGCGATGAATGCGGCAAAGGTCTGATGCTCGCGGCGTCGCGGATCGGCGACAAAGACATAAAATCCGAGTCCGACGAGCAAAAATACCGTAAAGAGATGGACAAGTGCGAGCACTGTCTGATTTTAGAGTGAAAATCGAAATTTACTAAATCCAGACGCAGCCAAATGCGGAGTTACGCATCTTATGCCGCACGAGCGGGAAACGCTGCGATCGCTTGAGACGTATCTTTGCCGCGTATGATGTCGGCGGTCGCATTATCGTCGAGATCTTCGGCGATCTGGGCGGCGGCGGCGGCGAGGCCTTTGTGATGTGACAGAGCATTTATCGTATCGACGAACTCACAACCGGCGAGATAAGAGTGAAATTCGATCCGGGCTTTATGCTTTCGCTCAAAGATCGCGGCTGCGGCGGCATTGGGCTGCGGGTAAGTTATCGCGATGAACTCCATTTCAGGGGCGTTACCTGTCGGCATTTGCTCGGCGACCTTTAACCCCGCATAACGCATTACAGCGTCGCGAAACTCGAATATCTCGTTAGGGCGCATACTTGATGCGATATGGCTTTCCAGTTTATGCCTGACGCTTTCGATGACGCGTCGAGCGGCGAGTTCGTCGGCTGAGTGTTTTTTAGGGGCAGTTATCGAAGTATAGAGCATCATTAAGGCAAAGTATGGCCAAGCGACGCCGACGCCGAACGACTTTACCAATTCGACGAAACCGAATGTATCGTCTGCACGAAATGAGTAATTGACCGCAAACGGAGCGCCGCAGGCTAAGTAGATGATCGCCAGGTCGAGTATATTCACAAAATGACAAACGGCAATCTGTGTTCCTGACGGCCAAGTGCACAACGGAAATGTGCCGGATCAAGTTAAATGATTGTAAATAAAATAATTTATCGTATTGATGGAACTTTTTGCAGGGTCAAAGCGTTAATTAATCCGGTTGCAAATTGCGAACTCCCAATAGATCTTTTTGCAATATGCAAAAGATTTTCGACTTAAATATAAGTCAGTGTGTCTAAAGCAAAACGGCAAAAAAGACCCGTCAAGGTCTTGGCATAATAATTGCTGATATGTATGCGGCCAGACCGTTTTTTTTCAATTATAAATGGCAACATTAACCATTAACTAAAAAGGAGGAGCTACAAATGGATACGAAACCAAAAGTGAAGATAGTAAAAAAAGCTGATGCGGTCAAAATGCCTGTGACCGTCGAAAACGCCAAAACAGCGCGTGTCGCAGCCCGAGAGATGGTCTCGAATGTTTCGGGATGGGTTTCTGAATTTAAAGCCCGCAAGAGCGAAGAAACAAAAGCGGCGATCGAACAGCTTTTTCCGATAACCCCACAGCCGAGTGAATCATAGACGTAATAAATACTATAAATATATAAGCGAAAAGGGCGTGCCGAGAGTACGCCCTTTTCGTTTGTCGGCCGAGGGTTTGAATGTTTGCCGAAATGATTGATATTCTTCTTCAAACTGATACCAGATCGTTATGGAAGGAAAAGTTGTAATAATAACCGGTGCCAGCAGCGGCATTGGACAGGCGGCCGCATCGCTGTTTGCCGAAAAAGGCTCGACCGTTATCGCCGTCGGGCGTAACGAAAAGGAACTAAATGCCCTAAGGGACGGCATCTCGTCTAAGAGTGGCTCGGTCAACATACACCTTGCCGATGTGTGCGAATTATCACAGTTGGACCGTGTTGTGACCGATACAGTCGATAATTTCGGTCATATTGATGTGCTCGTCAACTCGGCCGGTGTGATCAAGAATGGTTCGATCGAGACGACCTCGATGGACGATTGGGATAAGATGATGGATCTGAATGTCCGTTCGGTGTTTGCGCTGATACAAAAATGCACTCCGCATCTCGAATCGGCAAAAGGCTCTGTCGTTAACGTCTCAAGTGTTGCGGGCACAAGGGCTTTTCCAAATTTGCTGTCATATTGCGTATCAAAAGCGGCCGTAGATCAGCTTACGCGATGTGTCGCACTCGAACTTGCACCGAAAGGCGTTCGCGTAAATGCCGTAAATCCGGGCGTTGTCGTCACGAATCTGCATAAACGAGGCGGAATGGATGATGACGCATACGAGGCATTTCTCGAGCGTTCGAAGGAAACACATCCGATCGGACGTGCGGGAACCGCGGAAGAGGTCGCGGATCTGATCTATTTCCTGGCCTCTGATCATGCCGGTTGGATCACCGGTGCGACGTACGCGATCGACGGCGGCCGCGGCCAGACCTGTGCACGGTGACCTTTTTATCTGATGAAGTTTCAACTGCTGCCGAGTTCATTTAATGATGACGGATCTGCTTCGCAGAGGCAGCATCTTGCGTGTGTCGTCGTTAACGACCGCATCGCCATTGACGCGGGAAGTCTCGCAATGGGCTGTAGAGAGATCCATCGTGAGATGGTTCGCGACGTTGTGCTCAGTCATACTCACCTCGATCACATAGCCGGGCTGCCGTCATTTGTGGACGACCTTTTTTCTCAGCTTGCCGAGCCGGTAAATGTTCACGGAACATCAGCGATGCTCGCGGCGCTACGGCAGCATATTTTTAACGATGTCGTATATCCTGATTTCAGCGCCTTTCAAAATGATCGCGGCCCGGTCCTGAGTTTTAACGAATTCGAGTTCAATCGCACTTTCACTGCTGCGGGGGTCAAAATGACACCTGTAAAGGTGAATCATAATGACCCAAGTGCGGCATTTTTACTCACTGATGACTCAGGCACCCTCATTATCACGGGTGATACAGCCGAGACATCAGAGATATGGCAAAGAGCTGCCGAAACAGACAATGTCATGGCGATGCTCGTCGAGTGCTCTTTTCCTGATCGTTTATCCGGACTTGCCTCTGCGGCCTGTCATCTGACGCCGGAGAAACTCGCGGGCGAGATCGGAAAGATCGGCAGGCGCGATTTTCCGGTCTATGTCGTTAATATAAAACCGATGTACCGTGATGAGGTGGTCGATGAGATCGACAGACTGAGACTCGACAATGTCGATATACTGACGGTCGGCAGGGAATACACCGTTTAGAAATGAACGGCACGATCACGAGAACCTTACAGGTTCAAATGCGCCTTGGCGATGTTCGCCGGCGAAATCATATAACACGACGCGGCCATTTGGCAGAACTGTCTGGATCTTAAATGTACGATCCTCACGTGAGACGCCGGGCATGATCTCCGCTCTAAACGTCACGAGCATCTCGGGGCGTGCCCAGACATCTATCTCGAGCGACCGCTTGGCTTTTTTTCGAAATAATCCCATGCAGGTTTAATTTTCGTCGGTATCTTTTGGACGGTATTTCAATTTACGGCCGGCGGGATGAGTTTTTTCTTCGGGGCGGTCGTCGTCCATTTTCCGCGACGGCGGTGCGGTCGGCTTTCGGATCGAATCGAAGACCGGACGCTCATCTTTGCCTTTTCGCTTTTTTGCCGACATACGACGAGTTTAGCAGAATTTTTATCTTATCGCGTTTGGATAAAGTGCGTGGCAATAGTGAAAACTGTTCGATTTTGCTAACATTTTGGCAGATAGTACTAAAACTTGTCTCAACGATATAAAAATCTCCATTTCGATCACGGGGCCGTACCGAGGCGAATACAAAGGCCGTATTGGTTCCCCGCAGCGAGCTATTATACCGTTTCGGCGATCGGTGCCGGTGCGGCATTGCTTGTTGTCTGGGGCATCCTGCATGACGCGGGCGAGGACTTTGCATGGGTATATGCGGCGATAGCGGCGACTATAATATTTGTGACCGCAATTGTGCTGAGAGAGGTGTTTTTACGGCGGGCTAGATCGCGCTATCTGGTTATCGAGCGAAAATTTGAGCAAAATATGTCCGACGTTTATTCGCGCGTCGATCGCTCGCCAGGCTCAAAAAAACTTACGATCGAAAAGAACTCGACCATTCTTTCCGAGATAAAAAAGAAATCTGATGCGGCAATAGTGCTGGGCAAATATCCTGAGGGGCATCGAGAGGTCTTTGAGATGTGCGGCGAGTACATCGCTCTTGTGGATAGGGAATTTGAACGCATCGGCAGCGGATCGCCGCGTATCGGGCCGCTGAGAAAAGGCCGTGAGGCCGTCAGGGAATTTCATAAATATCATCTGCTGCAATGGGCGTCGATACAGACCAAAAACCTTATTAGCGAGGCTAACGGACACGAAGATATGTCCACAAGGATCGCGTCCGCACAGAACGCGATGGATATAGTAGATTCGGCATTGGCATTTTATCCGACAGAACCGACACTGATCGGATCTCGTGAGGTCGTCAGCGAACTGCTCGCGTCGATCAAGGTCTCCAACTGGATCGAACTCGCGGAAAGGGCAGAATTTGACGGCAATATCCAGCAGGCAAAGCACTATTATCGCGACGCATTATTTTATTTGAGCCGCGAGGACGGCAATGAGGAGGAGCGTTCGCGGGTCGCCGATCGCATCAGCGAAAAGATAGAACGTCTAGGCCGCCTCGACTAAGGCCGCTCTTTACCGCTATAATAAAAAGTTAATAACTAGTTGCCCTTTTATTACAGGCAGTATTTTAACTGCAGATCAATAGTTTGAATTGAACCGCAATGATTTCCCAACGATGTCCAAGATGCGGTAGCGGGCGTGTCCGGCCAGGCTACAAACCAACCTCTATATTCTCTAAGCTTCTGTTTAGATATAATCTCCTTTGCGACGGATGCAATTGGGAATTTAAGGGATTTGCCGTTCCGGGGACTGTCAGCTCTCACGGTGACCGAAAAAAATGGACGGAAACCCGTCGGGTCGATGAATGAACTCTAGCACCACGATCGCGGCCCACCTCAGGATCTCTTCGCAAATCTTATTAAATATCATTGTCGTTGCGACCTTTGCGGCGCTTGCCGCATATTCGCAGCAGGCGGCCGATCCGTTCGACCTGGTTCATATGGGCGATACCGTCGAGGTTGACGTCGAGGGCGGCTACGACTATGACTGGCATGGAAAGGTCAACGACGAAGGCTTTCTCGACGGGTTGAATGAATACGGCGACCCGATACCGGGACTTTGCCGTTCGACCGCAGATATTGCCGCTGATGTCACGGCAGCTTATTCAAAAACTCTTCGCGATCCAAAGATAAATGTGCGGATAATTGACCGTTCGGGGCGAGCGGCGGCCGTTCTGGACGGTGCGGTCAGATCTCCGCAGCGTTTTTTGATCAAACGTCACGTAAAACTCAGCGAATTGATAGCTCGATCAGGCGGCATTACCGATGAAGCCGGCGGTGTGATCGATATTTTTCGCCCGCAGCGTGCGTCATGTGCTGCGGTGTTGGAAGAAAGGTCGCTGCAGGCGTCGGCAGGGCCGCGATATTCGATCAAGATCAGCGATATCCTTGCGGGAAATGAGAATTCGGATCCAGAGGTCGTAAGCGGCGACATCGTGACGGTCGAAAAGGCCGAACCGGTCTATGTGATCGGCGGCGTCGGCAACCCGCGGCCGATAGCTCTGACAGAAAAACTTACGATATCGCATCTGATCGCAAAGGCCGGCGGGCTTGCAAAAGATGCTGACGGCAGCGAGATCACCCTATTTCGGCGAAAGGACGGACGATCTGACGCGATACGCGTCGATCTGGCAAAGGTCACTGACGGCACCGATCCGGATATAGAGGTTTTGCCTTATGACATTGTCGATGTGCCGCAAAAAGGGCGTGATAAGCGTAAGGACGTACCCGTGATCGCTCCCGAACCGCCGCGATCCGCACCGCCGCCGCTGAGCGTGATCGAGTGAATCTCTTATCAAGAGTTGTTTTAAACAGCGTCAAAACATATACTATTCGGACTATGGCTACGTCAAATAAAAAGCTCAGTAAGCGTACTATTGCTCTGATCTGGGCAGTGCTGGTCGCGATCGTGATCGGCGTTATGATCAAGTACGAACTCATCTCCGTACTTTATGTTCTGGCGACATTGTCACTTGTTGCTCTGTTGGTCATCGTCGGAGTTGCCGATCTTGAAAAAGTTCGTGCCGACGGCAGTACGATCGGTGAAATAGAATAAACCCGATTTTTTTTCATGCAATTTGCGGTTCGGATAATCACGATCAGTGTATCGATCGTTCTGATGGTCGGACTTTCATTCGGCGAGACCGGAGCCGCTGACCTTGCGTCTGCATCTAAACAGGGATCACTCAGCAGATGGCGTTCCGGCGTTGTTCGGATCGCCCTTTCGTCGTCTTTCACAAAAAATATCGTCAATCTCAAACCCGGCAGCGATGTCGCCGGTGCTCTTGAGCGCTCGATAGGCCATTGGGCCGAGATCGCCGATGTCAATATCAGCGTCACTCAGAGCGACAAACAGAGCATCAGTCCATCAGGAGCTAAAGGTGACGGCGTGAGCCTGATCACGATCGCTCAAACGCCTGAGAATGTCACGCTCTTTGATTCAGACGCGACCGACGTGTCCGCACGCACGAGAGTCTTTACCGACGGCCGCGGCGGCATCACCGAGGCTGATATTGCTTTAAATCCGTTCGCACAATTTTCGACCGACGGTTCATTTGGCACATACGATCTCGAATCGGTGCTGACACACGAGATCGGTCATTTGCTCGGATTGCGCCATTCGCCGGTGATGGGGTCGGTGATGCACAGCAACGTCGATCTCAACGGCGTAAGGATCGGATCTTTGATTTCGCGTAAATCGCTTTCAGCCGAAGATATAGCGACGATAAGGTCGCTCTACGGCCCTGCGGCCGCAACGGCGGACTGCTGCGGCAGCGTACAGGGAACGATCGGAGGGCCGGGAAAGATCGGCGACGGGTTCGATGTATTCGTTTACAACGATCTAGGCTCGGCGGCCGGCAGTGCAAAACTCGACGCAGTGAAAAAGTTTACGATCTCGGGGCTAACGAGCGGTGAGTACACGGCCGTGCTTCACGATCCGAAACTGGTGTATGCGGATCAGGTGGTAGGAAAGTTTCGTATCTCAGGCTCAGGTTCGACCGTGTTTAACGAACGCGTCGTGCCTAAAAGATCGTCGATGGCGTTGGAATACATCGGTTCCGAAGGCCTTTTGACCGACTCGGCGGCAAAGGTTTTGCCGGGAACGGTCATCGCGGTCACTATCGGCGGCAAGGGCTTAAAGGCAGATCTGATCGACGTAGGCAGCGATTCGCCGCAATTGACCGTCGTGCCCGGCTCGGTAAAGGACGTCGATTATGCTGACGGCGTGACGGCTTTGCGTTTCGAACTTGAGGTCAGTGCTGACGCGGCTCCCGGTTCGTACTCGTTATTTGTCGAGAACAAAGACGGCGAACGCGAATATTTGGCAGGCGGATTAGCCGTAATAGATCGATAACGGGATATCATAACTTAAGCTAATACAGGTTAAATTTTTTATTTTCTCTTTGTGGCTTGCAATTTAATTTCTGGTGTGGATAATCGTGAGTGTTCACCACCCCGGTGAACGCTTGTCACAAGAAGTGAGGACTTGTGGCACTAGGGCGGCGGAGTGGGAGACGCCGCCCTAACCATTTTATGAACACCGTTTCTCATTTGACCTGAATGCAAATGAGGGTGATGATATAAACATTGACATCTCAGGCAGATGGCACGGTTGGAAATTACAACGCGAATTTAATTTGACAGCAGATCGACAGACGCCGCGAGCAATCACTCGACGGTGTCTTTGCTTTTTGCAGCTTAAATGAAGAACGGCTCACCCTCGTGGTTCAAAAAATGGCTTTACAGCGGCGTTTCGGAGATCGAAGGCCCGTCTGAACCCGAAGGGCGTCATCAACAGCACCCGTGGTGGAAGGTAATGTGCCTCACCGGTGTCGATTATTTTTCGACGCTGGGCTATCAGCCCGGCATCGCGTTTCTTGCTGCCAGCGTTCTCTCGCCTATAGCGACATTCATACTCATTTTGCTTACGCTCTTTGGAGCGTTGCCGATCTATAGCCTTGTGGCAAAGGAAAGTCCGCACGGCGAAGGCTCGATCGCAATGCTCGAGGCGTTGCTCTCTCGCTGGAAAGGCAAGCTCTTTGTGCTCGTACTGTTAGGATTTGTGGCGACCGATTTTGTGATAACGATCACATTGTCAGCCGCCGACGCCACGGCGCATATTATTGCCAATCCTTTTGTGGTCGAGCATCTGCCGTGGATAAATCATCCGGTGATCGTCACGTTCGGGCTGGTGCTGGTGCTGGGCGTCGTTTTTTTAAAAGGTTTTAAAGAAGCGATCGGCATTGCGGTCGTACTTGTCGGTACATATCTGCTGGCGAATGTTGCCGTGATCGGCGTCGCCCTTTACGAGGTCGTCCAACATCCTGAATTGTTGGCAAATTGGCGTGAAGCGGTCGTCCAGACAAAGTTTACCGCCGGATCTTTTCACATACCGGGAGCGATCGGCATTATCTTGCTGTCGGTCGTGAGCTTTCCAAAACTTGCACTCGGCCTTTCGGGTTTTGAGACCGGCGTTGCGGTCATGCCGCTCGTTAAACGGCCTAACCGTATCGGCAACACCCGCAAGCTGCTCATCGTCGCGGCTCTGATAATGAGCTTCTTACTGCTCGCCAGCAGCTTTGCGACAAGTGTCCTGATACCAAAAAAGGAATTTTGCCCGAGAGTCGATTGTGATGTTGCCGAAGAGGTCCATTCCGTACCGGAATACTGTGCCTGCACGGCAGCAGAGCGTGAGGCAGGGTTGACCAGGCCTGCGGGCGAAGCCGACGGCAGAGCGTTGTCTTACATTGCTCACGAGTATTTTACAGGCAGCGGAGGCGCGATCTTTGGCACATTCTACGATCTGATCACGATCCTGATATTGTGGTTCGCCGGTGCGTCAGCGATGGCAGGCCTATTAAATATCGTGCCGCGTTATCTGCCTCGATACGGTATGGCTCCGGAGTGGTCGCGAGCGACACGTCCGCTTGTCATCGTATTTACGACGATATGCTTTGCGGTAACGTGGATCTTTGAGGCGAATGTCGAGGCACAGGGCGGAGCCTACGCAACGGGCGTACTCGTGCTGATGTCGTCGGCAGCTATCGCCGTGACGATCTCGGCACGACGGCGCAGCAGCCGCTGGGCAATAGGGTTTGGAACTATCGCCGCCGTCTTTGTCTATACGACGGTGACAAACGTTATCGAACGCCCTGACGGTATAAAGATCGCATCATTCTTTATCTTTTCGATAATCGCGGCGTCATTTATTTCAAGGGCAATGCGTTCGACAGAGATACGCATCGACAAGATCGAACTCGATGAGGCGGCTAAGGCATTTATCGAAGAGGTCGATGACGAAGGCGAGATACGCATCGTCACAAACCGGCGAGAGACCGGCGATGTTGTCGAATATCGATTTAAAGAACACGAAAAGCGTGTCGATAATCATATTCCTTCGTCCGATCCGGTGCTTTTTTACGAGATCGAAACGGGCGACGCGTCCGAATTCAAGGGTAAGCTCTTTATACGCGGGATCGATGTGGAGGGCTATAAGGTGCTGCGGACACAGGCTCCGGCAGTGCCGAATGCGATCGCGGCATTTTTATTGTATCTGCGGGATAACACGAACAAGATCCCGCACGTATATTTTGGATGGAGCGAGGGAAATCCGATAATGTATCTTGCACGCTACATCTTGTTCGGCGAGGGCGATACGGCTCCGGTTACACGCGAGATACTGCGTCAGGCCGAGTCTGATCCGGAGATGCGTCCTAATGTACACGTCGGCGGCTAACTCAGTTTGCCGCGCCTGACGACCTTAAAGATCGTTGTTTGAAACAGGACCGACAAAGCACGGGCCTTCCTTGTGACGGGTAGAACGGAACCGTCGTCTCAGTGCCGCAATCGGCGCATACCACTTGATAGACAAAGTGCACGCGCTTGCCGTCGGCGGCCGATGCTGCGGCCTCGATGCGTTCATTCTTCGCCTTTTTGCACGATTTGCAGCGTTTTGGCGGATTAACTAAGCCCTTGAGGCTAAAGAATTTCTGCTCGCCGGCGGTCCAAATAAATTGCTGTCTGCAGTCGATACATTCGATCGGCAGATCGGTAAACTCCGTCTCGGTGAGGTTCGGCCCCAAAGGGCCGAGATCACCGGATGACGCTTCATGAGGTTGTGTCATTTGGGCAAACTTCCTTTCAAATATAGATCCGAAGTCGGCCGTTGATGAGGTCGCGGCGTTTGCCAGATCCGACTGACCTGATCGTACAATTGGTCAGTCATTAATATTGAAACTGAACATACATCTAAGAAAATTGCGTGTCAAGCGTAGTGCTGTTCACATTAAGGTGATTTTGTTATGAAGGTACTGGTCATTGGTTCGGGTGGTAGAGAGCACGCTATTTGTGCTTCGTTCGCGAGGTCGGCTCGCAGGCCGCAAATATATTGTGCACCCGGTAATGCGGGCATTGCCGCGATCGCAGCTTGTGTTGCGATCGATCCGACGAACATTGAGGAACTTGCGGCATTTGCCGCCTCACAACAGATCGATCTGACATTTGTCGGAGGCGAGACGGCACTTGCTCTCGGTGTTGTCGATGCTTTTCAGGCACGCGGGCTTAATGTTATCGGGCCAACACGAAATGCGGCTCAACTTGAGGCAAGCAAGGCGTTCGCCAAAGATTTTATGGCCCGCCACGGCATACCGACGGCAAAGTATGTAGCCGCACATTCGCCAAGCTTTGCCGTGCTCGAACTCGAAAGCTCAGACCTCGGCGACGAATCGACGCCTGTCGTCGTAAAAGCCGACGGGCTTGCGGCGGGCAAGGGCGTTGTGATCGCATCAGACCGCCGTCACGCCGAGTCGGCTATAAATGAAATGGCCGCTCTGGTCGGTGCCGATGCGGCTGAAAAGATCGTTCTCGAAGAATATCTGACGGGAAAGGAAATATCGCTGCTTGCATTTGTCGATGGCGAACATTTCAAGCTTATGCCGGTGACACGCGACCACAAGCGTCTAGGTGACGGCGACACAGGCCCGAATACGGGCGGAATGGGCACATTTACCGACGATTCGCTGCTTGATGCAGCTGCTCTGGATGAGATCGTCGATACTATCGTGCGTCCGACGATACACGGATGTATCAAGGAGGAAATGGCATTTCGCGGCGTGCTTTTTATCGGGCTGATGATGACAGCCGCCGGGCCAAAGGTGCTCGAGTACAATGTGAGATTCGGCGATCCGGAAACGCAATCGATCCTTGCAAGGCTTGATACTGATCTGATCGATATTTGCGGAGCAATACTCTCAGGTACCCTCGACAGCATAGATATACGCTGGCTGCCCGGATGTTCGGCAACCATCGTGCTCGCGGCTGAAGGTTATCCCGCGTCACCAAAAAAAGGCGATGAGATCGCGGGGCTTGACGCGGCGGCCGCAAAGCCGGGTATCAGCGTCTTTCACGCAGGGACCGCTGTCTCGCCCGACGGCAAAGGCTATATAACATCGGGCGGCAGGGTGCTCGGCGTCACGGCTGCGGCCACTGACCTCGCGACCGCATTGAGCGATGCTTATGCGGCAGTCGATGCGATATCATGGCCGGGAATGCAGTATCGACGCGATATCGGTAAGTAATGATCGGCGTTATTTGCTTACGGCAGCAGCTTTTTTATCGAATGATGCGGCCTCGTCAGCGAGTCCGTTCTTTCTGCAAAAGTCGGCAAGTGCCTTGTAGCGTTTTACGGGATCTGATCTTGATATGAGACAGATCTTTGCAGTGTCCTCGGGACATGCGTCGATCGGACGGCGGTCGGTCTCGCCGAGATAATTTGTTCCGCTCATCACGCACTCATATTTTGTGCAGTGCCAAAAACCGAACATATGCCCCGTCTCATGTGCCGCGATCTTAAGGGTGCGCCTTAAGAATTTGTCGTGATCGGCGTCCTGCTGCAATCTAAATAAAGACCAAACCCCGACACGATCCGACATACTCGCCTGGCCGAATACGAAACTCATCGTTTTGTCAGGATAAAGATCCTCGACCGTGAAGGCGATCAGAGCGGCGGCATCCGCAGGCAGCGAGGGTTTGAGCACACTGTCCATAATAAAGCCCGTGCGGTACTGATTTTTTAATTTAGACACGCCTCTTATTGAGGTAATACGGATATCGCCGTCCTTTTGCGCCGGCGGCATAGGCCGTGACGGCAGTTCTTTAACAGGCAGATCGTAAAATGCCTTAAGATAATCGGCCGTCGTGCTGACGATCTTTTTTTGTTCGTCGGTAAATGTCCCGAGCGGCAGAACGTATATCGTCTGACGCTGTGCTGTCGGCCGCGGAGCGTCGGCAGCCAGATACTGATCGAACGTTTGGCCCGGCTCATTGTGTGAACCAAGCCAATCGTAGGACTGCGGCTTGCCCATTTTTTGGAAAAATGGCTCGATCTTAGGCATCATCGCCCGCAATTCGGCAACCTCAGCCGACGAGGCGTCCGATGCGGAATTGCCGACAGCATTTGCCCCGGTATCGGGTGCCGGTGAGCATCCCGAAAATATCGTGCAGACAATTGCCAGCAAAATGAGTAAGATCCTGATCATCGGGTCACTTCTTTTTTTCGGAAGGGGTATATGATCTGCCCCACGCGATATATTCGTTGACCTTTTCCTTATTGGCAGACAGCCATGCCTCGGCGGTTCGGTCACCGTTGAGAGCTGAGACGACATAGGCAAATGCCTCGATATAGCCGAGCCGGTTCATTTCTTCAAAATAAGGTATGTAATATGTGCCGACAAAGGTCTTTCGCAGTTTCTTTTCTTTGATCAAAAAGTCTGTGAATGTACGGATCGAGTCGGCAAAAACCTCTGAGGTTGTTCGCTGATCTTCCTTATCGGTCTTGCTGACGCCCGAGATGCCTGCCAGTACCTCGAGAGATCCAAAATCGCCCTCTTCCTTTGATGAACCTAAAGAGAGGCTGTTAATGTCGAGGTTGATAGTTATATTTCCTTTTGCATCTTTGGTCGGCGGGCGAAATGCGGCTGTGATCACTCTAGCCGCATCGTGTCCGCGCTCGGTATTAAATCCCATTGGCACGAAACGTGATGCCGCCAACACAGACGGGAATTTAAAATTTGTCGAAGCAAAAACACGCGAGAGCATATAATGCGGGCTTGGATATAACGGATTTGCCTCGATCGAGTTCTTAAACTCGGTTTTTGCCTCAGCCGGTTTCTTTAGCCGCATATAAGTGATGCCGAGGTTAAAATAAACACTCGACAGGTGCGGTTTCATCCCGACATCACCTTTAAATATCGACTCAGCCTGGCGATATATGCCGATCGCCTCATTGCTTTTACCGACATCATCCAGACAGTTAGCAATGATCGAGTAGAACATCGCAAGTTCTTCGCACTTATACTTTGCACCGGCATAAGCCGTATCCATCGCAGCCTTCAGATCGCCGGATGCATATTGGCTTAACGCTTTTTCATAAAGTGCAACGGTCGCATCAGGAGATTCTTTAAGGATCGCGTCATAGATGGCGATAGCCTCTTTGAATTTTTTGGCATCGTGAAGGCCGGTGCCGATCGAGAGTGCTTTTTGCTGTTCAGGACTTAATATCGCCGCAAGCTGGGTCGGTTTAGGAAGTTTTTGTGCCGATGCCGCGATAGCCAGGATCAGGCACAGGCCAAGCAAGAGAAGAGTGCGTTTCATAGATTTCTCCAAAAAAGGTCAGGACAGGTGTTCGTTTTTTGTATTAGATGCACAAAGCGGCGATCTGTTCCCGAATATCGGATATTTTTTTAATAGTCGGCGATCTGTCGCATGTATGTTTCATAGTTTCGCAGCATCTCAGTGATCGAGTCGCCGCCGAATTTTTCACGCATTGCGTCCGCGGTGACGATCGCGGCCATTGCCTCGCCGATCACGCCGGCAGCGGTAACTGCCGTAATATCAGAACGCTCAAATGCTGCGTCACTTGATTCTTTTGTATCGATATCGACCGACCGCAGCGGTTTGCGAAGCGTGGCGATCGGCTTCATATATCCGCGAATGCGAAGCTCTTCGCCATTCGTGATGCCGCCCTCAAGGCCGCCAGCACGGTTCGTGGGGCGTATAAAGTGTCTATTGTCCGCTGAGTCAACTGCCGCGTCAGACGGAATGATCTCATCGTGAACCTCAGAGCCGGGGCGTGCGGAGTTGGCGATGGCTTCGCCGATCTCGACGGCCTTGGTTGCGTGGATCGACATTATCGCACGAGCGAGGCGTCCGTCCAGTTTGTTGTCCCAGGAGGTATGCGATCCGAGGCCGACGGGCAGGCCGCGCACGACGACCTCATAAACGCCGCCGAGAGTGTCGCCATTTGCCTTTGCATCGTCGATGGCGGCGATCATCGCCATTTCGACATCGGGGTCGGCACAGTTAAGAGGTGAATCATCAGAGATCGCCGCGATCGTGTCCCAGTCGGCGGCGACCGGTGCGGCCGGGATGCCGCCGAGTTGTACGACATGGCTGCGGACCTCGATGCCAAATGCCGAAAGCAGCTGTTTTGCAAGCGAGCCGCTGGCGACCCGAGCGGCAGTCTCACGTGCAGAAGCTCGTTCGAGAATGTTGCGAAGGTCGCGAACGCCGTACTTTTGGCCTCCGGCGAGGTCAGCGTGTCCGGGACGCGGACGTGTGACGATGCGCGGATTTTTTATTTCGGTATCGACATCCACGGACGACATTATTTCCTGCCAATGAACAAAATCATCGTTATTTATCTGCAGAGCTATCGGCGAGCCGATCGCGCGGCCGTGACGGACGCCGGAGATGATCTCGACAGTGTCGGTCTCGATCTTCATCCTGCCGCCGCGGCCGTAGCCCTGCTGGCGGCGCCAAAGTTCGCGGTCGATCGACGCGGCATCGACCGGCAAACCTGACGGAACTCCTTCGACGATAGCTACGAGAGCCTTCCCGTGCGATTCGCCCGCAGTGGTGAATTTGAAATACATAAGAGTATTTTAACCAACTATCGCTTTGCGTCTAATTTGATAGAAATAAAATACATTACATGGAGTGATTAGTGATTAGTGGTGAGTGATTAGTGATGACCAATTAAACCACCTGATGGAGCAGGTGATGCTGATATGTATATATCATTAAAATCTCAACTCCTGATTTCTTGCTGTCCCGTCGGGCACACTCCCTACCGGTCGTGTTTCTGCCTTTCGCCATCATCACTCATCACTAATTTCTTATTCTCTTTTTGCGTATGACGATGAGTACGACGCTGCAGATGATGAGTGCTCCGCCGATGTAGGTTTGCAGGGGCAGGCGTTCGCCGAGTATAAAGGCTCCGATGACGACGGCGAGCAGCGGTGTGACGAGCGAATTCATCATCGCTTTGGTTGAGTCGATCCTGCTTAGTATCCAGTAATAGAGCCAAAACGCCGCGATCGTGCCGATCAGTGCGAGATAGGCGACCGAGCCAATTGCCCGCAGCGACCAATGATGTGCAAAAGGCGAGCCTTCCTGTACGAAACTGTAAATGATGATCGCCGGCAGACCGCAGATGATCTGGCAAAAGACGAGAGCCGCAGGATGCACGCCGCTCGTCTTTGCCTTAACGATTATCGACGATTGTGCCGCGGCAAAAGCTCCGATGACGATCGCGACGCATCCGGCAAATGCCATTGGGTTGTCGATCTTGAGTTGGTCGGCAAATATGACCGTCACGCCGGTAATGCCGATCAAGATCGCGACGATCTTTTGCAGAGTGATCTTTTCGTCAGGCAGATAGAACCAAGCGAGGATCAGCCCGAAAACGGTGATCATCGACTGAAGAACAGCCGCGAGGCCGGATGTGATGTACACCTCGCTCCAAAAGACGGTGCTGTAATTTATCGAAAATTGCAGGACGCCTGTCAATGCAAAGATCCGCCATAGTCTAGCCGACCGAGGTATCTGTATCTTTTGCAGTTTGAGTATGACGAAGAGTATCGCAACCGCAAGTAAAAAACGTGCGGTCGCAAAGGTGATCGGCGGCAGGTCCTCGAGACCGATCTTGATAAAGAGCCAGGTCGAACCCCAAATAAGGCAGAGCGTGACCCATGCGGCAACATTCAAAGCGTTGTTATTAGGCATTCTCGTAAAAACTGAGGCTCGTCTCGCCCTGTTTTAAAATGCGCCAGCGTCGAATATTGCCGACCGCGTCGGGCATCTGTTTTTTTGTGTGGTGCTCGACGACGAGCACACCGTCAGCGGAGAGCAGCGTCACATTATTGCCGAACTCGAACATTACGACAGAATAATCGGCTTCGTAAGGCGGATCGTAAAAGGCGATATTCCACGCGGCATTGTGTTCGCGACCGGCAAAGGTTTCGGCTTCGAGGTTGATGACCTCGGTCTGAGATTCGGGAATGGCGATCTTGTCGAGATTTTCTTCGATAAGTACGCAGGAGCGTTTTGAGCGATCGACAAATGTGGCGAAAGCGGCACCGCGAGAGAGGGCTTCGATACCGACCGCGCCTGTACCGGCACAGAGATCGAGAAACCGCGTATCCTCGTCGATCCGCGGCATAAGGATGTTGAACAGCGTCTCGCGAAGCCTGTCCGAGGTCGGACGTGTCTTGCCGTCGGGCGGGCTTTTGAGCAAAAGACCGCCGTAGAGGCCGGAAATGACTCTCATAACAACAGTTTACGGGAGTGACGGGCTTGCGGGCAAAGGCGGCAGCCGGAGTTTAGCCGACATCTGCCATTGCTGTATCTTTGTAATTTTTGGCGAGTGAACGCAGCTTTGCGGCCTCGGCGGTATCGGCGAGTTCGTCGAGATATCTGTCCGATTCGCGGCGGGCAATGGTCAGAATGTCGAGGTCTCTAACTACATTTGCGAGTTTAAAACCCTGATATCCCGATTGCCGTTTGCCGAGCAGCTCGCCTTGGCCGCGTATCTCGAGATCACGCTGAGCGATCTTAAAGCCGTCTGACGTCTCTTCCATAATGCCGAGCCTTTCGCGGGCGGTCGCGGTCTTTTTATCGCCTGTCAGCAACACGCAAAAACTCTGTTCGCTGCCGCGGCCGACACGTCCGCGAAGTTGGTGAAGCTGCGAGAGGCCAAAGCGTTCGGCATGTTCGATGACCATCAGCGAGGCGTTAGGCACGTCAACACCGACCTCGATCACGGTCGTCGAAACGAGGATGTTGATCCGTCCGTCACGAAATTGCTCCATTATCAGATCCTTTTCAGCCGCCTTCATACGGCCGTGTATCAGGCCGATCTTGAGCAGAGGAAATATGTTCGTGCGAAGGTCGTCGTACATCGCGGTCGCGGCTTTGAGATCGAGTTTTTCGGACTCGTCGATAAGCGGATAGACGACGTAAGCCTGACGGCCGAGAGCGACCTCGCGTTCGATGCCGCGATAGACGCCGTGACGTTGGTCTTCGCCGCAGACGACGGTTTTGATAGGTGTGCGTCCGGCCGGAAGCTCGTCGATGACAGAGATGTCGAGGTCGCCGTAAACCGTCATCGCCAGCGAACGCGGGATCGGCGTTGCGGTCATTACGAGAATGTCCGGCGGATCGGTGCCTTTCTGAAGTGCGGCACGCTGCATCACGCCAAATCGATGCTGTTCGTCGATCACCGCAATGCCCAGACAATCAAACTCGACGCTGTCCTGTACAAGAGCATGCGTGCCGATCGCAAGATCGATCGAGCCGTCTGCAAGCTGACGCTGAAGTTTGCGTTTCGCGGCCGGTGTTTTGCTGCCCGTGATGAGTTCGATACGAAAACCGAGAGGCGACAGCAGCCTGACGGCGTTGGCAAAATGCTGTTCGGCAAGTATCTCGGTCGGTGCCATCATTGCCGCCTGATAACCATTTTCCAAAGCTGCGGCGATCGCGAGGAAAGCGACGATCGTCTTGCCGCTGCCGACGTCGCCCTGGATGAGGCGATTCATCACCTCGCTATTCTTGAGGTCGGCAAATATCTCGCCGACGACCTTTTTTTGAGCATTGGTCAGGCGAAAGGGAAGTATGCTGTTTAGGCGTTCGCGAGTGCGTTCGGTGATCTCGATGATGCGTGAGGTCTTATTTCGCCGTCGGTCGCTGCGGATCAGCCCCATCGAAAAAGCGAGCCAAAAAAAGTCGTCAAATATCAAACGCCGCTGTGCGGGCGACCGAAATATCTCGTACTCGGAAACAGCCACATTAGCCGGTGGAAAATGTATCTGCAGCAAAGCCTCACCGCGTGTTATCAGTTCGCATCGTTGGCGAAACTCTGCTGAGAATGGTTCGTCAAAACTGTTGACATCGATATTAGTTATGACACCGTGTACTATCTCGCGCAGGCGTTTTGTAAAGAACGGCCCGAGCTTTCTGTAGATCGGAACGCGTCCGACATGGATCGCGGCGAGTTCCGGATCGTCGGCATTATCATCGGTTTCGTTGTCAGAACGATATTTGTGACCTTCTTTTTTATTCGGCGGGAAAAGCGGTTCGTTCTCGTCGGGAAGTATCTCGATCTCGTCAGGTTTTGCGACCTTTAGTGTCATCACGCCGCGATTGTCGAGTTCCCATCTGCCGTAGGCGATGAACCTTACGCCCTGTTTATAGCGGTCGGTGTACCAGTTGACGATCTCGGCGGCGTTGCGGCCTGAGACGAACCATTTCACGACGACGGGGCGATTGCTGCGGGCACGGTCGGTTCCAGTGATCTGAAACAGAAAGAGCGGCGGTTTGCGGCGGTCGCGTGAGAGCCCGACCTGTTGGCCAGATGAGTTTCTAACGATCAGCTCGATGCCGGCGTCCGTACCTTCTTCGAGAATATCGACCGAGCGAAATGTCGTGCGGTCCTCGTAACGCATCGGCAGATAATTTAAAAGGTCCTCGACGGTAACTTTATCGACCTCGGTCTGTTCGCTGAGCGGAGCCAATGCAACGGCGAGCTTTCGCGATATCGCCGAAGTCAGTTTTGCGATGCCGTGCTTATAGAGGTCGATGACCGGAGTTTGAGATGCCAGTACCATTTGAGATTCACGAGTTGAGTGTGAACGGGTTAAAGTCGGTTTCGCGGTCGTAAAAATCCTCGTGTTCGGCACGCTTTAAGAACCCGACGATCTTATATGTCAGCGGCGTTGCGACAACCTCCCAGCCGACCTTTAGAAAATAGTTGCCGATCATCACGGCAACGACCTGATCGACAGGCCAAGACCCGAGAAACGCTATCGGGTAAAAGATGAGCGAATCGACGGCTTCGCCGGCAAAGGTCGAGCCGATCGTCCGCATCCAAAGATATTTGCCGGACGTGGCGACCTTCATCTTTGCAAGCACGAACGAATTGGCGAATTCGCCCAGCCAAAATGCCGTCAATGATGCGAGCACGATGCGCCAGGTCTGGCCGAATATCGTATTGACCGCGTTGTTGGTGTCGGCGGGCATTTCGGGTGCCGACGGCAGGCTGGTGACGATAAATGACATCAGCGACGCGAATATCAAGGCACCGAATCCGGCCCAGATGACCTTTCGCGAACGGGCATAGCCGTAAACCTCGGTCAGAATGTCGCCGAACAGATAGCTGAGCGGAAAGAACAGCACGCCGGCACCATAAGTGTAATCGCCGTAGAAAGGCAGCTTTACGGTCGAGACCTTGTGCACGCCGATCAGGTTCGAACAGAGCAGCACCGTGACGAATGCGGCCATTATGAGATCAAAATATTTATACTGCCGAACCTTTGTTTCCATCGTGCTGAGAATTGTAGCAAAAAAAAGGAAGTCAGCCGTCCGCGGCCAACTTCCTACTGGTAAAAGGAGAAAACTATTTTACTAGCTTTCGTTTTGGAAAAACTTAAGCGACGCCGTTGACGTGCTTGGTGAGGCGTGACTTATAACGGGCAGCAGTGTTCTTATGCAGAATGCCCTTATTCACGGCCTTGTCAATGAGCGAAACCGTCGGGTACAGAAGCTCGTTGCTCTGTTCCTTATCGTTAGATGCGACGGCGGCGCGCAGTTTCTTGATCGACGTGCGCAGCTTACTGCGGTTGCTTCGGTTGATCTCGTTCTTCTTTGCGGTCTGTCGGACTCGCTTGATCGCTGACTTATGATTTGCCATTTTCTAAATAGTGTCAGTTAAGACAAACTACAAATATTAAAGATAGAGCAGCAGCTTGTCAACCTCACAACAGCATTTTATCGCTCAAATCTTGATGCTATCGAGTGCATGCCGTCAACCAATAAGGTCACGATCGGCGGATAAAGGATAAATTCGATCCCGAGTGTGCTGCCAAATGCGTCCTCGAACGCCGTAGCCGGAAAATTTACAAAAAGCCCGGCGATATATCCGAGTACAAAACACGCTATCGTCGAACCGAGGAGCATCGCCGCGACGCTGAACCTCGACCGCAGAGGCATCGCACGCGTGCTGTCATCGAGTATCGAATCGTGAATGTTGTCGTCATAGCTCGTAAATCTGACAAAACCCTCGCGCAGCCGCCGCGATACGTGAATCAGTCCGACGGTAAAAAGAGTGATAATAACGATCTTGCCCAAAATGCCCGAGTTGGCGAACATCGACGGCTTTAACGCGGTCGAGAGAAATGCCGAGACCAGGAACGCGGTCAGCGGATAGACGACCTTTTGAAAGGCGACGGCCTCGCGACGCTCTTCTTCCATCATACGGTCGATGATGTCGTTAAAGCGCTTTTCGTAAACCATCTGCCTCCAGCGGCGTGCATGCGGGTTTGATGATGTAAAGACCGAATCGCCGTTAGTACTGAATTGTGCGTTAAGGATGCGTTGGTCGTATTTAGCGCGTTCGATCGGGTTGCCGAGTATCTCGTACGCCTCGGCGATCTCGGCAAATTTACGTGCCGTGTCCTCGGCTCCGTGATTGCGGTCGGGATGAAGTTTACGTGCGAGTCTGCGGTACGCCGATTTGATCTCGGGTCCCGATGCTTTGTGATCGATGCGAAGAACTTCGTAGTAATTTGGCATCCAACCGGACCGATGGAGGAGAGATGCCGGTGCCTTTCAACGACGCCGGTTCGAGCAGATTATAACATTTCGTAAAAACAAGGTTAAATCCTATCGTTCTTTTCAGCCGTTAACGGTCGAGTGAGTCGATCTGGAGCGATATCGGGTAAGCTCCGCCGAGCTTTACGGCATCGATCACGCGGGCAACATCGCCGTATTGTGCCGATCTCGATGCCTTGATAAAAACGGTGCGTTCGGTGAGGTCGCTAAAAGGGCGTTCGCGATCGCGTCCGGCCGAGTCTGACGCGACGCCATTCGCGGTGCGTTCGGCAAATATAGCTTTTAATTTTGCGGACAGCGGTTCAGGTTCGGCAACGGTTGCGGCGGTCTTTTGATCGTTGATGGCAATGCCGTCGTCCGGCATCAGCGTCACGACGAGTGTGAGCGGGTTCGGATCGCCATTCATATCGCGGTTCTCCGATGGGATCTTTGTCTTAAAAGCTGAGGGTTTTAGCGGTGAGACGACCATAAAAATGATCAATAGAACGAGCAGAATGTCGATGAGCGGCGTGACGTTGATGTTCGGGCGTGTCATTTCGTGTTTCCTCCGGGGTTTTTATCGTTTCCGGATATATAGAAACCGCTTTGCGGGTAATGGTTCCCGAATATTTAAGCGAGATCGTCTCGCGAGATGCCGACGGCGTTAAAGAGAACGGTCGATTTTGTGAGCATCTCTAACCATTCGGCTTCGGGGCTGCTGTCGATGACGATGCCGCCGCCGACGCGAAACTCGGCTGTGTTGCAGGTGACCGACATAGTTCTGATCGCGACGCTCATATCTATCGCCGATGTCAGGCCGTCCGCTTTTGAGAAAGGCTCGGGAAGAATGTAGCCGATCGCTCCCATCGAAATGCCGCGCGGCGATGCCTCGATGTCGTCGATGATCCGCATCGTGCTTGTTTTTGGAGCACCTGTGATCGAACCGCATGGAAGTAAGGCTCGAATGATGTCGCTCAGCCTTACATCGTCTCTCAGGCCGCCTGTTACGGTCGAGACGAGATGAAACAATGACGGATGCTGCTCGATATCGCAGAGTTTTTCGACGCGGACGCTGCCGTAACGGCAAACGCGGCCGAGATCGTTTCGGAGCAGATCGACGATCATCGTATTTTCGGCACGATCCTTTTCGCTCGTCTCCAGTTCGTTCTTTAATTTCAGGTCGTTCGCTGCATCAATGCCTCGCGGGCGTGTACCTTTGATCGGTGAGGTCTTGATACATCCTTTGTGATCGACGGTGAAAAATCTTTCCGGCGAAGCCGAAATAACCGTCGAGCCGCCGCGCGTGATAAAGGCTGCGAATGGTGCAGGATGTTCGCGGCGTATCTTTGCAAAGGCCTGCTGAGCAGCATTATCGCCACTTAGTTGTGCGGTAAAACTTTGCGTGAGATTCGTTTGATAAGTATCACCGTTGCGGATGCGTTCGAGGATGGCATCAACTGCGGCAAGATACTCCTTATGGCTGAACGACATTCGCACATCAGACGCTATTTGTGACGATGCCGCGGGAAACTCGATGTCTCTTGCTTTACGGATAGCTTTGGCGGTGTAGGCGTTGGCGGCTCGGTCACCGATGATCGAGCATTGGCCGCTGTCATAGTCAAAGACGATCAGTGAACGAAAGCTCGCTGCATACAGCAGCGGTTCGGCGGAAGAATGATGCTCGATCGAGTTCAACTCCGCTCCGAGTTCGTAGCCGAGTGTTGCAAATGTCGGAAAGTCGCCGTATTGGATCTCATCGAGATATCGCAGAGCAGGATCAGATCCGCCCGTCATGAACTTTTTAACGCGAAAAGGTTCTACACCGGCAAGCATCAGATGCGAACCCAGATGTCCGGTTCCGCAGCTGTCGAGCATCGCGACCTGCCGGCTGCATGACAGCACAAGCAGAGCTGACGCGAGTTCGTCAGCGTTGATCTCAATGTGTTTAATGTCCGGGCTATGCACGTCTAAATAGAAAGGCTCTGTAAATTTACTTTACTGATATGATTCGCGTAATATGTTTTGAGCCAAACATAACAAAATATGGACGCTGAAACGAGTGCAGCAAATGGCGGCAGACATACACTGATCCGCGGACTCGGCCTTGTGGCCGCCGTATCGGTCATTATCGGCAATGTTATAGGAACGGGTGTTTTTTTAAAGG
>Ga0153956_1000864_pt1 | contig 30744 bp, 35 predicted proteins | sample TSFL040MetaG_FD_104704 | JGI IMG/M metagenome (GOLD analysis project Ga0153956, IMG submission 104704) | Attine ant fungus gardens microbial communities from Florida, USA - TSFL040 MetaG | ecosystem: Host-associated > Fungi > Mycelium > Unclassified | place: USA: Florida, Wekiwa Springs... | reverse complement strand
TTCGGACGCCTCAAGGACTGGCGACGGGTCGCAACACGCTACGATCGATGCCCAACCGCCTTCTTCTCCGCCATCGCGCTCGCCGCAACCGTCATCTTCTGGCTATGATCAACGAGTCCTGACTCTAAAAGGGGGCTCAAGCTGACGCGCTCGGCCGCTCCAAGGGCGGACTGAGCACCAAGGTCCATGTCGTCACCGATGCACTCGGCCTGCCGGTGAGGATCCTGCTCACCGGCGGCGAGCGCAACGACATCACCCAGATCGAACCGCTGCTCGACGGCATCCGCACCGGCTTCGTCCTCGCCGACAAGGGCTATGACGCCCAGCGCGCCATCGATGCCGCCAACGCATCGGGTGCTGTCCCGGTTATCCCTCGCCGCACAACCACTGCCACGCGACGCCCCTTCGACGCCGCGCTCTACAAAGAACGCAACCTCATCGAACGCTTCTTCAGCAAGATCAAACACTTCCGACGTATCGCCACAAGATACGACAAGCTCGCTCGAAACTATCGCAGCTTCCTGCTCCTCGTCGCCCCTCTCAAATGGCTCAGCTGAATGTCAACAGAACCTAGACCGCGCCGGGCGTTGACGCCGGGTGACCCGGCTCTTCCACCTGAGCGACGTGCATTTCGGGGCGGAGGATCCCGCCGCGCTCGACTGGTTCGCGAGCACCGTTGCGGCGGAACAGCCCGACGCGGTCGTGATGACCGGCGACTTGACCATGCGCGCGCGCAAGAGCGAGTTCGCCGCCGGGGGCGATTGGCTGCGGTCGCTCACCGTGCCGGTGACGGTCGAGGTCGGCAATCACGATCTGCCTTATTATTACGTGCCCTGGCGGCGCTTGCTGCGGCCCTATCATCGCTACCGCAAGCTGGAGGCGTTGATCGAGCGGCCGCTCGATCTGCCCGGCGTCGCGATCGTGCCGCTCAAGACCACGGCGCGGGCGCAGTTCCGGATCGACTGGTCGAAAGGCTATGTCGGCGACGACGCACTCGCCGACGCGCTGGCGCTGATGCGGCAGGTGCCGAAGGGATGCGCGATCCTGATCGCCGCGCATCATCCGCTCGTGCAGGCAGGGCCGCCGGAAAGCGCCGGCACGCGCCATGGCCTGGAGGCACTGACCGCGCTGGTCGGGGCAGGGGCTGCGGCGGTGCTGACCGGGCACATTCACGAGCCGTATGACGTGGCTTATCCCATCGCCGGGCGCACCGTGCGGCTGATCGGCGCCGGCACGATCTCGCGCCGGGTGCGCCACAGTCCGGCCTCGTTCAACGAATTGCGCGTCGACGGCGGTGAGATCGTCACGATCGTCCGCACGATGCGCACCACGCCCGATATCGTGCTGCCCACCGCGGCGGCCTGATCAGCGCAGCCAGCGCCGCATCTTCGGATAGGCTGGTCCGCCGTCTGTGGCGATCTTCGCGTCGATGGCCATTCCGTAATAGTGCAGCATCGGCAGGCCGATATAGCTGCCCTTGCCGAACGTCTCGGCCAGCCACCGCCCCTCGCCGCGATAGCCGTCCTCGTGGAACAGGATCGCCGGATCGAGCCCGATCTCCAGCGCGGCGGCATAGGACCAGGCGATCGCCGCCATCTCGTCGGCGGGATCGTCGACAGTCGCCTCCCGAGCGTTGCGCATTGCCGGGTCGGTCACCGCGATATGCCCTGCCTCGTGGAGGAGGTCGCCGGGATGGGCGGGCCGGGCGGGGTCGATCACCAACGTGCCGTAGCGCACCGTCATGCCCGGCAGGAACCCGTCCTCGGGCAGCGGCTCGATCGCGACCGGAACGCCGATTCGTTCGAGGAACGCGAGCACGCGGCCGACGATCGGATCATCGAGGTTCATGCAATCGGCGTAGCGCGGGCGAACGGACCCATCCATCGCGGCTTGCGCGGTTTTGGCGGCATCCTATCTCTTCGCGGGAACGACAGGGGGCGAATATGCTGACCGTGATGTTTCTCGCCGCATGGGCGATCCTGCTCCTGGCGCCCGAAACCCCGATCAGTCGCGCCATCCATCGCGCGCTGGTGGTATGGCCCGCGGAGAAATTGTCGCGGGTTCGTGGCGGGCATGTGCTGCTGTTCGCATTACTCGCGAGCGTGGCCGCCGTGGTGTGGTGGCTGCTCGCCGACGACGGTCTTCAGATGCTGCGCATGGGCGCGCCGGAGATCGCCGCGTTCGTGACCAGCATCGAGGTCTCGGCCTATCTCGATGTGCTCGCCGCGGTGATCGTGAGCGCTTCGACGCTGCGGTTGCAGGCCTTGCGCGGGATCGTCGTGCGTGGGTGGATGCGGCTGCGCCCCCGGGCGCGCGCGCCGCGTAGCCGGCGGCAGCGGGCGGAGCGGCCGGCCAATGATGACGAGGATCGACCGGTGGTGATCTATCTCGCCGCCTGAAACGAAAAGGGCGGCCCGTTGCCGGACCGCCCTCGCCTGTTTTTACCAGCGCCGTCATGGAGCAAGTCCATGACGTCGAACGGGACTTCATCCCGCCGGCCGGCGCGAGCGAGTCTTGGGATTGCCTTACGCAATCCCAAGCACACTCAGCGCTTCGAGAACTGGAAGCTGCGGCGGGCCTTGGCGCGGCCGTACTTCTTGCGCTCGACGGTGCGGCTGTCGCGGGTCAGGAAGCCCGCGCGCTTCACCGGGGTACGCAGCGCCGGCTCGTACTTGGTCAGCGCCTGGCTGATGCCGTGCTTCACCGCGCCGGCCTGGCCCGAGAGGCCGCCGCCCTTGACGGTGGCGACGACGTCATACTGGCCCTCGCGCTCGGTGACGCCGAATACCTGGTTGATGACGAGACGCAGCGTCGGGCGCGCGAAATACACTTCCTGATCGCGGCCGTTGACCGTGATCTTGCCGGTGCCGGGCTTCAGCCAGACGCGGGCGACCGCATCCTTGCGGCGGCCGGTGGCATAGGCGCGGCCCTGCTTGTCGAGCTCCTGCGCGCGCAGCGGCGCGGTCTGGACCGGCTCGTCGATCTTGCCGGCGAGATAATCCTCGGCGCGCTGGTCCGAAGCGGCCTGCGCGGCCTCGCCCTGCTGCTGCAGCACGTTGCCGAGATCGGAAAGGGACTGGCGCCCATCAGTTTCATTGGCGTCGGACATTATGCGCCCACCTTGTTCTTGCGGCTCATGCCGGCGATGTCGAGGGCTTCGGGATTCTGCGCTTCGTGCGGATGCTCGGACCCTTTGAAGATGCGCAGGTTGCGCATCTGCTGGCGACCCAGCGGACCGCGCGGGATCATGCGCTCCACGGCCTTTTCCAGCACGCGCTCGGGGAAGCGGCCTTCGAGCACCTTGCCCGCGGTCACGCCCTTGATGCCGCCGGCATAGCCGGTGTGCTTGTAATAGACCTTGTCGGCCAGCTTGTTGCCGGTGAACTTGATCTTGTCGGCGTTGATGACGATGACGTTGTCACCGCAATCGACGTGCGGGGTGAAGCTCGTCTTGTGCTTGCCGCGCAGGACGTTCGCGATCACCACCGCGGCACGGCCAACCACCAGATCGGTGGCATCGACGATGTGCCATTTCTTCTCCACCTCGTGCGGCTTGGCCGACTTGGTGGTCTTCATCAGCGCCTTCATGGCTTGAGACCTCTTGAAACGAAAACGCGCCGCCCAGCCGGGCAGCGTCGATGGCGCGCTAATGCAGGCGAGGGGGTGGAAAGTCAAGCAAAGTGCGGCTTTGCAAACGGGTATCGGAATACCGCCGATCGCGTCAGGCGCGTTTGCCGATCGCGTGCGCCCCCCAGACGGTCGCGGCGACGAGGCAGGCGCCGACGAATTGATGGAGCGAGGCGAGGGCGATATCGACCCCGGTCATCACCGTGGCGATGCCGAGCAGGATCTGCGTGCCGACGATGCTGTGGATCGCGATCGAGGCGGGACGGGCGCCGATACGCTTGTCGGCGCGCGCGAGCACGATCAGCCCGGCGAGCACGATCCAGGCCCACCAGCGATGGATGAAGTGGACGATCGCGGGATCGGCGATCAGAGCCGTGCCGAGCGGTTCGCCCGCCTGCGTCGCGTCGGGGAAGACGCGGCCGTTCATCAGCGGCCATTGATCGGTGACGAGGCCGGCGCGCAGCCCGGCCATCAGCGCGCCGTAGAACAACTGCACGAACAGCAGCACCAGCACGCCGCCGCCCAGAGCGGTCAGCCGCGCCGGACGTGCCGAGCGGTTGCGGTGGAGCGCGATCAGATCGAGGGCGGTCCAGATCAGCCCGCCCATCGTGAAGAGCGCGGTGAGCAGGTGCGCGGCGAGCCAGAGCGGCGCGACCTCGATCCGGTCGCTCAGCCCCGAGCGCACCATCAGCCAGCCCAGCGCGCCCTGCAGCCCGCCCAGCGCCAGCAAGGCGACCAGCCGCCAGCCATATCCGCGCGGAATGCGCTTCGTCAGCCAGAACCAGACCAACGGTACGAAGAAAGCCAGCCCGATGATCCGCCCGAGCGCACGGTGAAGATATTCCCAGAAGAATATCCACTTGAACCCGGCGACGGTCATGCCGGGATGGATCGCGGCATATTGCGGGATGCGGCGGTAATTATCGAATTCCGCCTGCCACTGTGCGTCATTGAGCGGCGGGATGATCCCGGCGATTGGCTTCCACTGCGTGATCGACAGGCCCGATTCGGTCAGCCGCGTGATCCCGCCGATCACCACCATCGCGCCGACCAGCACCGCCATCGCGAGCAGCCAGCGGGCGATCCACGAGGGGCGGTCTTTCAGGGCGAAGGCGCTGGACTGTCGGAGCATGCGCCGCCGTTAGCCGAACGTTGCACAAAGGTCATCCTCCGCGCCAAAATCGCGGTTAAGATGAAATGATACATTGTAACTTGGGTGGGCTGGTGCCATATGGCCCGCGATGACTGCGATTACCGCCCCACGCTTCCGCGAATTCATCGACTCGCGCCTCGATCATCTGGCGATGGGGTTGTCGGGGCTGTGCATGGTGCATTGCCTCGCGACCTCGGTGCTGGTCGCGCTGATGGCCTCGGCGGGCGGGCTGCTCAATCCGATGATCCATGAGGTCGGGCTGACGATCGCGATTGGCTTCGGCGTGATCGCGCTGGGGCGCGGCGTGCTGACGCATGGCTATATGGCGCCGGCGGTGGTCGGATCGTTCGGGCTCGGCATGATGGCCGGCGCGATCAGCCTGCCGCACGAGGGCGGGATGGAGACGGTGTGGACGCTAATCGGCGTCGCGACGCTGGCGTTGGGGCACGACCTCAATCACCGCGCGACGCACTAGGCAAGTCCGGCTTGGGCGGCAGCGCCTTGAGAAAGGCATAGATCGCATCGACATCCTGGTCGGTCCAGTGGACGAAACGTCCCTTGGCGACTTCCGACATCAGGCCGAGATCGCGGTTGCCCATGCCGACCCCTGCGCGCATGAGGTGAACGAACGCCGGCTGGGGATAGCCGCGGGCGCCGGCGATATCGGGCGGTGCGCCGGGAATCGGGCGCCGGCTCCCATGCAGATCCGGGCCGTGGCATTCGGCGCAACTCGTCATCGTCAGATATTCGCCGCGCCGGATTTGCGGATCGGGGTCGTTCTGGTGGCTCAGCAGCGGCTGGCGCGCGACATATTCGGGCGTCGTGTCCACCTTGCCGGTGGCGAGACCCCAACGGAGCATCCAGCCGAGATAGGCCGGCGGAAGCGGCGCATCGTGCACCGGCGCCGCGCGCAACGCAGCGATCACCGTGGCGGTGTCCGCATCGGTCAGGTCCGCGAAGGTGTCCGACGGCATGGCGACCAGGGCGCGGCCATCATGCCCGATGCCCTGCCGGATCGCGGCCTCCAGCACAGCCGGGCTCTCCCGTCGCGCGAGCTTCGCAATGTTGGGCGCAACGAACCGGCCGCCGAGGTACCAGGGCGATTCATGAAAAATCCCGCCGCGGAAATCCGGTCCGTGGCAACCCGTGCAGCCGCGCGTCTCGGCGATGTGCACCCCGTTGGCGATGCTGGCGGCATCGCTAGGTATCGGCGTGGTGAATTCGTGAAGGGAGTGAAAGCGGGTGATGTGCGCTTCGCTCAGCGCATAGACCGCCGCTGTTCCTGCCGCGATCAGCAGCAACAGCGCCGCGATGGCCCAACCGATCCGGCGCGCCCAAGCCATAGCCTGCCCCCAAAGCCTGCGTGTGGAGATTAATGTCGGGGGGCGCGCGTTGCAATGGGCGACGCTTGCCGCCGCAAGCCCCGAGGCCTACATTGCAGCCATGGCCGCCCACCATCACCACGAGCATGAAGGCGCCGATCTGGCGCGCGCCGCGCAGACGACGCTGGAGAAATCCGGCGAGCAATGGACCGCGATGCGCGCGAGCATCTTTCAGGCGCTTGCCGGGTTCGACAAGCCGGCCAGCGCCTATGACATTGCCGAGGCGGTGTCTAAGGCGGAAGGGCGCCGCGTCGCCGCCAACAGCGTCTATCGCATCCTCGATCTGTTCGTCGGCGCGAACCTTGCCCGGAAGGTGGAGAGTGCCAACGCCTATGTCGCCAACGCACATCCCGATTGCCTGCACGACTGCATCTTCCTGGTGTGCGATTCGTGCGGCCAGACCGTGCATCTCGACGACGACACGCTGACGCAGGGCGTGCGCCACGCGGCCGAGGCGGCGGGATTCTCGCCCGAGCGGCCGGTGATCGAGGTGCGCGGCAAGTGCGCCGATTGCGAGGCGGAGTAAGCTAGGCGGCCGGTTCCGGCTGCTCGAACTGCTCGATCACCCATTCCTCTTCCTGTGCGGCGGCGATCCAGTCCTGCATGAAGGGATGTTGCAGCACCGCATCCATATAGCCGGTGGCGAAGCGCGCGATCGGCAGGCCGTAGGTGACGATGCGCGTCACCACCGGCGCGAACATGATGTCCGCCGCGCCGAAATCGCCGAACAGGAACTTGCCCGTGCCGCCGAACCGCGCGCGCGCCTGCGCCCAGAGCTCCATGATCCGCGAGAGCTCGGCGAGCACATCGTCGTCGGGGCGCTTCGGCGGATAGACCTGCCGCACGTTCATGCCGTGCTTGCGGCGCAGCGAGGCGAAGCCCGAATGCATCTCGGCCGCCATCGATCGCGCCATCGCGCGCGCCGCGTCGTCTTCCGGCCAGAATTTGACGCGGCCGACCTTGTCGGCGAGATATTCGACGATCGCCAGGCTGTCCCACACCACGGCGTCGCCGTCCCACAGGATCGGCACCTTGCCCGAGGAGGGCGCGAATTCGTCGCCCTCACGGCGCTTTTCCCATTCCTCGTCGTAGAGTGGTACGACGACTTCCTCGAACGGTAAACCCGATTGCTTGCATGCGAGCCAGCCGCGCAGCGACCAGGACGAATAGGCCTTGTTGCCGATGATGAGCTTCATGGGCGGCGGGATAGACGGGGAGGGCGGTTGCGGCAACGGCTAGCCGAACAGTCCCGCGACGAAATAGGCCGTCGCCCCTACCAGCGCTGCCGCGGGGAGCGTCAGGCCCCAGGCGATCACGATGTTGCTCGCCACGTTCCAGCGCACCGCCGACAGCCGCCGCGAGGCGCCGACGCCGACGATCGCGCCGGTGATGGTGTGGGTGGACGAGACCGGGATGCCGAAGAAGATGGCAATGAACAGGGTGATCGCGCCGCCGGTTTCCGCGCAGAAGCCCTGCGGCGGAGTGAGGCGGGTGATTTTCGATCCCATCGTGTGGACGATGCGCCAGCCGCCCGAGAGCGTGCCGAGCGCCATCGCCGCCTGGCAGGCGAGCACTACCCATAAAGGCACATGGAACGCGCCCTTCAGGATGCCCTGCGAATAGAGCAGGACGGTGATGATCCCCATCGTTTTCTGCGCGTCGCTGCCGCCATGGCCGAGCGAGTAGAGGGCGGCCGAGACGAGCTGCAGCTTGCGGAAACGCCGGTCGACCCCGAGCGGCGTGAGGCGAATACTCGCCCAGGCGACGATCAGCACCAGTAGCAAAGCGAGTACGAGTCCCAGAGCGGGCGAGGCGACGATCGCGACGATCGTCTTGATCACGCCGCCCCACACCACCGCGCTGAACCCGGTCTTGGCCAGCCCCGCGCCGACCAGCCCGCCGATCAGCGCGTGGGTACTGCTCGACGGGATGCCGAGCAGCCAGGTGATCACGTTCCACGCGATCGCGCCGGTTAGCGCGGCGAAGATCACCTGCGCATCGACGATCTGCGCCGCGACGATCCCGGTGCCCACCGTCTGCGCGACGTGCTGGCCGAAGACCACGAAGGCGATGAAGTTGAAGAACGCCGCCCAGATTACCGCGTAATGCGGCTTCAGCACCCGCGTCGAAACCACCGTCGCGATCGAATTGGCGGCATCGTGCAGGCCGTTGAGGAAGTCGAACAGCAAGGCGATGCCGATCAGCCCGACCAGCAGAACGAACGGGATTGCCATCAGGCGTGATCGATCACGAGACCCTGGATCTCGTTCGCGACATCCTCGAAGCGGTCGACGATCTTCTCGAGCGAGGAATAGATCTCGCGGCCGATGATGAAGTCCATCGGCTGCTTGCGCTGCGCCTTGAACAGCGCCTTCAGCCCGGCATCGTGGATCTCGTCGGCATGGCCCTCGATCTGGATCAGCCGCGCGGTCAGCTCGTGCAGCCGCCCGGCATTGTCGTGCAGCGAGCGGAGCAAAGGGATCGCCTCGGCGGTGACGCGTGCGGCCTCGACGATGATCCCGGCCAGATCGCGCATCTGCGGCGCGAACTGCTCGACCTCATAGAGCTGGATCGACTTGGCGGCGTGCTGCATCTGATCGATCGCGTCGTCCATCACCCCAATCAGGTCGATGATCGCGCTGCGGTCGAACGGCGTGATGAAGATGCGGCGCACATCCTGCAGCACATCGCGCGTGATCGCGTCGGCCTGATGCTCGCGGTCGATGATCTCGGCGATATTGTCGGCGATATCGCCTTCGTTGTGGAGCAGCCGGGCGAGCGCATCGGCGCCGGCGACGAGGGTAGCCGCGTGTTCGTCGAACTGCTCGAAGAAGCGGCCCTGCGCGGGCAGCAGCGACTGGAACCAGCCGATAAGGGGAATCCGCTTCTTCGCCGAGGCGCGCGTGGCGGTGCTGATGCGTTCGCCGAGCCGCTGCGGCATCGGCGGCGCGCGGAAGCCGGCGATCATCGCCTTGAGCTCGGGTTCGGCCACCGCCGCCGCGGCCTCCGCGAGTCCGAACCAGCGCGTTTCGCGCTGGTCGCGCTCGGGCCAGTCCGCCATCTGCTCGATCACCGCGAAGGGATAGACCGCGACGCTGAGCTCGCGATCCTGGCGGCCACGCTTGATATAATTGAAGCTGCCGAGTGCGGTAGGGCAGGTGACCCCGCGCACGCCGGCTTCTTCCAGCCCTTCGACTGCCGCCGCTTCGTGCGGGGCGAGCTTGCGCATCGGATTGCCCTTGGGGATCACCCAGCGCCCGGTATCGCGCGAGGTGATCAGCATCACTTGCGGCACGCCGTCGGCGCCGATGTGATAGGGGAGTACGCCTATCTGGTCGATCGTTCGTGTTCCTTGTTCAGCCGATCGCTTCGAGCACGGCGGCGCGCAGTTCGGCAATACCCAAACCGGTTTCGCTCGACGTGGCGAGGATGTCGGGATGCGCGGCGGGGCGCTTGCGCGCTTCCTCGGCAGTGCGCGCCTGCACCTCGGCGAGTTCGGTCGGCTTGATCTTGTCGGCCTTTGTCAGGACGAGGCGATAGCTCACTGCCGCCTTGTCGAGCATCTCGAGAATTTCGCGGTCGACGTCCTTGATGCCGTGGCGCGAGTCGATCAGCACCAAGGCACGCTTCAGCACGTCGCGCCCGCGCAGGAAGTCGTTGACCAGGAAGCGCCACTTCCTGACCACGTCCTTCGGCGCCTTGGCGAAGCCGTAGCCGGGCATATCGACCAGCCGGAAGGTCAGCGGCTCGCCGACGTCGAAGAAGTTCAACTCCTGCGTACGCCCCGGCGTCACCGAGGTGCGCGCCAGCGCCTTGCGGCCGGTGAGCGCATTGAGGAGCGACGACTTGCCGACATTCGAGCGCCCCGCAAATGCCACTTCGGGCGCGGTCGCATCGGGCAGGAACTGCAGCGCCGGTGCCGACTTCAGGAACGCGACCGGGCCGGCGAAGGTCTTCCGCGCAGCCTCGATCATATCCTCGTCGAACGCATCCTCGTTCACTTCGCCACGGCCTGCTTCAGCGCCGGGTGCCGCGCATAGAGGATTTTCTGCTGCATGATCGTCCAGCAGTTCGAGGTGATCCAGTAGACCTGCAGGCCGACCGCGAACGGCGCCATCACGAACATCAGCACCCACGGCATGATCGCGAAGACCTGCTTCTGCGCCTCGTCCATCGGCGCCGGGTTGAGCCGGAACTGGAAGAACATCGAGATGCCGAGCAGGATCGGCACCACGCCGATCGCGATCATGTGCGGCGGGGTGAATGACAGCAGGCCGAACAGGTTGAGCGGCGTCAGCGGATCGGGCGCCGACAGATCCTTGATCCACAGCACGAACGGCTGGTGGCGCATCTCGATCGTCAGCAGCAGCACCTTGTACAGCGAATACATGATCGGGATCTGCAGGAAGGTCGGCAAGCAGCCCGCCAGCGGGTTCACGCCTTCCGCCTTGTAGAGCGCCATCACTTCCTGCTGCGCGCGGACCTTGTCGTCCTTGTGCTTCTCCTGCAGCGCCTTCATCTTCGGCTGGATCGCACGCATCGCCGCCATCGAGGCGAACTGGCGCTGTGCGATCGGGAAGATCAGCAGGCGGATCGTGATCGTCAGCAGGATGATCGACACGCCGAAATTGCCGATGTGGCGGAACAGCCAGTCGAGATAATAGAAGATCGGCTTCTCGACGATGCGGAACCAGCCCCAGTCGATCGCCTTGTCGAAATTGGCGATGCCTTCGTTGTTCTGGTAATCGTCGGTCAGGCGGACTTCCTTGGCGCCGGCGAAGAAGCGCGCGCTCTGGCTGACTTGCTGGCCGGGCTGGAGCAGCTTGGGCGCGGAGGTGTAATCGGCCTGATAAGTCTGGTTGGCGCCGGCGCGGAACTCGCCGTCGAACGGCTGCGCCTGATCGGGGATCATCGCGGTCAGCCAGTATTTGTCGGTGAAGCCGAGCCAGCCGCCGGTGGTCGAGAAAGTCTGCGGCGCGGAATCGAGGTTCTTGAACGATTCGCCGTAATCGCCCGCGCCATTGTGCACCGACATCGGGCCGGTGTGGTTGGTCCAGGTGCTCACGTCCTTCGAGACGCCCGAGCGATTGACCAGCCCGAACGCCGAGACGGGCACGGCGGAGGTGCCGCCGTTCGCCACCGTCTGGGTGACGGTGAACATGTATTTGTCATCGACCGCGATCGTGATGCGGAAGCGCTGGCCGGTCGCGTTGGCGGCGTCGAGCGTCACCGGCTTGCCGGGCGCGAGAACGGCGCCGGTCGCCTTCCACACGGTGTCGGCCGCAGGCGGCTTGAGGCCGTTGTCGCTCCAGCCGAAGCCGGCGAAATAGGCGTCCTGCGATCCGGCCGGCGAGAGCAGGCGGATCGGCGGCGAATTCTTGTCGACGGTTTCCTTGTATTGGGTCAGCACCAGGTCATCGATGCGCGCGCCCTTGAGGTTGATCGAGCCCTTGAGCGTCGGCGTGTCGATCGGAATGCGCGGGCTGGAGGCGAGCACCGCGCCACGGTCGCGCACGGCCGCGGGGTTGTTCGGCGCGGGCGCGGAGGGGTTGGGAAGCGCCTGCGTCTTGCCGCCCGCGATCTGCGTCGCCGGCGGGTTGGCGGTGGGGAAGAACCTGCCCTGCAGGATCGGCCAGCCGATGAGCAACAAGGCGGCGATCGCCGCGAAGAGCAGGAAATTCTTGTTGTCGTTGTTCACGTGTCGAAAGACCCCGTTGATTGGCGCTCAGGGAACCGGATCGTAGCCATACCCGCCCCAGGGATGGCACCGCGCGATACGCTTCATCGCCAGCCACCCGCCCCTGAGCGCGCCATAGCGGCGAAGCGCGGTGATTGCATAGCTCGAACAACTCGGATCGTAGCGGCAGGTCGGCGGCAGTATACGCGACGGGCCGATCTGCCAGCCGCGCGCGATCAGGATGAGGAGCTTCGCGATCATCGCGCGACCTTGGCCAGGGCCTTGGTCAGCTCGGTGCGGAGCAGGGCGAAATCACGCTCGATCCCGCCTTCGCGGCCGATCAGCACATGATCCGCGCCGGCGATGCCGAGATCGGGCAGCAGCTCGCGCGCCAGAGCACGCAACCGGCGCTTCATCCGGTTGCGCACAACGGCGTTGCCGATCTTCTTGGTGACGGTGTAGCCGATCCGCATCGCGGGATCGCCGTCCTCGCGCGCACGCACCAGCAGGACGAAGCCCGGCATCGGTGCGCGCCTGCCTGCATTGGCCGCGAGGAAATCGCGGCGTTTTGTCAGCGTCGTCATGACGACGCTGGAAACGGCGCCGGCCCGCTCCCCTGCGAAGCAGGAACGGTTACGCCGACAGCTTCTTGCGGCCGCGGGCGCGGCGGGCGCGGATCACGTTGCGGCCGCCCACGGTCGCCATGCGCGCGCGGAAGCCGTGGCGGCGGGCCCGCACCAGGTTGCTCGGCTGAAAGGTCCGCTTCATCGGTCATTCCTTGGTGTTCTGAATAGAAAAGGGCCGCCACTCGGACGGCCTCGTTGGGTGCGCGCATAAGGCCAGCACCGCGCAAAGTCAATTCGCCTCTTCCTGCTTCAGCCGCTCACGCCGCCGCCGCGCGCTCGGGCGGCGCATCACCCGATCGGCGATCGCGCCGGTCTTCGGCCAGCGCCGTTTCCATTTCGCGAATTGGCGCATCGCCCAGCGCGAGTTCGGCAGGATCAGCGCCAAACCGCCGGCAACGAAGAAAACGCCACCGGGCCCGGGAATCGGGCCGATGAATGCTGCGCCGATCAGCAACACAATGCCCGCAGCGATGCACAGTACGCGCAGGACGAGATGTTCTTGTCGGAGCGTCATGACCGCGATGTGGGACTAGTGTGTTGCTTTGGCAAGTCAGTTCCGATTCCGATGCATCTTCCCGCGCCGTCCTTGAAAAGCGGTTATGAACGGAGCGTTGCCGGGGGGACGAGTTTGGTCGCGATCGTATCGACTGTGGCGTATCTGGGGCTGGAGGCGCGCGCGGTCGAGGTGCAGTGCAACCTCGTTCCCGGTCTGCCCAAGTTCGTGCTGGTCGGTCTGCCCGACAAGGCGGTGGCGGAAAGCCGCGAGCGCGTGCGCGCGGCGATGGCGGCGATCGGGCTGGCGCTGCCGCCCAAGCATATCGTTCTGAATCTCTCGCCCGCCGATCTGCCCAAGGAGGGATCGCATTTCGATCTCGCGGTCGCGCTGGCGCTGCTCGGCGCGATGGGCGTGGTCGATGCCGAGACTTTGAGCGAATACGTGATCGTCGGCGAGTTGGGCCTCGACGGCCGGATCGCGCCGTCGCCGGGAGTCTTGCTCGCGGCATTGCATGCCTCGGAGATCGGCAAGGGTCTGATCTGTCCCGCCGCGCAGGGAGCGGAGGCGGCGTGGGCCGGTTCGATCGAGGTGGTCGCCGCGCCGGACCTTCTTTCACTGCTCAACCATTTCAAGGGCCATGGCCTGCTCAGTGCGCCGCAGCCCGGCGAAATGGAGGAAGTGGGCGAGGGGCCCGACCTGCGCCAGGTGAAGGGGCAGGAGACCGCCAAGCGTGCTTTGGAGATCGCCGCCGCTGGCGGACATAACCTGCTGATGATCGGCCCGCCCGGCGCGGGCAAGTCGCTCATGGCGAGCTGCCTGCCGGGAATATTGCCGCCGCTCGATGCGGCCGAGGCGCTCGAAGTCTCAATGGTGCAATCCGTAGCGGGTACGCTGAGCGGCGGGCGGCTGACGCGCACGCGTCCGTTCCGCAGCCCGCATCACTCCGCCTCCATGGCCGCGCTGGTCGGCGGGGGACTGCGGGTGAAGCCGGGCGAGGTGAGCCTCGCGCATCTCGGCGTGCTGTTTCTCGACGAACTGCCCGAGTTCCAGCGCGCGGTGCTCGATTCGCTGCGCCAGCCGCTCGAGACCGGCACGGTGAGTGTCGCTCGCGCCAATGCGCACGTCACCTTCCCGGCGCGCGTGCAACTGGTCGCCGCGATGAACCCGTGCCGATGCGGCCATCTCGGCGACGCGAGCCTGGCCTGCGCCCGCGCGCCGCGCTGCGCGGCGGATTATCAGGCGAAGGTCTCGGGGCCGTTGCTCGATCGCATCGACCTGCACGTCGAGGTCAACGCCGTCAGCGCTGCCGATCTCGTGCTCCCGCCGCCGGCCGAAGGCTCTGCCGAAGTTGCTGCGCGCGTCGCCGCGGCACGCGACGTTCAAGCGGCGCGCTATGCCGAGAAAGATGCCCGCACCAACGCCGAGATCGATGGCAAGCTGCTCGAAGCCGTCGCCACGCCTGACGAGCCGGGTCGCAGGCTGCTCGCGCAGGCCGCCGAGGCGATGCGTCTCTCCGCGCGCGGCTATACCCGCATCCTGCGCGTCGCGCGTACCATCGCCGATCTCGCGGGCAGCGAAAGCGTCGGCCGCATCCACATCGCCGAGGCGCTCAGCTATCGCCGCCAGGCGCCGCGCAACTGATATCGATCAATGCCTTGCCGCCCGGCCGATTCGGAGTCAGGTTCCGGAACCTTGCGCTATCCGGCGCGGAACGAGGGGGAGTGACGCCATGGAATGGATGTTCTTGCCATTGAAGAAATATGCCCAGTTCTCGGGCCGCTCGCGGCGCAAGGAGTTCTGGATGTGGACGCTGTTCGTCGTGATAGCGGTGATCGTACTCAGTGTGATCGACAGGGCACTTGGGCTCGGCGGCGGCGGCAGCGCAGGCCCAACGGCTTATGGTGGGCAGGGCATGAGCTATGGATATGGCGCGCAGTTTCACGGCGGTGTCCTGACCGGGGTTTTCGCGCTTGCGGTCCTGATACCGAACCTTGCGGTTGCCGTGCGGCGGCTCCACGATACCAACCGCACGGGCTGGTGGCTGATATTGCCTGCCGCGCCCTACCTCGTTGGCTTGGTGATAATGATCGGCGGCGCGGCAAGCGGAAACTTTGGAATGGCGGGAATCGGCAGCATTTTCCTTTTGATCGGCTTTATCTGCGCAATCGCGGTGCTGGTATTTTATTGCCTGCCCGGAACGAAGGGCCCGAACAATTACGGTGAAGATCCGTTGGGGCAGACGAGCGAGCAATTGGCCGACACCTTCAACTGAGCGACAGGCGGGCGCGCGACAGACGTGCGCCCGGTCGTTTTTCCAGGGCGAGGCACTATGAAATGGATGCTGATGCCGCTGCGGCGGTACGCCGAATTCGGCGGACGATCGCGGCGCATGGAATATTGGATGTTCGCGCTGTTTCTGGTGATCGTCTACATCCTGTTTCTCGGCGCCTTGATCGCGACCGGCTTCCCCGGGCGCGCGAGCGGGGGAGCCGGGTTCGGCGCGGTCGTGGTCGTGATCCTGTTCACGGGCCTGTTCTGGCTGGCGACCCTTTTGCCCGGCATCGCCGTGCAGGTCAGGCGCCTGCACGACACCGACCGGAGCGGCTGGTGGGTGATGCTGTGGGCCGGGCCCATGATCGTCTCCAATATCTCCCCGTTGCTCATGGCTGCTACGCAGAGCGTCGCGCTGGTCGCGATCAGCGTGATCGCCAGCCTGGCCTTTTTTATCGGATGTGTTGTCTTGCTGGTGTTCTACTGTCTGCCGGGCACGCGCGGCGAGAATCGCTTCGGACCGGATCCGCTCGGGGACACGACGGAGTCGCTCGCCGAAACCTTCGCATGAGGGAATGCGGGCCTCTTGCCGCACGGGGTGCACTGCTATAGCAGCGCCTCCCGTGCGGGCGTGGTGAAACTGGTAGACGCGCCGGACTCAAAATCCGGTTCCGCAAGGAGTGTCGGTTCGAGCCCGACCGCCCGCACCAAACTTTCTCTTTCAATGATCGCGCGGCAGCACGATCGTCGCGGCGAGGCCGCCTTCGGGGCGATTGGCGAGACGGATGTCGCCGCCGGCGTCGCGCACGATCGTACGGGCCAGCGCCAGCCCCAGCCCGATCCCGCCGGTCTCGCGATTGCGCGAATGCTCGAGCCGGGTGAACGCCTCGAACACGTCGTTCAGATGCTCGGCCGGAATGCCCGGTCCCTCGTCGGCGACGACGATCCAGACCTCATGCTTGTCCGCGGTCAGCCGTACCTGCGCGCTGTGGCCGTATTTGATCGCATTCTCGATCAGGTTGCGCAGCGCGCGGCGCATCAGCGAGGGGCGCAGGCGCATCGGCAGGCGGGTCGCTTCGTCGAACGCGACCGGCGCGCCGAGATCGCGGAAATCCTCCACCACGGCATCGACGAGCGCAGCAAGATCGACCTCGACCAGCGGATCGCTCGGCCGTCCGAGCCGCGCCAGCGACAGGATGTCATCGAGCGTGCGGTTCATCTCGGCGATCGTGTCGATCATCTTGGCGCGATCGTTCTCGTCCTCGACCGATTCGACACGCACGCGCAAAGCGGCGAGCGGTGTGCGCAGATCGTGTCCGATCGCACCGAGCATGCGATCCTTCTCGTCGAGCATCGCCAGCACGCGCAAACGCAGCGCGTTATAGGCGGTGATCACGGCGCGAACGTCGTACGGGCCGCTTTCCTCGATCGGCGGCTGCTCGTCGCCAGGCCGGAACGTGCGCGCCGACGAGGCGAGCAGGCGCAGCGGCCGGGCGATCCGCCGCCCGATCCACAGCACCGGGATCAGCACGATCACGTAGAAGATCAGGGTCTGCCCGATCAGCCGCCAGAGCAGGAAATTGTCCGGCACCGGCCACGGTGCGCGGACGCGCAGCCAGCCCTGGCCGGGGATTTCCACCGCGAGGATGAGCTGGTTGCCGAAGCGCAGCATCCGCGCGGCGCGGCGCGGACCCATTTCGCTCAGCCAGGGATCGTCGGCGTGGAGTGTGCGAACGGCCGCGTTGATACGTCCGACATGGAAGCCCGCTTCGTCGATTGCCCGGTGCAGCGCCTCGACGATATCGGTGCGCGTCGCCGCATCGGGTCCGATCGGATAGCGCGCCACCATCGCCGCACCACCGCGATCGTCGGTCGGCTTGCCTTCCTCGGCGCGCTCGATCGCGTCGATCATGCGCGTGATGGCCGGGCTGGTCCATTGCTCGAAGCGGACTTGCCGCCGTTCCTGAAGGAGCAGGGCGAAATTGAGCGCCTGCGCGACGAACAGCGCCAGCGCCACGAGCAGCGCCATCTGGCCGGGCAGGTTGCGTGGCCATAGCCACCGGACGATCACAGCCGCGTCACTTCGGCCGCCAGCGTGTAGCCGCCGCCCCACACCGTCTTGATGATGTCGGGGTTCTTGACGTCGGCCTCGATCTTGCGGCGCAGGCGGCTGACCTGATTGTCGATCGAGCGATCGAACGCGGCCGCCTCGCGGCCCTGGGTCAGGTCGAGCAACTGGTCGCGCGTCAGCACCTGTCGGGGGCGCGTGACCAGGGCGAGCAGCAGATTATACTCGCCGGTCGACAGCGGCACCGACACGCCTTCGCGATCGATCAACGCGCGCTCGCCCGATTTGAGCACCCAGCCGGCAAACACGAACGAGCCCGATTCGGGCGCGTGCACCGCGCTGCCGCCGCTGGCGACGCGGCGCAGGATGACTTTCACGCGCGCGGCGAGTTCGCGCGGCGAGAAAGGCTTCACGACATAGTCGTCGGCGCCCATTTCGAGCCCGACGATGCGGTCGGTCTCCTCGCTCTTGGCGGTCAGCAGGATGACGGGAATCTCGCTGGTCTCGCGAATGTGCCGGCACAGGCTGAGCCCGTCCTCGCCGGGCATCATGATGTCGAGGATGACGAGATCGATGGCATAGGCCGCCATACGGGTGCGCGCGCTTTCGGCGTCGCCCGCCTGCGTGACACGGAAGCCCTGCTTGCCGAGATAGATAGCCAGCGGCTCGCGAATCGAACGCTCGTCGTCGACCAGAAGAAGATGCGGTGTTTCGCCCATCGGCTCAGGGCTTAGCATATTGTGCGCCTTGAAAAAGATGCCGGGCGGGCGAGGAGGGTAGCCCGCCCGGCAGGCCGATCCAGCTGGGGGATTACTGGTCGGCGTTCGGTTGCGGCTGGTCATTCGGCGGAGGCGGAGGAGGCGGCGTGTCGTCACCGCCGGCGCGGCGCGCCTCGTGGCGCTCGCGCATCTCCTGCATCCGGCCCATCGCCCGGTCGCGCATCGCGGCCTGCTCGTTCTCGTCGAGCACACCGTCATGATTGGTGTCGGCCGCCTCGAAACGCGCGGCCGCCTCGGCGCGCATCTCTTCGCGTGTCACCTTGCCGTCATGGTCGGTATCCATGCGGTCGAGCATGCGCTGGGCAAAACGATTGCCGCCCGCGCGCGGTGGCGGGGCGTCGCCGGCGCTGCCTTCCATTGGGCGCCGCGTGCCGATCTCGTCGATGGTTACCGCGCCATCATGGTTGAGATCCATCCGCGCGAAGCGCTGGTCGGCGCGGGCGAGGAAATCGTCGCGCGTCATCGGTCCGCGATCCATATGACGCATCCCGCCATCGCCGGGAGGCGGGGGCGAGCCGGCATCGGGCGGCGTGGTCTGCGCCATGGCGGGGGCGGAAAGCGCGGAACCCGCCAGCATGGCGGCGGCAAGCAAACTCTTCATGTTCGGTATCCTGGCAAGCCCGGGCGAGGTTGTCCCGACCGTCGCCTGCATTTGCCGGTAATGTGTCGCGCCGGTTTGTCAGGCGAATGAATTAGTGTCGCAATTTGTCGCAGGCGTGCCGGGCATCAGGCGAAGATCGCGACGCTCTGCATCCCCTCGGTAACCAGCTCGCCGGTGGCGCTCCACACCCGCATCACCTGGCTGGAGCAGCCATGGCGGGCGAAATCGGACTTGGCCGACAGCAGCCACCATCCGTCCGTCGTTGCGGGGGCGGGTGTCAGGAGATTGACGATCCAGGTGAGCGAGCTGATCGGAGCCGGTTCCTTGCCGAGCAGCCGGAAGGCGGCCGGAGGCAGGCCGTCGGCAACGGCGATCAACTCGACCATCGGATCGAGACCGTCGCGCTCGCGCAGGCGGCCCCAGCGCAGCCATTCGGCTTCGCTCTCCACATCCTTCAGATCGAGGAAGTTGAAGTTGCCGGTGAAGAACCCGGCCGGGCCCGTATAGAGCTTCGCGTCTGCCGCCGGCGGCGCATGGCCCGCGCGGGGCGCCTGGTCGAGGTCGATGCGCGAGGGCTGGTCGGCCATGAACACGAAGGTCGCCCGATAGCCGAGCCCGGCATCGGACGTGATGTCGGACTGGATGAAGGCTGCGTTGCGCCCGCGACGCAGCTTGGTGGCGGTGACGCTCACCTTGCCCGACAGGGGCCCGATGAAGCTGACCTGTGCCGAACGGAGCGGCGGCAGATCGGGCTCGCATTGCTGGGCGGCGTGCAACGCGAGCGCGCTCGACAGGCCGCCATAGGCGGTGCGGCCCTGCGACCAGGTCGCGGGGATTGCGGCGCGGAAGCCATCGGCGGTGCGCGTGGCACCCGCGAGGATTTCGGCGATGCCGGTCATGCCGCACTTTCCGCCAGCCGGTCGCGTAGCTCGCGTTTCAGTACCTTGCCGATCACACTGCGCGGCAGCTCGCCGATCGCGTGCAGCGCGGACAAGCGTTGCGTTTTGCCGAGCTGCGCGTTGGTCCAGGCGAGGATATCCGCCTCGCTCGCATCGACGCCGTTATTGGGCACGTAGAAGCCGACCGGCGTCTCGCCCCAGGCTTCGGACGGCACGCCGATCACGCTGCAATCGCTGACGGCGGGATGCTGCTTCAGTACCGCTTCGAGGTCGCTCGGATACACATTGAACCCGCCCGAGATGATCAGGTCCTTCTTGCGGTCCATCAAAGTCAGGAAGCCGTCTTCGTCGAAGCGGCCGACATCGCCGTGCCGGATGTAGCGATGGCCCTCGGCATCGTGCCATTCGGCGTCGGCGGTCGCCTGCTTGCGGCCATGATAACCGGTCATCATCGCCGGCGAGCGGCCGACGACTTCACCCATCTCGCCCGGCGGCACTTCCCTGCCCTCGTCGTCGATCAGGCGGATGTCGTGGCCTTCGACCGGGTGACCGACCGTCGTGAGCTTGTCGGGGTACTGGTTGCAGACGAGGATGCACGTCCCGCCGCCCTCGGTCATGCCGTAATATTCGACCAGCAGCCCGGGCCAGCGCGCGAGGATGTCGGCCTTCAGCGCAGCGGAGAACGGCGCGCTGGTGCAGGTCTTGAGGCGGAAGGCGGAGAGATCGAAGCCGTCGAAATCGGGCAGCGCCATGATCCGCTGATATTGCACCGGCACCAGCATGGTGTGCGTCGCACGGTAACGTGCGGCGAGCTCCAGATAGCCGCGCGCATCGAACTTGGGCATCAGCACCACGGTGCCGCCCCAACCGAGCGTGGGCAGGAAGCTGACGAGCGTGGTGTTCGAATAGAGCGGCGTCGCGATCATCGTCACCGCCTCGCCGAAGCCTGCGCCGGAATTGCGGTTGATGTGCGCCCAGCGCATCGCGTGCGGCTGGACGATACCCTTGGGCGTGCCGGTGGTGCCCGAGGAATAGATGATGTTGAAGCCGTCCTCTGGTGCGATCGTCACCGGGGCGGGGCGAGCGCCCTCCGGCGCGAGCCACTCCTGCCAGCTTTCGAGCGGCACGATCTTCGCGGCGATGTCCTGCCCGCCAAGTGCTTCCGCATTGGCGGCGTCGGCGAACACGATCGGCGTACCGCTGTCGGCGATCATCGCTGCGATCGAGGCGGGCGTGCCGGACGGTGCGATCGGTGTGGCGATGTCGCCGGCGCGGAGGATGCCGAGGAACGCGGCAGCGTATTCGATCGAAGCCGACGCGAGGATCGCCACCGCCTGATGTTGCTCCGCGCCGTCGCGCTGCAGCGCTGCCGCGATGCGATCCATCAGCATGTCGAGCGCGGCATAATCGATCGTGCCGGCGGCGGTGGCGACCGCGACCTTGTCGCCGCGCTCGGCGGCGTGCGCGCGGATGAGATCGGGGAGCGTCGCGAAATCGCGCGCGAGCAGGTCTGCGGCGGCAGGCGTCATGCGAGTCCGCTAGGCGAGCGCTTGGGCAAATGCCATACGCAATCTTCGAAAAACGAAATCGGGCGAAGGAGTGGGATGATGGACGACATGCGAGGCAGGGTCGCGATCGTCACTGGCGGCGGCACCGGGATCGGCGCGGCGGTGGTGCGCAAGCTGGCGGCGCGGGGCGCGCATTGCGTGATCAACTACGCCTCCAGCCGCGACGAGGCCGAGACGCTGGCGGCGGAGGTCGGCAACGGCGCGATCGCGGTGCGCGCCGACGTGGCGGAGGATGCGGATTGCCGCGCGCTCGCACCCACGATCCGCGTCAATGCGGTCGCGCCGGGCTATGTCGGCACCGGCTGGTTCGAGAAAAGACTGGGCGCGGAAGGGTTCGCGAAGCTCAACGACATGATCGCAGGTAAGACGCCGATGGCGATGGCCGCGGGCCCCGACGATATCGCCGGGCCGGTCGTCATGCTGCTCGATCCGGGCTCGCGCGCAATCACCGGCGAGACGATCCTAATCGATGCCGGCGCGCATCTCGATGTCGGGCTAACCCGGCGGCCGGAGCGAGAGATCTGACCCAAAATTGTCACACAATATCGGATAGTTGTCGATTGACTCTGTAAAGGCGTCGTTCGATAAACCGCGCGGGCAATTCTGCTCGGGGGGATTACTGAGATGCGTCTTTTGATTGCGTCCGCCATGATCGGCGGATTGATGTCCGGTGCGTGCTACGCGCAGGAGACCGCCGGGCCGGCGGCGATTGCTGCCACGCCGGAACCGGTGATGCCGACCGATGGCCAAGGGGTGCTGCCGGCCAATACCGAAGTGCTGGTCACGCTGAATTCCGAAGTGAATTCGAAGAAGATGAAGACCGGGCAGAAGTTCGACGTCTCGGTCAGCCGCGACGTGATGATCGGCAATTACATCGTCATTCCGCGCGGCACCCCGGGTGTTGGCGAGATCACCTATCGCACCGGCAAGGGCGCGTTCGGCAAGTCGGCGAAGATGGAGATCGATCTTCGTTCGCTGACGCTTGGTGGACGCGACGTTCCGCTTTCCGGCCACTTCCGCCAGGAAGGCACCGGCAACACCGGCGCGACCGTCGGTGCCGCCGTCGCGGTGGGCGTGTTCTCCGCCTTCGTGACGGGCCACAGCGCGATCTTCGAGCAGGGCCGCGAGCTGCGCGGCTTCACACGCGAGGCGATGCCGGTTTCGATGCAGGTCGTCACACCGGTGGCGGCGCCCGCACCGGCTGAGGAGCCGGCTGCTGCCACTCCGGCCGTGGAAACCAAGCCTGTAACCGATACCGCAGCCACGCCAGCCAAGGCGAGTTGATCTCAAGAGGCCGGGGTCGATCCGATCCCGGCCTCGGCCTTCTCCGGCACGCGATCGAGCACTTTCCACACGATTGTCGCCAGCGCGATTCCCGCGAAGATGCTGGCGAGCAGGAACGCCGCGCCGGGGAAATGGTGATCGACGCCGGCTGCCAGCGTCTGCGTCAGGATGAACGGCGCCAGGATCGCCGCGACGCTGCCCATGCTGCCGATCCCGCCCTGCAAGGCGCCCTGATGCTTCGCATCGACCATACGCGAGAGCAGGCCGTTGAACGCCGGGAACACGAAGCCGGAGAGCGCGCTCGCCGCCATCAGCACGTAGGCCTGCCAGCCCGCCGTCACGAAGGCGAACAGGAAGAAGGCGAAAGCCGCCGAGGCCATGCCGATCACCATCGCCTTGCGCTCGCCCAGCCGCTTGATCGCCGGGCCGGTCACGCCCCCTTGCACCAGTGCCATCACGAAGCCGACGAAGGCGAGGCTCCAACCGATCGCGCGTGCATCCCAGCCGAAGCGGGCCGACGCCCAGAACGCCCAGGTCGCCGGATAGACCATGTGCGCGAGTTGCCAGACGAACCAGGCGAACAGGAGCGGCGCGGCATTGCCCGCATGGAACAGCGGCCGGAACGCGCCGATGATGTGCGCATCACGCAGGTGGAAGGGGCGACGGTTCTCCGGCGCCAGCGTCTCGGGCATCGCGACATACATCGCCGCGGCGTTGAGCAGCGCCAAAATCGCTGCTGCGGCGAATGGCGCGCGCGGGCCGAAATAGGACAGCACGCCGCCCAGCGCCGGGCCCAGGATGAAGCCGATCCCGAATACCGCGCCGATATAGCCGAACACCTGGCTGCGCTTTTCGCGCGGCGTCACGTCGGCCAGCACCGAACTTGCCGGGCCGTAAACCGCGCCGGCCGCCCCCGCCACGGCGCGGCCCAGGAACAGCCAGCCGAGCGATGGCGCCAGCGCCATCATCGCGTAATCGAGCCCGAAGGCGAGCATCGAGGTCATCAGCACCGCGCGCCGCCCGAACCGATCGGAGAGATTGCCCAGCACCGGACCGGCGAAGAACTGCATCGCCGCGAACGCGACGAGCATGTAGCCCGCGATCCGCGTCGCCTCCTCGATCCCGACATGGCCGAGCTGCGTGATGAGATGCGGGAAGACCGGCATGACGATGCCGAAACCGATCGTGTCGATCAGCACGGCGGCGAGCACGATCGGCACGGCACGGTGTTCGAAGCGCATCGTCTCTCCCCCAGGTTGCCGCGGGGCATGGCATATTCCGTGGCGCCGGGACAGGCCCGAAGCCGCCGCCCTTTCCGCGCCCGTCAATCTGTGCGAAGACGCTTTCCATACCCGATCTTCGATTCGGATTTCAGGAGAAGGATGTGATGGCGAGTGCCGCCGATCTCGAGTCTCCCGCCGATGCGCTGGAGGGCTTCCGTCAGGAAGCGCGCGCGTGGCTGGAGGCGAATTTCCCGCCCGCGCTGAAGGGCAAGGACAACGCGATGTCCGCGGTGGAGGGGCCCGCCTCGCTCTCCGCGGACGAAGCCGCCTGGAAGGCGGCGATGGGCGAGAAGGGCTGGGGCGTGCCGGCCTGGCCGGCCGCATATGGCGGCGGCGGGCTCTCCAAGGCCGAGGCGCGCGTGCTGCAGTCCGAGATGGATCGGATCGGCGCGTGGAACCCGATCGGCGGCATGGGCGTCATGATGTTCGGCCCGACCTTGCTCGAATTCGGCTCGGAAGAGCAGAAAAATGAGCACATCCCGGCGATCGCCAGGGGTGAGGTGCGCTGGTGCCAGGGCTATTCGGAGCCGGGCGCGGGGTCGGACCTCGCTTCGCTCCAGACCTTCGCCGAGGACAAGGACGATCATTATGTCGTCAACGGCCAGAAGACCTGGACCTCGGGCGGGCAATGGGCGGACAAATGCTTCGCGCTCGTCCGCACCGACAAGAGCCAGAAGCATGCCGGGATCAGTTTTCTGCTGATCGACATGACCAGCCCCGGCGTCGAGGTGAAGCCGATCCGCCTGATCTCCGGCTCGTCGCCCTTCTGCGAGACGTTCTTCACGGATGTGAAGGTACCCAAGGAAAACCTGGTCGGGCGCGAAGGGCAGGGCTGGGAGATCGGCACGCGGCTGCTGCAGCACGAACGCTCCAGCCTGTCGGGCGGCGGATCGACCGCGGCGCGGCTGTTCGGCGGCAAGCCGCTGAGCCAGCTGGCCAAGGAATATCGCGGCGAGGAGGACGGCAAGGTCGCCGATGCCGACTTGCGCATGCGGATCGTCAGGCACGAGATGGACAGCCGCGCTTTCGCGCTGACTTTGCGCCGCGCCGCGCTGGAAGCGAAATCGAACCAGGGGCCTTCGGCCGCGACCTCGATCTTCAAGAATGTCGGCGCGCGCATCACGCAGGACCGCGCCGAGCTCGGTGTGGAGATCATGGGACTCGCTGGCCTCGGCTGGGACGGCGAAGGCTTCAGCGAGGCCGAGCTGTCGCAGACCCGCACCTGGCTGTGGGGCAAGGCGGTGTCGATCTATGGCGGATCGACCGAGATCCAGAACAACGTGATCGCCAAGCGCATCCTGGGGATGCTGGATCATCAATAGCAATTCTCCCTCTCCCCTCCGGGGAGAGGGTAGGGGAGAGGGGCAGGACGAGGCGGTGTCGATTGTGACTGCCCCTCTCCCCAGCCCTCTCCCCGAAGGGGAGAGGGAGTAATCGGAATGGCAGTCCTCAACGAAGAACAGGTGATGCTGCGCGACATGGCGCGCGAATGGGCGGACAACGAATCGCCCGTCAGCGCCTTCCGAAAGGTGCGCGATGGCGCCGCGCCGGCTGGATTCGACGTCGTCGAATGGACGAAGCAGGCCGAGATGGGCTGGCCGGGCATCACCGTGCCCGAGGAATTCGGCGGATCGGCGTTCGGTCTCCTTTCGCTCGGGTTGGTGCTCGAGCAATTGGGGCGCAACCTCGCGGCGACGCCTCTTGCCGCAACGGCGGTGGCGGCGAGTGTGATCGCGCTGTCCGATAACGATGCGGCGAAAGCCGAATGGCTGCCCAAGCTCGCGACCGGTGAGATCGTCGCCACGCTCGCGGTAAGCGAAGGCCCGGTGCACGATCCGGCGAAGATCGCGGCCAAGGTTTCGGACGGCAAGCTCACCGGCAAGAAGGCGTTCGTCGCCGAGGGCGATGCGGCTGAACTGTTCCTCGTCGCGGCGGAGGACGGGTTGTACCTTGTCGCGGACGGCGCGGGCGTCACGAAGACCACGCGGCATATGGCCGACAGCCGCAGCCACGCGGACGTGGCGTTCGACGGCGCGGCGGCGACGAGGATCGGCGGTCCCGACTTGACCGCCAAGGCGATCGACCGCGCCACCGCTGCGACCTGCGCCGAAATGCTCGGCATGGCGGAAAGCGCGTTCGCGCAGACCAACGATTACCTCAAGACGCGCGTCCAGTTCGGGCAGAAGCTCTCGATGTTCCAGGCGCTGCAGCATCGCATGGCGAAGATGTTCACCGAGCTGGAGCTGATGCGCTCGGTGGTCGAGGGCGCGCTGGAGGCGATCGATGCCGGGCGCTCCGATATCGATCAGGCGGTGAGCCTCGCCAAGGCGCTGGCCAGCGACACGCTCCACCTCGTCAGCCGCGAGATGGTGCAGCTCCATGGCGGCATCGGCATGACCGACGAGCACGATGCCGGCTTCTACCTGAAGCGCGCCGCGACGCTGCAGGCGATGTGGGGCAATGCGGCGTTCCATCGCGAACGGTTCGCGCGGTTGAACGGGTATTGAGCCACGCTTCCCCGGCGAAGGCCGGGGCCTAGTCGCGCGGCGCATCAGTGAGCGTCGCGCTCAGTTGCTCAATCTTCCCAACTGGGCCCCGGCCTTCGCCGGGGAAGCGTGTAACTTACGCTAGATCCTCCACCGTATCCCCAATCGCCGCATAGATCGCGTCCAGATCGGCGTCCTCGATGCAATAAGGCGGCATCACATACACCGTGTTGCCAAGCGGGCGGAGCAGCAGGTTTCGCTCGCGGAAAAAGGCGAGGAGCTTCGGGCCGAGCGCCGAGAGATAGGCGCCGTTCGGATCGCCCAGTTCCATCGCGGTGATCGTGCCGATGCGCCGCGCGTTGCTGATCTTCGGGTGCGCGGCGAGGGCGTCGAGCCGCACCTGCTGGCGTGTCCCCAGATCGGCGATCCGCTCGCGCACCGGCTCCTCGCGCCAGATCGTGAGATTGGCGACGGCGGCGGAGCAGGCGATCGGATTGGCGGTGTAGCTGGAGGAATGGAAGAACATCCGCGCGCGATCGTCCGAACGGTGCGCTTCGAAGATCTCGCTGCGCGCCATCGTCACCGCCAGCGGCACCGCGCCGCCGGTCAGGCCCTTGGAGAGGCACAGGATATCGGGCACCACATCGGCCTGCTCGCACGCCAGCAAGGTGCCGGTGCGGCCCCAGCCGGTCATCACCTCATCGGCGATGAACAGCACCTCATGCTGCGCAGCAATCTCGCGCAGCATGGCGAGCACGCGCGGGGTGTAGATCAGCATCCCGCCCGCGCCGAGGATCAGCGGCTCGACGATCAGCGCGGCGGGTTTATCGGGGGCGCGGCAGAGCGCTTCGAAGGCGTCGAGCGTCGCCTGCTCCGCGTCCGCGTTTGGAAAGGGCAGGGTGTCGACGTCGAACAGGAGCGGCGCATAGGCGCGGTTGAACACGCCGCGCTCGCCGACCGACATGCCGCCGATCGTGTCGCCGTGATAGCCGTGCTCCATCACCACGATGCGCCGGCGCGCGCGGCCAGTGTTCTCCCAATAGCCCAGCGCCATCTTCAGCGCGACCTCGACGGCGGTCGAGCCGCTGTCCGAATAGAAGACGTGCGCGAGCTCGCGCGGCATGATGTCGGTGAGGCCGCGCGCGAGGTCCTCGGCGGGCTGGTGCGTCCAGCCGGCGAAGATGATCTGGTCGAGCCGCTGTGCCTGCTCGGCGATCGCCGCCATGATGCGCGGGTGGCGGTGGCCGTGCGTCGTCACCCACCAGGACGAGATCGCATCGACGATGCGGCGGCCATCCTGCGTGAAGAGCGCGGCGCCCTCGCTGTGCGTGACGAGCGGGATCGGCTCGTTGAGGCCATGCTGCGTGAACGGATGCCAGACGGGCGAGCTCATGCGAAATCCGCGAGGCTGAAGTTGGCGGCGAAGGCGGCGGCGAGCGTGTCGGGCGTGAGCGGGTCAAGCCGGGGGAGGCGGCCGAGGCGGCGGACCTTGCCGATGCGGCAGATCGTCGCCTCGCTGTCCTCTACCGCGTCGCCGATAAAGGCGATGCCGAGGATGGGGACGTTGCGGCTTCGGAGCGCTTCCACGGTGAGCAGGCCGTGGTTGATCGTGCCGAGCGTAGTGCGCGCGACGATCACCGTGGGGGCGTTCCAGCGTGCGAACATGTCGGCATAGAGGAGGGCGTCGTTGAGCGGCACCAGCGCGCCGCCCGCGCCTTCGATGACGAGCGGGCCATCGACTTGGGGGAGCGCCAGACGCGCGGGATCGATGGTCACGCCATCGATCTGCGCCGCGCGGTGCGGCGAGCAAGGGGTGAGGAGGCGATAGGCTTCGGGTAGGAGGTTTTCCTCAGGCAGGCCGGAGAGCCGCGCGACGCGCTCGCGATCCGATCCGTCGTCGAGGCCCGCCTGCACCGGCTTCCAGTAATAGGCGCCCCTTGCCTCTTCCACGCTTCCCCGGCGAAGGCCGGGGCCCAGGATCGGAGCGCTCGCAACTGGGCCCCGGCCTTCGCCGGGGAGGCGTTCTTGCGATGCGGCTTGCGCGTTCATTGCTCCAACAAGCGCCGCGGCGAACACCGTCTTGCCGATATCGGTATCGGTGCCGGTGACGACGATCGCGTTCATGCCAAAGCATCCACCAGCGCCACGTCGAGACCGTCGATCGCGGCTTCATCGACGTTGAGCGTGATGCTGATCCGCAGCCGCGCGGTGCCCGGCGGCACGGTCGGCGGGCGAATGCCGCGCACGTCGAAGCCGCGCGCCTGCAGCGCCGTTGCGACCGCCATCGTTCGCCCATCGTCGCCGAGAATCAGCGGGATGATTTGAGAGCCGCTCGTCGTCGCGCCGTGCCGGGCGAGTTTCTCGGCCGCGTGGGCCGATAGGTTTGTGAGGCTCGCACGCATGTCGGGTGCGTCCTCCACCAGCGCCAACGCAGCGCGCGCCACGGCGGCCATCAGCGGCGAAGGTGCAGTCGAGAAGATGAAGCCGCGCGCGCGGTTGATCAGGAAATCCCGCAACGTCTTGGGCAGGCAGACGAGCGCGCCTTCGCAGCCCAAAGCCTTGCCCAAAGTGTGGAGCGTGACGACATTCTCGCGCCCCTCCAGCATCTCGGCCAGCCCGCCGCCGTGCGCGCCGAACACGCCGGTCGCGTGCGCCTCGTCGATCAGCAGCATGGCGTCGTGCCGCTCCGCGATCGCGGCGAGATCGGCGAGCGGCGCGCGGTCGCCGTCCATGCTGTAGAGGCTCTCGACCGCGATCCACGGTGTGCCGGTGCCGCCCTCGCGCCGCCAGCCCGCGATCACGTCCTCGAACGCCTGCGCATCGTTGTGCGCGGCGGCGATGCGCGGCGCGCGGCCGAGGCGCATCCCGTCATGCGTGCTGGCGTGCGCGAGCGCGTCGTGGACGATCAGGTCGCCGCTCTGCGGCAGCGTCGCCAGCAAGGCGACGTTGGCCGCGAAGCCACTGCCGAAGAACAAGGCGTTCTCCGAGCCGAAGAAGCGCGCGGCTTCCGCTTCGAGCGTCTCGTGCTCGGGATCGTTGCCGCGCAGCAGCCGCGATCCGCCCGATCCGGTGCCGACACCGCGATCGAGCGCCGCGCGCGCCGCATTTGCAAGGCGCGGATCGTTCGCCAGCCCGAGATAGTCGTTGGAGGAGAAATCATGCCCCATGCGCGGCGCGAGGCTGCGCAGCCGGTGCGCGGCGGACAGTCTCTCCAGATCGTCTTCGTGGCGGGCAAGCAATGTCATCGCCGGACGGCGCGTAGCGGCTAATCCGCGACAACGCGAGGCGCTGCGTGACGTGCGTGGCGCCAGCGTCTATCGCTGCACGATGCCCAAGCGCCATATCGGCTTTCCCAGCCGCCAGCAGATCATCGATTTCATCACCTCGTCCGATACCCCGGCGGGCAAGCGCGAGATCGCGCGCGCCTTCGGGCTGACCGCGCAGGAGAAGATCGCGCTCAAGGCGCTGCTGAAGGATATGGCCGATGAAGGCCTCATCGACAGCGCTCCCGGCCGCGCGTTCCACAAGATGGGCGGGCTGCCCAAGGTGACGGTGCTGCGCGTGGTCGATGTCGATGACGGCGGCAATGTCTGGGCCAAGCCCGAGCGATGGGAAGCGGAAGCGCCCGAGCCGCGCCTGCGCGTCCGCGAACGCAAGCGCGGCGCGCTCGGCGTCGGCGATCGCATCCTCGCGCGTACCGAGGAAGCCGGAAACGGCTGGATCGCGCATCCGATGAAGCAACTCGCCAAGGGCGAGGAGTTGATGTTGGGCGTATTGCGCGGGGAGGGCGATCGGCTCTGGCTACAAGGCGTCGAGAAGAAGGAGCGGCGCGAATTCCCCGTCTCGGACGCGGGCGGCGCGCAGGCGGGCGATCTGGTGCTGGCGGAAAAGGCCGGACGGCCGCCGCGCTTGACCGCCAAGGTGACGCAGGTGCTCGGCGATCCCTTCGCGCCGCGCAGCTTCTCGCTGATCGCGATCCACAAGCTCGGCCTTCCTGACGTGTTCGGCGAAGATGTGATCGAGCAAGCCGAGCGCGTGGCGAAGCAGCCGCTCGGCGAGCAGCGCGAGGACCTCCGCCATCTCCCGATCGTCGCGATCGATCCCGCCGATGCGCGCGATCATGACGATGCGGTATGGGCCGCGCCAGACGACGATCCCGGCAACCCCGATGGTTGGAAGACGATCGTCGCGATCGCCGATGTGAGCTTCTACGTTCGCCCCGGTTCGGCGCTCGACCGCGAGGCGCGGCGGCGGGGCAATTCGGTCTATTTCCCCGATCGCGTCGTGCCGATGCTGCCCGAGGCGCTGTCGGCGGACGTCTGCTCGCTGAAGGAAGGCGTGGATCGCGCGGCGCTCGCCTGCCATTTGCAGGTGACCAGGGCGGGCGCGCTCAAGAGCTGGCGCTTCACCCGGGCCGTGGTGCGGATCGCGGCGAACATCGCCTATGAGGATGCGCAGGCGATCATTGATAACAAGCCCCTCCCCTTCAGGGGAGGGGTTTGGGGTGGGGCCGTGCCTCAAGCGTCGAGGCTCGGGGATAGGCC
>Ga0153956_1000863_pt1 | contig 30766 bp, 31 predicted proteins | sample TSFL040MetaG_FD_104704 | JGI IMG/M metagenome (GOLD analysis project Ga0153956, IMG submission 104704) | Attine ant fungus gardens microbial communities from Florida, USA - TSFL040 MetaG | ecosystem: Host-associated > Fungi > Mycelium > Unclassified | place: USA: Florida, Wekiwa Springs... | reverse complement strand
CGCAGCGTGTCGAGGTCGCCGACGACGAGGTTCGCATCATGGGATCGAAGTCGGAACTGCTGCGAACGCTGGTCGCCGCTTCAAGCGTAGAAACGGCGGCGTTCGGCGTTCATAGTTCTGTACCGAAATGGCGCGCCCTAAGAGATTCGAACTCCTGACCCCCAGATTCGTAGTCTGGTGCTCTATCCAGCTGAGCTAAGGGCGCGCACGCTGCGGGGTGGTCGGTGAGGACGGCCGCCGAAGCGGGGGCACCCATACAATAGGCTTCGGGCGCTTGTCCAGCGTGCTTAATCGAGCCGGATCGATGCGGGCAGGCCGATGTCGAAGCGGGTGCCCGGGTCGAGCGGCGTATAGGTGAGCGTGCCGCCATGGGCCAGCACGAGTTCGCGGGCGATGGCGAGGCCAAGACCGGTGCCGCCGGCCTTGGCGGAACTCTCGAAGGCAACGAACAGATTTTCGCGGGCCCGGGGCGGCAGGCCGGGGCCGTTGTCGCTGATCGACACGTCGAGCATGTCGGCGGTCTGCGAAAAACCTGCGGTTATGGCAGCGCCGGGCGGCTTTTCGGCGAGGACTTCGATCGCCTCGCGGGCGTTTTTCAGCAGGTTGATCAGCACGCGGGCCAGTTGCTCGGGGTCGGCGTTGACGGTGATGTCGTCGGGCACGTCGTTGCTGAAGGCGATGTCGGGGTGGCGCAGCACGCCGGCATCGATCGCCGATTCATCGATCAGCGCCCGCAAGTCGACCGGCACCGGCTTGGGCGGCGCGCCGCTCTGGCGGCCATAGTCGAGCACCGATTGGGCAAACGCCACCGCCCGGTCGATCGACTGGACGAGACGCGGGGCGAGGCGCTGGACCTTGGGGTCGTCGAGCGCCACTACCTGGTCGGACAGCATCTGCGCCGAGGTCAGCGTATTGCGCAGGTCGTGGTTGATCTTGGCGACGGCGAGGCCGAGATCGGCGAGATGGCGGCGCTGCCGCAGCATCGAGAAAATATCGGTTTCCATCGCCGCGAGCTCGTTTTCGACGATGCCGATCTCGTCGTTGCGGCGCGTCGGCGCGATGATCAGCGCGGCGTTTTCGGGCGCGGCGCGGTAGGCGACGATATTGCCGGTAACGCGGCGGATCGGGTCGATCAGCAGGCGGCTGACGAGGCCGTAGAGCACGCCGGCGGTCGCCACCGCGATCAGCAGCGAGATGAGCACGATGGTCCACGAATAAGCGAGCAGGTCGCGGTGGAGCGGCGCTTCGCTCATGATCACCTCGACCTCGGACTGCTGGTCGCCGCCGTCGGAATTGCCGACGATGCGCAGCGTGCGGTCGCCATGGCCGAGCGTATCGAGGGCGCCGAGGATCAGGGTAGGGTAGTCGGTCCTGCGCATGTCGACCGTCACCGCCTCGCGCGGCATGGGCTGGTCTTCGCGGTCGATGAGCTGGCTCTGGCCGTTACGGCGGTAGACGATGGCGATGGCGCCGGCGGAATTGAGCAGATTGTCGGTGACCATCGCCGGCAGGTCCATGGCGTCGGGCACGGCATCGAGGACGCGGGCGGCGACGATGCCGATGCGCAGCCGGTCGTTGAGCCAGGCCTGCCGGAAATTGCCGGCAGAGGGCAGGTAGATCACGATCTCAACGGCAAGGATCACCAGCGTGATGGTGGTGATGAGCTTGACGGAGAGGCCGGAAAACGGCCCGGGCATGGCGCGGGGCTCGCTGGTCATTTTGCGCCTCTTTAGCCAGAAAAGACTATGGCAACAAGCGATTGAGCAGGGTTGGGCGTTTTTCCGGGCCGCGCGCCTGCGCGCCCAGTACTTCAACCAGATTGGCCAAAATGGGATGCGAAGACGGCAGCAGATAGAGCGATGCGGCGTCGCGGTTGTCGGCCATGGCGAGCGCGAAGAACGCCGCCAGCTCCCCTGCCCCGGCGCCGACGATGCCAGCGCCGATGATGCGGCCGGCCTTGCCGAGGACGAGCTTGATCAGCCCCATGCCGTCGCGATTGGCGCGGGCGAGGTCGTTTTCGGCATAGCTGGCGCGCAGCACCGTATAGCCGCCCTTCAGGCGCACGCGGGCCGTCGGTTCGGTCATGCCGATTTCGGCGATGGGTGGATCGGTGAGGGTCAGCCGCGGCAGCAGCGCGGGTTCATAAGGCTGCGCTTTGCCGTGCAGCGCGGCGCGCACCACGGTGTCGGCTTCGATGGCGCTGAGATGGGTCAGGTGCCCGGCGGCCTCGCCGACGGCGTAGACGCGCGAATTGCTGGTGCGCAGCGTCGGGCCGAGCTGGAGGCCGCCATGGTTGGGCGCGCGGCGAACCTTGGCGACATCGAGGCCGAGATCGTCGAGATTGGGCGTGCGGCCGACGGCAACCAGGAGGTGCGACGCCTCGAGCGTCTGCGGTTCGCCGCCGACGCTGAGGCTCAGCGCCAGCCCCTCGCTCCTGGCCTGGACGGCGAGGATTGCGGCATCTTCGATGAGCGCGATGCCCTCGTCGCGGCAGCGGCGGAGCGCGATCTCGGCCAGCTCCGGGTCGGACTGGGGCAGCGCGTGGCCGCTGTCGATGACGGTCACGGCGCTGCCAAGGCGGCGATAGCTCAGCGCCAGTTCGAGCCCGAGCGGTCCCGCGCCGACGATCGCCAGATGCGCGAGCCTGCGGGTGTTGTCGAAGATGGTTTCGGTGGTGAAATACGGCACGCCGAACAGCCCGGGGATGTCGGGCAGCGTGGGGCGGGCGCCGGTGGCGATCACATATTTTTTGGCCTCGATGGTGGCGTCGCCGACCTGGAGCGCCTTCGGGCTCGTGAACACGGCCGCGCCGCGCAGCAGCTCGATGCCGAGCGCTTCGATGCGGGCCGCACCGCCCTGCGGCGCCGCGTGGCGGAGCACTTCGGCGATGTGGTCGTGTACCTTGCGCATGCTGACGGCCGGCGTATCGAGCGTCACGCCGAATGCGGCGGCGCGGGCGGGCGCCGCGGCATAGCGGGCGGCCGCCGACAGCGCGCTCATCGCCAGCGATCCGGCGCGCTGGCTGGCGCCGCCGGGCTCGGCTTTTTCGACGATGGCGACGCTGGCGCCGAAGCGCTGGGCCGCTTCCGCCACGGCAAGGCCCGAGGCGCCCGCGCCGATGATGCAGAGGTCGGGGGTCGAAAGCGTTGCCAAACCGGGCCTTTTTCGCCGCAAGAGAAAGTGCCAACCCGGTTTTAGAGCAACAGGGGCAAAACGCCAGAGGCTGGGGAGCGAAACCCCCGCAAACCGCCGACAATCGGCCGGATTCGGCTGCGACACCCCGGCGGGGCGCAAACGGTCCAATCCGTTGACTTGGACCGAGGGTTTCTTTATAGCCCCGGACCAATCTGCCCCGCTGAACGGGTCGGCGTTTGCTGGCCTTTGATGGCTTGGCACCGATCTAGCGCAAGTTTAGACCAAGAGGACCGCGCCAGGCGTGGTGTGAAACTATGAAGCGTACTTTCCAGCCGAGCGTCCTCGTACGCACCCGCCGCCACGGTTTCCGCGCCCGCATGGCGACCAAGAACGGCCGCAAGATTCTCAATCTGCGCCGCGCCCTGGGCCGCAAGAAGCTGTCGGCCTAAGGGCTGGCCGCGTGACGGCCGGGCCGCAGACGGGGACATTGCGGCGCCTGCGCAAGCGGGCGCAGTTCCTCAGCGCGGCGCGCGGCCTCCGAGCCGGGCGGACCGGCTTTACGCTGCAGAGCGTCGAAGTGGCCGAGCCGGGTGCCGGCATCGGCCTCACCGTGACCAAGAAGACGGGCAATTCGCCCCAGCGCAACCGCATCAAGCGACGTTTGCGCGCAGCCGCCCGGGCTTGTGGCGGCGACTTCAAACCCCAACATGACTACGTGCTCGTGGGTCGCCGCGAAGCCCTGACTTTGCCATTTTCCAAGGTCGTTGCCGACCTTGCCTCCGCCATAGCCAAAGTGCACGCCCCAAAGCGTGACTCCGGGACCCCAAGACCATGAACGAAACCAACCGCAATATGATCATCGCCATCGTGCTGAGCGTGGTGGTGTTGTTCGGGTGGCAGTTCCTGATCGCGGGGCCGCAGGCGCAGCGGGCACAGGAGCAGGCAAGGATCGCGGCCGAGCAGGCCGCCGCGGCGAACCCCGGGCTCGCCAATGGCACCGCGACCGCCACCGGCACGCAGGCGACGCCCGCTGGCGGAGCGCCGGCCAATGCCGCGACGCCGACCTTTGCCGACCGGCAGACCGCCATCGCCGCGACTCCGCGCGTCGAGATCGACACCGCCTCGCTCAAGGGCTCGATCAATCTCACGGGCGGCCGGCTCGATGACCTCGAGCTCAAGAAATACAAGGAAACGGTCGAGCCGGATTCGCCGATCGTGACCGTGCTGTCGCCCTCGGGCGTCACCGACGGCTATTACGTCGAGCAGGGCTGGGTGCCGGCGAGCGGCAGCACCGTCAAGGTGCCCGACGCGCAGACACAGTGGACGGTCGACGCCAATGCCAGGCTGACAGAGACCACGCCCGTCACCCTCACCTGGGACAATGGCGCGGGCCTCGTGTTCCACCGCACCTTTGCGGTCGACGCCAACTACCTGTTCACGGTGACCCAGAGCATCGACAACAAGTCGGGCGCCGAAGTGCAGCTCTTCCCCTATTCGCGCGTGGTGCGCGAGGGCACGCCGAAGGTCTCGAACTTCTTCGTCCAGCACGAAGGCCCGACGGGCGTGCTCGGCTCGAACAACCAGATCACCTTCAAATATGGCGACCTGCAGAACGCCAAGCAGAAGGACGCCACCTCGACCGGCGGCTATCTCGGCATCACCGACAAATACTGGGCGACGGTGGTCATCGCCGACCCGGCGACCCCGATCAACGCCCGCTACAGCTACCTGACGCCGACTCCGGCGGGCGAGTACCAGACGAGCTTCGTCGACACCAATCCGGTGGTCGTCGCCAACGGCGCCACCGCGTCCGACAAGAGCTACGTGTTCGCCGGCGCCAAGCAGGAAGAGGTGATCGCGAGCTACGAGAACACCTATCATTTCGACCGGCTGGAGCTGTTGATCGACTGGGGCTGGTTCTTCTTCATCACCAAGCCGATGTCGCAGCTCTTGAAGTTCCTTTACGGCTTCCTCGGCAATTTCGGCCTCGCCATGATGACCATGACGGTCATCGTCAAGCTGCTGTTCCTGCCGCTCGCCAACCGGTCCTATGCCTCGATGGCCGCCATGCGCCGCGTGCAGCCGGAAATGAAGGCGATCCAGGAGCGCTTCAAGGATGATCGCGCCGGCCAGCAGCAGGCGACGATGGAGCTCTACAAGCGCGAGAAGATCAATCCGCTCGCCGGCTGCTGGCCGGTGCTGATCCAGATCCCCGTGTTCTATTCGCTCTACACCGTGATCTTCATCAGCCTCGACATGCGCCACGCGCCGTTCTTCGGCTGGATTCACGATCTCGCAGCGCAGGACCCGACCAACATCTTCACGCTGTTCGGCCTCATCCCGTGGGACCCGACGACGCTGCCGCTGGTGGGCGGTTTCGCCCATCTCGGCGTGTTCCCGGTGATCATGGGCATCACGATGTGGGTGCAGATGCGGCTCAATCCGCCGCCGGCCGATCCGGCGCAGCAGATGATCTTCAACTGGATGCCGGTGATCTTCACCTTCATGCTCGGCACGTTCCCGGCGGGCCTGGTGATCTACTGGAGCTGGAACAACTTCCTCTCGATCTGCCAGCAGTATTTCATCATGTCGCGGCATGGCGCGAAGGTCGACCTGCTCGGCAATATCCTCATGTCGCTGGGACTGAAGAAGACCCCGAAAGCCACGACCTGACGCTGGACGGGGCGCGGCCATGGACGGCGTCACGATCATCACCGGTCCGCGCACCGGCGCGGGCCACCTGTTCGCCCTCCTCCGCAATTTCGAGGCCGTCGCTCCACGCGACGGCCTTTTTGCCGACGGCATCGACGATATCGGCGGGCGGATCGACATCGCCGAACTCGAGGCGCGCGGCGAACGGCAGTCGCTGCTGGTGCTGAAGGCGACGTCGGCCCTGCCCCGCGACACGGTCGAGCGCGAGCTGCTCGGGCGCACCGGGATGCGGGCGATCTTCGTGGTGCGCCGGCAGATCGACGCCTATGTGTCGCTCGCCAAGGCGACGGCGCTCGACGCGTGGCGCGACACCGACCTCACCCCGGTCAAGATCAAGCTCGACGCCAGGCGTTTCGCCGTTTGGCTCGACGAGCAGGAGGCCTGGTACGCGCACTGGAAGGGCTGGCTCGAAAAGCGCGCCTTCCCGGTGCCGGTGCTGCGCTATGAGACGCATCTGAGCGTGCCGGTGGATTCGGTGCTGCGCCGCTTCGCGTCGACGGTGGCGCAGGTCGGGATCACGCTCAGGATGCCGACGGCCTTTCCGGTCGAGGGGCTCAAGAAGCAGGATCGCGAGAAGGCCATCGGCCTCAAGGTCAAGAACTGGCCGGAGTTTTCGCGCGGACTGGTGGAGCTCGGCATCGAAAAACGGGCGTTCGGGTATCCGTTCTAGGACGCATACCGGCCAAGACTGGCATTTCCGCCGCGTTGCCCGTATGCACTCTCCCCATGACCGACGAGATCAACATCGAAGCCGGACGATTGCTGTTCGCGCGCCCGTTCGTGTTCGTGAAGGGCTGCGTGCGGATTGCCGATCTGCCGCCGACCGACAAGGTGGAGATCGCCTTTGCCGGGCGCTCCAACGTCGGCAAGTCGTCGCTGATCAACGCGCTGACCGGCACACGCGACCTGGCGCGCACCTCGAACACACCGGGGCGGACGCAGGAGCTCAACATCTTCGAGAGCGCCGATGCGCCGCTGAGGATCGTCGACATGCCGGGCTATGGCTTCGCCGCGGCGCCCAAGCCCAAGGTCGAGGCGTGGACCAAGCTCATCCACCAATACCTCACCGGCCGGCCGAACCTCCGCCGCGTCTACGTGCTGGTCGACGGGCGGCACGGCCCCAAGGCCAACGACCTCACGGTGATGAACCAGCTCGACAAATCGGCGGTGAGCTACCAGGTGGTGCTGACCAAGTCCGACAAGCCCTCGGTCAGCGAGCTCGACGCCGTGATCGCGAGCACCAAAGCCGCCATCGCCAAGCGCCCCGCCGCGCACCCGGACCTCATCGTCACCTCGTCCGAGACGAGGTTCGGCATTGACCAGCTACGCGCCGAAATCGAGTATCTGACCCGGAGCTAGGCGGGTTGCGCGGTACCTTCTCCCCTGAGGGGAGAGGTGGCCGAAGGCCGGATGAGGGGTTCAGGGACTCGGAGCCACTCGAGTGCAGCACGGCATTGCGGCAGGCCGACAGTATGCGCAGAAGCTTCACCCCTCACCCTGCCCTCTCCCCTGAGGGGAGAGGGTCGCTGACTGCAGGCTCAGCTTCTAAGCGCTCTTGAGGAAGGCGCCGAGGTAGCCGGCCATTTCGGGGCTGTCAGAGGGGCGGGAGATGGAGGCGATGGCGTCGGCGATGAGGGCGTCGGGGGCCTTGCCGCGGCGCATTTCGGCGAGCGCGATGGTGTAGTCGTCGGCGAATTCGGGGTGCGGCTGGAGGCTCATCGCGGCGCCGTTGCGGTAGACCAGGCCGGCATTGGGGGTGAAGTCGGAGCCGAGGAAGGTTTCGGCTTCGGCCGGCGGGCTGATCACCTGGTCCTGGTGCGAGCAGGCGATGGCGAACTCGGGCAGGCTGCCGCCGAGTACAGCCGGGCGCGACTTCACGGCGTAGACGTGGCGGCCGAGACCCCAGCCTTTCTCGGACTTCCGCACGTCGCCGCCCAGCGCATCGGCCATGATCTGGTGGCCGAAGCAGATGCCCAGCATCGGCGTCCTGTTGGCGTAGGCACCGCGGATGAAGCTGCGCAGCGGCTCCATCCAGCTCAGGTGGTTGTCGTAGACGCCGGCGGACGAGCCAGTGATCAGCACGGCGTCCAGCGCCGTCGGGTCGGGCAGCGGCTGGCCGTCGCTGAGGCGCACGGTCTCGAACGCGAAGCCCTCGCGGTCGAACATGCGGTGGAACATCAGGGCGTAGGCGCCGAAGCGCTGGCGGAGCGCTTCGGGCACGTCGGTCGGCTGGATGATCGTGAGTTTCATGCAAATAAAAATGGCTTGCGCGGGGGCGCCGCGCAAGCCGGTTTTCGCATGATGTCAAATGCAAGCGAATGGTCGTTTCAGACAGCATTCGGCATGAAGAAATGATGGTCTATGCAGCTTTCGGTTCGAACTTCAGCGCCAGACCATCCATGCAGTAGCGCAGGCCCGTCGGCTGCGGGCCGTCGTCGAACAGATGGCCGAGATGGCCGCCGCAGCGGCGGCAATGGACTTCGTTGCGGTCCATGCCCAGCGAGGTGTCGTCCATGGTGGCGACGGCGTTGTCGAGCGGCTGATAGAAACTCGGCCAGCCGGTGCCGCTCTCGAACTTGGTCGAAGAATCGAACAGCGCCAGGTCGCAACCGGCGCAGGCGAAGATGCCGGCGCGATGCTCATTCAGCAGCGGCGAGGTGCCGGGATATTCGGTGCCCTGCCGGCGCATGATGTTGAAGGCGTCGTCGCCGAGGATCTTCCGCCACTCGTCGTCGGTGTGGGTAACCTCGAAGGTGCCTGGAACAGGCTCGCCTTCGCCGGCGACGGCGTTGCCGAGGAAGGTGGTGAGGTAAGGCAGGGCTGCAACGACGCCAACGGCGGTGCCACCCAGTAAAATCGAACGTCGGTTGAGTACGGGCATATGATTTCCCCTCCTGAACGATTGCGCGTATCCTAGCATGAAATAGGACACGTGCGGCTCACATCCATGTGTGACCGGGCCGCAGCCGAGTCACGCCGGATCACATCCTGGGCAGCAGAACCCTGTCGACGACGTGGATGACGCCGTTCGACTGGATCACGTCGGCGATGGTCACGTTGGCGGTGCCGCCCGACTCGTCGGTCACGGTGACCTTGCCGCCATCGGCCTTGAGGGTCAGCTTGCAGCCGCCCACGGTGTCGACGACATGCTGGCCGCCATCGGCCTTGACCATCGCCATCACGTCGGTCGACAGCGCCTTGGCCGCGACCACGTGGCAGGTGAGGATTTTCACCAGCATTGCCTTGTTCTCGGGCTTCAGCAGATTGTCGACGGTGCCGGCCGGCAGGGCGGCGAAGGCTTCGTTGGTCGGGGCGAACACGGTGAACGGCCCCTTGCCCTCGAGGGTGTCGACGAGGCCGGCGGCCTTGACCGCGGCGACGAGGGTGGTGTGGTCCTTGGAGTTCAGCGCGTTCTCGATGATGTTCTTGCTTTCCGACATCGGCGCACCGCCGACCATCGGATTGTCGGCGAGGGCGTAACCGACCGAGAGAGCGGAGGCGGAGAGGACGGCGCCGACGGCAGCAGCGCGCAACAGAGCGGATTTCATGGAATGACTTCCTTCCTTTGGGGGCCGGTATGTTCCGGTTGGGACAGCCAGAGTTACGGACGCCAAAGCGGGACGGTTTCAGAAAAGCGCGGATCGAAAAAACATAGTCGGAACGACGCTCTAGTGTGAAACTCGATTGTCGCGAGACTCGTTCTCACGCGCGCGCGGATGGTGTCGTTCGGACACAGGGGTAAGACGATCGTGGGTGGGGAAAAGCTTGGGTGGCGCGACGGCGGCGACCGCTGTCCGTGCCTGTGGCTCCCCCCTCCACCATGCTGCGCATGGTCCCCCTGCCATTCGACCATAGGTCTCATGGCCTTCTCCCCTAAAATCGATCCACTGGATCGATTTTGCCCCTGCGGGGCCGGCTCGAAGCCCCGCAAGCGGGAGAGGATTCCCGACTGCCTGGGTTGCTAAATCAGCGTGGCTTTGCCGGCGGCGACGACGGGGCCGGTGGGTTGGCCGGTGGGGGACCCGCCTTTGGGTTCGAGCGAGATGGCGAGGGTGGTGCCGGCGCCGAAGCCCTGCAGTTCCTCGGGCGTCAGCGTCATGTCGTTGCTGCCGCTGACGGTGATGACGCCCATGGATTTGGGGGCGCTGGAGCCTTCGATGGCCCAGAGCTCATAGTCCTTGTCGGGCACGGCGGCGCCCGAGAGCGTGGTCAGCCGCAGCTTGCCGGTGCTGGCGTTGTAGAGTGCGACGACGCTCACATTGCTGCCCTGGGCGCTGAGCGCGGCGACGACCTGCGCGGCGAACGCATCGGGGTCGGGACGTGGGGCGGCAATGTTCATACCGATGGCGATGATCGCCACCAGCGCCGCGGCGGCAGAGAGCCCGCGCCAGAGCGCAAGGGAGTTCCAGAACCCCGTTCTTGTTGCCGTGTGCCTCGCGAACAGCCGCTGCTCCAGCGCCGGCAGGACGCCGGCCGGCGCCGCGACTTCGGCAAACTCGCCATCGAGACGCGCGAGGCGCGCGCGCCAGAAGCCGAGATCGGCGCGCAGCGCCGGCTCGTTGCGCAGGCGATGGCCCAGCGTTTCGTGCTCGGCCGGGGTCAGCAGCCCGAGCGCATATTCGGCCACGAGGACCTCGTCCTCGCTCCCACCGGAAATGTCGCCCAGATCGCTCATGCGGACAGGCACTCTCGCAGTTTCAGCAGGCTGCGGCGCAGCCAGGTTCGCATCGTGTTGAGCGGAACGGCGTGACGCGCCGACAACTCCTCATAACTGTAGCCATCGAGGTAGGCGCCACGGACGGCGTCGGCCTTGTCGGCGTCCAACTGGTCCAGGCACCGGTCGATGCGCGCGCGCTCGCCGCGATCCACTGCCGCCTGTTCGGGATCGGGGCCGGCGTCGGCCACGTCGAGGGCCAGATCGATATCTTCGCCCCGGGGCTTGCGGGCGCGCAGGACGTCGAGCGAATGGTTGCGGGCGACCGCCACCAGCCACGAGATCGGGCTATAGCCGCCGGGGACATATCTGTCGGCGCGCTGCCAGATCTTGACGTAAACCTCCTGCAGCGCCTCTTCGGCCTCCGAGCGGTCCTTCAAGATACGCAGCGTCACGCCGTAGAGTTTCGAGCTGGTTCGACTGTAGAGGTCGCGAAACGCCTGACGATCGCGCAACGCACAACGCGAGATCAGGGTGGCTATTTCCGCGGTGTCGCTGGCCATATGGTGAGCCTAGATCATTTCGCCGTTTCAGAGAAACGGTGAAATGCTCCAGGTCTTGTCTGTCGCGTTTTGCGACCCGAAACGCTCCGACGCGGCGCACGCATTCTGCCTGTCCCGCACCGATAGGTGCAATGCTGCCGGAAAAACCGCTTTTGTGCCGCGCCGGATGCTTTATACGGTTCGCCCTGAGATGAGCACGAAGCGCAAAATGCCCGATATCGAGTCTTTCTCCCGCGACGCAGCAATCCTGTCGCAGGCGCTGCCCTACATGCAGCGCTACGAAGGCAAGACCGTCGTGGTGAAATATGGCGGGCACGCCATGGGCGAGCTGACGCTTGGCCAGGGCTTTGCCCGCGACATCGCGCTGCTCAAGCAGTCCAAGGTGAACCCGATCGTCGTGCATGGCGGCGGGCCGCAGATCGCCTCGATGCTGAAGAATCTGGGCATCGAAAGCCGCTTCGAGGGCGGGCTGCGCGTCACCGACAAGCGGACCATGGAAGTGGTCGAGATGGTGCTGTGCGGCTCGATCAACAAAGAGATCGTGGCGCTGATCAACACCGAAGGCGAGTGGGCGATCGGCCTTTGCGGCAAGGACGGCAACATGGTTTTCGCCAGGAAAGCCAGCAAGACCGTCAAGGACCCGGGCTCGAACATCGAGCGGGTGCTCGACCTCGGCTTCGTCGGCGAGCCGGTGGAAGTCGACCGCACGCTGCTCGACCTCCTCGCCCGCTCGGAAATGATTCCGGTGATCGCCCCGGTCGCTCCCGGCCGCGACGGCGCCACCTACAACATCAACGCCGATACCTTCGCCGGCGCCATCGCCGGCTCGCTCGGCGCCAAGCGCCTGCTGTTTCTGACCGACGTCGACGGCGTGCTCGGGCCGGACAAGAAGCTGATCCCGGAGCTGTCGATGCGCGACGCGCGGGCGCTGATCGCCGACGGCACGATTTCGGGCGGCATGATCCCCAAGGTCGAAACCTGCCTCGAAGCGCTGGAGAACGGCGTGGAGGGCGTGGTGATCCTCAACGGCAAAACCCCGCACGTGGTGCTGGTGGAGCTGTTCACCGAACACGGCGCCGGCACGCTGATCGTGCGGTAAGCGCTGGAGCATCGACGGCAGATGAGAGTCCCCGCGCAAGCGGGGATTTCTGTTTGCGGGGCTGGATTTGCTCCCTTTGCGCCCCCTCCACCGGGTGTCATCCCCGCGAAAGCGGGGACCCAACTGACCGCGGCACAGGGTGAGAGATGGGTCCCCGCTTTCGCGGGGATGACACCGGCGGGACGAGACTGGTGCGTTGCAGCGACCGGAGCGGTTGCGGAGAGGCTTCACCCCTCACCCTACCCTCTCCCCTGAGGGGAGAGGGTACCGAGAGTTCAGCGCCCAGTAGGTAAGAAGGTGGCGGCGCTTCTCACCAACCGGGTGTCATTCCCGCGCAGGTGGGAATCCAGGACGGGGTTTTCGGACAACCGAGAGCTTCGCACTGGATTCCCGCCTGCGCGGGAATGACATTGTGGGTGGGCGCCTGGGCAGCCGACGACGTATGCCCCTACCCCTTCCCGTGTTTTGCCAACAATTTCTGCGTCATCTCTTCCTGGATGCGCAGCGAATCCGCCAGCACGTCCGTCACCGTCTGCAGTTCGGCTTCGGTGTATTCGGCGAGGGTTTCGGCGCCGATGTCGCGGAGCGGGAGGTAGGCTTCGGTGGTGACGCGCTGCGCTTGTTCGGCGGCTTCGACATAGACCTTGCGGCGGTCGGTGGGGTCGGGTTTGCGGCGGACGAAGCCGCGTTTTTCGAGGCGGTCGATCAGCGCCGTCACGGCGGCGGGGGTCAGGCGCACGTGGCGGGCGATGGCGCTCGGGGTCTGCGGCGCGGGCCACAGGAAGCTGAGACAGAGCCGTTCGGCGGCGCTCAGGCCGTAAATCTCGCCCACCGCCTCGTCGTAGCGCTGCGTCGCATCCTGCCAGCGCACCACCACGGTGCCGAGGGCCTCGATGAGGGCGGCTTTGCCATCGCTTGACTTTTTCATTCGATCATCTAATTATTAGACCATCAAACAATCAGATGGTTTCACAATGTCCGACACATCAGCCCTCCCGGCAAGGGGAAAATCCAATCGCCCGCAGATCGCCATCGCCGGCGCGGGCATCGGCGGCATGGCGCTCGCCGTCGCGCTCAAGCGGCGCGGCTTCGATCCGCTGGTGATCGAAAAGCGCAACGCCGAGCAGATCCGCGGCGACGGGCTGTTCCTGACGCTGGCGCCCAACGGCATCAACGCGCTGCGCGGGCTGGGGCTGGCCGAGCGGGTGATCGCGGGCGGGCTCGCGACGGCGGGCATCGCGATGTTCAACGAGCGCGGCAAGAAGCTCGGGCTGATCGATTATGGTGCGCACCAGGTCGAGTTCGGCGCGCCGTCGGCGACGGTGAAGCGCGGCGTGCTCGGCGCGGCACTGCTCGATGCGGCGCTGGCCGAGGGCGTGGCGCTGAAGCTCGGGACCGATGTGAGCGGGCTGGTCGAGAGCGGCGCCGACGTGGCGCTGGCGTTCGGCAACGAGCGGCAGCGGTTCGATGCGGTGATCGCGTGCGACGGGCTGCGCTCGACGATCCGCCGGCTGGCGTTTCCGGAGCTGCCGCAGCCGGTCTATTCCGGGCTGATCGGCAATGGCGGCATCGTCGACGTGCCCGAGGTGGCGGACACCGGCGGCATCATGAACATGACGTTCGGGGCGCGGGCGTTTTTCGGCTACATCAAGCAGGGCGATGGGCCGGTGCTGTGGTTCAACACCTATCCGGCGGCCGAGAGCGAAGTGGGGCCGGTGCGCGATCCGGCGGCCTATGCGCGCTTCGTGGCGGAGCTGCATCGCGACGATCCGCTCGACAATTACCGCATCATCTCGGCGGTGCGCTCGATCGAGCGGACCTATCCGGTCAACGACATGCCGCAGCTCACACGCTGGCGCACGCCGCGGGTGCTGCTGATGGGGGACGCGGCGCATGCGGTGGCGCCGCATTCGGGCCAGGGGGCATCGATGGCGCTCGAGGATGCGCTGGTGCTGACGGCGTGTCTCGCAGATGCGCCGCTGCCCGAAACGGCGTTCCAGCGCTTCGAGCAGTTGCGGCGGCAGCGGGTCGAGACCGCCATCGCCATCGGCCGGCAGAGCGGTTCGCAAAAGCATGCGCAAAGCTGGCTGGAACTCCGGCTGCGCGACCTGATCCTGCCGATCATCATCCCGCTGGGGCGCAAGACGCAGGAGCGCATGTTCGGCTTTCGCGCCGACCGGACGCCGCTGGCGATGCCGGTGCAATAAGGCTGCGGCTGAAACCATCCGCCGGCTCGACGGTTATCCCCGTCGATGTCAGCGGAGGGTTTGCCATGCCCACGACTTCACTGCCCCAAAGCAAGGAAAAGACGGCCGAAATCAGCCGCAAGATCGCCAATACGCGGCCGTCGACGCGCGACAAGCACGCGCCCGAGGGCAATGTGTCGGGCGGCTTCAACCAGAAGCGCGACCAGCCCGACCCGGCTGCCGAGGAAAACAGCGTGACCGAGGGGGACGGGCAATGAGCGCGCACCCCACTCACGCATCACACGCCAGCCACGGTAAGAAATGGTCGGCAGACGTCACCGAGCATTCGGACGCGATGGACCTCGAAGAGGGCGTGTTCGAGTCGGACGATCCGAAGCACATCGCGCAGTCGCTGAAGCGGTCGGCCGAACACTCGCACCGGCGCAAAAGCGAGCCGTACCAGTCGGCGATGTCGATGCTGACCTTCTACATCAACCGGGCCGGCAAGAATTTGCCCAAGCACAAGGTCGACGTGCTGGAGCGGGCCAAGGACGAGCTGCGCAAGGCGTTCGGGCGCGAGGACTAGCCGCGCGCGGCGGCGAAACGAGGCGGTGAAATCGGCCGGCGGTTCTGGCATGATGCGGCCATGACCGATGCCGCGCCGCTCCGCCCCGCCTTCGCCCATGTCACCGACTGGGTGTTCGACCTCGACAACACGCTCTACCCGCGCGAGTGCAACCTCTTCGCGCAGGTGGATGTCCGCATCACCGACTACATGATGCGGGCGACCGGGCTGCCGCGCGCCGAGGCGCGGGCGCTGCAAAAGACCTATTATCGCGACCACGGCACGTCGCTGCGCGGGCTGATGCTGCATTACGAGGTCGACCCGGACCATTTCCTCAGCATGGTGCACGATATCGACTATTCGGGCGTGGCGGCGCATCCGGAGCTGGTCGCCGCCATCACGGCGCTGCCGGGGCGCAAGTTCATCCTCACCAATGGCGATGTGGGGCACGCGACGCATGTGCTCGAAAAGGTCGGCGGGGTCGGGCTGTTCGAGGGCATCTTCGACGTCAAGGCGATGAACTACCGGCCCAAACCGCTGCCCGAGGCGTATGAGGCGTTCTTTGCCCAGCACAGGATCGACGCGAAGCGGGCGGCGATGTTCGACGACCTCGAAAAGAATCTGCTGGTGCCGCACGAACGCGGCATGGCCACGGTGCAGGTGGTGGCCGCCGAGGATTTCGCCCACGAGCAGGTCGAGAGCTGGGAACTCGGCCGCAGCGGCGGGCCGCATGTGCACCACGTGACAAGCGACCTCGCAGGGTTCCTGCGGCAGGTGGTGTAGCGCTAAAGGCGCGGCTCTCTACCTTCCTCCCTGAGGGGAGAAGGTGGCCGAAGGCCGGATGAGGGGTTCGGGGATTCGGAGCCACTCTGGCGCGGCGGTGCGTTGCGGCCACATATTGCGGAGGAGAGCCTTCACCCCTCACCCTGCCCTCTCCCCTGAGGGGAGAGGGTTTCTGACTGAGGGTTCGGCATGCAAAGCGCTCGACATCACCACCGTTTTCCCTCCCCCGTGTGGGGAGGGCGGCGCGCTTATGAGCGCAGCGAATTAGCAAGCCGGGGTGGGGGGAGTTGCAGCAGGCGCGTGCGTGGAGGGTCCCCCCACCCAGCGCCGCCAGGCCTGCGGCCAAGCTCTGCTTCCCTCCCCTCGCGGGGGAGGGAAAGCAGTGGGGCGGCCCTTATCGCAATTCCACATCCGGCAGGTTGTACGCCTCGCGGACCACGGCCCAGCCTTCTTCCGCGCTGTCGACCACCGTGAACAGCGACGGGTCGTCGGGGGATATCGTGCCGGCTTCGGCGAGGGCTTCGAAATTTATGACGTTGTTCCAGAATTCGATTCCAAACAGCAGCAGGGGGATGCGTTCCATGCGGCCGGTCTGGATCAGGGTCAGGGTTTCGAAGAATTCGTCGAGGGTGCCGAAGCCGCCGGGGAAGATGGCGACGGCGCGGGCGCGCAGCAGGAAGTGGATCTTGCGCGTGGCGAAATAGTGGAAATTGAAGGCCAGCTCGGGCGTGATGTAGACGTTGGGCGCCTGCTCGTGCGGCAGCACGATGTTGAAGCCGATCGAGGGCGCGCCGACATCGGCGGCGCCGCGATTGCCGGCTTCCATGACGCCGGGGCCGCCGCCGGTGACCACCACATAGTCCTTGTAGCCGGCGGCTTCGGAGGTGAGCGAAGCGTATTGGGCGAAGCGGCGGGCCTCCTCGTAATATTTGGAGGCGAGCTCGAGATTGACCTTCTGGGTTTCGTTGCGCGCGGCCCAGGCGGCTTTGCCCGGCTCGGGAATGCGCGCGCCGCCGAACAGCACCACGGTCGAATTGATGCCGCGCTCGCGCAGGCGCAGCTCGGGCTTCAGATATTCGAGCTGGAAGCGGATGCCGCGGGTTTCGTCGGCAGTGAGGAATTCCTCGTCGGTATAGGCGAGGTGATAGGCGGACGAGGCGGTCTGCGGCGTCTGCGGCGCACGCTTGACAGCAGCGATATCCTGCTTGCTGGTCCTGAGCGGCGTGTGCTGTCGGCTGCGGCGGCGGGAGGCCATGAAAATACTCCGATGGGCGAAAAACCTAACCAGCCGCGGTTAAGGATCGATGCAAGGCAATTTTGCGGGAGGGGCACGATCTCTCGGTGGTAGCCTTCCCCCGGTTGGAGAAGGTGCCCGAAGGGCGGATGAGGGGGAGGCCGCGAACTCCTGGCGTGGGGCTTCCCCCTCATCCGGCTTCGCCACCTTCTCCCACCAGGGGAGAAGGCAATAGAGCCGCGGCGTCTCGCCCTGCTTTCCTCCCCTTGGCGGCGGGGCAATCCGCCACTAGTAATGGCCGTCAACTTTGACCGGGAACATGACCATGGCCGACGCCGCGCTTGAAACCACCATCAACGACGCCTGGGAGGCGCGGGCCGAGGTCAATGCGCAGACCAAAGGCGCGGTGCGCGACGCGGTGAACACGGCGCTCGGCCTGCTCGACAGCGGCAAGGCCCGCGTGGCGGAAAAGACCGCCAACGGCGACTGGCACGTCAACCAGTGGCTGAAGAAGGCGGTGCTGCTGAGCTTCCGCCTCAACGACAACATGCTGCTCAACGGCCCCGGCGGCAGCAATTGGTGGGACAAGGTGCCGCTCAAGTTCAAAGGCTGGGGCGAGACCGAGTTCCGCGACGGCGGTTTCCGCGGCGTGCCCGGCGCCTACGTCCGGCACTCGGCGTTCATCGGCAGGGGCGTGATCCTGATGCCGAGCTTCGTCAATGTCGGCGCCTATGTCGACGAGAACACCATGGTCGACACCTGGGCGACGGTGGGCAGTTGCGCGCAGATCGGCAAGAACGTGCATTTGAGCGGCGGCGTCGGCATCGGCGGCGTGCTCGAGCCGATGCAGGCGGGCCCGACCATCATCGAAGACAATTGCTTCGTCGGCGCGCGCTCGGAAGTGGTCGAGGGCGTGGTGGTCGGCACCGGCTCGGTGATCTCGATGGGCGTGTTCATCGGCGCATCCACCAAGATCGTCGACCGCTCGACCGGCGAAATTTTCATGGGCCGCGTGCCACCCTACTCGGTGGTGGTTTCGGGCAATCTGCCCGGCAAGCCGCTGCCCAACGGCCAGCCCGGCCCGAGCCTTTACTGCGCGGTGATCGTCAAACGGGTCGACGAACGGACCCGCAGCAAGACCTCGATCAACGACCTGCTGCGCGACTGATCGAACGTTTGGCCCGGCGGCAATAACCATTGAGCCAATACTGAATATCCCGTAGCTTTGCGGGCATTGCGCCGTTTGCCGGCGCGATGTTTGGGGGAATTTCGGAATGACCAATTTCGACCAAGGCTCGCCGACGGGCATCAGCCGCGACGCGCAAGTGTCCATGCACTACGACGCCAACAAGAAATCGGGGCTGATCGCCTACCTGCTGTGGTTTTTCGTCGGCATGTTCGGCGGGCACCGGTTTTATCTCGGCTCGACCGGTCCGGCGATTGCGCAACTGGTGATCACGCTGATCTCGATCGTGCTGTGTCTCGTGATGGTCGGGTTCATCGGGCTGCTGGCCGTCGGCATCTGGGTGTTCATCGACGCCTTCCTCATTCCGGGCATGGTGCAGCGGTACAACAACAACCTCGTGTCGCAGCTCAGCGGCATGCCGGCGATGGGCCGGGTCAACCTCGCCCGCTGAAGACGGCCGGCGCCAACGGCTATCGCTGAGCGCCGCCGAACCGTCACCGATCCGTAGCCGGCGTGTCACGGCGGCTCACTAAGCCATCCCCGCAATTTATTTTAAGGGGACTCCCATGGCTTCCGGACTTCGTCGCCGCAAACTCCTGCAACTGGCAGGCGCCGCCGTCAGCTCGTCGCTGCTGCTGCCGCATTTCATCGGCACCGCCGCCGCGGCCGACACCGCCTCGGTCACGCTCGGCAATGGCCGCACCAAGGTCAAGCCGATGCTGGGGCTCGCGCCGGGCCGCGCCGACTACGAGATCATTCCGCTGGTGTCGTCGTCGGACAACATCCCGCTGCTCACCGGCCAGTGGCCGGATATGACGCCGCATCCCGAGCTGACCTATGGCGTCACCGGTGCGCCGGACGGCATGGCCGTGCTCGACATGGGCGACCACTACTACATGTGGCTGCATCACGAGCTGGTCGGCGACAAGAGCGACGACGACTATGTCGAGACCAAGTTCTCCGAGACCATCAGCGGCATGGTGCCGGGCGCCCGCATCAGCCTGATCAAGCTCGACAAGAACTGGAACGTCATCGGCGGCACGCAACTGGTGCGCGAATACCGCCCGACCACCTGGCTGATGAACGACGACGGCACCACGCCGCGCGTCGCGCCGGGTTCGAAGATCACCATCGACGAAGCCGCGAAGACCTATACGCATGAAGGCCATGTGCCGTCCGATTTCTGCGGCGGCACGCTGGCCGAGACCGGCTTCGTCAACCCGGCGACGGGCAAGGAAGAGCCGGTGTGGTTCGCCGACGAAGAAAACGCGAGCTATTCGGGCGTCGCCTGGGCCTGCTTCCCCGATGGCGTCGCCTACCCGATCGAGGGCCTCGGGCTCTACGAGAAGGAGACGACGCTGTCGCTGCGCAGCTACAGGCCCAAGACGCACGGGCTCAACATCATGATCGGCACCGAGGACGACGACGACAGCGAAGTCTACCTCTGGGTGGGCACGCCGACGGACGCTGACCCGAACGGCTTCGTCGCGGGCCAGCTCTACGCCATGAAGATCGAAGGCGCCGCGCGCGAGAGCGGCCCGGGCCGTTTCGACAACCGGCCGGCCGCCGACAAATCGACCCCGGCGGATGCGCCGTCGGTGGTGGGCAATGCCGGCGACAGCAAGACCGTGACGTGGACGCCGGTGCCGCGCGACGCGACGAAGACGCTCGGCTCGCTCGCCGATTTCATCGACGAAAAGAGCGAAGCGGGCGCCCGCAACGCCACGAGCTTCCTCGCGCTCGAGGACATCAACGAAGACATGACGGTGGCCGACCGGCTGTGGATCGCGGCCGATGGCGGTGCGGGCTCGGAAGTCTACGACGACGACGAGCCGCGTTACGAGAACCCGCTGAGCCGCCTCTACCGGCTCGACCTCGGCGTCAAGGATCCGAAGGATCCGACGGGCTGGGCCTCGACCATCACGTTCGCCGTCGAAGGCGGCCCGGGCTCGGGCGTGTCCTACGACAACGTGGCGCCGGGCACGCATGGCAAGGTGCTGGTGGCCGAAGACTGGGACCAGGGTTCGGACGAAGCCGACGCCGTGTGGGAAATCCTCAAGCAGGAACAGCGCGCCGCCGGCCTCTACGAATACGACATCGCCACCGGCAAGATGGAAGCGGCGTTCTTCACCACGCAGCAGGAACTCGACCCGGACCTCGCCTGGAGCCGGCTCAACCAGCTCATCGCCGACGGCAAGGAAAGCGAAGCCCGCGACGACCAGGATTTCTGGGAGACCTCGGGCATGGTCGAAGTGCCCGAAGAGAACAGGAACGGCAAATCGGCGTGGCTGATCACGGTGCAGGCGCACAGCCTCGAAACCGACGGCTACAGCGAAGGCGGCCAGGTGGTTCTGGCGCGGCCGCTGAGCGCGTAAGCACGGTCGTTGCAGTCGGGACTCCTCTCCCGCTTGCGGGGCTTCGAGCCGGCCCCGCAGGGGCAAAATCGATCCAGTGGATCGATTTTAGGGGAGAAGGCCATGAGACCTATGGTCGAATGGCAGGGGGACCACGCGCAGCGTGGTGGAGGGGGCGGCGCCACGCGCGGAGCAGACCGCCCCTCCCCCACCAATGGCCATGAGACCTACGGTCGAATGGCGCGAAGGTGGCCGAAGGCCGGGAGGGGTTCAGCCTCTCATCCCCACGCTGCTTCTGTGGTGCGTTGCGGCTGGTCGAGTGATTGCCGAGAGGCTTCACCCCTCACCCTACCCTCTCCCCTCAGGGGAGAGGGTCCCGACTGATAAGCCCATCTATTTCGCAGTCACCCGATTTCCCTCCCCCGCGAGGGAGAGAACTGAGAGATCGGTGGAGCTGCGGTCGCAGTCGGGACCTTCTCCCCTGAGGGGAGAAGGTGGCCGAAGGCCGGGTGAGGGGTTCAGGGATTCGAGGCCACTCAGGTGCAGCAGTGCGTTGCGGCGAGTGGAGTGAGTGCTGAAACATCCCACCCCTCACCCTACCCTCTCCCCTGAGGGGAGAGGGGCCCGACTGATAACCCATCTATTTCGCAGTCACCCCGAGATCAGCGGCATGTGGAAGCGCCGCTTGCGTCGGCGGTGCGCTGCTGACCAAGCCCGAAATCGCCCGAATCTTGCCCCCTCGCCGACGCAGCGGGACTCTACTAAGCTTGTGGCGCGGTGGCCTTCGGCGGAGGGCGAACGGCGTGGGCAACAGGGCTGAAATACAGGACGGGATGATGGCATTGACTTCGGAGGCAGCCGATCCCGTCGCCCTGCTGCAGGCGCTGATCCGCTGCGCGTCGGTGACACCGGCCGAAGCCGGCGTGTTCGACGTGCTGGCGCGTGCGCTCACGCCGCTCGGCTTTATCGTGACCCGGCTCACATTCGAGGGCAATGGCTCCTACCCGGTCGACAACCTGTTCGCGACTCGGGGCACGAGCGGGCCGCATCTGCTGTTCAACGGCCACACCGACGTGGTGCCGCCGGGCGATCGCGCGCTCTGGACGCACGAGCCGTTCGGCGCCGAGATCGCCGACGGCGTGCTCTACGGACGCGGTGCGGTGGACATGAAATCGGGCATCGCGGCGTTCGTCGCCGCGCTCGCCAATGCGCCGGCGAGCGGCCGCATCTCGATTGCCATCACCAATGACGAAGAGGCCGACGGGGTCAACGGTACGGCGCGGATCATGGAGTGGGCGGCAGCGGCGGGCCACCGCTTCGATTTCGCCATCGTGGGCGAGCCGAGCGCCACCGCGACGGTCGGCGACTCGATCAAGATCGGGCGGCGCGGCTCGCTCAATGGACGGATCACCGTCACCGGAGTACAGGGCCATGTCGCCTATCCGCACAAGGCGCTGAACCCGCTGCCGGTGGCGGCGGCGCTGGTCGGCGCGCTGTCGGGCACGCTCGACGACGGCAGCGCGCATTTCCCGGCGTCCAATCTCGAATTCACCTCGATCGACGTCGGCAACACCGTGACGAACGTCATTCCAGCCGCGGTGACGCTGCGCTTCAACGTGCGCTACAACGAACTGTGGACGCCCGAGAGCCTCGAAGCGTCGATTCGCGAGGGCATCGAGAGCCAGGACGACGACGGCACGCGCATCGCGTTCGACGTGATGGGCACGCCCTCGCGCTCGTTCCTGTCGCCACTGTCGGGGGCGGTGGAGACGCTGGCCGACGTGATCGAGGCGCAGTGCGGAGCGCGGCCTGAATTTTCCACCGCGGGCGGCACGTCGGATGCGCGCTTCATCGCGCAATATTGCCCGGTGGTCGAATGCGGCCTGCCCGGCCCGACCATGCACAAGGCTGACGAATGCGTGCCACTGAGCGACGTCGCGGCGCTCAGCGCGCTCTATGGCGCGTTCCTCCGCCGCTATCTCGGCGCCGTGGCGTGAACCCTCTCGCCGATCTCTCCAACTCGATCCGGGGCTGGGCCGACATCGTCACCGGCAAACCCGACGCCATCGACAATTTCCGGCTGAACGGCAGCGGCCTCGCGGTGGCGTTCGGCTGGCTGGTGGTCGGGGTGCTGCTGTCGGCGGCGGCGCAATCGGCCGCCGTCGGCGTGCCGAGCTTTTCCGTGCTGCTGCTCGGGCTGGCCGGACAGGGCCTCACCATCGCCATCCTCGCGCTGGTGATGGCGCAGACATTGCGTCTCATTCGTCTCAAATTGCCGCTCAAGGTGCTGTTCGTGCCGCTGCTCTATGCGCTGAGCTACATGTTCGTGGTGGCGGTGCCGCTGGGGCTGCTCGGACCGCTGGCCGGCGGACTGGTGGTGGTCGCGGTCGGGCTTCTCATCTACCGCGCCGCGCGGGTGCTGGCGGGCATGGGGCTGGCCTTATCGATGGCATTCGCGGTGCTGTGCATCGTCGTCCTTGTGATTGTGCCAAACGCCCTCTACATGCTGTTTTCGGAAATCCCCTCCTTCGCGTAACGAGTGTTCTGGTGGCGCAGCAATCGACGATCATCGAAGAGCTGATGGCTGCCGGCCGCGGCGTGTCCGCGCTGCTGATGGGCGACAGGCAGGCCGGAAGCTGGTTCGATTTTTCGCAGCGCGGGCTCTATGGCAGCTTCATCGCGCTGCTGGCAGCCACGGCGATCAGCGCCTGCCTGCCGCTGGCGATGGGCAGCAGCGCCCCCGGCGACATCACCCGCTCGGTGCTGACCTATGCATTGCTGTTTGCGATGCAGGTGGCGTTCTCGGCCATCGTGCTCCGCCAGCTCAAGCGCATCGACGGGCTGGTGCCCTATCTGGTCGCCGACAACTGGGCGTCGTTCTTCATCACGCTGATCTCGGCCGCGGTGACGGCACTGGGCTTCGACGGCGATTTCGCGTTGATCGTGTTCGCCATCCTGGTGGTCATCATCGAGGTCAACATCGCGCGGCTGGTGGTGACGCTGTCGCCGCTGCAGATCGCGATGTTCATCGTCGCGCAACTGGTGGGCGTGCTGATCGGCCTCGCCTTCATCGGCATGCTGTTTCCGCTGCCGCCGGACGCGGTGGCTCAGACCACAGCGGCGTAGTCGACCTTCACCAGATAGAGCCCTTCGGGCGGAGCGAGTGGGCCGCAGCGGCTGCGGTCCATGGCGTCGAGCGCGGCGCGGAACTCGCGGGCCGACCATTTGCCCTCGCCCACCAGCTTCAGCGAGCCGACCATCGAGCGCACCTGCGAGTGAAGGAAACTGCGGGCCGACGCGCGCACCACGATGATCTCGCCCTCGCGGCTGACATCGAGGCGATCGAGGGTTTTCACCGGCGATTTCGCCTGGCATTCGGCGGCGCGGAAGGTGGTGAAATCGTGCTTGCCGACGATCAACTGCGCCGCCGCGTGCATCGCCTCGGCGTCGAGCGCCATCGGGCAGTGCCAGAGGCGATAGTCGTCGAGCGCCGGCCGCGCGCGGCGATTGAGGACGCGGTATTCGTAGTGCCGCGCCAGTGCGGAAAAGCGCGCCTCGAAGCTGTCGGGCACGGCCTCGGCGGCAATGATCGCGACCGGGTGGGGCTTGGTGTGAAAGTTCAGCGCCTCGCGGATGCGGAACGGGTCCCATTCGCGGCTCAGATCGAAGCTCACCACCTGGCCGAGCGCATGCACGCCGCTGTCGGTGCGCCCCGCCGCCTGGATAACCACGGTCTCGCCCGCCATTTTGGCGATGGCCTCCTCGACCACCTGCTGCACGCTGAGCGTCCCCGCCTGCCGCTGCCAGCCGGTGAACGGCGTTCCATCGTATTCGAGCGTGAGCCTGTAGCGGGGCATCAGAACGCGCGCGCCGGCAATGCTCCTGCCCCGCGCAGGAACGTCGCGGCGTCCATCGCGGATTTGCCTTCGCGCTGGACGAGGCTGAGTCTTACCGCGCCGGTGCCGCAGGCGATGGTGAGGTTGGGCAGGATCGTGCCAGGGGCGCCGCTGCCCGCCACCACGCTCGAACGCAACGCCTTGATGCGCACCGGGGCGCCGTTGAGCTCGAGCTCGAACCACGCGCCGGGAAAGGGCGACATGCCGCGGATGAGGTTGTGCACTTCGGCGGCAGGCTTCGTCCAGTCGATGCGGGCTTCGGCCTTCTCGATTTTCTTGGCGTAGGTCAGGCCGTCTTCGCGCTGCGGCGTGAAGGTCAGAGAACCACGTTCCAATGCGGCAAGCGCCCGGCCCATCAGGTCGGCGCCCACCAGCATCATCTTGTCGTGCAACTCGCCAGTGGTCATGTCGGGGCCGATCGGCATTTCGTCGACCAGCGCCACCGGGCCGGTATCGAGGCCCTCGTCCATCTGCATCACCATGACGCCGGTGCGCGCATCGCCCGCCAGCACCGCGCGCTGGATCGGCGCCGCGCCGCGCCAGCGCGGCAGCAGCGAGCCATGGAGGTTGAGGCAGCCGAGCCGCGGCGCATCGAGGATCGGCCGCGGCAGGATCAGCCCGTAGGCGACGACAATGCCGACATCGGCGTCGAGCGCGGCAAACGCCGCCTGCTCGTCGGCGTTACGCAGGGTTTTGGGCGTGCGCACCGGGATGCCGAAGCCTTCGGCGGCGAGATGGACCGGCGATTTGCGCTCGGCCTGCCCGCGCCCGGCCGGCTTGGGCGCACGGGTATAGACCGCGACCACCTCATGGCCGGCGGCGACGATCTCGGTGAGGGTCGGCACGGCGAAATCCGGCGTGCCCATGAAGATGATGCGCATTGCTTCCCTTAGGCAGCGGCAGCCACTTTGGTCAACCAACCCACGGTGTCATTCCCGCGCAGGCGGGAATCCAGACCGGGTTTTCGGACAGCCGAGGGCTTCGCACTGGATTCCCGCCTGCGCGGGAATGACATTGTGGGTTTGGCGAAGAGGGCGAAGTGGGCTCAGCCGGCTTTCCGGCTCAGCTTCTCGGCCTTCTGGAATTTCTTCAGCACGCGGTCTCGCTTCAGGCGCGAGAGGTAGTCGATGTAGAGCACGCCATCGAGGTGATCGAGCTCGTGCTGCATGCAGATGGCGAGGCGGTCCTTGGCCTGCCGCTCGACGGTCTTGCCCTCGAGATCGGTGTATTTGATGGTGATCTCGGCCGGGCGCTCGACGTCGTAATAAATCTCGGGGATCGACAGGCACCCCTCCTCGGTCGTCACCGTGTCCTCGGAATAGTTGAGGATTTCCGGGTTGATCATGACGATCGGGTCGGGCGGCTCGCCTTCCTTGCTCAGATCCATCACCACGATGCGGCGCATGTCGCCGATCTGCGTCGCGGCGAGGCCGATGCCGGGCGCGTCGTACATGGTGTCGAGCATGTCCTTGGCGAGCGCCCTGATCTCGTCGGTCACCGCCGGGATCGGCTCGGCAACCTGGCGCAGGCGCGCATCGGGCAGCACAAGGATTTCACGTTTCGCCATCGAAGTTCGAGCCTTTCCGGGGTTCTGCGCTCAATATGGTATTTGCGGCGCGGGGGTCAACATCCTGTGGCCCTTGCGTGAACAATACGGGAACTTTTCCGCCGAATCGGCTAAAGACGGCGGATGGACAAGGTGCTTTTCAGGCTGGGCGAGTTCGCCGTGACGGGCGAGATCGCGCTTTACGCGGCCGCCGCGGTGTTTGCGGCGCTGCTGATCGCGGTGCTGGTCATACTTGTGCGCGGGTCGCGCGAGCGCGTGGCGGAAGCCGAGCGGCTGGCCGCATCGGCGGCCGCGAACGAGGCCAAGCGGGTGGAGGCGGAAAAGACGCTGGCGCACCTGCTGCAGGTGCAGAACGAGATGACCGGCCGCATGCAGACCATGGCCGAAATCTTCGGGTCGCGCACATCGGACCTGGCGCGGCTGGTCAATGAGCGGCTCGATGCGCAGGGCCAGAAGGTCGGCCAGGCGATCGAGGCGACCAGCAAGAAGAACGAGGAGAGCCTGTCGAAACTGGGCGAGCGCCTGGCGGTGATCGACCGGGCCCAGGCCAACATCACGACGCTCAGCAAGGACGTGGTGGGGCTGCAGTCGATCCTCGCCAACAAGCAGACGCGCGGCGCCTTCGGCCAGGGGCGGATGGAGGCGATCGTCGGCGATGGCCTGCCGGCGGGCGGCTATGCGTTCCAGTACACGCTCAGCAACAATTCGCGGCCGGACTGCGTGATCTTCATGCCCAACGGCACGCCGCCGCTGGTGATCGACGCGAAGTTTCCGCTCGAGAGCTGGCAGCGGCTGACCGCGGCGCAAAATCCGGACGAGCAGCGCGTGGCGGCGCTCGGCTTCCGGCAGGACATGCAGGTCCATATCCGCGCGATCTCGGAGAAATATCTGATCGCCGGCGAGACGCAGGACACCGCCTTCATGTTCGTGCCGTCGGAATCGATCTTCGCCGATATCCACGAGCGGTTCGAGGACGTGGTGCAGCGCGCCGCGCGGGCGCGCGTGGTGGTGGTGTCGCCGTCGCTGCTGATGCTGTCGATCCAGGTGGTGCAGGCGCTGCTGCGCGATGTGCGCATCCGCGACGAGGCACACAAGATCCAGAAGGAAGTGATGGATCTGCTGGCCGATGTGGGCCGGCTCGACGAGCGGGTACGCAAGCTGCAGCAGCATTTCCAGCAGGCCAACGGCGACATCGGCGACATCCTCACCTCGTCGGGCAAGGTGACCCGGCGCGGCGAGCGCATAACCGCGATGGAGTTCGACGACGCGCAGGAGCGGCCGCGCCTCGCCGGCGAGTGATCAGCCGGCCTTGCGCAGCGCCATCGTCTCGCTGCCGGCGAGCTTGGTAGAACGCCCTTCCACGATATCGGCGAACGTCGCGATGTCGTAGGGACGGCTCAGCAGGTAGCCCTGCGCCGACTGGCAGATTTCGTTGCGGAGGAAATCCAGTTCCTCCTGCCGCTCGACGCCCTCGGCCACCACCGGCACGTTGAGCCCGCTGCCCAGCCCCAGTACGGCCCGCACGATGGTTGCCGACTGGTCGTTCTGGTCGACGGCACGGATGAAGCTCTGGTCGACCTTGATCTTGGAGAAGGGGAACGCGCGCAGATTGGCGAGCGAGGAATAGCCGGTGCCGAAATCGTCCATGGCGATCTCGACGCCCAGAGCCTTGACCTGGCGCAGCGTGGTGACGGCGCGATTGATGTCGCGGATCAGCGCGGTCTCGGTGATCTCCACTTCGAGCCGCGACGGCTTGAGGCCGGTTTCGAGCAAAATCTCGTGCAGCGTGTGGGCGAAGGCCGGGGCGTGGATCTGCACCGCCGAGACGTTGACGGCGACGGTAAGATTGCCGGCCCAGCGCACGGCTTCGGCGCAGGCGGTGCGCATCACCCATTCGCCGATCTGCAGGATCAGCCCGCTTTCCTCGGCGATCGGCACGAACTCGCCGGGCGGGACCTCGCCGCGCTCGGGGTGGGTCCAGCGCACCAGCGCCTCGAAGCCGATGACGTCGCCGGACTGGATATCGACCTGCGGCTGATAGACGAGCCGGAGCTGGTTGCGGGCGATCGCGTTGCGCAGATCATGCTCCATCATGCGGCGGTCGCGCACCTCCACGCCCATGGCGTTTTCGTAGTAGCGATAGATGCCGCGGCCATCCTGCTTGGCGCGATAGAGCGCGGTGTCGGCGTGCGAGATCAACTGCTCGGCGGTGCCGGCGTTGTCGGGATAGATGGCGATACCCACCGAAGCCGAAATCGTCGTGCCGTCGGTGCTGAGCTCATTGGCGCGGCGGAAGGCCTCGAAGATCATGTCGGCGACGCGGCCGGCGCGCGCCGGCGAGCCGATATCGGTCAGCAGCACGGCGAATTCGTCGCCGCCGAGGCGGGCGGCGCTGCCGCGCCCTTCGACGGCGGCCAGCAGCGCCTGGCCGACGCGATGCAGCAGCGCATCGCCGGTGGGGTGGCCGAAGAGGTCGTTGACCTCCTTGAAGCGGTCGAGGTCGAGGCCCAGCACGGCGAATTTCTGCGCGTGCCGGCGGGCATGGGCGATTTCCGCGTCGAGCGTGCGCTGGAAGCTGGCGCGATTGGGCAGGCCGGTGAGCGCGTCGTGATGGGCGAGGAAGCGGATGTCCTGCTCGGCCTTCTTGTGCGCCGACATATCGCGGATGGCGACGGCCTGGTGCGGGGTGCCGCCGAAATCGACGATACGCAGGATCACCTCGGCCGGCAGGGTGTCGCCATTGCCGGTGGTGAGCTGGGCCTCGACGGTGGAGCCCGGATGCTCGATCAGCCGGGCGACGCTCGCCGCATCGAGGAAATCGCCGAGATGGCGGCCGGCGATCAGGTTCTGCGACACGTCGACGAGGTTCTTGAAGCTCAGATTGGCGGTGACGATGATGCTGTCGCGGCAGACCAGCAGGCCCTCGACGGCGGCATCGGCGAGGCCGCGCATGCGGTCGGCCTCCATCGCGGTGCGCTTGCGGTCGCGCAGGTCGAGCGAGATGCCGCCGAGCGCGAAGAGCAGGATCATGATGGAGGCGACGCCCACGACGACCGAGAGCCAGGTGGGCGTCTGGTCGACGGGGCTGACGATGGCGAAGCAGTTCTCGAACCCGGCGGCGCCCATGCCGGTAAAGTGCATCGAGATGATCGCCAGCAGCAGCAGCGCCGCGCCGCCGGCGCGCCAGCGGAGCGCGTTGCTGCGCGTGCCGACATAGAGCGCGATCGAGCCGAGGCCCATGCCCAGGATCAGCGAGGTGGCGATGAGGTAGGGATCCCAGGCGATCTTGCCGCCGATCATCAGCGACTGCATGCCGACATAGTGCATGGCGGCGATGCCGATGCCGACGACGGCGCCGGCCAGCAGCGCGTCCGAGCCGCGACGGCCGATGGTCGCGAACCACAGCGCCCCGCCGACGATCGACATCGCGATCAGCAGCGACAGCAGGGTCAGCGCGAGATTGTAGCCGACCGGCATGCCGGCGGAAAACGACAGCTCGGCGATGAAATGGGTGGCCCAGATGCCAAAGCCCACCGACACGGCCGCGACGCCGATCCAGGCCAGCTGCATCGGCGCCTCGGTGCGACGCGCGTGATTGAGCAGCGTGATGCCGGCAAAGGTCGACAGCCCGCACACCACGGCCGCGAGCGCCACGAGCCGAAGATCGTGATGGAAAATCAGCGTCGATATGACTGTTTGCACCAGCTGCCCCGGCAAAAGCAAAAATACCGCGGCGATAGTGGCCGCAGTGAATGAATTTCGGGTTTCTCTACGCGTCGCGGGCAGGACGCGATTGACGTTCCTCAGGCCGTGGTGAAGCGGGGGTTAACGGAACGCGCGGCGCTTGTCTCGGCGAGGGTTCTCCGCGCCGGAAGAAACCGGCGGGCGGCTCGCACGTTCCCCTAGGGCATACGAGGAGGCGAGCATGAGCAAGGACCATCCGGGACGGATTATGCCGCAGGACCTGCTGCCGCAGGACGGCGGCGGCGACATGCTGACGGCGCTGCCGATCAGCCAGGCCGAGATCGACGAATTGCTCTATGGCGACGACCGGCCGCCACAGGAGCGGATCGCGCGTCTGCAGGAGCTGGCGGCACAGATGCATGAGCAGGAGCCAGGCGATTTCGGCGATGGCGACCCGCGGGCGCTGCTGCTCGAAATCGACGAAGCGGTGGCGCGGCTCAGCGGCGACCTGGACCGCGATCCCGACCTTGCTTTCGACGAAGTATCCACCGACGACGATCCGCTCAACCATCGCGAAACGCTGTCGCCGGATTCCGACGAACTCGAAGAGATCGAAGACGACGACACGGCCTCGCTGAGCGACGGCGCCGAACCGCTGGCCGACGACGTGCTCAACCCGGAAGAATGGAGCGACGACGGGTTCGACCCGAACCGCGGGGTGAAGTAGGGGCGGTTCAGCCACTGAGTTCCCTCCCCCGTGAGGGGCTTCGAGCCGGCCGCAGGCAAAATCACGCCAGTGGCGTGATTTTAGGTGAGAAGGCCATGAGACCTATGGTCGAATGGCTTGGGCGGCGTTGCTTGGTGAGCGAAGCGAATGAGCAAGCCGGGGTGGGAGAATCTCAGCAGCTGCCGTACTATCGGCGATCGACCTTCTCCCCTGAGGGTGGCCGAAGGCCGGATGGGGGGTTCAGAGCTTCGGAGCCACGCGGGGGCAGCAGCGCGTTGCGGCGAGTGGAGTGAGTCCCGAAACATCTCACCCCTCACCCTGCCCTCTCCCCTGAGGGGAGAGGGTTCCGACCGCACCTCCAATGGCAGGGCCAGCAGCAGTCAGCACCGGTTTCCCTCCCCCGCGAGGGGCTTCGAGCCGG
>Ga0153956_1000862_pt1 | contig 30771 bp, 28 predicted proteins | sample TSFL040MetaG_FD_104704 | JGI IMG/M metagenome (GOLD analysis project Ga0153956, IMG submission 104704) | Attine ant fungus gardens microbial communities from Florida, USA - TSFL040 MetaG | ecosystem: Host-associated > Fungi > Mycelium > Unclassified | place: USA: Florida, Wekiwa Springs... | reverse complement strand
GACCCAGAACCCGATCGAAATGCGCGGCACCTACCCGCTGCCGGAGGCCGAGCTCGACCGCTTCCTGCTGAACCTGCGCTTCGACTATCCCGAGCTGGACGAGCTGACGCGGCTCGCCGGGCGGCCCGACGACGAGGCGCCGCTGTCGATCGAGCCGGTCGCCGACGCCGACGAAGTGCGGAAGCTGCGCGAGACCGTGCGGGCACTGCCCGCCGCCGACCACGTCGTCGGCTACGCGGCGCGGCTGGTGATGGCGCTCCACCCCGGGCGGCCGGAGGCCTCCGAGCGGGTCCGCGAGTACGTCGAGCTGGGACCGAGCCCGCGCGGCGCCCGGGCGCTCGCCCTGGCCGGGCGCGCCGCCGCGCTGCTCGCCGGGCGCCACGCGCTGGCGATCGACGACGTCCGCGAGATCGCGCTGCCGGCACTCCGCCACCGGCTGATCCTCGACCTCGACGCCGACCGCGCCGGGGTCACCGCCGACGACCTGATCCGCGAAGCGATCGAGCGCGTCCCCAAGGACCCGGAGTAGCGGGCCCCGCCCGGCCTGATGCCCGACGCGCTGCTCGATCCCGGGGACCTGCGCGAGCTGCAGCGCTACGCCTTGGCCGAGCCGGTGGCGCCGCGGGACCGCTCGGTCGGCGAACGCTCCGGGCGGCGGCGCCAGGAAGGGCCGGAATTCGTCGACTATCGGCCCTACGTGCCGGGCGACGATCCTCGCCGGGTCGACTGGCGGGTGTACGCGCGGCTCGGCGACCTGGTGGTGCGCTCGGCGCTGGCCGAGAGCCACATCGACGTCGCGGTGATGATCGACGGCAGCCGCTCGATGGAGGGCAAATTCCGCTGGGCGCAGCGGCTGGCGGCGATGCTCGGCGTGGTCGCGCTGCAGAGCTCCGACGCGGTGACGGTCCGGGTGCTGGCCGACGGAGAGGCGAGCGCCGCCCGCCCCTCGACCGCGCCGCAGCAGATCATCGCCCTGGTCGAGGAGGTGGCGCGGCTGCCTCGGGGGACGCGGACCGACCTGGCGCGCAGCCTCGCCCGCGGACGCCGCGACCTCGCCGGGCAGTCGACGCCGGACCTCGCGGTGCTGATCACCGACCTCCTGGTGCCGCGCGAGGAGCTCGACCGCGTCGCCGCCGGCCTGGCGCGCTCGGGCCGGAGCGCCTACCTGGTCTGGGTGAACGAGCCCGCCGATCTGGAGACCGAGCTGACCGGGCCGACCGAGCTGCGCGACGTCGAGACCGGCGAGACGCTGCTGCTCGACGTGAACGCCGGGGAGGCGCGGCGCTACGCGGAGTTCGCGACCGAGCAGCGGGCCGCCGCCGAAGCGGCGTGCCGGCGCCACGGGGTCGGCTTCACGCCGGCGTCGACGTCGCGGACCCCACTGGATCTGCTCTTCGACCCGCGCTCGGAGATCCGCCTGACCGCGGCCTGAGGGCGCGCCCGGCGCGGCGGCGGGGGACGAGCCGGGCGGCGACGTCGGCGAGGAAGCAGAGGAGCGCGGCGAGGGCGAACCACCACCAGAGGTCGGTCGGGCGTTCGGTCAGCGTGCCGGTCGCGTTCGGGGCGAGGACGCGTCCCCCGGTGTTGGCGGCGAGCGGGCCGAGCGGCGTCGCGTCGGCGGGGAGCGGGCGGAGCGCCGCGGAGTACGGGACGGCGAGGAGGCCGCGCGAGGTGCGCCCGAGGTTGCGGATCGCGAAGGCGTCCACCCCGGGGCGCGGGTCCGGGAGCGCCGCCGTCCAGCGCCAGGGCGCGCGGGGTTCGAGGGATAACGGAGTCGGTTCGCCGCCGGGGGTGACGATCGACCCTTCCATCGCCCCCACACCAGCCGTGGGTTCGGCGCCTTCGGCTTCGTCGACTTCCACTTCCCCTTCGGCGGCGGGGACGATCCGCGGGGTGAGCGGCTCGGGCGCCACCGCGGGCTCCACGTAACGCGCCATGTCGGCGAAGAGCGCCGACTGCTTCGCCCATTCGCCCGCCCATTCGGGGTCGATGCCGGGGGTCCAGGCGACGACGCGGCCGGCGCCGTACTGCCACTGGGAGAGGGTCGGGTCCGGCGGGTGGTCTTTGTCCTGGCCGAGCAGGACAGCGTCGGCGCCGGGCTTCAACTGGGTGACGACGTTGCCGTGCAGGGTCGGCAGCTTCTGGCCCACGAGGTCGCGGACGATCGGGCTGTCGACGCCCGGGGTCACGCCGATCTTGCCGTGCAGGCGGACCGGGCGGGCGGCGGCGCGAGCGTCTTTGGCGAAGATCTTCGGCAGTTCGCGCGGGTCGACGGTGGCGTAGAAGTGGCCGCCGGCTTCTTCGGCGATCGCGTTCAGCAGTTCGAAGTCCGCGTCGAGGCCGAGCGCGACGGTGGAGACGGTGATGTGTTCGGCTTTCAGCCGCGGGAGGAGCGCCGCGTAGGTGCCTTTTTCGCTGATCCCGTCGGAGAGCAGGACCATGTGGCGGTTCTGCTCGGTGCTCCGCTCGATTTCCTTGGCGCCGGCGGCGAGCGCTTTGTAGATGTTGGTGCCGCCTTCGGCGCGGATCCGGTCGATCGCCCGGTTCACGGCGGCGGCGTCGGCGGGCGAGTTGAGGCGGGTGAGCCGGAACACGGTGTGTGGGGCGACGTCGAAGGCGATCGCGCCGAACTGGTCGTGGTGCTTGGCGACGAAGGCGGTCGCCGAGTGGGTGGCGGCGCGGACCAGCGCCATCTTTTCCACCCCGTTGATGTGTTCCGACATCGAGCCGGAGCGATCGAGGACCATCTCGAGCCCGAGGTTGCGGCGCTGCAGGTTTCCCGGTTTGAGGCTGCCGACCGGGAGCGCGTCCTGCAGCGGCGAGGAGTAGTAGCCGCCGAGCGAGAAGCTGTGCGGGCCGCCGAGGACGACGAGGCCGGTTCCCCCGGTGCGGACGGCGTCGGCGAGCGCGGCGGCGCGGGCGTCGCCGAGTTCCGGGGCGGCGACGTCGTCGAGGGCGACGGTGGCGTACTGGCCGAGCGCGGCGGCAGTGGTCGGGACCTGCGCGGGGGTCGCGGCCGTGACGTCGATGCCGTCGCCTTCGAGGATCGGCGTCAGTCGCGATTCGCCGGGCGCGACGACGAGGGCGCGCGGGCGGCGGACGACCCGGAGCCTCGCGGCGAGCGCGTCGTTGCCCCGCCCTTCGTCGCCCTTCATATGGACGACGACCCGGTAAGCGTGCGCGCCGGGGCCGCCGGCGACGAGCGAGAGCAGATAGGGGTTGTCGCCGACCGCGAGGCGGACCGGGCGCGTGCCGCGGGGCTTCCCTTCTTCGTAGAGGGAGATCGTCGCCGGAGCCGCGACCGTGCTGCGGACGTTCACCCCGAGAGGCAGCGGATCCCCGGCACGAAGGGCTTCCGGCGCCTGAAGGCGGGTGACCGCGGCGTCCCGCGCGCGTTCGGGGAGCGGCACCACATCGACCGAGACATCGCGCGCCCGCGCCGTCGCACTGGCGGTTTCCGCTTCGCCCCGCGTCTGTCGCCCGTTGGCGAGGACCACCACGCGGCCACCGGAAGGCGTCGCCGCGACGGCTTCCCGGACCGCGGCTTCGAGATCCACCGAAGTTCTCTTAGCGACTAAGAATCTTTGTGCGCGACACGAATCGCAGTCCTTCGTCGCCCCGACCCACGTGCGCTCGACCGCCGCGCCCGCGGGGTCGACTCCCCGCGACGTCTGGGCGACGACTGTCGTCGGCGGCGCTTCGTCCCCGACCTGGGGCTTGAAGAGCGCGACGACGAGGAACGCGAGGGCGAGCCCGCGCAGGGCGAGGAAGGCGCGGCCGGGGCCTTCGAGGTAGAGCGCCAGCGCGCCCTCGATCAGCAGCACCGCGAGCGCCGCGGCGAGGAACCAGGGCGCGAGGTCGGTGCCGTCGCCGTGCGTCGGCGCCGCGGGCGGCGACAGGTCGACCGGCGCCTGCTTCGGGACCTGGACGAGACCGGCGGTTGAGCCGGTGCCGGCGGGCGCGGCCCCCACCAGTTCGACGTTCGCGGTGATCGGGCGCGACCTCACCCCCCACGGCCCGCGCTGACGCAGCGCGTAAAAGCCGGGACGGTCGAGCTTCAGCGCGGTGCGGGTCGACTTCGCGGTCCCGCCGCCGCCGTCGGCGACCAGCGTCGGCTCCGCCCCGGCCGGGCGCTGGGCGAGGAACGGAGCCCCGGCGGTGACCGCGCCCGGCGCCCATTCGCGGCTCCAGGCGACGAGGTTTTCGACCAGGCGCGGGAACGATGCGAGCTGCGGCAGGTTCGAGGCAGAGGGATCGAAGGCGAGGACCGCTTCGCGACGCCCTTGGTGGGTGCCGAGCGCCAGCAGCGGCCCGCCCGGCGCCCAGGCGACGGCGCGCAGCCAGGGCGGCAGAGTGAGGCGACGGGCACCTTCGCTGCCGATCGTCAGCGAGCCGAGATCGACCCCGTCGAGGACGGCGGCTCCGGGGTCGGTGCCGCTGAGGCGACTGCGGGCGAGCGGACCGTCGACGCTGCCGCCGGGCAGGCGCGGCGGATCGACGCGGACGATCGCGGGGACGCCGTCCGGGATCGCGCGCTTCGGCGACGCGCCGTCGACCACCAGCAGTTCGGCACCTTCCGCGTCGGCGGGTCTGAAGTCGGCCCGGGTGCGCAGCGTCACCTTCGCGCCGGGCACCGCGAGCAGCGCGCGGGCCAGCGGTTCGGCGTCCTGGCGTTCACCGACCAGCGTGATGCGGAGCGGTTCGACGGCGGGGACGTCGACGTAGGCACGGTCGTCGGCCGAGAGCGGATCGCCGGCGGCGAGGGCGAGTTCGAGGTGCGCGCCGACCGGCGCGTTGAAGGCGACCGGGGTCGAGCCGCCCGCCGGGACGCTGACCGTCTGGGAGCTGAGGCGCTTGCCGCCGGCGAGGACCTCGACCGCCGTTTCGCGCGGCGCTCCGCCCGAGTTCTCGACCCGCGCGAAGAGCTCGCAGCGGCCGCCGCCCAGGCAACGCGCGCTCGGTTCGGCGATCCCCTGGTCGGCGATCCGCTTGCCGACGACGCGTTCGCTGAAGGCACCTTCGCCGCCGACGATCCGCGGTGCGAGGGTCTCCGGCGCACGCAGCAGCTCCACCCTTCCCCCGTCCCGCGGCAGCCCGGCGGCGAGGCGGAGCGCGGCGGCGAGGTCGGCGGGGCCGAAGCTCGGCCGGATCTTCGCCACCGCGCCCGCCGCGTCGCCCGCGTCCCCTTCGTATAGGAGGCGCGATTCGGCGCCGGCGAGGATCAGCGCGACGCGTTCGCCGCCCGGCAGCGCGTCCAGTTCTTCGGCGAGCGTCGACCGCGCCGCCTCGATCCGCGTGCCGCCTCCTTCGCTCGCCCCCATCCAGATCGAGTCGTCGACGACGAAGGCGCGGGTCGGGCCGGGCGCCGTGCCGCCGGTGTGCGGCTTGGCGAGCGCCACGACGAAGAGGACGAGCGCGAGCAGCTGCAGCGCCAGCAGCCACGGGTGCGCGGGGTTGCCGAGCCGGCGGGTCGAGGCGCCGACCGGCGCCTGCGAGCGCCGCCACGCAAGCAGGCTGGGGACGTCCCGGACCCGCGGCCGGCGGCGCCGCAGGTGCGCGAGCACGAGCGGGATGGCGAGCGCCAGGCCGGCGAAGGCCCAGGGAGCGGCGAAGCTCATCGGGACGGGCGGCTCACCACGACCGCCCCGCGATCGCGGCGAGCGCGTTCAGGTAGCGGGCGAAGAGGCCCGGGTCGAGCGTCGTCGCCACCCCGGCGTCGGGTGGGACGTAACCGAGCGAGCCCGCTTCGGCTTCCTCGAAGGCCGAGCCGCCGATGCCCGCCGACTTGCCCGGCCCACCCGCGCCCTGGGCGTTCCGCGGCCCGCGCCCGTTCGCTGCTTTCCCCGATTTGACCGCCGCGAAGCCCGCTTTCAGCGCGAGTTCGCCCTTGGTCCCGCCGCCTTCGCTCCCCTTTTCGCCGCCCGCGAGCGAGGCCCGCTGGGTCCCCGCGGTCTTGCTGCCACTCGGCCGCCCGCCACCCTGGCCGTTCGGCGCGCCCGCGGCGGAGCGCGAGCCTGGCGAGGAGGAGTTCGAAGGGGCGCCCGCCGACCTGTCGCTCGAGGGCGGACCGCCGGAGGGTCCGTTCGGCACCGGGCTGACCGAGCCCGACGGTGGCACCGCGCCGCCGGTCAGCGATTTCAGCGACTGGTGCGGCGGCGAGCCGCTGGCGGGTTCTTTTTCGCCCCGCGCGCCACCCTGCGCGTTGGCCTTCGTCGCTTCCGCTTCGGCTTTTTCGCGCGCTTCGTTGCCTTCGGCGGCGCCGGGGGCGGAGAACTGGCTCTGCCGTCCCTGCGACCCCGGCGGCCGACCGCCCGCGTAGCGGACGCCCGAGCGTTCCAGCTTCGAGTTGTAGCGGGGGATCTGCTTTTTGCCTTCGAAGCCGTAGACGTAGATGCCGTAGGGATGGCGCTTGTCGCTACTGGGCCCGTGCGCCGCCTTGCGTTTCGCCCGCGGCGGCACCAGCGGTGGCGAGACGCTGTTCGGGCCACCCGCGGCGTGGCGGCGGAGGCCGGTCGGCTGCGAGGAGGCGGCCACCTGCTTGGAGCTCGTGCCGCCGCCGGAAGCCCCGACCGCGACGATCACCGCCAGCGCGACGACAAGTCCGCTCGCGACGGCGAGCTCACGCCGGCCGAGCCGGGTGCGCGGCCGCCAGGTGCTCGCGCCGTCCCGCAGCAGCGCCGCGGCTTCGGCGAAGACCGGCGCCGCCGGACCCTCGTCGACCGGCTCCCCGGCGCGCTCCACCTGCAGCGCGGTCGCGGTGACGTCGAAGAGGCCGAGCCGGTCGTCCAGCAGCCGCGCGACCTCCGCCGTCGAGGGCGGCCGCGCGAGCCGCAACGCGAGCGCCGCGAGGAAGAGGGCCGCCGGGACGACGATCGCCCAGGCCCAGCCGATCACCCCGAAGGCAGCGAGCAGCGCAGGCACCACCGCGACCGCCAGTGCCCCGATCGCGTAGCGGCCCGCGACCGCCAGCGCCCACCGGCGCACAAAGCGCCGCCGCAGCAGCCGCAGGTCGGCGTCGAACGTCCCCGCCCCGGCCTCCGCCCGCGCCGGCCCATCGCCCCCGCGTGCCCCACTCACATCGACGAGATCGCCGATCCTGGTTCCAGTATTCAGGCGCAAGTCCACTAGATCAAAGCACCTGGCCTCCGTCGTTATGGTAAGTTTCAGCTTACGGTAAGCGATGACTGACTTGATCGGCCAGACCCTGATCGCCCTTGGCGACCCCACCCGGCGCGAAGTCTTCGAGCTGGTCGCGGCCCGGCCCCGCGCCGTCGGCGAGCTGGCGGCGGAGCTGCCGGTCAGCCGCCCGGCGGTGTCCCAGCACCTGCGGGTGCTGAAGGAGGCCGGCCTGGTCACCGACGAAGCGGTCGGCGCGCGCCGGGTCTACCAACTGCACCCGGAGGGCGTCGCGGAGCTGCGCGACTACCTGGACGGGTTCTGGAACCGCTCGTTGCAAGCGTTCAAAGCGGCCGCCGAGGCCGACGACAAGGAGGAGCGATGAGCACGGACACGAGCACCGCGGTGCGGTCGGAGATCGCCGTCGAGGCGCCGATCGAGCGGGCCTTCGCGGTCTTCACCGAGGAGATGCAGACCTGGTGGAATCCCGACCACCACCTGATCGAGACGGCGGAGATGGTCATCGAGCCGCGGGTCGGCGGCCACATCATCGACCGCGGCCCCGACGGCTCCGAGTGCCGCTGGTCCCGCGTCCTCGCCTACGAGCCCCCCACCCTCTTCGTCTTCAGCTGGGACATCAACACCCGCTGGGAGATCGAGACCGACCCGGCCAAGACGAGCGAGGTCGCCGTCACCTTCACCGCCGAGGCGCCCGACCGCACCCTGGTCGCCCTCGAACACCGCCACCTCGACCGCCACGGCGATGGTTGGGAGGGCATGCGCGACGCGGTCGGCTCCGGCTGGAAGAACCTCGACGAGTACCGGGACGCGGCGGAGGGCCGGCCGCCGTTCCCGGGGTGAGGTTCGGGGCGGGGTAGCCGGCGCCCTTCACACGGGACGCAAGGCGTCTCGGCGAGCGCGGCCGTCTCGGCCACGGCCCTGGCAGGCTGTGGCCGTGGCCGAGACGGCCGGGGATGTGAGGAGTGTCGGGATCGCCCGGGCGAGCGCCACGGGTGCGTCACGGGAAGGTCACGGATGCGTCACCGAAGGCGCATCCCGTGAGGGAGATGCCGGGAACGTCACCCTTCCGCGCGCCTTCCCCATGCCCCGCCCCGGTGAGTTCGCACTTAGCCACACATAGCGTTGCCAAGTGCGAACTCAACCTCTGGTCGAGGGTTCCTTCCATGCAGAAGGGTCACGGGAGTCGGGAGTTCGTGACGGACCTGTGCCCGGTGTCTCACGAGACCCTCACGTCCTGGGCGTCTCCTGGAGGTCACAGCCTGCCAGGACCTCCATGAGACGCCCGGGACACCGCCACTCGGACGGCCGCAACGCCAAGGCCACGGCGCCGGGTCAATAAGGTGGGAGATGTCCGTCGGGGGGCGGCACCGACAACAGACGACCACCGAAGCCGAGGAACCCATGAGCGCAACCGCAGGCCCCGCCACCATCGAGTCGATCGACCCGGCCAACGGGGAAGTCGTCAAGACCTACGAGGTCTTCACCGAGGGGCAGATCGACGCCGCCCTCGATCTGGCCCACGGGGCGTTCGGCGACTGGCGCCGGGCGGAGTGGAGCAAGCGCGCGGAGCTGATGAACGGGGTCGCGCGGGAGCTGCGGGCGATGGGCGACGAGTTTGCCAACACGGTGAGCCGCGAGATGGGCAAGCCGATCACCGAAGCGAAGGCCGAAGTCGAGAAGTGCGCCTGGGCGGCCGAGTACTACGCCGAGCACGGCGGGGACTTCGTCGCCCCCGAGCCGATCGACACCGGGGACGGCCGGCGCGTCGCCGTCCACAAGCGTCCGCTCGGCGTGGTGCTGGCGATCATGCCGTGGAACTACCCGCTGTGGCAGGCGATGCGGGCGGCGGCGCCGATCGTCTCGGCGGGCAACTGCTTCGTGCTGAAGCACGCCTCCAACGTGACCGGCTGCGGCCTCCTGCTGGAGCAGGCCTTCGAGCGCGCGGGCGCCGCGCCGGGCGTCTTCAAGACGATCATCGTGTCGGGGCGCAAAGCCAGCGAGCTGATCGGCGACCGGCGGATCGCCGGGGTGACGCTGACCGGCTCCGACGCCGCCGGCGTCGCGGTCGGCGAATCGGCCGGACGGTCGATCAAGCCGGCGGTGCTGGAGCTCGGCGGCTCGGATCCCTTCATCGTGCTGGGCGACGCGAACCTCGACAAGGCGGTCGAGGTCGCGGTCACCGCGCGCTTCCAGAACACCGGCCAGAGCTGCATCGCCGCCAAGCGCTTCATCGTCGTCGAGGCGGTCGCCGAGGACTTCGAAGAGCGCTTCGCGGCGGCGGCGAAGAACCTGCGGCGGGGCGCCCCGCTGGACCCCGAGACCCAGCTCGGGCCGATGGCGCGCGAGGACCTGCGCGACGAGCTCGCCGGGATCGTCCGCGCCTCGGAGGCGGCGGGCGCGCGCATCGTCACCGGCGGCGAGGCCCCGGACGAGAAGGGCGCCTGGTACGAGGCGACCGTCGTCTCCGCGAGCGGCGACTCGCAGGCGCCGGTGATGCGGGAAGAGACCTTCGGCCCGGTCGCGGCGGTCGCCCGCGTCGCCGACGAGGCGGCGGCGATCGCGCTCGCCAACGAGTCGGAGTTCGGGCTCGGCTCGAGCCTCTGGACGCAGGACCTCGAGCGCGCCGAGCGCCTCGCCGCCGACATCGAAGCGGGCATGGTCTTCGTCAACGCGATGACCGCGTCGGACCCGCGGATCCCCTTCGGCGGGGTGAAGCGGAGCGGCATCGGCCGCGAGCTCGGCGGCGAATTCGGCATGCGCGCCTTCGTCAACATGCAGTCGGTCGCGATCACCGAGCTGTAGACAGCTAGTCTCGCCCGGTGCGGGTCGCCACCTGGAACGTCAACTCGGTCAAACAGCGGGTGCCGCGCCTGCTGCCATGGCTGGACGAACGGGCGCCGGACGTCGTCTGCCTGCAGGAGACGAAGCTCGCCGACGAGGCCTTCGACGCGCTGCTCGACGACGAGCTGCGCGGGCGCGGCTACGAGTGGGCGGCACACGGCGAAGGGGCCTGGAACGGGGTCGCGATCCTCTCGCGGGTCGGGCTCGACGACGTCGTCCCGGGACTGCCGGACGGGCCGGGCTTCCCGGAGCAGGAGGCGCGCGCGGTCTCCGCAACCTGCGACGGCGTCCGGGTCTGGTCGATCTACGTCCCGAACGGCCGCGAACCGGACTCCGACCACTACAAGTACAAGCTGGAGTGGCTGGGGGCGCTGCGCGACGACGTCGCCGCCGGGCCCGACGCGGTGATGGTCTGCGGCGACGTGAACATCGCGCCGACCGACGCCGACGTCTTCGACCCCGCCGCCTACGAGGGCCACACGCACGTGACGCCACCGGAGCGCGCCGCGCTGGCGGAGCTGGAGGCGACCGGCCTCCACGACGTCGTCCGCGACCGCTGGCCCGACGCCGAGCGTGTCTTCAGCTACTGGGACTACCGCGCCGGGATGTTCCACAAAGACCTGGGGATGCGGATCGACCTGATCCTCGCCGGCGCCCCGGTCGCGGCCCGGGTGGAGGCGGCCTGGATCGACCGCAAGGCGCGCAAAGGCAAAGGCCCGAGCGACCACGCACCGGTGATCGTCGACCTCGACGAGGCGCCCGACGGCGACGTCGGCCCGGTCGTCCCTCCCCCGTCGCGCCCGGTCACGACGAAGGGCGCCGCCAAACTCCCCCAGTCCCGGGACTAGGTGTTGATGGGCGCTACCAGCGGGTGAGGCGGCCGCGGACGCTCAGGCGCGCGGGCGGGCGCAGGGTGCCGAGCGGGCTGTAGGTCATGCCCAGCTTGCGCTGGTCGACCTCGGCGCTCGCCTCGATCTCGAAGTCCTCGCCCACCGGTCGCACCGTGGCGGTGACGTCGACGGGCGCGCTCCCGCCGCCGGCGCGCAGGGTCCCTCGCAGGTGGAGCGTCTCCCCCTCGAGCGCCGCCGATTCGGACTCGAACCGCACCTCCGGGTGCTCGTCGGCACCGAAGAAGGCGTCCGAGCGCAGGTGCTCGTCACGCCTGGCGTTGCCGGTGTCGAGGCTGCCCGCCTCGATCGTCAGCTCGATCGCCGGCCGGGCGTCCAGGTCGAGGGTGCCGCGGTAGCGGGCGAAGCCGCCCTTCACGGTCCCGATCTTCCCGAAGAGCAGCGGGACGCGGAACTCGACGCTGGAGCGGTCAGGGTCGAGGATCCAGGTTCCGCGGGCCAGCCCGCTCGCCGGGCCGGTCGCGGTGGTGGTGTCGAAGTACATAGGCGTGCGCATTCCTTTCGCATATCGGTCACATCGCGCGCGCGGCGCGTGTCTGTTTCGCCAGGCGAGCGCCGCCTCGACGTCGACCTCCGCGCTCGCTGCCGCCTGACGGACGCCCGCGACCGCCTCGCCGGGGCGCAGCAGGGACTTCGACGGGATGCAGGCCCAATAGGAGCACTCGCCACCGACCAGCTCGCGCTCCACCACCGCGACCCGCAGCCCGCCCGCCCGCAGCGCGCCCGCGCAGTGCTCGCCGGGCGAGGCGCCGCCGAGGACGATGACGTCGTAGTCGTGGTCGCCCCCGGTGTGCGTGCCCTCCGCCTCACTCATCACGACGGCCTTCGCCGCTCGCGCTCACCGCGCCGGACCCGCCCGCGTCACTCACTGCGGCAGCTCCTCACCGGCCGCCTCGCGCACCATGTACTCGGCGTACCAGTCGGGCCAGTTCGCGTCCTCTTCGCCGATCCGCTTCTCGTGCTCACCGTGCGCGGCGGCGGCGCGCCGCAGCGCCTCCGCCAGCTCGGGAGCCGATTCATAGGTAGTCGCCATCTCGCTCTCCTCTCATCCGCCGCGGCCGCTCAGCGGCCCGGCGCCCGGGTGTTGATTTCCTGCCGCAGCCAGCCGTTGCCGTCCGGGTCGGCGAAGGAGGCGAACGACCCGTAATCGGCGTTCTCCGGCGCGGCCCCGATCACCCGGTTCGCGGCCCCGATGTGGTGGAAGATGCCGCCCGCGTCGTGGAAGACGTCCGAGATCTCGACCCCGCGCCCGACCAGGTCCTCCCGCGCCGCCGCGATGTCGGTGACGGTCAGCTGCATGCCGTCATATGACCCCGGCTCGGCGGCCGTCAGCCCTTCCCCGAAGATGATCGAGCACTCCGACCCCGTCGGCGTGAACTGCACGATCCGAAACCCCACCTCGTCGCCGACGTAGTCGATGTCCATCCGCCAGCCGAGCCCTTCATAGAACGCTTTGGCCCGGTCCACGTCGGACACCGGCAACAGGACAACCTCGAGCTTCATCCCCACACCGCTCATCCAGTCCTCCTCGGTCGTATGCGCTCTGGCGCCTACGACACTAAGCGGGGGCGCGGTTCAGCTCAATACCATTCGCATTCGTACGGTCCGTGGTACGGAGCGATCCGGTTGCCTTCCCGCATGAAGTCGCCGGGGTTCATCCCCAGGCCCGGTTCTTCCTTGCTCGATTCGGGCTTCGGCGGATCGAACATTTTGTCGAGGATCTTTTCGGACAGGTAGCCGTAGGTGAGGCCGTCGCGACGGACCGAGAGGTAGACCCGGTAGAAGAGCGGGGGGCTGGGGCCAAATTCCGCGTTCGGGACGAATTCGGCGGGGCTCTTGAAGTAGGCCTTCTGCGGCGCGCGGTAGATCGGGTAGGACAAGTCGTGGCAGTAATAGTGCGAGGCGAGGTCCGTTTCCGTCCGACTGGTCATCGGTTCCAGCTTCCAGATCGGGAACACGAGCGGCACGAGCCTGGTGTACAGCTCACTTTCGGCCGCTTCTTTGGTGCTCAGTGCCGCCGCCTTGGCCCAGTCCTTTTCGTAGGCGAAGTCGAGGTATTCACCGTTTTTCCCACAGCCCTTGTCCGGGTTGCACTCCCCCATCACACCCACCACCTGCAGCTTGCTCCAGTCGCTGACCAGGATGTCGAAGAAGCGCTCGATCGATTCTTCGTTTTCGGCCGCCTGGGCCGCGAGCTTGTTGGCAAGCGTCACGGCTTCCACTTCCTGGCTCGGTTTGCCTTCGGAGCCGTCGTTGAGGGTGTTGTAGATGTCGGCGCCGAGCTGGCCGGTGGTCGCGATCTCTTCGGCGTACTTCAGGGCCGCGACCACCTCGCCCTGGCCGCTGGCCGTGAGGACCACCTGCAGCAACTGACTGAAGAACTGGCCGATCGACGCCTTTGCCTTGGCCTGTGCTTCGAGTCTCTTCTGCAGGTCGGAAAGTTCCGTGCTGAGCTGGAAGGCCGTTCCCCAGGCCTGCTTGCCGCCGCCGGCGGGCGAGGCCAGAACCGCCTCGAAGCCGCGCGCTTTCGCGACCATCCGCAGCTCGGTTTTCAGGTACTCCATCGCTTGCGTGAAGGCCGCGGGGTTGAATCCTTCCCCCTTTTTGTAGGCGACCGCTTCCGCTTCCTTCAGCGCGCGTTCGGCTTCGCCTTCGGTCTCGATCCTGTGCCAATAGCTGTACCGCGGGTCGGCGCCGAGGATCGTCGGCGTGCCGATGAACGCCATCGCCTTCATCACTTCGGGTTCGTTTTCCCCGGGCCACGCTTCCGTGCCCGGGGCGCGGAGGACTTCTTCCATCAGCAGGCTCGACGGCTTCGAGTTCGGGTTGACGGATTCCGGCCCATAGAGGGAGTCGTTGTCGGGGGCGAAGAAGCCGCGCAGCCGCGCCTGCGGCGAGGAGGACTCAGAGCTCGCCCCTTCGAGCTGCCCCGCCTCGCCGACCAGCGAGTAGTCGGCTCCCGGGGTGCTCAGGCCCTTGACGAATTCTTCCCGCGTGCCGCCGAGCTTGGCCACTTCGTTCAGCACCTGCTTCCAGTTCGGGGTGCCGCGCTGGTACAGGATCTTCTTCGGCTGCTGGTTGCCGTGGATCGAGGTGATCATCACGATCGCGTTCTTGCTCGCGAGGCCGGCGAGGTATCCCGGGATTTCTTCGAGGGCCTGGCGCGGCGGGCCGTGGTTCCCTTCCCCTTCTTCGTTCGGGAAGGCGGTGACGAACGTCTTGCTTTCGATCGGCTTCAGGGTCAACCGGTTGTACCCGGCGATCAGGTAGCCCCCCTTGTCGGAGGGCACGGAGCCTTGGGCTCCCGTCGCGGTCGACCCCTTCCCGATCTGCTGGGTGACGGTGCAGGCGTTGGACGAGCACGAGTAGGACGCTCGGGTGTCGAACGGGATCCGCTGGGACGAGATGAAGCCGTAGTGCGGCAGCGGCGCCGACCCGTCGGCGGTGAGATAACCGCTCATCCCCGGCGTCCCGGTGCCCGCCATGATCTTCGCTTCCCCTTGGTTCAGGCCTTTGATGCCGACCCCGGCCATTTCCCCCGCCTTGGCGGAAACGATCTGGGCGCCGATCTCGGGGTCGTTTTCTTTCGGGAAACCGATCGAGGCGAAGTTCTTTTCGACGAAGTTGCCTTCGGCCGGCGGCCACCATTCGCTGCCGGCGTGGGAGGCGGCGACGATCAGTTCGGCGTTCGTCGTCCCGGCCAGATCTTCGTTCAGGTTCGCGGCCACCGGGAGCCCCGCGTTGCCGCCCGATTCGGAGAGGCGACAGGTGCTCCAACCGGACGACCCGCTCCTGCAGAGCCCGTAGGTGCGGTTCCACTTCAGTGCCAGCGTCGTGCGGTCGAGGGAGACGACCTGCCAGATCGCTTTGTACTGGGTCCCTTCCGGTCCGGCACCCGTGTAGTTCCTAGTGCCGCCCGCGGTGCGCATGTACGGCGCGGGGTAGGTGTCGGGACCGACCTGGATCGCCGGCTGGCTGTTGTTGTCGCCCGCCTTGACTTCGGTGTTGAAGGTGAGCAGCGGAGTTTCGGGACCGACGATCCCGTCCACGTGATCGACGCTGGTTCCACTCGGGCCCCTGACGGTCATCTTCAGTTCGTACGTGCCCGGTGCATCGGGGACGAACATCGGACTCAAGGTGTGGGCTTCTTCGAGGCCCGTCGGCTGACCGTCCGCCGGCACGATCGTCGCCAGCGGCAAGGTGAGGTGGCTGCCGGACGGCGCGTCGACGATGCTCCATTCGACTTCGTTGCCCCCGGCCACCACTTCGGCCCAGCTGTTGGGGGACGCGCCGGGGGTGCTGTCGCTTGCCGCGCTGGCACCGGCGGCGGGTGGGCCGACCTTCGCCTCGGGCAGAAGCACCTGGCCGTGCAGTTCGACCTCCGAGCCGGCGGCGAGGCTGACGTCCTGTCCGGCGCTGGCCATCGGCTTGTCGTGCGCGACGACGAAGGTGACCTTGGATTCGCGGTACCTGCCGTACTTGTGCCTCACCCAGACGACCAGGGTGTTCCTGCCCCGGCGCAGGCCATCGACCAACGATGCGCTGAGGTACCGACGGTGCCGCTTCTGGTTGACGCCGAAGCGACGGCCGATCGCGACGCCGTTCAGCTTCGCCCGCAGGTCTTCGCGCTCCGGGCCGGCGTTGACGATCAGGCGCAGGCTGTTCGTCTTGATCTGCTCGCCGGGCTTCGGCGAGGCGATCGCCCGCCGTGTCTTGCCCGAGCCGCCGGACTTGCCTCCGCCCTTCGACCGCGCGCCGGCGCCCGCCGGTTGCACGGTCGCGGCCACCAGGACGATGGCGAGGAGGAGCGCCGCGAAGAGCGCGACGTTCAGGGCGCGGGCCTTCGGCAGTGCTCTCACACCGCAAGCCTATGGTCAGGGAATCCCTTTCGTAAGGGGAGCCAGGTCCCCTATAGGCGATGCGGGCGGAGGGACTTGAACCCCCACGGGCCGAAGCCCACCAGGACCTAAACCTGGCGCGTATACCAATTCCGCCACGCCCGCGTGGCACCCCGACCGGCTTAACGAGCGGTCAATTGCCGCGTCGGTCACAGATTCTATGATCGTGGCGTGCCTGTAGGGGAGGTGAGACCGGGCTACGAGTTGTGGCGCCCGAACCGGGAGAAGGCCGCTTCGGTGACCACGAAGTGGCTGATCGTGCTGCTCCTGCTGCTGACCGCGGGGCTGGCGGCGCTGATCACGATCGGCGGCTGGGACGTGCTCGAGGGCGGCAACGGCATGGGCTTCGTCTGCGCCATCTACGCGATCCTCTACTTCTGCTTCGCCTTCCTGGTGGCGCGGTGGCGCCGCGGGATCCTGCCTTTGGCCGCGGCTCTGTCGATGATCCTGGCGATCTTCTGCGCCGTGGGAGCCGACAGCTGGTTCGCCCGGGACAAGTCGGGCTTCAGCGAACCCGCCCTCTCCTCCTCGCTGGTCGGCGTGCTGGTGATCATCCTCGCGGTGGTCCAGCTGGCGGTGATCATCGTCGCCCTCTACGGCTTCAACCAAGCCTGGAACGTCGAGGAGGAGCGCCCGATCGGCAACGGCGAGAACTACGGCGCCGGCTCCTCCGGCGGCACCGCCCCCCAGCCCGCCTGAGCGTCACCTTCAGTCAGCTGTTCCTTTTGGTCCTCACAGGCCCAAAAGGAACAGCTGGCGGGGGACGCCTATATGCCGGAGGTGGGACTCGAACCCACAAGCCCGCAAGGGCAATCGATTTTGAGTCGATCGCGTATGCCAATTCCGCCACTCCGGCGCGGTACCGCGATGGAACTGTAGAGCGGACTAGTCGGTGGAGACGGCCAGGTGCCGGGGACGGCGGTGCTCCTGGGTGGTCGGGGCACGGTCGGGGCCGCGGCGCGCGCGCAACCAGGCCAGCGCCGCGAAGCCCCAGGCGCCGACCACCAGGAGGCCGCCGAGCACGTCGCTCGGGTAGTGCCACCTGAGGACGACGACGCAGAGGCCGACGATCGCCACCAAGGCCCCGCCCGCGAGGGCGGCGGCGCGGCGATGGGCGGCCGGGGTGACGAGCAGAAGGGCGACGGCGATCGAGGCGGCCGCGGTGGTGTGGCCGCTGGGGAAGGAGTTCGGCCAGGGCAGTTCGATGCCGTGTTCGAAGGCCTTGTGGCGGGCGTGTTCGAGCGTCGTCTTCAACAGCTGGGTGGTGAGGTTGGCGCCGGCGACGACGACGATCGCGGCCGCCACCTCGCGCCGTCGCCCGTACCGCAGGCCGATCGCGCAGGCCACGCCCAGGAGGACCAGCAGCGCGACGAGGTCACCGAGGTTGACGAGCACCGCGGCGAGCGCGTGGATCGGCCCTTCTTCGCGCTGAAGGTGGACCAGGATCCGCAGGTCGACGCGCTGGAACGGGTCCCAGGAATAGGCCATGACGGCGAGTGGCGCGATCGCCAGTGCGCAGGCGATCGCGGCCAGGACGGCCGATTTCACGCGTGGGGCCATCCGGAAACGGTAGCGGCCGCGCCTGAGCGTGAGCTCAAGCGCCGCCGCGTCAGGCCGCGAGGTTGATGTGGTGGAAGCTGACCGCCGCGGCGGTCGCCATCACGTACTCGTCGATCTTGAGCAGCAGTCCACCTTCCACCAGGGCCGTGATCGCCCGCACCGCGAGCTCGACGTCGCCGATCCGCGCGATCACCGCCTCGATGCGCAGTTCCGAAGGCCGTTCGGTGAGGACCAGCCGCAGGATGATCGCCTGCGCCTCCCGCTCCCGATCGGCGTCATGAACGAGTCGCAGCCGCACCGGGCGCTCGTTCCGTTTCACCTCCGCGACGGTGTCGCGAGGCTCCATTGCGTGTATGTCATGAGTCTCTACGAACATGTGTTCGTATGGTGGCACCGGTCCCGGCGGAAAACCGGATCTGGGCGGGGTCTTGCAGGAGCTCTCAGCCGTCGGCGATGACCTCGGCGAGGGTCTTGCCGCTGACGACCGACCGCGGGGACTCGGCGACCACGTCGGAGCCGGGGCGGGCGGCGTCGTCTTTGCGCTTGATCAGGAGCCACTGGGGCTTCTCCCCCGGCCGCGTCCGCTGCAGCGCGAAGCCGCCCTCGAGCTTCTCCCCGTGCAGGACGAAGACCGCGTGGCCGCGTTCGACCGCCTCCGGCCACGCCACCCGACCGCCCTGCTCGTAGGTCCCGCGGTCCCAGACGATCACGCCGCCCTCGCCCGCCCGCCCTTCGAAATCGTTGTGGGACTTCTCGTGGTCCTCGACCTGCACCGCCAGCCGTTTCTGCGCCGGGTCCATCGACGGGCCTTTCGGCACCGCCCAGGAGCGCATCACCCCGTCGACCTCGAGCCGCAGGTCCCAGTGGTGGGCGGTCGCTTCGTGCTCCTGGACGACGAAGGCGCCGGCGCTGACCCCGCGGATCGCGAACTGCTCGTGGCCTTCCACCTTGCCCTTCTCGACCTCGACCGAATCGACCCGCGCCCCCCGTGGCCCCTTCTCGAGCCACTCCACCAGCGCGTCGACCGCCTCGTCGGGACCCTCGGCATGGACCAGCACGGTGCCGTCGTCCTCGTTGCGAACCCAGCCGAACACCCCCAGCTCCCCGGCGCGCTCGACGGCCTCGTAGCGGAAGCCGACGCCCTGGACGCCGCCGCGCACCGTCGCCCGCACGCCCTTGCCCTTCGCTTTCTTGCGCCCGGCCACGGTCTCTTTCTACCCGTCCCGCGGCGCCGGCGTCGCCGCCGAGCGCAGCGCGCCAGCGCTGGCCACGACGACCAGGGCGATCGCCAGCGCTTCGGTCGCGTCCAGTCCCTGCCCCAGCGCGATGAAGCCGACCAGGGCGGCGACCGCGGGCTCGAGGCTCATCATCACCCCGAAGACCGCGTTCGGCAGCCGCCGCAGGGCCTCGATCTCGAGCGCGTAGGGGATCGCCGAGCTGAGCAGGCCCGCGCCGGCCCCGCGCGCCAGCACCTCTGCCGTGGCCATCTCGCCGCCGCCGGCGGCAATCCCGGTCGGCGCCAGCAGCAGGGCCGAGATCGACATCGCCACGGCCAGGCCGCCAAGGCCCTCCGAGCGCCCGCCGACCCGCGCGCTCAGCAGGATGTAGGTGCCCCAGAAGGCGGCGGCGACGAGGGCCAGGACGGCGCCGAAGAGGTCGATCGAGCCGCCGCCGAAGTCCCCCGCCAGCAGCACGATGCCGATCGCCGCGAGCCCGGCCCAGATCAGGTCCCGGCGCCGGCGCGAGCCGAAGATCGCGACCGCCAGCGGCCCGGTGAACTCCAGCGTGACCGCGATGCCGAGCGGCAGCCGGTCGATCGCCTGATAGAAGCTGAAGTTCATCGCCGCCAGGGTCAGGCCGAAGAGGGCGACGTCGCGGAGCTCGGTGCGTCGCACCTTGGCCACGTCGCGGTGGGCGACCGCCAGCAGGATCAGCGCCCCGAAGGCGCTGCGCAGGAAGACCGCGCCCGCGGGCCCGACCCGGTCGAAGACCGTCGTCGCCAGCGCCGCCCCGAACTGGACGGAGGAGATCGAGCCGACGACCATCCCGACGGCGACCGCCGGGTTGCCGCGGATGCCTTTGTCGGGGGCGTTCTGCATCCGCAGCACGCTAGCCGGAAGCGAGCCGCCGCCGGAAGCGGCAGAATGCCGGCCGTGCGCAGACGACTCGCCACCATCGCCCTGCTCGCCTGCGCCGTCGCGGCGTTCGTCGCCGTCACCGCCTCCGGAGCCGAAAGCGGTGCCGCGCCGATGTGCCACGGCAAGCGGGCGACGATCGTCGGCACGGACGGCAACGACACCATCATCGGCACCGAAAAGTCCGACGTGATCTGGGCCGGACCGGGCGACGACACGATCTACGGCGGGCTCGGCAACGACATCATCTGCGGCGGCCCCGGCGACGACCTGATCCACGGCGGCCGCGGCAACGACTGGATCCTCGGCGAAGGCGGCACCGACCGCCTCTTCGGTGACCTCGGCGACGACCACGTCGGCGGCGGCGCCGGGAACCAGGACGAAGTGAGCGGCGGGCTCGGCATCGACACCGTCAGCGGCGGCCCCGGCAACGAAGACCTCGTCCGCGGCGACTATGGCTACGACCGCATGGACGGCGGTCCGGGCAAGGGCGACATCGCCTCCTTCTCGACCTCCGTCGCGGGCCTCAAAGGCTCCGGCGTCTGGGTCTCCCTCCCCAAGCACAAGGCGCTCGGGGACGGGCACGACCGCCTCTTCCGCTTCGAGTCGATCGAAGGCTCGGCCTTCCACGACACCCTGATCGGCGACGGCCACCCGAACACGATCCTCGGCGGCCCCGGCAACGACACGATCAGGGGCGGCGGCGGGCGCGACACGCTGAACGGCGGCCAGGGCACCGACAAATGCCAGGGCGGCCCGACCCGGATCTCCTGCGGCCCCGAAGCGCCGCCGAAGGGCTCCGCCTACGTCACCCTCGACCCCGACGCGGCGGGCGGCGGCGGCCTGCAGATCGTCGGCGGCGCCGGCCCCGACAAATTCACCGTCTCCTTCGCCGAAGAAGAAGTGGAAGCGAAGCCGGTCGACGGCTCCGGCCAGACCGCGTCCCCGGAAACGACCACCACCGGCGTCTTCACGGTCACCGCCGCCGCGCCGCTCGCGGCGGGCGAAGGTTGCACCCGCACCGACGGCAACCCGAAGCAGGTCACCTGCGCCGCGCTCGGCCCGGGCCGCTGGCTGATGGCCGACCTCGGCCCCGGCAACGACAGCCTCACCGTCGAAGGCACCCTGGAAAAGGTCGACTTCGTCCGCGTCAACGGCGGCGACGGCAACGACATCATCCACGGCGGCCCGGAGGAAGACCTGCTGCAGTCCGGCCCGGGCTCCGACCACCTCTACGGCGGCGACGGCTCGGACGGGCTGATCGGCGGCCTCCCCGGTCCGACCTACCTCTACGGCGAAGGCGGCGGCGACCTGCTGGCGGCGGGCGGCGGCTGCGCGGGCGGCACCCTCGACGGCGGCCCCGGCGAAGACGACGCCTCCTTCGCCGAGACCCAGGCCCATCCCGGCACGCTCTACATCTCGCTCGCCCAGGGCTGGGCCTGGATCGACGCGATCAAGCACTGCGACAAAGTGCGCCTCCCCCGCTCCGACGAGGACATCGAGGGCTCCTTCGACAACGACGTCCTGATCGGCGACTCGCGCGACAACGTGCTGATCGGCCAGCCCGGCGTCGACAGCTTCTTCGGCCGCGGCGGCAACGACGTGATCGTCGCCGTCGACAGCGTCAAGGACTGGTACATCCAGTGCGGTGAAAAAGGCCACCCGGAAGGGATCGCGATCGTCGACACGATCGACCCCGAACCGAAAGACTGCGCCAAGGTCGTGGTCAGCAAGCCGACCGCCGGGCTGAACAAGTCCGCCCACGGCAACGGCACCCGCAGCACCGAAGCCGAAGACTGATCCGCCCGGGCCCTCGCGGCCGTAGAATTCAGCGGCCGACATTCCGGCCCCCGCCAACAACCCAAGAGGAGGCGCGCATGTTCAGTGGCCTGGAGAGCCCCATGCACCTGCTGGTAGTTCTGGTGATCGCCGTCCTCGTCCTCGGACCGAAGAAGCTCCCCGACGCGGGGCGCGCCCTCGGCTCCGGCATCCGTCAGTTCAAAGACTCCCTCGAGGGAAACGAGAAAGCCCCGGTGGAGGCCGAAAAGACCGACTAGGGCAGGTGCTGGAGGCGCCAGCCGAGCGACGGTTCGCCCAGCGACCCGGCCGCGACCACCGGCGTCCGCGCGGTCCCGGTCGGCCCGTGCAGCACCAGGGTCCCCCACCGTTCGCCCTGCTCGGCGCTGTGGCGCGCCTTGCCGATGTTGAGGTGGACGGTGGTCTTCTTCCCCGGCCAGCCGACCTCACGCAGCGGCCGCACGGTCTTCACCTTGACCTTGTTGCCGTCGGCGTTTTCGAGCGTCATCACGGTCGTCCCCGCCGGCACCACGACGCGGTTCTTCACCGCGTCGGCGACCGAGCCCGCCAGCGCGTCGGCCCCGGCCAGCGCCGCGCTCACCAGTTCGCCTTCGCGCTGGCCGAAGATCGCCCCGAGCACGGTGAAGGTCTTGCCGCCGACCGTCATCCGCTTGGCGAAGAGCAGGCAGCCGCCCGCCGCCGAGTCGGAGCCGGTCTTGATCCCGACGTAGCCGTCGTGCCCGACCAGTTCGTTGTAGTTCATCACCGTGCCGACGACCGGCAGCACGGTCGAGGGCATGGCGGCGATCTCGGCGAAGGTCTTGTCGCGCATCGCCGCCCGGGCCAGCTTCACCTGGTCGCGCGCGGTCGAGACCGTCGTCTCTTCGAAGCCGCTCGGGTCCGTGTAATGGGTCTGGGACATCCCCAGTTCCTTCGCCGTCGCGTTCATCTGGCCGACGAAGGCTTCGATCGAACCCGAGTTGTGGACCGCGAGCAGCGCCGCGATGTTGTTCGCCGACGGCAGCATCAGCGCCTCCAGCAGCTGGCGCTCCGACAGCGTCTCCCCTTTGCGCACCCCGACCGTCGACTGGTCGAGCGCCAGCCGTTCGTGCCATTCCTCGACCTGCGCCTCGGTGATCCGCACGCGGAAGCCTTCTTCGCCCGGGGCGAGCGGGAACTGCTTCAGGGTCAGGTAGGCGGTCATCACCTTGGCGACGCTGGCGATCGGCACCGGCGTCTGGCCGCCGGTCGAACCGAGGCTGCCGACACCCTCGACCCCCACCGTCGCCTCGCCTTCGCTCGGCCAGGCGGGCTTGAACGGCTTGCCTTTCAGCGCCACCGTCTTCGGCACCACGCGGTCGACGACCAGCACCGGCGTCGTCTTCGTCTCCGCCCGCACCAGCGCCGCCGCGATCAGCACGATCAGCAGCACCACCGCGATCAGCGGCAGGAGCCAGAGCCGCCGCCGGCGCCGCGATGGCGGGGTCGGACGGCGGTAGGTCAGCGGTTCGAGGGTGCTCGCCAAGGCCCCCGAAGGTAGCTGAGACGGAGGAGGTAGCGCCGGAACCGCATCATCAAGCGGTGCAGCTACGCGAAAACTACCCCCTGGCCGTTTCTCCTCCTATGCAGGGGACCCGCGCGGGGAATGATCAGGGCTTGCGTCAAATCCTGAAAGGAAGTCGATGAAGAGCAAGCTCCACCTCGGTCGCGGCGTCGCGATCCTCGCCTGCGCCGCCTCCCTGGCCGCCACCGCGACCGTCCTCGCCCCGATCGCCCCGGCCGCCGCCGCCACCAAGTGCGGCAACAAGGTCGTCAAGATCCCGGTCGAAGCGGGCGCCAAGCCGTACAGCTATCCGATCAAGGCGGTCGAAGTCGAAGGCGGCGCCACCTGCGGCGAAGTCACCACGGTCCTCGCCGGCGTCCTCAGCGGCAACCCACCGGCTGGCTGGAAGTCCGTCCCGGTCCACTACGAACTGCCGAAGAAGCTGCAGGAAGAAGGCCTGTTCGCGCAGATGGTCAAGAAAGGCAGCAAGAAGATCAAATTCGCCGGCCACGGCGGCTGATCCCGCATGTTGGGCGGGGGTGTCCCAAACCGCCCACCTGCTGCGTCGTATCTTCAAAGGCCCCGCTCCGAGCGGCGGCGACCACGACACAGGAGGTGGGCGATGCCCAACTACATGCTGCTCCTCTACGCGCCCGAACCGACCGACGCGGCGGAGATCGCCGAGCGGGACGCGGATCTGCCCGAGTGGAAACGGGTGATGGAGGAGTTCGGCGCGAACGGGACGTTCGGCGGCTCCGGCCGGCTGCTCCCGGTCGACAGCGCGACGACGATCCGGGTCCGGGACCACGAAACCGAGCTGACCGACGGTCCCTTCGCGGTGACCAAGGAGGTGCTCGGCGGCTACTTCATCCTCGACTGCGAGGACCTCGACGCGGCGACCGCGGCGGCGGAGAAGCTGCCGGTGGCCCGCTACGGGTCGGTCGAGGTGCGGCCGCTGATGAGCCCCGAGGAAATGATGCGCTACCGCGACACGGGGGCCGCGGCCGAGGCGTGAGCGCCGAGCGCCGAGCGGAAGGCGGCGCGTCCGCCCGCGGGGTCGAGGCCACGGCGGAGCCCGTCGGGGTCGACGCCGCGCTCGGCGCCGCTTTCCGCGAGGAGCGCGGCGCCGTCCTCGCGGCGCTGATCCGCCAGGTCGGCGACTTCGCCCTGGCCGAAGACGCGGTGCAGGACGCTTTCGAGGCGGCGCTCGCGTCGTGGCGGCGCGACGGCGTCCCGGCCCGCCCAGGCGCCTGGCTGACGACGGCGGCGCGGCGCAAGGCGATCGACCGCCTGCGCCGCGCCCGCGCCACCGAGGGCCGGGCCGAGCGCCTCGCCGAGCTGATGCGCCTCGACGAGGCGGCGGAGGACGAACCCGAGATGGACGAACCGACCGCGATCGGCGACGACCGCCTGCGGCTGATCTTCACCTGCTGCCACCCGGCGCTCGGGCTGGAGGCGCGCGAGGCGCTGACCCTGCGCGCGCTCGGCGGCCTCAGCGCGACGGAGATCGCCCGCGCCTTCCTGGTCGAGGAGCCGGCGATGCGCAAGCGCCTCTCCCGGGCGAAGGCGAAGATCGCCGACGCCGCGATCCCCTACCGCGTGCCGCCCGACGAGGAGCTGCCCGAGCGCCTCCGCGGCGTGCTGCGCGTCGTCTACCTGATCTTCAACGAGGGCTACGTGCGGACCGGCGGCGAGGAGCTCGTGCGCGCCGACCTCTGCGCCGAGGCGGTCCGCCTGGCGACCCTGCTGGCCGAGCTGATGCCCGACGAGGCGGAGGTCTGGGGCCTGCTGGCGCTGCTCGCGCTCCACGACGCGCGGCGGGCGGCGCGGACCGACGCGGAGGGGCGATTCGTCGCACTCGGCGAGCAGGACCGCTCACGCTGGGACGAGGCGGGGCTTGCCCGCGGCCACGAGGCGCTCGCCCGCGCGATCCGGCTCGGCCCACCCGGTCCCTACGCGCTGCAGGCGGCGATCACCGCGCTGCACGTGGAAGCGCCCGATCCGGAGGAGACCGACTGGGCGCAGGTCGCGGCGCTCTACGCGCGGCTGGCGGAGCTCGACCCGTCCCCGGTCGTCGCCGTCAACCACGCCGCCGCGGTCGGCTTCGCGGCGGGCCCGGAGCGGGGACTTTCCCTGCTCGAGCCGCTGCTCGCCGATCCGAAGCTGGAGCGCTACGCGCCGCTCCACGCGACCCACGCCGACCTCCTGCGCCGCCAGGGCGACGCCGCCGGCGCGGCGGCGGCGTACGAGCGCGCCGCGAGCGTCAGCGCCAACCCGGTCGAGCGCGACGAGCTCCTCCGCCGCCGCGCCCGACTCGGCTGAGCCCGCCTACGGGCAGACGACGATCACGTTGATCTGGTGGCCGGTCAGCGTCTGCTTCGTGGGCTTGCCGCCCTCGATCGACTGCTTTTCGATCGAGTTGCCGTCGATCCGGCCGGCCGCGTGGGCGGTCCCGTCGCGCAAGGCACCCCGGGCCGAGGCCGGGTCACCTGACTGTGAGCGAGCGCCCGGGAGCGATGTACGCTCGGCGCGTGTCGTCACGGGACTGGGCCCTGCAGCAACGCGTGCGCGGCGCCGCGCGGGTGCGGCTCTACGCGCTCCAGGGCTCCTGGCTGGCGATCGTGCAGTCGGCGGTCGCGGCCGGCGTGGCCTGGGCGATCGCGAAGCTGGTCGTGGGACAGCCGGAGCCGTTCTTCGCCCCCGCGGCGGCGGTCATCTCACTCGGGCTCTCCCGCGGCCAGCCGCGCCGGCGGGCGATCGAGCTCTCGGTCGGCGTCGCCGTCGGCATCGGGATCGCCGCCGCCATCGTCTACCTGATCGGCGTCGGCGCGATCCAGGTCGCCGTGCTCGTCGCCCTGGTGATGGCGGTGTCCCTGCTCCTCAACGGCAGTCAGGTGCTGATCAACCAGGCGGCCGTGAGCGCGCTGCTGATCATGACCCTGCCCGGCCAGGGCGCCGAGATCGACCGCTTCCTCGACGCCTGCGTCGGCGGCGCGGTGGCGATCGCCTTCGGCCTGCTCTTCTCCTTCCACGAACCGTTCGCGGCGGTCGAGGAGGCGCGCCGAGATGCGCTCGCCGACCTCGCCGCGACGCTCGAGGCGATCGCCGGCGCCCTCGCTTCCGGTGAGCTCCCCGCCGCCGAAGCGGCGCTGGCCAGCGCCCGCAAGCTCGACGCCGGCGTCGACGTCCTCTACGAGGCGGTCTCGGAAGCAGGCGAGACCGCCGCCTTCTCGCCCCGCCGCCGGTCCCTGATGGAGGAACTCGACCCGCAGGCGGGCGAGGCGCCGCAGATCGACTACGCCGTCCGCGACGCCCGCGTCCTCGCCCGCGCCACCACCACCGCGATCCGCCGCGAGGCCCGTCTCGACCCGCGCCTCGGCGAAGCGGTCGCCGAGCTGGCGGCGACCACCCGCGCTCTCGACGCCGCCGACCGCGGCCACCACGGCGCCCGCGCCGACGTCCGCGAACGCGCCTCCCGAGCGGTCGAACTGGCGGGCGCCGCCAACGTCCACAACTCCCTCTGGCCGACGATGATCTTCGGCCAGACCCGAGCCCTGGCCTTCGACCTCCTCCAGGCCTCCGGCGAGAACCCCGACACCGCCCGCGCCCTGATCGACGCCGCGGCGACGACGAAGATCGGCGACCCGCCCCGGTAAGGGACGCTGGCCGTCTCGACCACGGCCCCTGGCAGGCTGTGACCGTGGCCGAGACGGCCGGGTTTCGTGGGGAGTGACGAGGGATCGTGCCGTGCGGGTCACGGGAGCGTCACGAGAGTGCGTCGCCGGCCCCGGATCACGCCCCGGATCGAGCGGTCAGGAGCTTCCGTGGTTCGAAAAGGTCGTATGGCGCCCATCCCGAACCACGCGGAAGCTTCCGTGGTTCCTAATCCTCCCATGAGGAGGATTAGGAACCACGCAAGGATCTGCGTGGTTGGTTACTTCGCCATGGCCGAATTCCGAACCACAGAGACTCCTGACCGTTCGAACCTCACGCTCTCTCCCACGAACCCCTCGTGCCCTGGGCGTCTCATGGAGGTCACAGCCTGCCAGGACCTCCATGAGACGCCCAGGACACCGCCCCTCGGATGGCCTACCCCACCCCGAACCTACGCCACCACGCTGGCCGCCCAGAGCCCGTCGACCTCGGACTCGGCCGCCTTCAGGCTCGAGGCCGCCAGGTCGCGCAGGTCGGCCATCGCCGGGGTGACGTCGGCGAGGGTCAGTTCGGCGACGATGAAGCGGGGCTCGAGGCCGGTCAGGGCGACGCCGTCGGGCAGCCAGACCTGGGCGTGGTCCCAGCCCTCGCGGCGGAGGAGCTGATCCTGCGCCGCCGCGCGGCGGAGGACCGGCGCCGGCACATCGTCGAGCTGACCGCCGCGGGCGGCGAGCGGCTCGCCGCGGCGGAGAAGGCGATCGGCGCCGCCGAGGACGACGTCCTGGGGGCGCTCGACGACCGCCAGCGGGAGCAGCTGTTCGAGCTGCTCCAGCAGGCGACCGCCGGTCGCGCGCCCGACTGCGCGGGCGCCGCGGCCGAGCGCGAAGAGCCCGAAGGCTCCTGCTAGCTACCTAGGACTTGGTCGGGTCCGGGACGATCCGGATGTAGGGCTTCGGCGACTCCCAGGTTCCGAACAGCTCTTTCGCCTCGTCCTCTTTGACCGAGCCGGAGATGATCACGTCGTCGCCACTGTTCCACTGCGCCGGGGTCGCCACTTTGTTGTTGGCGGTCAGCTGCAGCGAGTCGATGACGCGGAGCACCTCGTCGAAGTTGCGCCCGGTGGTCATCGGGTAGACGAGGATCAGTTTCACTTTCTTGTCAGGCCCGACGACGAAGACGTTGCGAACCGTCTGGTTGTCGGCCGGGGTGCGCTCGGTGGCGTCGCCGGAGACGTCGGCCGGCAGCATCCCGTAGGCCTTCGAGATCGAGAAGTCGGCGTCGGAGATCAGCGGGTAGTTCGGCGCCGTCCCCTGGGTCTCCTCGATGTCCTTCGCCCAGCCCTCGTTGCTCTCCAGCGGGTCGACGGACAGGCCGATGATCTTCGTGTTGCGCTTGGCGAACTCGGGCTCGATCGAGGCCATGTAGCCGAGCTCCGTCGTGCAGACCGGCGTGAAGGCCTTCGGGTGGGAGAACAGGACGCCCCACGAATCGCCCAGCCACTCGTGGAAGTTGATGTGTCCCTCGGTCGTGTCAGCCTCGAAGTTGGGGGCTTCGTCACCAAGTCTCAATGCCATTTTGGCTCCTCTTCCTTAATTCCGATCAGGTTTAAGTAGATTAGCGCGCCGGGCTCTCAGGTAAGCATGCCTACCACGATGGCGGCGGCCATCGCAACCAGGGCCAGTGGTATCCCGCGGCGGGAGAACTCGACCAGCGAGGGCCGGGCGTCGACCTCGCGGGCGGCGCGGAACCAGAGCAGCGCCGAGAGCGCCCCGGTCACCGCCAGGTTCGGCCCCACGTTGAGGCCGAGCAGCAGCATCCGCGAGTGGTCGACCGCGTGGGCGGAATAGAGCGCCGCCGAGGGGAGGTTGTTGACGAAGACCGTGGAAATCGCCGCGAGGCCAGCCGTCTCCGGGCCGCTCGCGCCGTCGATCAGTTCGGCCGGGCCGTCCCAGTGGCGGGCGAGGGTGCCAAGGGCGACGGTGAGGACGAAGGCGGCGGCGAGGCTCAGCGGTCCGACGACGCGCCAAACGTCGGCGAGGTCGACGCGGCGGCGCGCGAGCTCGACGAGGGTGGCGACGACGCCGACCGCGAACACCGCGAGTGCGGGCTGGCGCAGGAGGAGGACGAGGACCACGGCGGCGATCGTGGCGAGCAGCCCGGCGCCGAGCTCGACCCGCGCCTCCGCCTCGCGTTCGCACTTATCCACACCATGCGTCGATAACTGCGAACGCGACGCGGTGAGGTGGCGGCGGAAGCTCAGTCCCACCCCCACCGCCGTCACCACCGCGGCGGTGATCGCCAGCGGGAACATCTTCGCCGCGAAGGAGGCGCCGCTGCCGCCGGTGCCCGCGTCGAGGACGAGGAGGTTGGTGAGGTTGGAGCCGGGCAGGAAGAGCGAGGACGCGTTCGCCATGAAGACGCAGCCGTAGAGGAACGGCTCGACCGCGACGCGGCGCCGGCGGGCGGCGAAGACCAGCACCGGGGTGAGGAAGACGACCGCGGTGTCGAGGTTGAGGACGGCGGTGACGACGGCGTCGAGGAGGAGCGCCGCGCCGAGCAGGGCGAGACCGCCGCCGGGCAGGCTCTGCAGCCGCGCCCCGCCCCAGGCGAAGAGTCCGTCGCGGTTGGCGATCAGGCCGATCAGGAGCAGCCCCGCGATCAGGACGAAGGGAGGCCAGGATTGCTGGAGCGCCGCGGACACGGCGGAGCTTCTACCCGATGGTGGCTAGCCTTGCCCCGATGGTGGATGATCCCGACGCCTCGGTGGCGGCCGAACTGGCGGAATTGCGGGCGCTCGCCGATGCGCTGCCCGAGGACGAGGTCGACGGGGTGCCGCCGGTCGCGGGGCCGCAGGAATGGGAGTGACGGAGGTGCGGGTCGAGGAGGCGATCGCCGCGACCGAGCGCCTGAACCCGACCCTGAACGCCTACCTCCACGTCGACTTCGAACGCGCTCGGGCCGAAGCGGCGGAGGTCGACGCGATCGAGGCGGCCGGCGGCGCTCCGGGTCCGCTCGCCGGGATGCCGGTGTGCGTCAAGGACATCGTCGACGTCGGCGGGATGCCGACCACGGCGGGCGGCGCCGACTGGGTCCGCCACCCGGACGAGGACGCGACGGTGGTGGCGCGGCTCCGGGCGGCCGGCGCGGTGGTCGTCGGCAAGGGCAACACGAACGAGTTCGCCTGCGGCATCGACGGGCGCAACCCACATAAGGGGGACTGCCGTAACCCGTGGGACCCGGCGCGGCTCAGCGGCGGCTCGAGCTCCGGCCCGGCGGTGGCGGTCGCCACCGGCATGGCCGCGGGGGCGGTCGGCTCCGACACCAGCGGCTCGATCCGCGTGCCCGCCGCGCTCTGCGGCGTCGTCGGGATCCGCCCCACCCGCGGGCTCGTCCCCGCCGACGGCGTTGTGCCGCTCGCCTGGAGCCTCGACTCGGTCGGCCCGCTGGCGCCTGACGTGGCGAGCGCCGCGCTGCTCCTCGACGTGCTCGCCGGGCGCCCGCCGGCGCCCGCGGCGCGGCCGGAGGTCGCCGGACTGCGGCTCGGGGTCGCGACCGCGCTGATGGACCTCGCCGATGAGCGGGTCGCCGACGCGCTCGGCGCCGCCACCGACGGGCTCCACGACGCCGGCGCCGAGATCGTCGACCACGACATCCCCGACCTCGAGCGCGCGACCGCGATCCATCGGATCGTCCAGGCCTGCGAGGTGGCCGCCGTCCACGCCCCCTGGTTCGAGCGCCAGCGCGGCCGCTACGCGCCCGGGGTGCGAGCGCGGATCGAGGCCGGCTACGGCCTCTCCGCCGAGGCCTATCTGCGCGCCCAGCGTCACCGCCGCCTCTTCACCCGCGCGTTCGCCGCCGCGATGGACGGACTCGACGCCGTCCTCGCCCCCGCCTCCCCCGTGCTCGCGCCGCCGCTCGACGCCGAGGAGGTCACGGTCCGCGGCGAGCGCCGCCCCGTCCGCGCCGCGCTCCTCTCCTGTGTCTCCCCGCTCAGCCAGCTCGACTGCCCGATGGCAGTGGTCCCGGTCGGCGTGCGCGACGGCCTGCCGGTCGGCCTCCAGCTGATCGGCCGTCCCGGCTCCGAGGCCCTGCTGCTGCGGGTCGCCGCCGCGGTCGAGTCGAACGTCGGGCCAATCCGCCCGCCGGCCTTGTAGGGTCAAAATTAAGTATGCGCCTGCTGGTCCTCACCGACGACCCGGCCGCCGAGAGGAACCTCCACGAGCCGCTGGAGGAGATCGCCGCGGGGGACGACCTCGAGGTGAAGGTGGTCGCGCCGCTGCGTCCCGAGTCGACGCTCG
>Ga0153956_1000861_pt1 | contig 30810 bp, 29 predicted proteins | sample TSFL040MetaG_FD_104704 | JGI IMG/M metagenome (GOLD analysis project Ga0153956, IMG submission 104704) | Attine ant fungus gardens microbial communities from Florida, USA - TSFL040 MetaG | ecosystem: Host-associated > Fungi > Mycelium > Unclassified | place: USA: Florida, Wekiwa Springs... | reverse complement strand
TGGTACTCGAGCTCGATCCGCTCGGCCTCCAGGTCGACCTGCTCGAGCAGGTCGCGCACGGCCTCGGCGCCCATGCCGCCGCGGAAGTACTCGCCCCAGCCGTAGGGGGAGCCGAAGCGCTCCTTGAGCTCGCGGAACAGCGTCTCGTCGTTGACGACGTTCTTGGGCTCCATCGACTGGAAGATGTCCCAGACCTGGCGCAGCCGCTCGATCGCGTCCTCGATGTAGGCCTCGGTGTCCGCGCGGTCGGACTCGAGCAGCTTGCGCATGTCCTTGATGTGCTTGCTGCGCTCGTCGTCCTCGAGCTTGTCCACCTTCAGGTCCAGGTGCTCGGCCCAGAGGTGGTCGTCGTCGGTGAAGCCGGCCTGCGAGCCCGTGCGCAGGTACTCCTCGCGGTGCTCGAGCGCCTCGTCGATCTCCTGCAGGCGCAGCGTCTTCTCGGCCGCGTACTCGTCGAGCGCCTCGTTGACCTTGGCGCCGAGCGACTCGAGGTCGGCGGCGCGCGCCTCCTCGTCGACCCACGTCACCATCGACGCGGCGAAGTACAGGACCTTCTCGAGCTCCTTCGGCGCCATGTCGAGCAGGTAGCCGATGCGGCTCGGGACGCCCTTGAAGAACCAGATGTGGCTGACGGGCGCGGCCAGGTCGATGTGGCCCATCCGCTCGCGGCGGACCTTCGAGCGCGTGACCTCGACGCCGCAGCGCTCGCAGACGATGCCCTTGTAGCGGACGCGCTTGTACTTGCCGCAGTAGCACTCCCAGTCCTTGGTCGGACCGAAGATGCGCTCGCAGAAGAGGCCGTCCTTCTCCGGCTTGAGCGTGCGGTAGTTGATCGTCTCGGGCTTCGTGACCTCGCCGGAGCTCCAGCTCCGGATCTGCTTGGAGGACGCGAGCCCGATCTCGATGGCGTCGAAGTTGTTGATGTCGATCATGGGCGTTACTCCGTCTCCTCGCCGTCCGCGGCGCCGGCCTCGATCAGCCCGGCGTCGTCGCTCTCGTCTTCGTCTGCGGCCGCGGCCTCGCCGGCCTCGTCCGAGCTCTCGTCGGCCGTCGCCTCGTCGGCGGCGCCATCGTCGGCCGCGCGCACGCCCGAGAGGTCGATGCCGAGCTCCTCGGCCGCGCGCAGCAGGTCGTCGTCCTCGTCGCCCATCTCGGCGCGGGCGCCGTCGTCGGAGACGACGTTCACGTCCAGCGCGAGCGACTGCATCTCCTTCAGCAGCACCTTGAAGGACTCCGGGATCGACGGCTCGGCGATGTTCTCGCCCTTGACGATCGCCTCGTAGGCCTTCACGCGCCCGACGGTGTCGTCGGACTTGATCGTCAGCATCTCCTGCAGCGTGTAGGCGGCGCCATAGGCCTCGAGCGCCCAGACCTCCATCTCGCCGAAGCGCTGGCCGCCGAACTGCGCCTTGCCGCCGAGCGGCTGCTGCGTGACCAGCGAGTAGGGGCCGGTCGAGCGCGCGTGGATCTTGTCGTCGACCAGGTGGTTCAGCTTCAGGATGTACATGTAGCCGACCGTCACCTGCTTCTCGAACGGCTCGCCGGTGCGGCCGTTGAAGAGCTGCAGCTTGCCGGAGGCCTGCTCGCCGACGCGGCGGCTGAGGTCGACGTCCATCCGGATCGCGCCCTTGTGCTCGGCCTGCCACTGGACGAGCGCGTTGTCGACGTCGGCGACGGTCGCGCCGTCGAACACCGGCGTCGCGACGTAGACCTTGCCGTTGCCGTCCGCGGCGTGCGCGTCCTTGTAGGCGACGGTCCCGTCGTCGTACCAGCCCTGCGCCGCGGCCCAGCCGAGATGCGTCTCGAGGATCTGGCCGATGTTCATGCGGCTCGGCACGCCGAGCGGGTTCAGGATCACGTCGACCGGCGTGCCGTCCTCCAGGAACGGCATGTCCTCCTCGGGCACGATCTTCGAGATCACGCCCTTGTTGCCGTGGCGGCCGGCGAGCTTGTCGCCCTCGGAGATCTTGCGCTTCTTGGCGACGAAGACGCGCACCAGGTCGTTGACGCCGGGCGACAGGTCGTCGCCGGCGGCGCGGCTGAAGGTCTTGACGTCGATCACGACGCCGCCCTCGCCGTGCGGCACCTTCAGGCTCGTGTCGCGGACCTCGCGCGCCTTCTCCTTGAAGATCGCGCGGATCAGCTTCTCCTCCGCCGTCAGCTCGGTCTCGCCCTTCGGCGTGACCTTGCCGACCAGCAGGTCGCCGGACTGGACCTCGGCGCCGATGCGGACGATGCCGCGGTCGTCGAGGTTGCGCAGCGACTCCTCGGAGCGGTTCGGGATGTCGCGCGTGATCTCCTCGTCGCCGAGCTTGGTCGTGCGCGCGTCGATCTCGTACTCCTCGATGTGGATCGAGGTCAGCTCGTCGTCCTTGACCAGGCGGCGCGAGAGGATGATCGCGTCCTCGAAGTTGTAGCCCTCCCAGGACATGAAGGCGACGCGCAGGTTCTTGCCGAGCGCCATCTCGCCCTTGTCCGACGAGGAGCCGTCGGCCATCAGCTTGCCCGGGTGCACGCGCTCGCCGGCCTTGATGCACGGCTTCTGGTGGATCAGCGTGCCCTGGTTGGAGCGCATGAACTTGTGCAGCTCGTACTCGTCGCGGCCGCCCTCGTCGGTCGCGACGACGATCCGCGTCGCGTCGACGTACTCGATCACGCCGTCGTGCTCGGCCAGCAGCACGTCGCCCGAGTCGAGCGCCGCGCGGCGCTCCATGCCGGTGCCGACGACCGGCGCGTCCGTCTTCAGCAGCGGCACGGCCTGGCGCTGCATGTTCGAGCCCATCAGCGCGCGGTTGGCGTCGTCGTGCTCGAGGAACGGGATCATCGCCGTCGCGACCGACCAGATCTGCTCCGGCGACACGTCGATCAGGTTGACCTCGTCCGGGCCGACGTAGACGTACTGGCCGGCGAGCGTGCGGCAGAGGATGCTCGGGTTCGTCAGCCGGTTGCCCTCGTCCAGCGTCTCGTTGGCCTGGGCGATCAGCTGCTCCTGCTCCTCGGTCGCGTCGAGGTGGACGACCTCGTCGGTGACGACGCCGTCCTTGACGACGCGGTACGGCGTCGTGACGAAGCCGTGCTCGGAGACCTCGGCGTAGCTCGAGAGCGAGCCCATCAGGCCGATGTTCGGGCCCTCCGGCGTCTCGATCGGGCACATCCGGCCGTAATGCGTCGGGTGCACGTCGCGCACCTCGATCGGCGCGCGCTCGCGCGTCAGGCCGCCGGCGCCGAGCGCGCTCAGGCGGCGCCGGTGCGTCAGGCCGCTGAGCGAGTTCGTCTGGTCCATGAACTGGCTCAGCTGCGAGGAGCCGAAGAACTCCTTCAGCGCGGCCACGACCGGGCGGATGTTGATGATCGTCTGCGGCGTGATCGTGTCCGCGTCCTCGGTCGTCAGCCGCTCGCGGACGACGCGCTCCATGCGGTACAGGCCGATCCGGAATGCCTCCTGGATCAGCTCGCCGACCGTGCGCAGCCGGCGGTTGCCGAAGTGCTCGTACTCGTCCAGGTGCTCCTCGACGGCCTCGCGCGCGCGGCTCATCGCCTCGGCCGCGTAGTCCTTCAGGTCGTCGTCGCCGTCCTCGGAGATGCCGAGGATCCGCGGCAGGCCGACGAGCTCCTTGACCAGGGCGATGATGTCGTCGTGCGTCAGCGTGCGCACGTCGAGGTCGATGTCCAGGCCTAGGCGCGAGTTCAGCTTGTAGCGGCCGACGCGCGTGAGGTCGTAGCGCTTGGGGTCGAAGAAGAGCTGGTTCAGCAGCGAGCGGGCGTTGTCGACGCTCGGCGGCTCGCCGGGACGCTGCTTCTTGAAGAGCTCGATCAGCGCGCCCTCCTCCGAGCGCGTGATCTCGGTGTCCGCGTCGATCGTGTTGCGGATGTAGAGCGACTCGTCGAAGAGCTTGAGGATCTCCTCGTCGCTGGCGTAGCCCATCGCGCGCAGCAGGACCGTGACCGGCAGCTTGCGCTTGCGGTCGATGCGGACGTAGACGCGGCCCTTCTTGTCGATCTCGAGCTCCAGCCAGGAGCCGCGCGCCGGCATCAGGTTGGCGACGAAGACCTGCTTCTCCGGGTCCTTCGGCTGCATCAGGTAGGCGCCCGGCGAGCGGACGAGCTGCGTGACGACGACGCGCTCGGTGCCGTTGATGATGAAGGTGCCGCGGGCCGTCATCCACGGGAAGTCGCCCATGAAGACCGACTGCTCGCGGATCTCGCCCGTCTCGCGGTTGATGAAGCCGACCGTGACGGTCAGCGGGCGCGCGTAGGTGAGATCCTTCTCCCGGCACTCGTCGAGCGAGGCGACCGGCTCGTCGAACTTGAACTCCCCGAACTGCACCGCGAGGTTGCCGGTGTAGTCCTCGATCGGCGAGATGTCGTCGATCGTCTCACGCAGGCCACCTCCTTCGGGGTCGACCAGCCAGTCGAACGACTTCTTCTGGATGTCGATCAGGTTCGGGACATCGACGGACCGATCCAGCCGCGCGAACGTGCGGCGCGTACGGGGAGTGTCAAGGGAAGCCAAGACGGCGACTCCTCAGGGAGCTCGGAGGTCAGCGGAGAGCGGCGCGGGCAGTGCCAGGGCATACGAGCGCGACCAGCGAAGATAGCACAGGGGCATGCGGACCCCTGCCGAGGGGCGCTCGGCTCTCACGGACCCCGTCCGGCCCGCGGTCCCGTATGTGGCGGGATGGGCGCTGTGGACGGCTGCGACTATCGGCCGAGTGCGGGCAGAGTACCACGCGTCCCTTGATTGCAGGAGTCCGACAATCGGCCGTTAACGACGGAGGGCCGCCGACTGGCGACCCCCTTGGCTCCGAGCCCGAACGTCCGGAGAAAGCGGGTTTCGCCCTCCGGTCGCCGGCATGCGCGACTCGCGCCCTGGCACTCTCGGGAAGAGCCTGTTTCGCCCTCCGGTCGCCGGTACGCGCTACCGCCGTGGAAATCGCCGGCCGTGTGGCAGCCGGCGACCTCCGTGCGACGTTACTACTTGATCTCCACCTGCGCGCCGGCCTCCTCGAGCTCGCCCTTGAGCTTCTCGGCCTCGTCCTTGTCGACGCCCTCCTTGACGGGCTTGGGAGCCTCGTCGACGAGCGCCTTGGCCTCCTTCAGGCCCAGGCCGGTCGCCGCGCGGACGACCTTGATGACCTGGATCTTCTTGTCGCCCGCGCCGAGCAGGACGACGTCGAACGCCGTCTGCTCCTCGGCCTCGGCCGCGGCCTCGCCGCCGGCGCCGCCGGCCGCCGGCGCGGCAGCCGCGACGGCCGTCGCCGAGACGCCGAACTCCTCCTCGAGCGCCTTGATGCGCTCGGACAGCTCGAGCACGGAGATGCTCTTGAGCTCCTCGATCCACTCCTGGGTGGTGGCCATGTCGTCTAGTCCTCCTGGGTTCTCAGAAATCGGGTCGGTCACTCGGCCGCCGGCGCGGCCGGTGCCTCGTCGGTCTCGGCCGCCGGCGCGGCCGGCGCCTCCGCGCTGGCCTCGGCCGCGGGCGCGCTCGCGTCGCCGCCGATCTTGCCCTCGTCGGCGATCTGCTGCAGCTGGCGGGCGAGGCCGCCGATCAGGCCGCCCATCGCGGCCGCGAGGCCGGTCAGCGGCGAGGCCACCATGCCGACGAGGCGGCCGTAGAGCACCTCGCGGCTGGGCAGCGAGGCGATCGCGTCGACGTCGCTCGGCGAGAGCGGCGCGCCGTTCATCCAGCCGCCCTTGACCTCCAGCAGCGTGCCGCCGGTCGAGCGACGGAAGTCGCGCAGCACCTTGGCGGCCGCGGCGGCGTCGCCGCGCGCGAAGAGGATCGCGGTCGGGCCGCTGAGCAGCTCCTTCAGGCCGTCGGCGCCGACGCGGTCGGCCGCACGCTCGCCGAGCGTGTTCTTGACGATCTGGAAGGAGGCGTCGGTCTCGCGCAGCTTCGTCCGCAGCTCCGCCGCCTGCGGCACGGAGATGCCGCGGTAGTCGACGGCGTAGACGGCCTGCGCCGCGCTCAGTGAAGCGGCCACCTCATCGATGACCGCGGCTTTCTGGTCTCGGTTCAAGCGCTTCTCCTATCCCGGTCCTCCGCGCGCCCGTCTGGCGCGCCGCCGGAGTCTCTGGAGAGGCGGGCGATGAAAGTGCGGCGCTACGCCGCGGCGCCCGCCTCCGTCTCAACAAGATCCTTGACGCGCGACGGATCGACCTTGATCCCCGGGCCCATCGTCGACGCGAGCGTCACCGTGCGCAGGTACTTGCCCTTGGCCGCGGACGGCTTGGCGCGGTTGAGCTCCTCGAGCACCGCCGCGTAGTTCTCCAGCAGCGCCTCGTCGGTGAACGACGTCTTGCCGACCGTCATGTGCACGATCGCGGTGCGGTCGGTGCGGTACTCGACCTTGCCCGCCTTGGACTCCGCGACGGCCTTGCCGACGTCCATCGTCACGGTCCCGACCTTCGGGTTGGGCATCTTGCCCTGCGGGCCGAGGATGCGGCCGAGGCGGCCGACGACCGGCATCATGTCCGGCGTCGCGATCGCCACGTCGAAGTCGGTGAAGCCCTCCTGGATGCGCTTGGCGAGGTCGTCCGCGCCGACGACGTCCGCGCCGGCCTCCTCGGCCTCGCGCACCTTGTCGCCCTTGGCGAAGACGGCGACGCGGACCTCCTTGCCGAGCCCGTGCGGCAGCGCGATCGTGCCGCGCAGCTGCTCGTCCGCGTGGCGGACGTTCAGGCCGGTGCGGATGTGCACCTCGACGGACTCGTCGAACTTGGCCCGCTTGAGCTCCTTGATCAGGCGGATCGCCTCGTGCGGGGTGTACTCGCGCGTACGGTCGACCGCGTTGCGCGCCGCCGTGTAGCTCTTGCCGTGCGTAGCCATCAGGCGACGACCTCCACGCCCATCGAGCGGGCGGTGCCCGCGATGATCTTCGCCGCCTGGTCGACGTCGTGCGCGTTCAGGTCGGCGAGCTTCTTCTCGGCGATCTGGCGAACCTGCTCCTGCGTGATCGTGCCGACCTTCGTGCGGTGCGGCTCGGCCGAGCCCTTCTCGATGCCGATCGCCTGGCGGATCAGCACGGCGGCCGGCGGCGTCTTGATGACGAAGGTGAAGGAGCGGTCCTCGAAGACGGTGATGACGACCGGGATCGTCACGCCGGCGTCGGCGGCCGTCTGGGCGTTGAACGCCTTGACGAACTCCATGATGTTGATGCCGTGCTGACCCAGCGCGGGGCCGACGGGCGGCGCCGGCGTGGCCTGGCCTCCGGGCGCCTGAAGCTTGATGGTTGTGAGGACTTTCTTGGCCATTGCGTTAGATCTTCTTCACCTGGTCGTAGCCGACCTCGACCGGCGTCTCGCGGCCGAAGATCGAGACCAGCACCTTGAGTTTGCTCGCGTCCTCGTTGATCTCGGAGATCTCCCCGGAGAAGTCGGACAGCGGGCCGGAGATCACCTTCACGGACTCGCCGATCGAGAACTGCGTGCGCGTCGGGCGCGCGACCGCGACCTCGCGGTGCAGCAGCCGGTCGACCTCGGACTGGGTCAGCGGGATCGGCTCGTTGGAGGCGCCGACGAAGCCCGTGACGCCCGGCGTGCCCTTGACGACCTGCCAGGAGTCCTCGTTGAGGTCCATGTTGACGAGCACGTAGCCGGGCATCGTCCGGCGCTCGACCGTGACCTTCTGGTTGTCCTTCATCTCCTGGACCGTCTCGGTCGGGACGACGACCTGGCGCACGGCGCGCGCCTGGTTGAGCGAGGACACCCGATGCTCGAGGTTCTGCTTGACCTTGTTCTCGTGCCCGGAGTAGGTGTTGATGACGTACCAGCGGAACAAATCGCTACCTCGTGGCCCGTTACAGGATCGCCTGGACCAGCGGGTTCCAGGCAGCGTCGAGAAGGCCCAGATAGGCACCGGCGACGAGCACGAACGCGATCGTCACGGCGGTGCCCTGGCCGACCTGCCGCCGGTCCGGCCACTGCACCCGCTTGAGCTCGTTCCACGACGCCTTCAGGAACCCTGCCGCACGGGCGAAGATGCCCTTGCGCGGGTGGTCCGGCCCGTGATGCTCGACCTCGTGCTCCTCGACGGCGGCCATCTCAGACTCCTAGCGCGTCTCGCGATGCGACGTGTGCCGGCGGCACCACTTGCAGTACTTGCGCAGCGTGATGCGATCCGGGTTGTTGCGCTTGGACTTCTTGGTCTGGTAGTTCCGGCGCTTGCAGTCCTCGCAGGCGAGGGTCACAGCGATCCGGACGTCTCCGCGGGCCATGGCGGCATGCTCCGACGGTCGTGGTTCGTCACAAAAAGACCTCGCCAGCGGCGCGAGGTCGGCGAGACAGGATAGCGCCCCGCGCCGGGGCGGTGAGGCTAGGCCGCGGCCGGACCGGCCGCGGCGGCCTGCGCCTCCTCGCGCGTCAGGTCGCGCTTGCCCCAGCGCGCCGTCGTCGCGTAGCCGATCAGCTTCGGGAAGTACTCGCGCAGCGGCGGGCAGACGATGCCCTGCGGGGCCAGCAGCGCCCGCGCGCGGGCGTCGTCGAAGGCCGCCTCGACGTCGAAGTAGGGCAGGTAGACGCCGCCCTGGCCGTCGGCGTGGGCCGAGCCCGTGCCGACGCTGCCCGGCGGCACGACCTTCGGCGTCGGCTTCTCGAACGCGTGCGCGGCCAGCTCGATCACCTCGCCGACCGTCGACGCGTTGCGGCCGGCGACGAGGTTGACGACGCCGGCCTGCTCGCCGTCGAGCAGCGCGACCAGCGCGTCGGCGACGTAGTCGACCGGCACGACGTCGACGATCCGCTCGGGGATCCCCGGCACGGCGTCGAAGAGCCCGCGCGAGAACGCGCGCAGCGGCCAGTAGAGGACGTTGAAGGCCGGCGTCCAGCCGCTGCCGGCCTCGCCCATCACGATGCTCGGCCGCGCGATCGCCGGCGCCAGGTCGGAGGCGTCGTTGACGACGTGCTCGGCCTCCCACTTGGTCTGCTCGTAGGTGTTGCGGAAGCCCTGGCCGGCGTCGAGCTGGCGCTCGCGGAAGCTGCCGACATGGGTGCCGCAGACGTACGCGGTCGAGACGTGCACGAAGCGGTCCAGGCGCCCGAGCGCCTTCGCCTCGCGCGCGAAGCCGATCACCTCGCGCGTGCCCTCGACGTTGATCGCGCGCGCCTCGTCGAGCGGCAGGTCGAAGGCGATCGAGGCCGCGCAGTGCAGCACCGCGCCGCTCTCCTCCGCCGCCTGCATGCGCTCGCGCGCGCGCATGCCGAGCCCCGGCTGGGTGACGTCGCCGGCGATCGCGCGCACGCGGCCGGCGTACCGCGACGGGTCGCGCCAGAGCTTGGCCAGCGTCGCCTGCAGCCGCTGCGTGGCCGCGTCGGCGTCCGCCCCACGGACGAGCGCGAGCACCTCGCGGTCGCCGCGCTCGAGCAGCCGCGCCAGCACCTCCATGCCGAGGAAGCCGGTCGCGCCCGTCAGGAAGACCGGCGGCTTCACGTGCCCGCCTCCTGCGCCGCTGCCGTCGCCTCGTCGCCGCCGTCGCCGGCCGCGAGCGGCGCCAGCGCCGTGCCCATCGCGTGGAAGCCGCCGTCGACGTGCAGGATCTCGCCGGTGATCGCGCGCGCGGCGTCGCTGAGCAGGAAGTTGACGGCGTCGGCGACCGGGCCCGCGTCCTCGAAGTCCCAGGGCAGCGGCGCCTGGCGGTCCCAGGCGCCGGCGAGCTCCTTGAAGCCCGGGATGCCGCGCGCCGCGAGCGTCCCGAGCGGCCCCGCCGAGACCAGGTTCACGCGCACGCGCTGCGGGCCGAGGTCGCGCGCGAGATAGCGCGCCGTCGCCTCCAGCGCCGCCTTGGCGACGCCCATCCAGTCGTAGACCGGCCAGGCGACGCTGGCGTCGAAGTCGAGCCCGACGACCGCGGCGCCGCTCTCGGGGAAGAGCTCCCGCAGCCCGACCGTCAGCGCCTTCAGCGAGTAGGCCGAGGTCTGGAAGGCCGTGATCGCGCTCTCCGGCGGCGTCGCCAGGAAGTTGCCGCCGAGCGCGTCCGCCGGCGCGAACGCGATCGCGTGCAGGACGCCGTCGACGCGGCCCCAGCGCGCGCGCAGGTCGGCGGCGACCGCCTCGACGTCCTCCGAGCGGTTGACGTCGAGCTCGAGCACGTCGGGGACCGGGTCGAGCCGGTTGGCCGAGCGATCGGTCATGCGCTTGGCGCGGCCGAAGCCGCTCAGCACGATCTCGGCGCCGGCGGCCTGCGCCCGGCGCGCCACCTCGAACGCGATCGACTCGCGGTTGATGACGCCGGTGATCAGCAGCTTCTTGCCTTCGAGACTCACGGGAAGATGATCCTCAATCCGGGGTGGCGTGTGGCGCTCAGAGGGCCTCGAGGCAGAGCACCGCGTTGTGGCCGCCGAAGCCGAACGAGCTCGAGAGCGCGATCGGCGGCCTGTCGCCGATCGCCAGCGGCTTGGCCCGGCCCGGCACGTAGTCGAGGTCCAGGCCCTCGTCGGGATGCTCGAGCCCGAGCGTCGGCGGCGCGATCCGGTCGCGCAGGGCGAGGATCGTCGCGACCGCCTCGACCGCGCCGGCGGCGCCGAGCAGGTGGCCGATCGACGACTTCGTCGAGGAGATCGGGATCTGCCGCGCGCGCTCGCCGAGCGCCAGCTTGATCGCGCTCGTCTCGGCCGCGTCGTTGAGCTTGGTCGACGTGCCGTGGGCGTTGACGTAGACGACGTCGTCAGGCGTCAGGCCGGCGTCGCGCAGCGCCATCGCCATCGCCCGCGAGGGGCCGCCGCCGGTCTTGTCCGGCGCCGTCAGGTGGTAGGCGTCGGCCGACGCGCCGTAGCCGCGCAGCCGCGCCAGCGGCGTCGCGCCGCGCGCCGCGGCCGTCTCGGCCGCCTCGAGCACGAGGATGCCGGCGCCCTCGCCGAGCACGAAGCCGTCGCGGTCGCGGTCGAACGGGCGCGAGCGGCCGGACGGCGAGAGCGCGTCCAGCGCGCCGAAGGCGGCGACCGAGAGCGGCGTGATCGCCGCCTCCGAGCCGCCGGTGACGACGGCGTCGACGTGCCCGGACTCGATCAGCAGCTTGGCGCTGCCGATCGCGTCGGCGCCACCCGAGCAGGCCGACACGATGCCGTGGCAGGGGCCGAGCAGGCCGAAGCGCATCGACAGCGCCGCCGTCGCGGCGTTGCTCATCATCAGCGGGACCGACAGCGGCGGGACCTTCTTGGCGCCCTCGGCGATCAGGATCTCCTTGCCGCGCTCGAGCGTGCCGATGCCGCCGATGCCGGTGCCGGTGATCGTCGCGATCCGCGTCGGGTCGTACGGCAGCTCGTCGCGCCAGCCGGCCTCGGCGAGCGCCTCGTCGGCGGCGACGATCGCGAACTGCGTGAAGCGGTCGGCGCGGCGCGCCTCCTTGACCGTCAGGTGCTCGGAGGGGACGAACTCGCGCGCGCTGCCGCGGCCGTCGACGATCCCGACCGTGCCGGCGGTCCAGCGCTCGTGCAGCGTCCGGGCGCCGACTCCCAGCGGGGAGACGGCGCCGAGGCCGGTGACGACGACGTCGCGGCTCATGCCCCTCGGCTGACGACCAGGTCGATCGCGTCGCCGACGGTCTTGATCTTGCCCACGTCGTCGCCCTTGAGCGCGACGCCGTACTCGTCCTCGATGATCTGCGAGAGCTCGGCCAGGTCGAGCGAGTCGACGTCGAGGTCCTCGAAGGTCGCCTCGCGCGCGATCGCGGACTCGTCGACGCCGAACTGCGGCAGCGCCTCGAAGACGGTCTTCTGGACGTTCTCCTCGGTGATGGCGGCGGCCATGTCTAGATGCTCCTTCGTTGATGGATGGTCAGGCGGACATGCCGCCGTCGACGTACAGGGTGGTGCCGGTGACGTAGCCGGCGTCGTCGGAGGCGAGGAAGCGGACGGCGGCCGCGACCTCCTCCGGCGTGCCCTGGCGGCGCGCCGGGATCGCCTTGACGATCTCGTCGATGGCCAGCTCGGCCGTCATGTCGGTCGCGATGAAGCCGGGCGCCACCGCGTTGATCGTGACACCGCGGCGCGCGACCTCGGCGGCCAGCGTCTTGGTCAGGCCGATCAGGCCCGCCTTCGCGGCCGCGTAGTTGGACTGGCCGACGTTCGCGCGCGGACCGACGACCGAGGCGATGTTGACGACGCGGCCGTAGCGCGCGCGCACCATCGTCTTCAGCGCGTCGCGCGTCAGCCGGAAGGCCGGCGACAGGTTGGTGGCGATCACCGTGTCCCAGTCGTCGTCGCTGAGCTGCAGCGCGAGGCCGTCGCGCGTCACGCCGGCGTTGTTGACGAGGCCGAGCACCGGCCCGCCGCCGAGCGCCTCGCTCGCCTGCGCCAGCAGCGAGACGGCGCCGTTCGTGACGTCGCCGCGGATCGCCGCGGCGCGACCGCCGTCGGCGGCGATCCGCTCGACCAGCGCGGCCGCGGCGGCCTCGCCGGAGCGGTAGTTGACGGCGACGGCCCAGCCGTCGGCGGCCAGCGCGCGCGCGATCGCGGCGCCGATGCCCTTCGACGCGCCGGTGACCAGCGCGACGGCGTTCTCGGGTCGAGAGCTCATTGCGCCTGCCACTCCATCACGCCGGCGCCCCAGGTGAAGCCCGCCCCGATCGCCGCCAGCAGCACCTTCATGCCCGGACGCAGGCGCCCGTCCTCGCGCGCCAGCGACAGCGTGATCGGCACCGACGCGGCCGAGGTGTTGCCGAGCTGACCGATGTAGTCGGCGATCTTCGCCGGGTCCAGGTCGAGCCGCTCGCCGACCGCCCGCAGGATCCGGCCGTTCGCCTGGTGGTAGACGAACAGGTCGACGTCGTCGAGCTCGAGCCCGGCCTGAGCGGCGGCGAAGACGGTGATCTCCGAGAGGTTCTTGATCGCGATCTTGAACGTCGAGATGCCGTCCATGCGGATGAACGGATCGGCGTAGGTGGCGACGATCGTGTCGCCGATGCCGCCGTCGGCGCGCAGCGAGATCGGGCCGATGCCGGCGCTGTCGCCGGCCGGCGCGATCAGCGCCGCGCCGGCGCCGTCGCCGAACAGCATCGCCGTCTTGCGGTCGTCCGGGTCGATCAGCCGCGTCAGCGACTCGGCGCCGATCAGCAGCACGCGCTCGGCGCGGCCGACCTCGACCAGCGCGGCGGCCTGCGAGAGGCCGGCGAGGAAGCCGGTGCAGGCGGCGCCGACGTCGTAGGCGGCGGCGTTGACGGCGCCGAGCGCATGCGCGACGAGCGGCGCCGCGTTCGGCGTGATCTCGTCGGCGCTCATCGTCGCCACCAGCACGTAGTCGAGCTCGGCCGGCTCGACGCCGGCGTCCTGCAGCGCGCGGCGGCCGGCGAAGACGGCGAGGTCGCTCGTGCGCTCGGACGGGGCGACGCGGCGACGCGCGTGGATGCCGGTGCGCTTGACGATCCAGGCGTCGTCGATGCCGACGCGCTCGGCGATCGCGCCGTTCGGGACGACCTCGGACGGCAGGTGGTGGCCGAGGCCGACGATCGTCGCCGCGCGCGGCGGCGCCGGTCGCGTCGCGGTGCGCGCCTCGCGCGCGATCCGATGCAGCTCCGGCGGCAGCGCGGTGCTAGGCATTGACGAGTCCTTCCGCTGGAGTCTCGAACGGCACGCCCTTGAGGATCCGCTTGCCCATCCGCGCGAGCACGCGGCCGGGCCCGACCTCGACGAAGCTCGGCGCGCCGTGCTCGTGCAGGGCGATCACGGTCTCGCGCCAGCGCACGGGCCGGATCAGCGCCTGCGCGAGCTCGTCGCGCACGTCGGCGAACGGCGCCGCGCTGGCGCCGGAGAAGACCGGGAACGCCGGCTCGCCGACGGCGACCGCGTCGAGCGCGGCGCGGAACGGCGCGACGGCCTCGGCCATCAGCGGCGAGTGGAAGGCGCCGGCGACGTCGAGCGCGATCACGCGCGTGCCGCGCTCGCCGGCGACCCGCTCGGCCTCGGCGAGCGCGTCGACGGCGCCCGAGAGGACGACCTGGCCGGGCGCGTTGTCGTTGGCGACCGTCACGCCGGCGGCGTCGGCGATCGCCCGCGCGTCCTCGATGCTCGCGCCGACGAGCGCCAGCATCGAGCCGTTGTCGGCCTCGCTCATCAGCCGGCCGCGCAGGACGACGAGCGCCAGCGCGTCCTCGCGGGCGAGCACGCCGGCGGCGGCCAGCGCGGCCAGCTCGCCGAGCGAGTGGCCGGCGGCCGCGGACGGATGCAGGTCGAGCGCGTCCCAGCCGGCCAGCGAGGCGCAGAAGATCGCCGGCTGCGCGAAGCGGGTGCTCTCGCCGGCGCGCGGGAACGGATCCTCGCCGACGAGCGCGCTGACGCGCTCGAGCAGCTGCGGCGCGACCTGGGCGACCAGCGCGCGCATCTCGGGCGTGTGGCTTCCCTGCCCCGGGAAGAGCGCCGCGGGTTCTGTGGCGTGGCTCACGGCCTCAACATCACTCACCGGACCGGCGGGTGACATGCTCGCGGGCAGCGAACCCCCCGCGTGGGGGGCGCCTTCAGGAGATCAGCCCGAGCCGCTGCGCCTTCTGGACCGCCTCGGCGCGGTTGCGCACGCCGAGCTTGCGGTACAGCGACGAGGTGTGCTCCTTGATCGTGTGCGGCGAGAGGAACAGCTGCGCCGCGATCTCGCGGTTGGTGGCGCCGGAGGCGATCGCCTGCAGCACCTCGCGCTCGCGCTCGGACAGCGGCGGGCCGGCCGGCGCCTCGTGCGGCTTGAAGACCGTCATGCCGAGACCGACCAGGCGCACGGCGGTCGCGATGTCGGCCGCCGGCCAGTCCTTCGAGATGAAGCCGGCGGCGCCGGCGGCACGCGCGGCGTTCGGGCTGATGCGGCCGGCGCCGGAGATCAGCAGCACGTTCGTCGTCGGGCTCAGCGCGCGCAGCTTCTCGCAGATCTCGGCGCCCGACTCCTGGCCGACGAAGAGGTCGACGAGCGCGACGTGCGGGTCGTAGCGGCGCGCCAGCTGCAGCGCCTCCTCGCCGTCGCGCGCGCTCAGGCAGCGCTCGACCCAGGGCTGCTCGCCGAGCATCAGCCGCAGGCCCCAGTGGACGACCTCGTGGTCGTCGACGACGAGCACGCGCAGGCGCCGGTCGCCGGCGCCCGCGGCGACGATGCGCGACGGGTTCAGGTCACGTGCGGTCAAGCGGCACCGCCAGTCTGACGCGCCAGCTGGCGCCGTCGTCGCGCGCGCCGAACTCGACGATGCCGCCGACCTGCAGCGCCTCCAGCGCGGCCAGCTTGAGGCCCATGCCGCTGTGGCTCGTGCGGCCGACGACGCCGTCGTTGCTGACCTCCAGCACGAGCGCGCCGCCGCTGCGCTCGAGGCCGACCTCGACGCGCGTCGGCTGCGCGTGCTTGCGCGCGTTGCGGACGGCCTCGGCGAGCACCGACTGCGCGAGCGGCTCGATCCGCCGCGGCAGCTCGATCTCGCTCGACCCCGGCCGCAGCACGAGCCCGAGGTCGCGCTGCTCGCGCTGCAGCCGCGCGACCTCCTCGAGCAGCGTCGTCTGCGTCTCCGGCGCCGTGCGGGCGAGCGGCCGCTGCAGCGCCCGCCGCAGGTCGAACAGCGCCGCCTGCAGCTCGGCGGCGACGCGCTCGCGCGCCTCGACGCTCAGCTCGGCCTGGCTGGAGACGACCAGCTGGACGCCGAAGAGCCGCTGGATCACCGACTCGTGCACCTCGCGCGCGAGGTCCATCCGCTCCTGCAGCTGGCGCGCCTGCGCCTGCTTGTTGGTCGCCTGACGCGCGAAGGCGGCCAGCGCGGCCGTCTTGCCGAGGCTCCAGAGCAGGTAGCGCTCGGCGTCGCCGAGCGGCGGCCGGCCCGGCCCGCGATCTGACAGGATCACGCCGAGCCAGCGGCCGGCGGCGGCCATCGGCGTGCAGACGAGCGTCGTCTCGGCGACGATGTGGCGGTACTCCGCCGGCACCGCCTCGGCGTCCTCGGCCGACACCTCGATCACGCGGTCCTCGACCAGCGAGCGGCGCGCGACGGGGACCGTCTCGACGGTCACGTGGGCGTCGGCGAACAGCTCCAGCGGCAAGCCGTAGGCGCCGGCCGCGCGGACGCGGCCGCGCGCCGGGTCGTAGCGGAAGATCACGGCGCGGTCCATCGCCGCCATCCGGCAGGTCGCCTCGCACAGGCGCGAGTAGAAGTCGTCGCTGCTGGGGTCCGTCTCGACGCGCGAGAGCAGCTCGACGAACGTCTCGAGCGCGTCGACGAGGACGCTGGCCTCCGGAGCGGCGGAGCTCTGCATGCCGAGCTGACTCTACGCGCCCGGCGCGCGCGTGCCGCGGCGCGGCGCCGGCGAGCCGCGACGGCGCCGCGCGCGGCCGCTCACGGCAGCGGCCAGCTGTGGACCGGCTCGTTGGAGTGCATCAGCTCGCGGTAGCGGACCGTCATCTCACGCAGCGCGTCGAGCCGGTCGAGTCGCTCGTAGAGCCGGTGGAAGGCCGCCGCCTGCCAGGCGGCGCCGTTGACGCCAAGCACGCAGCGGCGCTCGACGATCTCCAGCAGCCGGTCGGCGTCGCGCGCGTCGACGCCCCAGCGCGCCAGCCCCTCGCGCGCCAGCGGCAGCAGCTTGCGCAGCACCAGCTCGGCCGCCGGCGCCTCGCCGACGCCCGGCCAGTAGAGCCGCGCGTCGATCCCCGAGCGAGCGCCGGCGTGGAAGTTGTCCTCGGCCGCCGCGAACGACATGCGCGTCCAGATCGGCCGCTCGTCGTCGACCAGCACGCGCACGAGCCCGTAGTAGAAGGCGGCGTTGGCGAGCGTGTCGACGACCGTCGGCCCGGCCGGCAGCAGCCGGTTCTCGACGCGCAGGTGCGGCCGCCCGCGGACGACGTCGTAGATCGGCCGGTTCCAGCGGTAGATCGTGCCGTTGTGCAGCCGCAGCTCCTGCAGCGACGGCGCGCCGCCGCTCTCGAGCACGGCCACCGGATCCTCGTCCTCGCAGACCGGCAGCAGCGCCGGGAAGTAGCGGACGTTCTCCTCGAAGAGGTCGAAGATCGACGTGATCCAGCGCTCGCCGAACCAGACGCGCGGCCGCACGCCCTGCGCCTTGAGCTCCTCCGGGCGCGTGTCGGTCGACTGCTCGAAGAGCGCGATCCGCGTCTCGCGCCAGAGCTCGCGGCAGAAGAAGAACGGCGAGTTGGCGCCGATCGCGAGCTGGAAGCCGGCGATCGCCTGGGCCGCGTTCCAGTGCGGCCCGAAGGCCGCCGGATCGACCAGCTGGTGCAGCTGCACGCTCGTGCAGGCGGCCTCCGGCGCGATCGAGTCCGAGTAGATCGAGAGCCGCTCGACGCCCTCGATCGAGATGTGCAGGTCCTCGCGCCGCGCGGCGAAGATCTGCTCGTCCAGCAGCGCGTAGCGCGGGTCCTTCGAGAGCGCGTCGCGGGTCAGCAGCCGCTCGGTCAGCGTCGGCAGGATGCCGATCATCACCAGTGGCGCCTGCGCCGGCCGCGCCATCAGCTCGCCGTGGTTCAGGTCGCGGCGGATCGTCTCCTCGAGCTCGGCGAAGACCGCGCCCTCGAGCCGCCGCGGCGAGATGTTGATCTCGACGTTGAACTGGCCGAGCTCGGTCTGGAAGTCCGGGTCGGCGATCAGCGCCAGCACGTGCTCGTTCGCCAGCGCCGGGTCGCCGGTCTCCTCGGTCAGGTTGAGCTCGATCTCGAGCCCGATCGAGCGCCGGTCGCCGTCGAAGCGCGACTCGGCGAGCATGCGCGCGAACACGTCCAGGTTGCGCTTGACCTTGTCCCGGTAGCGCTGGCGATCCTCGCGGGTGAACTCGGTGGCGGCGACCTCGTCGCCCATGGGTCACTTCCTGGCTCGGGCGACGAAGTCTGCCAGCTCCGGCGGCGAAGCGACACGGTTGCTAACGAATGCCCTCCCGCGAGAGCTGCATCGCCTGCGCGGCGTCGGCGCGCGTGACGAAGTGCGGACCGGTCGGGATCAGCGTCCCGGCGGCCGGCGCGATCCCGTGCTTGGCCTGCTCGGCCAGCAGCACGACCGGCAGGTAGCCCTGCAGGTACGGCTGCTGGTCGACCGCGAACAGCATGCGGCCGTCGTGGACCGCCGCCAGCACCGCCGGCGAGAGGTCGAAGGTCGCGAGCTTGACGGTCGTCGGCAGCTGCGCCGCCAGCACCGGCGCGGCGCCGGTCGGCCCGAGCGCCATCACGCCGTCGATGCCCTCGCTCGTGACCGCCTCGGCGATCGCGATCTGCGCGCGCGCCGGCTCCTGCGGGTCGACGTCGAGCACGCGCGAGCGCCCGCCGCTGCGCCGCAGCCCCTGCGCGAAGGCGCGGCAGCGCAGCGCCAGCCCGGCGTTGCCCGGCTCCTGGTCGACGCAGAGCGCGTTCTTGACGCCCGCCCGCCCCATCCGCTCGCCGCCCTCCTCGCCGGCGCGCCACTCCGGCTGGCCGACGTGCGCCTCGGCGCCGACCGAGCGGAAGGCGTCGCTGCCGGAGTTGATCGTGATCACCGGGATGCCGGCGGCGACGGCGCGCTCGATCGCCGGCTTGAGCGCCTTGACGTCCGGCAGCGAGACGACCAGCCCGTCCGGGCGCGAGGCGACCGCCTCGTCGACGTCGCGCGCCATGCGCGCGATGCTGTAGGTGTCGGGCGCGCGGTAGGAGACGGCGACGCCGGTCTGGCGGCCGGCGTCCTCGAGCCCGCGCTTGACGACCGCCCAGAACGGGTCCGAGGCCTGGCCGTGCGTGACGACCGCGATCCTGACCGAGGAGATCCGCAGCCCGCCCGACTGCTGGCGGCCCTGCGGCGAGCCGGCCGGCGGCTGCGCCTCGCCGCCGCGCACGATCAGGTCCGGCTCGTCGACGACCGTCGTCGTGCCGCAGCCGACGGCGAGCAGCGCCAGCGCGGCGAGCAGCACGCGCCTCATCGGCCCGCCGCCTCGGCCACGAGCGAGCCCTGGTCGACCGGGATCCGCGCCCGCAGCCGCGTGCCGGCGCCGAGCGGGCTGTCGAGCTCGAGCCGCCCGTCGAGCACGACGAGCCGGTCGATCAGGCCGCGCAGGCCGGTGCCGGCGTCGAGCGTCGCGCCGCCGCGGCCGTCGTCGGCGACGACGACCTCGAGCTCGCCCGCGTTGCGGCAGACGACGATGTCGGCGTGCCGCGTCTCGGCGTAGCGGACGACGTTCGTCAGCCCCTCGGCGATCACGAAGTAGGCGGCCGCCTCGACGGCCGCCGGCAGCCGCGCGCCGTCGAGCTCGACGCTCGCGCGCACGTCCAGCGGCGAGCGGTCGACCAGCGCCTCGACGGCGGCGCCGAGGCCGCGCTCGGAGAGCACCGCCGGGTGGATGCCGCGCGCCAGCTCGCGCAGCTCGCCGAGCGCCTCGGCGAGCTTGTCGGCGAGCCGGCCGACGGTCGCGCGCTGGTCGGCGTCGCCGAGCTGCGCGTAGAGGATCCGCAGGTCCAGCGCGAGGCTGACGAGCTGCTGCTGGGCGCCGTCGTGCAGGTCGCGCTCGATGTTGCGACGCGCCTCGTCGGCCGCCTCGACGATCCGCACGCGCGAGACGCGCAGGTCCTCGACGCGCGCCCGCAGCTCGGCCTTCAGGCGCTCGTTGTCGATCGCCAGCACGGCCGCCGAGGCGGCCGCGGTGACGAGCTCGGGCGAGGCGTCCAGCTCGGCGTCGTGGACGATCGCGGCGACGCGCGCGCCCTCGTGGTCGACCGCCGTCCAGGTGCGGCCGGACTCCGGCTCGGGCAGCTCGACCGGGCGGCCGTGATCGTCGACGAAGCGGCCGCGCTCGGGCAGCCAGTAGGCGATCGTCAGCGAGTGGTCGCCAAGCCGCTCGGCCAGCAGCTCGCGGACCGGGCCGTCGACCGGCTCGCGCGTCGCCAGCAGCCGGCGGGCGACCGCCCGCAGGCCGAGGCCGAGGCCTTCGAGCGCGGCCAGCGTGACGATCGCCGCCGGCAGCGCCAGCGCGAGCAGCAGCAGGCCGCTCCAGACGCCGAGCGCCCACGGCCCGACGAAGCGCGCGTCGCTGCCGGCGACGCCGCCGGCGCCGAGCAGCGCCAGCGCGACCGTCAGGCCCGCGGGCACGGCGGCGGCGAGCAGCGCGACCAGCGTCAGCGGCAGCTGGATCAGCAGCAGCGTCATCACCGACCAGAAGGTCCCGCGGCTGACCTGCGTGCCGCGCGGCAGCGGCGGCAGATGCGCGTGCAGGAAGCGGTTCGCCCGCGCGCGCTCGCCGCCGCCGCAGCGCCAGGCGAGCCGGCTGGCGGCGCGCATCGAGCCGTCCCAGGCGGGTGAGAGCACGAAGCCGACCGCCAGCCCGAGCGCGACGACCGGCAGGTTGACCAGCCCGCGGATGACGCCCTCGAGCATGTAGACCAGCGCCCGCAGCGCGCTGCGGGTGTGGCGCGGCAGCTCGAACGCGCTCACGTCCCGTCCACCTCGACGTCGCCCGTCGTGCTCAGCGCCTGCACCTGGTAGGGCGCGTCGTCGTCGCTGGCGATGCCGTGCACCGCGCGCGAGCCGGCGTCGCTCTCGGCGTCGACGTGGTAGCGCCCGGACGGGACGGTCGCCAGCACGTCGCCGCTGCGCGAGCGCAGCTCGAGGTCCTCGGACGAGCAGTCGGCGGCGACGGCGACGTCGCCGCTGTCGGAGACCGCCCGCAGCATGAAGCCGCAGAAGTCGCTCGCGCGGATCGCGCCCGAGCTGGTGCTGACCTGGACCGAGGCGCGCAGGCCGTCGAGCCGCACGTCGCCGCTCGTGGTGCGGATCTGGAGCGGCACGTTGTCGGGCACGGCGATCCGGTAGCCGACCCGGCAGGGCCGCACGACCTGCGGCGGGCAGCGCGAGCGGATCGCGAGCGTGCCGCCGCGCACGGAGCGGTCCTCGTGCGTGCCGTGGCCGAAGGCGAAGCGATCGACGCGCTGGACCTGGACGGTGCTGGCGCCGCCGCTGACCAGCACGTCGGCGGCGCCGACGTCGAGCCGGATCGCGCCGAGGTCGCCGATCACGGCGTAGGAGGTCGTGCGCGTCTTGCTCGAGAGCTCGAGCCAGATCAGCAGCGCGACGCCGATCGCGACCAGCAGCAGCGCGCAGGCCGTGACGAGCCACCACCAGGGCGCTGGCGAGCGACGCTGCGGCACGGCTTGGGGGCTGCCCACGGGCGTAGGGTACGGGTGCCCGCACCGCCGCTCACATGGGAGCCGTAGCGCGCAGATGCCTTGCCGATGTGAGCATTGTCGGCGTTCCCCGATAGGACATCGAGACGGTCCAAGGGATTGCGCCGATCTCGACCCCCCGCTCCGGCCCCAGGGCTGCTTCTTCCTCCTCACCGGCGTCCGCCGGCCGGCAGCTTTCAAGGACCGCCGCGTCTGACCAACGCGGCGGTCCTCTTTTAAGTACCTTCGCCGAAGGCAAGCGACGGAGCCGCGCCGATCATCCGCCACCGCCGCCCGCAGCGAACGACGGCGGAGTCGCTTGCCTGGCAGGCGAAAGTAGAGTTCCCCCATGAGCGAGCCGACCAAGTACGTCCTCGGCGAGGACGCGATCCCGACGCACTGGGTCAACCTGCTGCCGGACCTGCCCGGCGAGCCGCTGCCGCCGTTGAGCCCGCGGACCGGCCAGCCGGCCGGGCCGGAGGACCTGACGCCGATCTTCCCGCTCGCCCTGATCGGCCAGGAGGTCTCGCCCGAGCCGCTGGTCGCGATCCCGGACGCCGTCCGCGACGCCTACCGGCTCTGGCGGCCGACGCCGCTGTTCCGTGCGCGCCGGCTCGAGCGCGAGCTGAACACGCCGGCGCGCATCTTCTACAAGTACGAGGGCGTCTCGCCGGCCGGCTCGCACAAGCCGAACTCGGCGGTGCCGCAGGCCTACGAGAACGCGCAGGCCGGCATCGAGAAGCTCGTGACCGAGACCGGCGCCGGCCAGTGGGGCTCCTCGCTCGCCTTCGCCTGCTCGCTGTTCGGGCTCGAGTGCGAGGTCTTCATGGTCGGCTCGAGCTACGACCAGAAGCCCTACCGGCGCTCGATGATCCAGACCTGGGGCGCGACCGTGCACCGCTCGCCCTCGCAGCTGACCGAGTCCGGCCGCGCGCAGGCCGACCACCCGACCGGCTCGCTCGGGATCGCGATCTCCGAGGCGGTCGAGGTCGCGGCGCAGGACCCGGACTGCAACTACGCGCTCGGCTCGGTGCTCAACCACGTGCTGCTGCACCAGACGGTGATCGGCCAGGAGGCGATCGCGCAGCTGGAGCTGGCCGGCGCGACGCCGGACGTCGTGATCGGCTGCGTCGGCGGCGGCTCGAACTTCGCCGGCCTGACCTTCCCGTTCCTGCGCGGGACGCTGCGCGGCGAGAACGCGATCCGCTACGCCGCCGCCGAGCCGGCCGCCTGCCCGACGCTGACGCGCGGCGTCTACGCCTACGACTACGGCGACACGGCCGGGCTGACGCCGCTGATGCCGATGTACACGCTCGGCCACGGCTTCGTGCCGCCGCCGGTGCACGCCGGCGGCCTGCGCTACCACGGCGACGCGCCGATGGTCTGCGCGCTGGTCAAGGCGGGCGTCGTCGAGCCGCGCGCCTACCGGCAGAACGACGCCTTCGCGGCGGCGGTCCAGTTCGCCCGCTGCGAGGGGATCATCCCGGCACCGGAGCCGGCGCACGCGATCCGCGCCGCGATCGAGGAGGCCGAGCTGGCGCGCGAGGCCGGTGAGGAGCGCACGATCCTGTTCGGGCTCTGCGGCCACGGCAACTTCGACCTGGCCGCCTACGACGCCTACCTGGCCGGCACGCTCGAGGACCCGGAGTTCTCGGACGCCGACCTGCAGCGCGCGCTCGACGCGCTGCCCGCCGCGCCGGCGCTCTGACGCGCGGCTCGACGGGTCGGCCGCCCGGCCGGCCCGTGAGCCGGGTCGGCCGCGCCCGCGAGCCGGATCGGCCGCCCGTCAGGCGTCCGCGAGCCGGTCGAGGAAGGCGCGCTGCGCGGGGTTGATCCGCTCGCGCGCCTCGGCGAGCGCGAACCAGGCCGCGCGGTCGACCTCCGGGTACTCGCGCAGCGTCCCCGAGCGCGGCGGCCACTCGAGCGTGAAGCGGTTCGAGCGGATCGCGCCGGCGTCGAGGTCGCCCTCGGCGGCCCAGGCGCGGACGAGCTTGCCGGCGCGCTGGCGGACGCTGCCGAGCTCGCGCAGCTCCGGCGCGCCGAGCGCGCTGCCGGTCTCCTCGGCGAACTCGCGCAGCGCGGCCGCCCGCGGATCCTCGCCGGCCTCGGGCTCGCCCTTCGGGATCGTCCAGGCGCCGAGGTCCTTCGTGGCCCAGAAGGGACCGCCCGGGTGCACGAGCAGCACCTCGAGCTCGCCCTCGCGGCGGCGGAAGAGCAGGATGCCGGCGCTCTCGCTGGCCATCCGGCTACGGGATGCTGCAGATGACGTTCAGCGGCGTCTGCCGGCCGTCGGCGACGCTGACGACGCCGACGTCGGTGACGCCCTCGCCGTAGCCGACGCAGTAGGCGTCGGTCGGGCTCGCCGGCGCCGGCTGGCCCTGCGGGACGCCGCGGACCGTGTACGTTCCCGGCGCGAGCGGCAGCGTGAACTGCTCCCCGGGCGCGACCGCGACGCTCGCCACGAGCGTGCCCAGCTGGTCCCAGACGTAGATCGCGCCGCTGGCCCAGTAGATGCCGCTGCGCATGCCGTCGCTGCAGTTGAGCACCGGGCCGCCGGCGTTCTCGAAGTAGCCGACGATCGCCGTCTGGCCGGGGCCGCCGGCGGGCGGCGTGCGCGGCGCGCCGTCGCAGCCGGGGCTGTACGGGAGCGGCACCGGCGTCGGCGTCGACGGCTGCGTCGGCTTGGCCGGCGTCGAGGTCGTGCGGACGCTCACTCGCATCCCCTGGAAGCGGCGCGCCAGCGCGCGCCCTGTCGCGTTCAGCCGCAGCCGGACCGCCTTGTGCGTGCCGTTGGCGACGACGACCGCGGCGCGCTGGCCGACGACGACCGTGCGCGTCGTCCCGCGCGGGTGCGACGGCTTGGTCGCCGAGACCGCGACGACGCGGCCGCCGCGGCGCGTCTCGACGACCGTCGCCGTCAGCCCCTGCCGGCAGTCGCCGTCGCCCTTGGGGCAGGTGACGGTGACCGTCGCGACGCCGCCACGCACGAGCGGCGTCGCGGCGTGGGCGGTGTCGGCGCCCACGAGGGCGGCCAGCACGATCGAGCACAGCAGCAGCGAACGGCGCTTCACGAGGACACCTCGGCATGGGACGGAGACGGCGACGCGTCGATGCTACCGATGCCCTGAGTGGATTCGACGTGCGCGCCGCGTCAGGCCGCGGACGGCAGCAGCAGCGAGACCTGCAGCGTCTCGCCGGCGAAGCCCGGCTCGCTGAACGAGCGGACCAGGTAGCGCGTGCCGGCGACCGTCACCGGCCCGCTCGCCGGCAGCGTCATCGACGTCAGTGCCGGCAGCGAGCTGACGACGTGGCCGGCCTGCCCGCGCACGATCACCGGCAGGCCGGTGTCCTCGTGGACGATCTTCACGTAGCCGATCACGTCCTGGATCGAGATCGCAAGCAGCGAGCCACCGCCCAGCGAGCGCGTCGAGCCGGCGACCGGGAAGGCGGAGCCGACGTCGCCCGTCACGCGCCCGGCGCGCGTCACGCGCAGCCGCACCACGTGGTAGTGCGGCAGGAACAGCTGCCGCATCAGCTCCGTGCGCTCGAGTCCGGGCCGCCCCGCGGCGAGCGCGTCCAGCAGCGCCGTGTCCTTGGCGATCCGCTTCAGCGACTGGCGCACCGGCTCGCCGGCGCGCTCGGCCGTGTAGATGTGCCGTGCGACGTTCTCGTAGGCGTCGAGCTGCGCCTGCGCGACGACGCCGGCACTGCCGCTCGGCGCCGCCGTGGCGCTCGCCGTCGCGGACGCGGACGCGCCGGCGGTCGCCGTCGGCGTCGCCGACGCGGCGGTCGTCGCGGCGGCAGTCCGCGTCGGCGTCGCCGCCGCCGTCATCGAGCCGCCGCCGTCGCCGTCGCAGCCCGCCGCCGCCAGCGCCAGCGCCAGCGCTCCTGCAGAGATCGCGATCGACCGCATGCGAGCCACTGCACCACGGCTTTCCCTGCAAAGCGATGAGAGCGCCGGCGCCGGCTCATGAACGCGGCGGCAGCCGCGGACGACGCTCAGTAGAAGACCGTGCGCGTCACGTGCGGGCGGCCACCCAGCTCGCGGCCGCGGTTCCAGAGCCAGTTGTCCAGCAGCGCCGGCGCGACGCCGAGCGCGTGCGCGAGCAGCTCGCAGGCGTGCAGCGCGCAGCCGCGCAGCTCGCGCTCCAGCTCGCCGCCGGCCGGCAGCTCGACGCCGGCGTCGACGCGCGCCGCCAGCTCGTCCGAGTAGCGCAGGACGCCGTCCAGGCGCAGCACGTGCGGGACGAGGTTGTCGGCGAAGATCGTCAGCCGGTCGACGTCGGCGAAGCGCACGACGCCGCTCAGATGCAGGTCGTTGGCGGCGATCTGCGCGCGCTTGTAGAAGCCGACGTCGGCGAAGTACGGCAGCGAGCGCGCCAGCTCGCTCGCCAGCGCCTCGGCCGAGCCGCCGAGGCGCGACAGCAGCGGCGCCGCGCCGAGCCAGCCGCCGAGCTGGCGCAGGCCCTGCGCGTACAGCCGCGTCAGCACGTGCGCGGGATCGAGGCCGAGCGCGGCGCCGACCTCGGCCGCGCCGAGCGCGCGCAGCTCGGCGGCGCTCCAGGGCACGCCGCCGCGCTCGCGCGCGTGCGCCGTCAGCCGCCGCGTCAGCGCGTCGGTGTCGGTGCCGAGCTCGTCGAACCAGCCGGAGCCGAAGTTGACCGCGTCGAGGATCAGCACGTAGCGGGCGACGTCCTCCGGCGCACCCTCGAGGAAGTGCAGCTGCGCGTCGAGTCCGGACACGCCAGCCTGCGGCAGCGGCCGCGAGCGGTCGATCCGCACGTGGCGCGCGGTCGCGGCGATCTGCGCGCAGGCGGCGCGCACGCCGTCGCAGAGGCCGCTCATCGACGACAGGCTACGGTGCCAGGCCGCATGCGCCCGTCCCGGCTCCTCCCGCTGCTGCCGCTGCTCGCGCTCGCGCTCGCCGGCTGCGGGTCCGGCGCGCACGCCGAGCCGACCGTCTCGATCGCGCTCGACTTCACGCCGAACGCGAACCACGCGCCGATCTACGAGGCGACGCGCAACGGCCGCGACCGCGCGCACGGCATCCGGCTGCAGATCCGCCAGCCCGGCTCGGGACCGGACTCGCTGAAGCTGGTCGACGCGGGCAAGGTCGACCTCGGCGTGCTCGACATCCAGGACCTGGCCGTCGCCGAGCAGCGGCGGACGGACGTCGTCGCCGTCGCGGCGCTCGTCGGCCGGCCGCTGTCGGCGCTGATCGCGCAGCCGGACGTCGCGCGCCCGCGCGACCTCGAGGGCAGGACGGTCGGCGTCTCGGGGCTGCCGTCGGACCCGGCGTTCGTGAAGGCGGTCGTCGACGACGACGGCGGCGACGCGAGCAAGGTCAAGGAGGTCACGATCGGCTTCGCGGCGGTCAGCCGGCTGCTGACCAAGCGCGTCGACGCGGTGCCGGCGTTCTGGAGCGCCGAGGGCGTCGCGCTGCGCCGCGCCGGACTGCACGTGAAGGAGTTCCGGATCGAGGACTACGGCGCGCCGCCGTTCCCGGAGGTCGTGCTGATCACCTCGCGCAAGGAGCTGGCCGCGCACCGCGACCGCGTCGCCGCGGCGCTCGACGCGATCGAGGACGGCGTGCGCGCGACGCGCCGGGACCCCGAGGGGGCCGCGCGGCTGATAGCGACGGCGGCGCAGTCGAGCGACGTCGCGCTGACGCGCGCGCAGCTGGACGCGGTGCTGCCCGCCTTCGCGCCGAACCTCGCGCTGCGCCGCGGCGTGCTCGAGCGCTGGGCGGCCTTCGACGCGCGCATCGGGATCGTCCCGCGCGCGCCCGACGTCGACCACGCCTTCGACTTCTCGCTCCGCCGCTAGCTGCGGGGCGCCCGGGACGCTCGCACGCGTCCCGGGCTGCCGCCGATCTCGATCGGGGCCTGACGGCCGCCTGGCTGTAGAGCCGAGGTGAAGCGGTTCACCCGCCCGTGCGCGACGCTGTCGCAGTCCGGTCCGGCGGATCGCTCATATGGTGTCCATGCAGGAAACCGCACGAGCGCCGCGCGCGCAAGTCGCGATGTCAGCTTCCGGAGGCCTCGGGCAGCTCGGCGCGCACGCGCGTGCCGCGGCCGGCCTCCGAGCTGACGCTCAGGTGCCCACCGAGCGCGTCGACGCGATCGGCCAGCCCGCGCAGGCCGGAGCCGCCCTCGGGATCGGCGCCGCCGCGGCCGTCGTCGGCGATCTCGACGACCAGGTCGCCCGCCGCGCGCGTCACCCGCACCTGCACCGCGGTCGCCTCGGCGTGCTTGACGGCGTTGGTCAGCGACTCGGCGACGACGAAGTAGACGGCCGCCTCGAGCGCTGGCGAGAGCCGCTCGCGCGGCACGCCCTCGACCTGGACGGGCAGCGGCGAGCGCGCCGCCAGCGCGTTCAGCGCCGGCGCCAGGCCGCGATCGACGAGGATCGCCGGGTGCAGGCCGCGCGCCAGCTCGCGCAGCTCGGCGAGCGCCTGCTCGAGCTCCTCGACGGCGCCGTGCAGCAGCCGCTCGGCCGTCTCGCGGTCCTCCAGCCGGCGCTCGAGCACGCGCAGCTGCACCGCCAGGGCGACCAGCCGCTGCTGGGCGCCGTCGTGCAGGTTGCGCTCGAGCATCCGCCGCTCGGCCATGCCGGCCTCGAGGATGCGCGTGCGCGAGGCGTTCAGCTCCGCGCGCGCCTCGGCGCTCTCGACCGCCAGCGCCAGCACCGAGGCGAAGCCGGCGAGCCGGCGCTCGGCGTCGCGGCCGAGCGAGCCGTCGCCGGAGGAGACCAGCAGCAGCCCCCAGATCTTGCCGCCGACGAAGACCGGCGCGGCGACCGCCGAGCGGTAGCCGTTGCGGCGCATCAGCTCGGCGGCGCGGCCGCGGACGCCGTCGTAGTCCTCGATCCGGCCGGCGCGGCCGGTCTGCCGCACGGTCGCGGTCAGCCCCTCGCTGTCGCGCAGCGGCACCGCCGTGCCGACGACGAAGCCGCGCTCCTCGCCCCAGCGCCCGACCGTCCAGGCGTGCTCCTCGTCGTAGCGGATCGTCGCCGCCGAGGTGCCGTGCAGCAGCCGGCCGGCCTCCTCGGCGACGGCGCGGAAGACCTCGTCGGCGGCCGGCGCCGCCGCGACGAGCATCGCGACGCGGCGCAGCGCCGACTGCTCGTCGACGAGCGCCGCCAGCGCCTCGTGCGCGCCGGCGTCGAGGACCATCCCGACGAGCGCGCCCTCGAGCGCGAAGAGCCGGCCGGAGACCGGCATCCGGCTCCTGCCGACGCGCACGCGCCGCGGCGTCCCGCCGCGCTGCACGTCGCGGATCGCCTCGACCAGCGGCGGCAGCTGCTCGGACGCGTCGCTGCCCTCCTGCAGGCCGGTCGCCATCGTGAAGGCGGTGTTGGCGTAGGCCGTGCGCAGCGCGCCGTCGAAGCAGCCGACGGCCGCGGGCGTCGCGTCGAGCAGCGCGCGCAGCGCGCTCGTCGGCAGATTGGCTTCGCTCGCGGTGGCCACGTCCGGCGAACGCTAGTACGCGCGGCGGCGCGCGGTACCGCCGAGCGCGCACGAGACGTTGCAGAGCTGGGGAGCGCCGCCGGGCGCGGCTAGCGTGGGCGATCGCCGCTCCGGCGGAGCGCCCTGCGAGCATGCGTCGTCTCAGCCTGATCTTCCTGCTCAGCGCCCTGTTCGCGGGGGCGGTCGCGATTCCTGCCCAGGGGCAGGGCGCGGGCACGCTGCGCTCGCGGATCAGCTCCGGGCAGGCCGAGGAGCGGTCGCTCTCCGCCGCCGCCGCGAAGCTGAGCCAGCTGGAGGCCTCCGCGCAGCGCCAGGTGACGCTGCTCGAGGGCCGCCTCGCCGACGCGCAGGGCGAGCTCGACCGCTCCGAGCAGCAGCTGGCGGCGTCGCAGGCCAAGCTCGACGCCGCGCGCACGCGCTCGGCGCGGCTGCACAAGCGGCTCGCGCAGGTGCAGGTCAAGCTCGCGCAGCTGCTGCGCGAGCGCTACATGTCAGACGCGCCGGACCTGATCACGGTGGTGCTGCAGAGCTCCGGCTTCCAGCAGCTGCTGGAGACGCTCGACTTCGCCCGCCGCGTCCAGCGCGCCGACACCACGATCCTCGACGTCGTCCGCAGGGCGCGCACCGACGCCGACGCCGAGCAGCGCACGCTGACGACGCTGGTCGCCACGCAGCAGACCGCGGCGGCGGCGGTCAAGGCGCGCCGCGACGCCCTGCAGAGCATCACCGCGGGCCTGGTCGCGCGCCGCGACGAGCTGGCGCGGGCCAAGCAGGCGCGGCTGGAGCTGCTCTCGAAGGTCCGCTCCCGGCGCCAGGCCGCCCAGAAGCAGCTCGACCACCTGCTCGCCGAGCAGGCCAAGGCGGCCGTCTCGATGGTCGGCCCGGGCGGTCCCTGGGCGATCCCGTGGGCGATCGTCCAGTGCGAGTCCGGCGGCCAGGACCTGCCGCCGAACTACGCCGGCGCCTCCGGCTACTACCAGTTCATGGTCGCCACCTGGCGCGGCCTCGGCGGCTCGACGCCGCAGGCCTACCAGGCGTCGAAGGCCGAGCAGGACCGGCTCGCGGCGAGGCTGTGGGCGGGCGGCGCCGGCGCGCACAACTGGGTCTGCGCCGGCATCGTCGGCATCCACTAGCGCGCGCGGCGCCCGCTTCGTGAGCGACGCGCCGCGTCGCCGCGCGGGATCGGGGCTCGCCCCCGCGGGTCCTGGGGTGCGGCGCGCTCCGCGGCGGCGCCGGCTGAGGCGACGGCGCTGCGCCGACGAGGTATGGCGCGGTCGCGACGACGGACGCCCTCGCGTAGCCGCGAGTCCGTGCGAGAGCGCCACGCGCGGGGCACCCCGACGCCCGGCAGCAGGAGCTCGGGCGGCGCGCGATCGGCGGAGCGGTCGACTTGGCGCCGGCGGTCGCCGCTCGGGCGCGCGCGAGCTGCGGAGCGAGCGAGCCGGCCGCGATGCCTCCGGCTCCCGCGGCCGGGTGCCCTCTGCACCCGACGCCCGCCGCGCCGCAGCCGTTTGCCGCGGCTGGGCGCCTTGCCGCAGCCGCAGGACGGGGCCGTGGACGTCGCTGCCGGCCGACGCTTCGCGGTGGAGCGCCGGACGTTGCCGTGACCGGAGCTGCCGAGCGTCGTCGAGGGCGCGGCTCGACGCCCGCGGCGCAGCCGCTCGACGGCCCTGAACGCGGCCGAGGCACCCGCGCGGTGGCGCGGGTGCCTCGGTACCGCTGGCGGTGGTCCGTCCGGCTTAGCCGGTGACGCCGCCCGCTCGACGCTTGGAGCCCGTCACGCGGACCTTGTGCGTCGCCGTCTTGCGGCCGACGTCCGGACCGGACGCCGTCGCCCGGTTGGTCTTGACGCCCGAGGCGCCGGGCAGTGCCTTCGCGACCAGCGTGTAGACCTTCGTCGCGTTCGGCTTGAGCGTCGCCTCCGTCCAGCAGCGCTCACCGCCCGTCAGCTTGGCCTTCGGCTTCGAGGAGACGTAGACCAGGCCGGCCGGCAGCGCGTCACAGGTCGTGACCTGATGCGCCGTCAGCGTCTTGGACGTGTTGTGCAGCGTGATCTTGAAGGTCACGCGCTTGCCCGCGCGGATCCGATCGACATTGCTGGTCTTGCGCAGCGAGATGTCGACCTTCTGGGCCTCGCCGGGCAGCAGACCGCCGAACGGCGGCGGCGGCGTCAGCGGCGACGGGGTCTCCGTCGGCGTCGGCGTCGGGGTCGGCGACGGGGACGGCGTCTCCGTCGGCGTCGGCGTCGGCGACGGGGACGGCGTGGCCG
>Ga0153956_1000859_pt1 | contig 30943 bp, 28 predicted proteins | sample TSFL040MetaG_FD_104704 | JGI IMG/M metagenome (GOLD analysis project Ga0153956, IMG submission 104704) | Attine ant fungus gardens microbial communities from Florida, USA - TSFL040 MetaG | ecosystem: Host-associated > Fungi > Mycelium > Unclassified | place: USA: Florida, Wekiwa Springs... | reverse complement strand
GCCCAACATCTTCAACCGACATGTAGTCAAGAACCTTGACGTGGCCGGTGCCAGGATCAACCGCGACATGCGCGGCCTGGGTTCCATAAGCCCATGTGTACTTCTTGTTGAAGAATTCCGCTTCGATCTCTAGAGGCTCTTGAGAGAGTTCGCCGAATGGAATGCTGGTTTGCCCGAAGGTCGCCCGCTCTTCGCCGAGCGACACCTCGCCCGGAGTACATCCAAGGCGAGCAGCTGCCTTCTCGCGGATAAGATTCTTGAGCTTCTCGGCGCCTACAAGGATCGCAGACCCTCCCATCACCGTCGAGCGTGAATGGTAGGCGCCGTAACCATCCTTCACATAGCTCGTGGAGCCATGGAGGATCGTGATCTTGTCGTATGTGATCTCCATCGCGTCCGCAGCAATCTGCGCCATGATGGTCTCCAGCCCCTGTCCAACGGAGGATGAGCCCATGTAGACCGTCAGCAACCCGCCGGGCTCCAGCACCAGCCGGACTTCTTCCTTTGGACCAGCTGCGCCACCTTCGATAAAGCTGCCCACAGCCAGACCATGGTAGTAGCCGTCAATGAGCTTCCCGCGCAGTTTGGATTTTTCTTCCCAGTTGAACTCACTCAAGCAACGGTCGAAAACCGCGTGGTAGTCGCCGCTGTCGAGCTCCGTTGAGCTGTCGTAAGGCGTAATCGAAGCTAGCGGATACGGCATCTGAGCATCCGCCACCAAGTTTTTCCGGCGGATTTCGACGCGATCGATCTTCAGGTCCTGCGCCGCCAGATCAATCATCCGCTCACGGATGAAGTCCGTTTCATAACGCCCGGGCCCCCGATACGTGCCACAGGGTGTCTTGTTGGTGGTCAGCATCGAACTCTTGATATCGATGTGCTCGAAGCAATACGGGCCGCTCATGTACTGCGCGACGTTACGCGGCCCAACCGAACCATTCGTGCGAACATATGCACCTGTATCGCACCATGCCTGCCCGCGCAGCCCGATGAACTTGCCGTCGCGGGTCGCCGCGAATTCGACTTCACATTCCACGTCGCGCGCATGGTTGGCGCTCATCATGTGCTCGCGTCGATCTTCGACCCATTTAACGGGCCGGCCGACAATCTTGGCGGCGGCCGGAATGAGGAAGTCTTCCGGATAGAACTCTCCGCGGGATCCGAAGCCGCCGCCGACATCCACCTCGATGAGGTCGACGGCTTCGAGCTCAAGGCCCATTTGAGCGGCAAGCGTACGGCGATTATACCAGGCCGTCTTGGCCGCGCCCCACACGGTCAATTTCCCGGCTGCGCTATCCCACTCCGCAACGAAGCCGCGCGGCTCCATGAACATTGCGGCATGCCGCTGCACTCTGAACGTTTCTCGCCGAACGTAATCGGCGGTCTTGAAGGCCTCATCCGCGTTGCCACGGAAAGCATGCCAGCTGATGGCGACGTTCGAACCGTGCTCTTCAAATACCAGGGATTTCTTCGCCTCTGCATGAGCGCGGTTCGCGACCGGTGCGAGCGACTCAATATCAAGACCGACATGTTCGAGCGCGTCTTCAGCAATCGCCTGACTTTCAGCGACGACCACGGCGATCGGCTCACCGACGTAACGAACCTTGCCATCCGCGACCACAGGTTGATGAAAAATCTCAAGCTGTGGCAACGGCTGCAGTCTCAACGGAATTCGCGGCACCGTATTCCCGAAATCCTTACCCGTCAGGACGGCATGAACGCCCTCGATCGCGAGGGCAGCCTGGGTGTCGATGGACTTGATGGTTCCGTGCGCCATCGAACTACGCAAAATCACAGCATAAAGCTGGTTCGGACGATTGACGTCAGCAACGTATGTCCCGGCGCCTCGGACCAAACGGAGGTCCTCAACGCGCTCCATGGGGCGGCCAATGTAAGAATTCGAGACTTTCATTACTTGCCACCTTCAGTTCGGTAGGAGTCGCGCGCTTCCAGGACTGCCTCGACGATCGGAATATAGCCCGAGCATCGGCAGAGATTGCCTGAAAGGACCTCGCGAATGCGCTCTTCGTCGGCGTCTGGCTCGTGACTGAGAAGTGCGTGCGCTGTTGTTATGAAGCCAGGCGTGCAGAACCCGCATTGCAGCGCGTGATGCTTGCGAAATGCGGCCTGCAGCGGGGTTAGTTCGTCACCCGAGAGTCCCTCGATCGTGACCACTTTTTCATTTTGCGCCTGAACTGCCAGCATCAAACACGACCGAACAGCCTCGCCATTGACGATGACGGTGCATGCGCCGCACACGCCATGCTCGCAGGCAAGATGCGTTCCGGTTTGTCCCATGTTGTTACGGATGCAGTCGGCAAGCGTCGTACGCGGCTCGACATCAGCCGTTACGGACGTGCCGTTGAGATCGAATTCGATTTGCATAACCAACTCCTAGACCGCAGTTTTCTTGAGGCCGCGCGCGAGGAGCGTCCCAACAAGGGCCGCACGATATTCGCTGGGCGCGTGAATATCGGACGGCGGCTCCACGGTTTGTCTGGCCTTCGCGGAAGCTGCGGCGATCAGACTATCGCTCAACGGATTTCCGTTCAGCAACGTCTCGACTTCGGTCAAACGGATGGGCCGATCTGCAATACCGATAGCCCCCACATGGGCGCCCACGATCGAGTTCCTTGCATCGAGATCGTAGTAGAGTGCGACGCCCGCCATTGCGAAATCGCCCTTCCGTCGCGCAAACTCCAGGAACGCCCACTTCCGCTTGGCATTCCATGCTGGAAGCCGAACTTCGGTCAAAATCTCGTCTGGCTCGAGGGACGTCTGAAGCGGCCCCACGAAGAAATCGGCGGCCTCCTCCGTCCGCGTGCCCGACGGACCAACAATCGTCATCCGCGCATCGCACGTCAGCGCAATTCCAGGCATTTCAGCCGACGGATCAGCATGCGCGACAGACCCGCCAACAGTTCCTCGATTCCGAACCTGATAGTGCGCAACGTGCTTGATCGCCTCTGTAAGCAGCGGATGACCAACTGCCAGGCGCTTGTCCGCCTCGATGTCGCACCACCGCACCTTTGCGCCCAACCGAACCCCGTCGTCGCCGATGGTAATCGCATCGAGGTTTTTGAGATGCTTGAGATCAACGAGAAGCTCCGGCGAGGCGAGACGATAAGCCAGCATCGGCATCAAGCTCTGGCCGCCGGAAATAACCTTGGCATTTCCGTTTCGCGACGCGAGCAGCTTCACAGCCTCGTCGACGGAAGTAGGAGCTGCATATTCTAGAACCGGAGGCTTCATCGTGCCCCCCAGCAATTCACAACCATCGACTTACGGCCTCCTCGAATGGTACACCCGCGCCACTTAAGCTGACGGCTGTAATGACCAGGCAAATCCGTAGCCACTATATGAATTGTTGACTATTCGGTCAACACATAGATATCCTCCTCAAAATCGCATGAGAGCATAAAAGTGGGGATTTGCAATGCATAACAATGCGCCAGTCATTGCCGTCGAAGAGCACTATTGGGATGCCGAACTGGTGAAGCATTTTCCCAATGGCGAGAATAAGATTCACGTCCAGGATCTATTGACGGAAATCGGTGACATTCGGCTGCGTGCGATGGATGAGGCAGGAATTGATATTCAGGTGCTCTCCCACGGCGCACCGGCTGGACAGAAACTGCCGCCGGACATCGCTGTCGATTTGATAAAGCGAACAAATGACCGGCTCGCCGAGGCTTGCGCAAGGCATCCATCTCGCTTTGCAGCATTTGCGGCGCTCCCGACTCCAGCTCCAGAACAAGCGGCGTTGGAGCTCGAGAGATGCGTCAAGGAACTCGGCTTCAAGGGCGCAATGATTCATGGCCTGACAAACGGCCTATTCATCGACGATAAACGGTTCTGGCCAATCTTCGAGGTCGCGGAGAAGCTTGACGTTCCGATTTACTTGCATCCCTCGGTTCCGAACGCGGAGGTGACGAAGATCTACTATGATGACTACGCGAGTGAATTTCCGACGGTGATCCGGCCAGCTTGGGGATTTACAGTTGAAACGGCAACCGTAGCCATTCGCCTCATCCTGAGCAGAGTGCTCGAAAAGCACTCAAAGCTCCAGATCATCCTTGGTCACTTAGGAGAGACCCTCCCCTTCCTGCTTTGGCGCATCAACCAAGCACTTGCCCGTCCAGGCCAGAATCCGCTCGATTTCCGTAAGACGTTTTGTGAGCATTTCCACGTGACGACGAGCGGTTTCTTTTCCACGCCAGCGCTCATGTGCACAATGCTTGAGCTTGGCATCGACCGGATCATGTTCGCCGTCGATTACCCCTACGTGGTCAACAAGGACGGCATGGATTGGATCGAGCAGCTTCAAATCTCTCCCGACGACAAGCGTAAGCTCGTCGGGGACAACGCACGAAAACTTCTGAAGCTGTGAGCGTCCAATGACTGTACTGCCGACGATACCAACTGAGCTAACGGAGCTTATGGCGAAGGTGGGCCCGATTTGGGCCTCCAACACCAAAGGCCACATTCAGCTGATGATCGACAAATTCACTGACGTGCTCAAGTGGTCGCCCAAGGACAATATCGCTGTCGAGACCATCTCTTACGGGGACCATGAGAGGCAGAGGTTTGAGCTGTTTAACCCGCTTCGGGGCAACGTCGCCAAAAGACCCGCTCTGATTTTTGTCCACGGCGGCGCCTTCACCGAGGGCAGCCGGCATCGCAGCACCGAGATCTACGCCAACGTGCTGTATTACTTCGCAAGGCATGGCATCGTGGGCATGAATGTCGGCTACCGCCTGGCTCCAGACGTGCAATATCCAGAAACAACATTCGACATTGCAAAGGTTGTCAGCTGGGTCCGAGCCAACACCAGCCGACTCAATGTCGATCCGAAGCGGATCTTCATCATGGGGCACTCCGCAGGAGGTGCTCACGTCGGAAGCTACGCCTACGACAGGAGACTCCAACCCGCTGACGGCCACGGTCTTGCTGGTGTTCTGATCATTAGCGGGAGGGTTCGCGCGGACGCGCGCGACGACAATCCGAACGCGAAACGCGTCATGGCCTATTACGGCCCGGATACATCCATCTACGACGATCTATCGCCCGTATCCCACATCGATGCTCAAAGTCCACCAACATTCGTGGCGTGCGCCGAGTTCGAGAATCCTTTGATCGATGTTTATTGCTTTGAACTGGCTCACCGCCTGGCCGCAACCAAAGGACGCGCGCCACCGTTCAAATGGATGAAGGGGCACAATCACACGTCGATCATCGCCCACTTCAACACTGCCGAGGACGAACTGGGCCGTTCGTGCCTTCAATTTATGCAGGAAACGCCACCATCTTAACCGCGTCGAACAGCGTCAGGGGAGCCTGATGCCGGTGAACTTCGGCTGCGTGTATTCTTCGAGCGCATATGGAAGCCCTTCGCGGCCCACGCCCGAGCGGCCAACGCCCCCGAATGGATAATTGTCGAGGCGGAAGCGGCTGGCCTCGTTGATCCATACGGAGCCCGCTCTTAGCTCTTCCGAGACCCGCATGGCCGAGGAGAGGCTCGTCGTGAAGCACGCGGCCTGCAGTCCAAACTCACACTCGTTGGCTATTTCAAGCGCATGATCGAGGCTGTCGGCGCGCATAACGACGACCACTGGGCCGAAGACCTCTTCGCGAACCAATCGCGCTTCCGCGGGAGGATCGACCACGATCGTCGGCGGAATGGCGCATCCCGCGCTTTCACCGGTACTCACAATGGTGCAACCCAGCGCCCGCGCATTGTCGAGCATTGACGTTATCCGGGCTGCGGCACGCGCATTAACGACCGGACCGAGATCAGTCTCGGGTAGCCTTGGATCTCCCAATTTGAGCCGCTTCGATGCCTCGACGAAGCGATCAAGAAATTGGTCGAAGATTGATTTTTCGACGATGATCCTCTGGGTTGAAATGCACTGCTGGCCGCTGGCTTCAAATGACGATGGAACGAGGCGTGCGACAGCGTCGTCGAGATTTGCATCCGCAGCCACGATGTTTGCAGAATTGCCACCAAGCTCACCGAGGAAACGCTTGGCGCCCGCAGCGCGGGCTAACGCGTCGCCAGCAGCGGTTCCTCCCGTCAGCGTAACGACGTCGACGTCCGGATGCGCAGCAAGTGCAAGGGCTTCCTCTCGTTCACCCTGAACGACTTGAATGAGCCCCGCCGGAACACCGCCCTGGACGAACGCCTTCGCGATCGCTTCCGCGATCTGCGTGCCCTCAAGGCTTGGCTTGATGATGACTGCGTTTCCAGTCACCAGCGCCGGCGCTACCTTTTGAACCAACAAGTTGGATGGCGCGTTAAATGGAGTGATCGCCGCCACGACGCCGTAAGGGACGCGTTTCGTAAATCCGAACAATCCTTTGCCTGCAGGAACAGCGTCAAGCGGGAGGACTTCGCCGCCCATGCTATGGATGTGCTGCGCGCATGCCTGAATGAAGGCAATGCTGCGCTTCACTTCCATTTCCGCCGCCCGGCGCGGCTTGCCGATATGCGAGATCGTCATCGCCACCAGAATGTCGAATTCGCCCTCAAGCACCTTTGCGGCAGCGACAAGCCAGGAGGCGCGCTGATGAGCAGTGGCCTTTGCAGACGCCTTGAACGCCGATCGGGCCGATTTCGCTGCCAGATCAACCGCTTCGTTGCCGCCTGGGTACACTTCGAAAGCGGCTACTTGGGTCCAGGGGTCGATCACCGTGAAACGACTATCCTTCGCTACAGCCGCACGCACAGAAGTCTCAGCCATCATCTTCCCTATTCTTGCTCTTATGCGCACACAAGCGAGCGCTCCATATCCGGCCTTGGAGCTTGACATCATGTTGACTGTATAGTCAACATTTATACGCCCTCGGATCGTGGAGTTTCCCTTGAGGATTGCAGTTATCGGATACGGAGCGATCGGACGATTTCTCATCTCGCAACTGAACTGCGAGCCCGAAATCGAAACGTGTGCAGTTCTTTCATTGCCTCGGCCCGACATTTGCTCCAAGCCGGTCGTCGACGATATCGAGGAACTGCTGTCGACGCGCCCGGAGCTTGTGGTGGAATGCGCCGGTCACGGTGCGCTGCGAACGTTCGGCGAGACCGTCCTGCGCCGCGGGACCGATCTGCTCGTCGTGTCCGTTGGCGCGCTGGCGGACCCGGAGTTGGAAGGAGTGCTCCGCTCCGCCCGATCGACCGGAGGCGGAAAGCTTCTGATCCCAGGCGGCGCGCTCGGCGGAATAGACGCATTGAGCACGGCGCGAGAGGCGGGTCTCTCTTCCGTTGAATACATCGGTCGAAAAGCGCCGGCCGCGTGGAAAGGAACAGCTGCCGAGAAGATCGTGCAGTTGGACAGGGTGACGGAGCCTCACACCTTCATCGATTGCGAGGCCCGAACCGCCGCACTGACGTTTCCCCAGAACGCCAATGTTGTGGCGGCTATCGCGCTCGCAGGTCTCGGCTTCGACAAGACGCGCGTCCGCTTGATCGTCGACCCACAGGCCGAAGGCAACCAACATTCATACGTTGCGCGTGGGGAATTCGGCGAAATCTCTACAACGATTCGATCAAAGACCCTCGAAGCCAATCCGAAGACCTCAGTCCTCGCTCCGTTCAGCCTGGTCCAAACCATCAAGAAGCGGAGCGGATTGATTCCCGCATAGTGATGCATTTCAGCCATCGCCGGAATTTGCACTCGCTTGAAGCTCTCGTGCTGAAGACCTCCCACCCATTGGAGCGATGTTCGACGCTCCTCACCTAATCCAAGGATCTTTATAATGCCGATGACCATGAGCGGGACAATTGAGCTCGCAGCATCCCGCGAGACGGTATGGAACAAGCTCAACGATCCCGATACGCTGAAATCCTGCATTCCGGGTTGCGAAGAGCTCAATCTCCTTTCTGATCACGAGTTTGAGGCAATCGCAGTCAATCGGATTGGCCCCGTGAAAGCCAAGTTCAAGGGACGTGTGACCTTGTCGGACATCGCGCCACTAGAAGGATACCGGATTTCCGGCACAGGCGATGGCGGCATTGCAGGGTTCGCCAAGGGTGCGGCATCGGTTCGCTTGACCGACAACGGCGAGAACACGCTGCTCTCCTACGAAGTCGAAACGCAAATCGGCGGGAAAATGGCGCAACTTGGACAGCGCCTCATCGACGGCGTGGCTAAGACGCTTGCCGACCAGTTCTTCGAGAGATTTTCAGAGGCTGTCAAACAGGCCGCGTGATGCCTGCGTTTCTCGCTATGAGAAATCCAGATTGACCAGACGCTCAAAGCTCAGCATTTCATCCCACTGCTGTTGAGACATGAGTTCCCGCTCCACCACGACAATCCGGTGGGGCGACTTTCCCTCCAGATAGCAGGCGCGGGCGATTTCGGCACAAACGCGATAGCCGAACAAAGGCTTCAGCGCCGTCACAATGCCCAGGGAATTCAGGAGCATATTTCGTGTGTGTTCCTCGTTGGCCGTTATTCCAACGATGCAGCGATCACGCAGGCTCGTCACCGCTCGTTCCATGGTTCGGATGGAAAAGAAAAGTGAAAACGCGATCACCGGCTCCATCACATTGAGCTGCAATTGCCCTGCCGAAGCTGCGAGCGTAATGGTGGTATCGAGGCCGATTACCAGAAAACTGACTTGATTGACCACTTCGGGAACGACCGGATTAACCTTGCCGGGCATGATCGAGGAGCCAGGCTGCAGCTGAGGCAAATTGATTTCGTTTAACCCGCACCGCGGCCCGGAGCTGAGCAACCGTATATCGTTGCAGATTTTTGTCAGTTTGCTTGCCGTCCGCTTCAGCGCACCCGAGAGCTGCACATAAGCTCCGGTATCCGACGTCGCCTCCACCAGATCGCTTGCCAGCACGAACTGGTAGCCAGTCAAATCGCTTAGATACTTCACCGCCAGCGGAGGATAGCCGCGCGCAGCGGTGACCGACGTCCCAATGGCGGTCGCCCCGAGGTTGATCTCTCGGAGCAGCCTCAGAACCTCCTGTGTACGATCGATCTCCTCTCCCATAGTTGTCCCCCAGCCCCGGAATTCAGAGCCCAACGACATCGGCACCGCATCCTGAAGGTGGGTCCGCCCCATCTTCACAACGCGCGAAAACTCCTTTCCTTTGTCAAAAAACGCATCGCGCAATTTCTCCAAAGAAGCGAGATACGTCTGAAGCCGCATGATCAACGCCAAGCGGAGCGCGGTGGGATAGGTATCATTGGTCGACTGACCGTAATTCACATGGTCGTTCGGATTGATGTATTGATAGTCGCCTTTCTGACGGCCGAGCGTTTCCAGAGCGAGGTTCGCGATCACCTCGTTGGCATTCATGTTTGTCGAAGTGCCGGCGCCGCCTTGAACAAGGTCGGTGATGAACTGATCGTTCGCGGTTCCATCAATGACGCGATCGCAGGCCGCCACGATGGCTGCTGCGATATCCGGCGCCAGGACGCCCAGATCCCGGTTCGCCATCACAGCTGCCTTTTTGACATAGCCAAAAGCCTTCACAAACGAGGGCTCGTGGCTCATCGGAATGCCGGTGATGTCGAAGTTCTCAAAGCCTCTAACGGTCTGAACGCCATAGTAGAGGTCGTCAGCGATCTCGCGCTGACCGAGAAAGTCGTGCTCAATGCGGCTCATGTGCGCCTCGCGTCACATGATGTCTCTGCCTTCCCAACCCGGACGCAGGATGTTCAGGAGGCCGGAAGTATCTACCACCGCGATTGCTGTCGCAACGCGCGCAAAGACCTAAGCAACCGCGATGCGGTCTTGCCCAGGGATATAAAGCTTCTGCTGGGCAATGGAATGCCCGCAGAAGCCCAAATCAGACATCCAAGTTAGGACGCAGCGAGGTGAGCATCACGACGCTTATAAAGCTCGTCGTCTGCGTATCCCATTGTCTCAGGCCGACCGCGCCCCAGCATCACCTGGAAATAAACCGGCTCGAGGCTGTTGTTGTGATAGCCGTGAATGACGCCAGCCGGGCAAGCCAGGCACTCCCACGGTCCAAGGCGCTTCTCGATTTTGCGACCTTCCTCATCTTGCACGAATACGTCGAGATGACCTTGCAGAACGAAGAAAACTTCTTCGACCTCATGGGTATGCGCGGCATTGCCCTGTCCAGGCGGGACAAACATGATCGACAGGGTGAAATTTCCGGGAGGAATGGCCGAATTGTCGCCATGCTTTCCAGATCCACCTGCACCGATAAAGCGATGCTGCGCACGCTTGAAACCCTCGATCTTCGCGTCTTCAAAGGCCGCCCAGTCCGCACGCCTGTCAGCGTAGCGAGCGACAAAACGGTCCATGATTTCCTCAAGGGAGGCTGACTCCAATTCCTTGGGGCGAGGGTGACGTGCGATAGCCATTTATCTCTCCTAGTGATCTGAATCCGGCCCGTGACGCAGAGCATTAGCGCCGCGAGCCTAACGCGGACACCGCCCCATCACGGATCATTTGGCGATCCTCGTTGGCTGTTAAATTGTTAGCTTAAGTTGACTACTCAGTCAACACAAATGCGGTACACGTTGATGTGCGAGCCAAACCGCCGAACGAGACCGAATCCCTTTATTGAATGAAAGCGCCGCGCGAGCGGCTCCATAGAATGATCGGCAGCAACCTGAAAATTGACGCAACGATCTATTCTGATTCCGGAGTACGTCAGCGGACTGGTTTCAGCCATAAAGTAAAAAGAAAAGCCAGCCGGACGATTGCCCCGCCGGCTCGCTCGTTCCTGCACAGGATTACTGCACCGACTTCAGATCGAAAGCCTTGGCCTGCTGAACAACCGCCGCACGATCGTACTTGTTAATCTCGTCGACGTACTCATTTGTGTACATTCTGGATGTCGGCACCGCTTGCGATATTTGCTTCTCCCGCAAAAGAAAATCGCCGAGATTCTTCCAATCCTCCTCCAGAAAGAGACCGTTCTTTCCCTTGGTTTTGGGATTTGTCCAACCCGCCATTCGGAACTGACTGATCTTCAGACCTTGGGTAAGCGCTTTCTGAGGGTCAGATTCCTTCGGACGACTTTCAGGGTACATCTTCCAGGTTATCAATACAGCGGCCGCTGGGTTCGCGAGCGTAAAGTCGAGCGCCTTCGATACGGCACGCGCGAACCCGATCAGCATCTTGGGATTTTTCTTGATCACATCATTCCGAGCCAGGATCGATACGTCGGGCAAGCCTTCCAGCTTTTCATCCAGTTTCAGGGCTCTTAGTGGAATTCCGCTCTGTTCGAAGCGTATGTTCGCTGCGTCCCAAAACACGATCGCATCCACCACGTTCTGCCGGATTGCAGCGACCGCTTGCGGTCCCACGCCGATCGGAATGAAAGTGACATCCTTCTCGGGATCCAGCCCGCCCGACCGGATGTAAGCTTTCCCGTACGTGGTTCCGGCACTCCCGAGTGCCGTTACGCCAATTTTCTTTCCGCGAAGGTCCGCGATGGATTTGACAGCGCTACCCTCTGGCACAGAAATCGACCAGATGTTTCTGTAACCGGCATTATAATAGTAGCGCAGATCAAGCGGAGCGCTTGCATTCTCCTGCATGCCGATGACCGCCTGTGCGGGCGTCGCTTCCCCCACGTCGCCGTTCCCGGCAGCGATCTGAATAGCGACCTCGTTCGAGCCGCCCACCGCGATTAACTCGACGTCGAGTCCCTCCTGCTCATAGTAACCAAGGTATTTCGCGACAGGAAACGGCGCCAGTGACTCGTCGATGTTTCGGACCGGAATAAGCGCCTTCACCTTTTCGCCGGCGTATCCCGGACCGGCATTCGAAAACGCAGCAAGTACCAAGGCCAGAAGAAGAAGAGACTTCAATCTGTTCATTTGTTCCTCGCATCCGAAGGTCAGTGAACCTTTACACTCCCGCCAGATTCCTCACACGCCTGTGACACCGCAGCGGCGGTCAAAGCCTACGACCGGCTCTAGTCCTGTCAACTTAAATTGTACATTTGTACGATTAGTCGCACCTTCGTGCGATTTCACCAGCTCACTACTCCCGCTCATGAGAAAGGCAGCAGGGACCAATTTTTAAGCGGCAGTTCTCGGACACGGCTTCTTCGCGGCCGCAACGCCAGATCCAGTTAGCGGCAACATTTTAGTTATTCGCGTCAGCAAAAGAGGGCTAGGAGACGAGAAACCCGTCCATCATCCGATCGATCGCGTCGCGGGCATTTGATCGCATCTTGGGAGTAGGCTTCACCAATTGCAAAATGATATGGCCGTGGACCTCGACTAACATGCTGTCCACGGTTTCCTCGACTGGAAGCTCCGAACGGATTTCCCCGAGATTCTGCCCCTCCGAGAAAAGCTTGATCCAAAAACGGCGTTGCTTGTCGAAACGCTTGGCCTGCGTGGCCTGAATATCTAGATTCCGCGTACTCATCGCGACGTAATTTATCCAGAACCGCCACCACCTATTGGCGGGGGATTGTAGCGCGTAAGACAACGCAATTCTTCGCAATTGCGCCGCCGGCGATCCTTTGTACTGCTCCCAGTCGTCCGGCAGTTCGTAACCAGAGTCGAGTGCGGCAGCGATCAATGCTTCCTTGGTCCGGAAATGATAGGTTATCGTCCCCAAACTGACTTGCGCCACCTCGGCCACCTGCCGCAGGGTCAGGTTCTCAATTCCGGACTCGGCAATGAGATCGTAGACAACGCCTGCGATGTACTTCTGTTGAAGGCGACCGCGACCTTCCGGCGGCTGCGCCTTCTTCTTAAAACCGAGATTCGACACCATCTTCCAAAACTTCCCAGACTTGTCGCGCGCAACAGCTCACTGGCGCAAACTGAACAGCTTCCGAAGCTCGTTCTTCGTAACCTTGCCCGTGCTGTTCTTCGGCAACTCCGGCATGAATACGATGTGCTTGGGCTTCTTGTATCCGGCCAGTTCGGTCGCGCACCAGCCAACCAGCTCTGCTTCCGTGATTGTACTTGCTCTTGACCGCTCGATGAAGGCGGCTACCGCCTCGCCATACACATCATCCGGCACCCCAACGACTGCGGCGTCCGCGACTTCCGGATGGCGCATCAGCACGAGCTCAACTTCCTTCGAATAGATATTGTATCCGCCCGACAGAACCATGTCCTTCTTGCGGTCGACAATATAGAGAAAACCATCCTCATCGAACCGGCCGACATCGCCCGTTTTGAACCAGCCGTTTTCGAAGGCACTGTCCATCGCCTCAGGCTGATTGAAATACGTCCGGAACAGCAGATACTGCCCTGGCAACCCTGACCTGACCCAGATCTCGCCGGCCTCGCCCTGCCTGACATCGCGGCCATCGGCATCGACAAGGCGCAACTCGACACCGGGGGTGATACGGCCAACCGACGCACTATGGGTAAGCTGCTCCTCCGGCTTCAACATCGCGAGCGATCCCGCTTCGGTCATGGCGAAGAACGAGTAGATGTCAAGTCTCGGTAGGGCGGCAAGCAGCCGCCGCTTGACTTCCACCGGAAACGCCTCGCCGGTCGCGACCAGAACGCGAAGTGAGGCAAATCTCTCAGGCTCAGCTTCAATAATCGGCAGCAGCATCCGTCCGACGGTGGGGACTATCGATATCAGGGTGATCGATTCGGTTTCGATCACCCGGGTTGCCTCAGCGGCATCGAACCGCGACAGGATATACAGCGTCGCCCCGCCGACCACCATATTCCCGATCCGGGCGAACGCGGTGCGATGCGCCAGAGGCGTTGTCACGATGATACGATCGTCCGAAGACACCTTCCAGTACATCGCGTTCAGATAACCATTGGCAACGATGTAGTTGGCCTGGGTGGTGACGACACCCTTGGGACGCCCCGTCGTTCCCGACGTGTAAGAAATGACGCAGTCATCATACGCGACCGGAATTTCGATGGGTTCGGGTTCACAGGACAGCATGTCTTGCCAGGACATGGCATCACCCGACGAAGCACCTACGACAAAACGGCGAATACCCGCGCCGGCAAACTTGTCGATTGTATCCTTGTCCCGATCATCGAAGAACACGGCAGCCGGCGCGGCATCCTCGAATATGACCGCAACCTCCGACCCGGAAAGCCGCATATTGACGGGCATGGCCAGCGCGCCAACCTTCACGATCGCAAAAAAGACCGTAACGAACTCGCAGCAGTTGGGCAGGTAAATTGCAATCCGATCCCCGATCTCGACGCCGGACCGGCGGAGGGCAACCGCGATGCGGTCGCTGTCATCGTTCAATTGGCCAAAGGTGACCCGCGTATCGCCGCAAACCAGCGCCAGCTTGTCCGGACACGTTCGAGCTTGCGAGGAAAGATAGGATGCCAGTTTCACTTCCAGCTCCGTCGCGGCGCAAAATCCGGGAACACAATATCATCGCTGAGGCGGTCCCAGCGCACCTCCACCGGCATGCCGATCGTCACATCCGTTTCCGAACAATCCACGAGATTGCAAAGGAAACGGATCTTTTCGTCAAGATCGACATAAGCGCAGATATAAGGAAGCCGCGCCTCATGTCCGGGCCAGGCCGATCGCGTCATCGTCCACGAATAAACGGTGCCGAAACCTGAAGCCTCGCGCCATTCGATGGTCCGGCGTCCCGTATAGAGACTGTTGGGGCGCGGATAATGCTGAAACCTCTGCGTTTCGGTGCAATATTGCAGCATGAGCTTGCCGCGTCGCGCCCCTTCCCAGAACTCTTTTGTATCGATGTAAGAGCCCAGTTTCGGTAGCGGTCGTTGCGCACTGACTCCATCGGCCATCTTATTGCTCCAAGATCATAACTGCCGACGTGCCCCAATTGCGGGCGTACGGAATGCCGCCGATTCCGGTCACCATTGAATTCCTGATGTTTTGAATTTGACGCGGGCCGCCCTCTCCGAACATCTGGCGCACGGCCTCGATAAGATTGAGACCGCCACCCGCAAGGCCGGGCTGCCCGGCGGATATCTGCCCGCCGCCGGTATTCAGGGGCAGCCTGCCCTTAAACGTCATATCAGTATCAAGGACGAAATCCGCACCCTTGCCTTGCTCGCAAAACCCGATGTGCTCGAGCTGAAGCATGATCGCGATCAGGAAGTCATCATACGGATGAAACGACTGAATGTCCGACACGCTCAGCCCCGCCTGCCTGAGCGCCTTTGGTCCGACGACCTTGAACCCGGATTCGGTGATTTCGGTCATCGGCTCCGTCAGCTTGTAATGAGACAGCTCGGCGTAAGCGGTCGGATAAATTGCCTTCAGGCCACGCTTTGCCGCCTGCTTGGCGGACATCATCAATACGGCGTTCGCACCGTCGCAGACCATCACGCTGTCCAGCACCCGCAGCGGATCAGAGACCAGCTTGGAGGAAAGGTAATCCTCCTCGGATATCGGCTTGCGTAAACGCGGACAGGCATTGTCGTTAAGCAGAGCATGACCACGCTGCGTCACGGCGAGCCGTGCCAGTGCGCGTGGATTGAGGCCGTAGAGATGATCGTATCGGCGCATGATCATGCCGAAAGCGCCCACAGGCCCGCGCAGGCCGGTGGGGTATTGAAATTCATGCCGTTGCGCGCCCTGCTCCGGCGTGAGGCCGCTTGATTGCGCGTCAGAAGCCAGCACGACAGCGATGGAGCACATGCCCGCGCGTATCGCCAGCGCGGCTCGGGCAACGCCTCCGATACTGGACACGCCGCCGAGCCCCATCAGCTCGAGCCAGCTCGGCGTGATGCCAAGAACATCGGCCATGTATTGCGCCCAGAAGGGGTTGGCGCTTTCGCTCATGGTTTCGGAAACGGACAACCCGTCGATTTCTGATTTATCGACGTTAAACCTGCGCAGCAGCTCGTCCAACACGTCGCCCGCCAACTCATAAGACAAACGCCCCGAGCGGACGTCTATTTTTGTTTCCGCGTAGCCGGTAATCGCAACGTCTCTCATGCACCCCCCCAAAAAACGGCCGGACCATTCATGTCGTTCGGAATTTTTTGTACGATTGTACGCATATTCGTACAAGTGTACAATTTCGGTTGACTTTGTCCAGCCATGCAATTTTAATTTGAAGTCAGGGTACATTCGCGCCACGGTCATGGCTTTCTCGAACGACGATATGACAACTGCAATCTCGGCCAATCGGTGGGAGCATTCCGCAGCCCTGCTCCGGAACGATACGCCTGAACTCAATCGTCTTCGCCTTGAGGTTCGCGACTGGCTTGAAAAGAATACGCCTGCCGAATGGCGCGATTGCATTTCCGTCCTTTCAAAGGAACATCAACGGGCATGGCATAAACGCGTCGCGGAGGCCGGTTATGCCGCGCCTCACTGGCCGGCATGTTATGGCGGGCTCGGTGCGAGCCTCCGCGAACAACTCGTCATTGCAGATGAATGGGCCCGGGCCGGCGCGCCGATGCTCAGAAACATTCCGATGCGATTCCTCGCACCAGGCCTGATGAAATTCGGCACGGATGCGCAAAAGGCGTTCTTTCTACCAAGGTTGTTGTCGGGTGAGATTGCCGTTTGTCAGCTTTACTCAGAGTCAGAGGCAGGTTCGGATCTGGGAAATTTACGCACGAGCGCGGTTGTGGACGGCGACGTCGTGATCGTTAACGGAACGAAATTGTGGAGCACCGGAGCCGATCAGTCGGACTGGGGTTTCGCGCTTGTGCGAACTGGCGATCAAATTCTTCCAGGATCGAAGGGTTTGAGCATGTTGCTGATCGATCTCGCAACGCCTGGCATACACATCAGGCCTATTCCGACGATCTATGGTGACGATGAGTTTTGCGAGGTAATTCTCGATAACGTCATCGCCCCCCGCAGCAATCTGCTCGGAGCGCTGAACCAAGGCTGGCTCGTATCAAACGAAATTCTCGCGGCCGAGCGATTGTCGAGTTCGCATCCGGTTCCCTGTTTTTCTATGCTGCGCAAGATAACTGCGCTGGCAAGCAGATCCGCCCTTTCGACCGATCCAGCTTTCGAAGACCGGCTTGCGAAGATCGAAATCGATCTTCTCGCAATGTCCGCACTCTACCTTTCTGCTTGCGAGGCCGCCGGCAACGGCGCGGCGATCGGCACAGCGTCATCAGTATTGAAGGCACGTGTTCCCGATATTTTACAGCAACTGAGCGCGTTACTGCTGGAGGCCGCCTCCGTTGCTGGCGAATCCGACAGCATCGAAATCAATGCTGCACGTCTTTATCTGCAATCCCGGCGATCGACGATTTACGGCGGAACCGCAGAAATCCAGCGCAACATCATCGCGCAGCGTATTCTTGGTTTGCCCGCGAGTTGACCATGAGCGAACAAAACGCCCTGATCATTGAGCAATTGACCCGGATCGCCTCCGATCTCGGCGGCCCTGCGCGTTACCGTGCCTATCTCGAAGGCGACAATGTTTCCGACCGGCAATGGGACGCGCTCGCAAAGGACGGTTGGCACCTCATGGCGAGCGCGCCGGCAGGCGCCGATGCTGTCTCGCTTGAGACATTATGCGCAATATCCGAATATTTCGGCGCGGAACTTTTTGTTGTGCCTCTAATGAATGTGACAATTGCCCATGCACTTACGGAATGTTTTCTCCCTCCCGGCGCCATTCCCGTTATTGTGCCGGGCGATGACACCGGCAGGAGTTTCCTCCTTCCGGCTTTGATCCGCGCGACACATGCTGCTTATATCAATCAGGACTCCGGCATTTATGAAGGCTTGATCGAGATAACGCACGACCAGCCGGCGCCGACCCTGCACCCTGACGGCCAGAGACGTATCCTTGAGCAACGGCCCACTGGCCGTTCCGAAAATCGCGCGCAACATGCACTCGACGCCCTCTTGCTCACGGCCGCATCCGAACTTTCCGGGATTGCAAATGCGGCGCTTCAACTTGCACTACAGCACATAAAACTCCGGAAGCAATTCCGGCGCTTGCTTGGCTCCTTCCAGGCCGTTCAACATCGCGCTGCGGACAGCATGATCGCTGTCGAGGAAGCCAGATCACTCGCGCGGCAACTCGCGCGGCTTCATGATGAAGGACATTTGCCGGCCGGCCTTGCCCATGCGGCACTCAGCAAGTCCATCGAAGTGGCATTCAGCGTGTGCTCGTCGTCGATTCAGATGCTTGGAGCAATCGGATTTACCGCCGAACACGACGCGGGCCTGTATCTAAAGCGGACGATGGAGATCTGCCGCTTTTATGGCCCCGCAGCCTCCCATCGCGTGCGCTTTGCGCATCCAGCTACGCCCTGAGGGCTGCATAAAATTATCGCAGCAACGCGCATAGCATCTGTCCAACGGACCAAGCAAACAGCAACGACGTTATTGTACAAATGTACGACCATTTGTACATTTGTACATATAGAGGTTGACAGCCTCTGGTGAGCGTCTAGACTTTTCAGAGGCAGAACGTCGAAGCGTTGTTGAACGATCGACGCGCGTTTGCGCTAATGGAGATGCGCGATGAATGGAAAAGCTCGCCGGGCTTTGAAACCCGTTCTGATCATGGCGACGGTGTTGGCGGCGTCCGTAGCAACTTCCGCGGCTCGTGCTGCCGACAAGATCATCTTCGCATTTCCAACTGTGATAAATTCCGGCATCGCGCCCATGGCCTTCGCGATCGATCTCGGGTTCTTCAAGGAAGAAAACCTCGATCCGGAAATCGTATCGCTCCAGGGATCTGGCACCATCATCCCGCAATTGATGGCGGGCGAGATATTCACGGCATACAGCACACTGGAGCCTCTTCCGATTTCGCGCCAGCCCAGCAAACCTAATTTTCCGTTCAAGTTCGTCTACAACTATGCGCGCAATTCGATCTGGGAGATTGCCGTTCTCGCCGACAGTCCGATCAAGACGCCGGCTGATCTTAAAGGCAAGACAGTCGGCGTCGGCGCATTACAATGGGGAAATGTGGCGACGACGAAGGCCATCGTCAAAGCGAGCGGTGTTGACCCGGCGAGCGTGCAATGGGTTGCGGTAGGAACGGGCGTGCCAGCCTTTGAAGCCTTGAAGCGGGGTCAGATCGACGCACTCAATCTGCATGAACTGATGCATTCGGAGCTTGAGCAGCTTGGCACGAAGATTCGCCGCCTGCCTTTCCCTGCGGAGTTCCAGGGACTGTCCAGCCACGGCTTTCCGGCCACCGACAAAATGATCAAGGATCGCCCTGATCTCATTGCAAAGTTCGGCCGTGCGATGACCAAGGGCACGATTGCCTGCGCCGCGAACACCGCAAATTGCGTCATTGCCTATTGGAAAATGTATCCGGCGCAGAAACCATCCAAGGACGATCCGGCGCTTCTCGAACGCGTGGCCACCAGCCTTAAACCCCGCCTGAACAATCTCACGTCATTCGGCAAAAACGACGCTCATCAATTCGGCGCGTTCTCCCCGAAGGACTGGACGACCTTGATCGAGGCTCTGAAGATTGGAGGCCAGATCGATCCGTCGGTCAATATTGATATCGACACCCTCTACACCAATCAATTCGTCGATGAATACAACAAGTTCGACAAGGACGCCGTGATCGCAGCCGCGAACAAGTACAAGCCTTGAGTCCGATCGGCAGCAGCGAAGCATTCAGGGCGGACCAATGTCGCTAGCGTTTAACGATATTCGGCTGACTTATCGCACCAAGCGCGGCCCGCTTCCCGCACTTGGCCCTCTTACTCTTGACTGCCGGGACGGCGAATTCATCGCGGTCCTCGGACCTTCGGGCTGCGGGAAATCAACTTTACTCAAGCTGGCTTCCGGTCTGGTCGCCCCAACCGCAGGCCAGATCGTGCTCGATGGAAGTGTGATCAACCGCCCCCGCAAGGACGTCGGCATCGTTTTTCAGCAGCCCACTCTGCTGCCCTGGAAGACGGTGCGCGACAATGTCCTGATGCCGCTGAAGGTGCTGCGTGTCTATCAACCTTCCGACCGCGAGAAGGCAGACAAGCTCCTTAAGACAGTGGGGCTCAGCAGATTTGCCGACAATTACCCCCACGAGCTGTCCGGCGGCATGCAGCAGCGCGTCGGCATCGCGCGCAGCCTGATTCATAACCCCCGATTTTTATTGATGGACGAACCGTTTGCCGCACTTGACGCGCTGACGCGTGAGCAAATCACATTTGAGTTGCAATCGATCTGGGAGCGTTTGGGGCAGCTCGTGCTTTTCATTACTCATTCGATCCCAGAAGCCGTCATTCTCGCGGATCGCGTGATCGTACTGTCCGCAGGGCCGGGCACGATCATGCACGAGGAAGTCGTGAATCTGCCGCGTCCACGCACGCCGGCAAGCATGGCAACGGTCGAATTCGGCGATATCTGCAATCGGCTTCGCGCATTTTTCGTTCATTAAAGGAGCGGCTCGATGACGTCGCGGATCACCGATATTGCGCTGCCGACGGTGACTGTTATCGCGTTGCTGCTCCTCTGGCATTTCAGTATCGGGTGGTTTTCAATTCCCGCTTATCTCGTTCCGGAGCCGCTCGATGTTCTCGTCGCGCTTCGCAAAGGCCTCATCGAAGGAACTCTTTGGATTCATATCGGCGCGACACTTTCGGCCATCGCTCTTGGATACGCTCTTGGCTGTTTGCTGGCTCTCGTATGCGCGGCTGTAATGTCGGAATTTGATCTCGTTGAAAAGGCTTTTTATCCAATAGTCGTTGGCTTTCAATCAATTCCTAAGGTCGCGCTTGCGCCGCTGCTGATCGTGTGGTTTGGCTTTGGACTTCAATCGAAAGTCGTACTTGTCGCGTTGATGTGCTTTTTCCCCTGTTTCATAAACACCGTCGTCGGCTTGAAGTCCTACGACCGAAACCTGGAAGCCCTCTATCGTGCCTTCGGTTCCGGAAAGCTGGATATCTTCTGGAGCGTCAAGCTCCCCGCGGCGCTCGGTCACATATTCGCAGGCCTTCAGGTTGGCGTCATTCTTGCCATACTCGGAGCGGTCGTCTCGGAGCTGGTCGCTTCTAAGTCTGGCTTGGGTAATGTGATTGCATCTTCGGCACTCAACTTCGACGTCGCCATGATGTTTGCATGCGTTATCATCTTGTCGGTGATGGGGATTTTCGCCGCGCAGGTCGTAAAGACATTGCATCGCAGGCTGGTATTTTGGGAAAGGCATACGCAAGACGACGAGTATTAGTCGGAAGCGATTGGATGCCATTTAGGACGGCGTTGATAGCCACAATAGCGAACGTATCTCGGAACGATCGCCATTTGCTACGCACTTACGATGCTGCGCCGGATTTGATCGACTCGCGTATAGAACAATAAATTAGTTTACGCTGTCGATAAACTTCGCCACATCATCCATCACGTCTTGTGTTGCAGTGAAGAATGGCCCCATGGTCAGAAACGCGTGGATTTGTCCCGGAAAATGCCGATGCATGACAGGACTGGAGGACTCAAGCAGCCGCTCCGCATAAGCCACACCGCCATCGCATGCAGGATCAAAACCCGCAGTGACGATATAAGCAGGCGGCAAGCTATCGAAGCGAGACGCGTACAAAGGCGATACCTGCCAATTGTCCTGCATGGCAGGACAATCCAGGTAGTGATCGCGAAACCACATGAGCGCCTTTCCTGTGACTGGAATGCTCAAATGCTCGCTCCCTCGCGAATCGCTGATCGAAACAAGATCAACAACCGGATAAAGCAAAAGCTGAAAGGCCAGTGGCGGCAGCATTCCATCGCGCGATAGATGCGCCATAACGGCGGCTATGTTACCGCCTGCGCTATCGCCGGCCACGCCAGTTCTGTGGGCATCAATCCTTAGCGCGACAGCGTTCTCGAACACCCAGTTTACAGCCGCTATCGCATCTTCCACAGCCGCCGGAAATTTGTGTTCAGGCGCAAGACGATAAGCGACAGCCACCAGCAGACAGCAAAGATCAACGTTTGTATTTGATCTCGTCACCGCCAAGATTGGCAGCCTCTATCGCTTCACCCATTGCATAGATTGGCCTTTGGCACTGGAGGGATATTATCTTGTCGGCGATGCATTTACAAAGTCAGAACGCAAACGGACAAGGCAGGGCTACTGATCGGCCGCGATAAGCTTATTCGACTGAACTCGCCGCCCATGCCCGAACATCCGATCGGTCTTGACGATTACTCTGAACGTGTCTTTGAAACGATGTTAGCATTCGCTGATAAAGATCACGTCGTTGCAGACAGCAACGTTCAAATGATTTGCGACGAAATGACCATCGCAATCGGATTGATGAAAAGATTTTTGAAACATGAGAAGCACAGTCGCTCGAACCGGCTGATTGACTAAACAGGCGAGTTCTCCGCCAAAGGCGGCTAAGGCAGACTGCCTGCCTCCCACGCAGTGGTTTTGTTCTCCGGTCTCTGACGCAAGCCTCCCGAGAACGGGAATTCTTCAATCGTTGGCTGGAGAATGGTGGCCAATTTCGGAATGTGCCGGTTCGATTCCGGTCTCCGTAGAGAATCTGGATGCCTGAAAAGCCCGCTATTGGCGGGCCTTTCCAACGCCAAAAGGGGAAATTCTCCAAAATCCGGACTGGCCGGCTGGCGGCGCAGTGCCAATCGCGCCAGTCTCCGGCCAAATTGCCTGCAAACAGGGAATTTTACAGGGAAATAGCCAAGAATATCGAATTCAGAACTCGTTTCGCAGCAATTAAACCCGCCAAATCCAAGCTCATGAGGCAAATTCCCTAGTCCATCGAACAGAGAATTCATACTTCTGTATCAGGGATCAATCAGAACAGATCAGGGAGGGAAGGCTCGGAAAACGCTTCTTATGACCAGCTTCCGCCGCCTCCGATTACTGCCCCAAAGGCCCAATCATCGGACTTTCCGGGATTTCTAGTCTGCATCGAAAGGTCGCCGCTAAGGCCGTGCCGGCGGCCTGCCGGTAAGCCGGAACATCGCAGCAAAGTTATTGCCGTTAGCGGAAAGAATACGGTGGTCTTGAGCTCGATCAGGTGAAACGGATGAAGGAGCTGGAGCGGGAGAATATCCGCCTCAAGGGTCTCCTCGCCGATCTTTCACTTGGTGCTCAAGGACGTTGTCTCGGGAAACTTATAAACCCTGAGCGGCACCGGCAGACGGTTGAGGGTATTCGCGGGAAATAAGGTCTCTCCGAATATCATGCTTCCCGGATCATCAACCAGCCTCGCGGGACACAGCGATGCACCAGTATCGTTCGAACTGATGAAGATGCGTTGACGAGAACGATTCTCTCTCTAGCATCGCAATATGGACGATATGCTATCGCTGGATCGCATCCTACTGATCGACGCAGGCTGGCCCGTGGTTTGTGATCGCGTTCAGTGAATCTGCCACGGTGAGAGACTGAAGGTGCCTTAAGAATCGGCGACCGCGCGGCCAGCTCCGGCAGAATGACGGATCGCGCATCCGGTTGCGACCGCAGCGCAGCGATCAGGTTTGGAGCTACGATTTTGTGGAAGAACACCCACGATGGGCGAAAACTCCAGCTGATGACTTTGATCGGCGAGTTCACGCGGGAATGCCTCGCCATCCACGTAGCTCGTCGTACCAATAATTTGGCGTTATCGCGACCATGGCCGACGTGATGCTCACCGGGGGAGTTTCGGAGTATTCATCCCCGAGCTGCCGGCCGCCGGCACCGCAAACATCGACGGCAACACTGCAGCATCTGGATCAGCTCAGCGATGCAGTAGTCTCTATCCCGCTGGCCCAAAATATCCGTCAGGTCAAAAAAACTCCGCAAAATATCTCCGATTGCTGCTGTGCACACTGACACGCCGCGCATTGATCGCTCAGCGCGCAGATGATTACATCTTATTTCGCCGGAGGCGCATGCGCCCGCCAATTTCGAGAAGGAAATCCAACACGTACACGTTGATTTGAAAACATTGGCCGATCAACAGCCAATTATCAGGGAGGAGACGCACATGACCGAGTTCACGCCGGATCGACGATCTCTGCTCAAAGGAAGCGCCGCGGCATTGGCCACGGCTGCCACCCTATCAGCCGACCAGATGCTCGGCTACGCGAAAGCCTGGGCACAGACCGCCCCGTGGAAGCCGGAAACCGGCGCCAGTATCAACATGCTGCGGTGGAAACGGTTCGTGGAGGCGGAAGATGTCGCCTTCATGAAGATCGTCGATGCCTTCCAGAAAGCGACCGGCGTCAAGATCAACGTCTCCAATGAATCCTTCGATGACATTCAGCCCAAGGCCTCCGTGGCCGCGAACACCGGACAGGGGCTCGACATGGTGTGGGGGCTCTATTCGCTGCCGCATCTGTTTCCGGAAAAATGCGTTGATGTCACCGACGTCGCCGACTATCTCGGCAAGAAATATGGCGGCTGGGCGCCGTCAGGCGTGGCTTACGGCAAGCGCGGCAACAAGTGGCTCGGCATTCCGGTCGCCGCCAGCGGCGGCCTTGTGAACTATCGCGTCGCCGCCATGCAGAAGTGTGGCTTCAAGGAGTTTCCAAAAGACCTCGGCGGTTTTCGCGAATTGGTCAAGGGGCTGAAGGCAAATGGCACGCCTGCGGGCATGGCGCTCGGCCATGCGACGGGTGATGCCAATGGCTGGCTTGCCTGGGCGATGTGGGCGCATAACGCTTACACCGTCGACAAGAATAACAAGGTGATCATCAATTCGCCGGAGACGGCGAAAGCGCTGGAATACGTGAAGTCGCTCTATGAGAACTTCATACCCGGCGTTGCATCATGGAATGACAGCTCCAACAACAAGGCATTCCTTGCAGGGCAGCTTCATCTCACCACCAACGGCATTTCGATTTATGTCGCGGCGAAGAAGGAAAATCCGGCCATTGCCGCCGACATGAACCATGCCCATCTGCCCGTCGGCATCAGCGGTCAGGTGCGTGAGCAGCACCTCGGCTTCCCAATCCTGATCTTCAACTTCTCGAAGTATCCGCAGGCATGCAAGGCATTCACCGCATTCCTGATGGAAGGCCCGCAGTTCAATCCATGGATCGAGGCGGCGCAGGGATATCTGTCGCATTTCCTGCTGGCTTACGATGCCAATCCGATCTGGACCGCAGATCCGAAGAACACGCCGTATCGCGATGTCGCCAAGCTGGCATCGACGCCGGCAGGGATCGGCACTCTGAACGAGGCTGCGGCAGCCGCAATCGCAGACTTTGTGGTCGTCGATATGTTCGCGAATTATTGTACCGGCCGCGAAGACCTCAAGAGCGCGATAGCGTCTGCCGAGCGGCAGTTCAAGCGAATCTATCGCAGCTGATATAGGACAAATAGATCCCGCGTGCGGCACCGCCAGACGGCGTTTAGCAGCTTGAGTTTATCAAGCTCCTAAAGTTTATCGGAAGGGAAGTATTGGCGCGCGACCGGTCACGATGGCCGACTCAAGCTGTTCTAACCGATCCTGCCCCCAGAAGGGTTCGTCACGATAGAAATAGAAAGGCGCGCCGAAAAGCCAGCGATCGATGGCCTCGCGAGTGAGATCGGCCTCTTTCGCGAGCAGGCTCGGATCCGAGGTTTCGGCCAACAGCCGCGTGCCAGCTAGGCCGCTCGCATCGGCAAGGCGTACCAGCGTCTCCGGATCCTCGACATTCAGTTCGTCCGCCCACACGGCCTTGAGCCCAGCATGGACGAAAGCCGTCACATCGGCCCCCTCCCTGATCGCGGCCAGCAGCATGCGATGCCCGAGCGTCGGATCAGCCGGATAGAATTTCGGCCAGGTCACCAGCGGAATGCCGCGGATAGCCTTCCAGCGTTCCATTTCGACCAGTCGATACGCCTGCCGCTGCGGCGGACGCTGACGCACCGGCTTGCCGCCACCTGCGGCGAAGATCGCCATCAGATCGATCGGCTTAAACTCGACATGAACATCGTGACGTTTGTGATCGGCAACGGCGCTCCAATACGCAAAGTCTCCTGCGCGCTGACGGACGAGATGGCGAGCGTTACCGCTGAAGACGCAATAGCGATGAGCTGGGTAAGCCCTTGCATAATCGACTCCTTGATGATGCAAGTGTCGATGGCCGCGAAGCAGATCGTCGTGTCAATCGGTCGCCTAAAAAATGGAATAATATGGCGAGGTCGGCAAGCTGGATGGAAACTTAGAACGTCCATTCTGCCATAAGAGAAGTTCTATTCTAGAGACGCTATTCGGATCATCGCCCGCTTTCCTTAAAACTGTCCAACATGTTTTCATGACAAGGTTGACGACCTCGTCACGGCTCGGGCGCGGATAGCTCAGCCACCATTTGGCTAAGGCGTGCAGCCCCTCCTTGAGACATTCTCCGGCGGCTTCGTATTGCCAGGTTCCTCCAGCGGGAAGATAGGATTTCAAGAGTTGGGATATTTTGGCGGTAGCCCTCCTCTTGCACGACGCGTGACAGCCTGACGGTGACGGAACTTCCTTGTGGCACGATCAGCAAATTTTTGCCGCATCCGGCTGCGCCTCGATAAACGCAAAAAACATCCATCGCTGAGCGGAATCTGAGCTCGTCGCTGGCGCTTGATTGTCCGATCGCGCGTCCTTTCGCCAGCGGTTGAAGGATGATACCAGCGTCCGTGTCGTGGTTCTGCCGGGTGAAGGCCGTTCTTTCTGCGCCGGACTCGACGTCGAAAGAATCATCGCAGTCACGCAGGGCAAGAGCCTACTTCCCTTTGCCGATCTGACCAAGCGTACTCACGGCGTTGCCAACTTTGCCCAGCATATTTTCGTCTGGCTCTGGCGGGAGATAACTATTCCTATGATCGCCGCGGTGCACGGGGTAGCTTTCGGCGGCGGCTTCCAACTCGCGCTCAGTGCCGACGTGCGATTTGTCGCTCCCAGTACACGGCTAGGTGTCATTGAAAGTCAGTGGGGGCCGGTGCCGGACATGGCCGCGACCCTGCTCATGAGATCGCTCGCCCGGGAGGATATAGTCCGCGAGCTAACCTACACTGGACGCATCTTTTCTACGGATGAAGCACTTGCCTACGGATTTGCTACACGATTGGCCGCTGCCCCACTCTCCGAAGCCATGGCTCTTGCCCGTGATATCGCAGTTCGTAACCCTGATGCTATCCGCGCCCCCAAGCGGTTACTCAATCGGACTCTCGGCAGCGATGCTTTCTCCGGTCTTTCGGAGGAAACTGAAGAACAACGCGCGTTGCTCGGCAGCCCCAACCAGACTGAAGCTGTGAGGGCCAACTTGGAGAAGCGTGCGCCGCGATTTTCCGACGCCGTAATCTGAGTGCACGCCACAGACACCAACAATCAGATTGAGGAAGTGAAGGCGTACCGTGAGACGAACTGGGATAGATGCTTCTAGTTGATCTGCGAATTGAGGCGCGCGGTTTCAAAGACGGATGCAATGTTCCGCAACACGCCATCTTGTCCCGCCATCGCCGCGAAACAGAGAGCGGATGGCAGTCCATCGGCCCGCCTCTTACCCGGCACCGATATCGCGCACAGATCCAGCGTATTTGCAAAGTAAGTATAGGTTCCCATGACCGAGTTGCGGGTCATCGGCTCCGCCAGCATTTGCTCGATCGTAAAAATCGTCGGAACCGTTGGCACGGCGAGCGCTGCGATACCCGACAATTGTCGGGCAACGTCAATGCGACGCCGCTTGAGTTCGTAAAACGCCTCGAAAGCCTCTTTCGCGCTATATGATAGTCCGGGCTCAATGGCCGCCCAAACAGCCGGATGGATAGTCTCGGGCCGGTTTGCGATCACCTCGCCGTAATCGCAGAGCCGTTCGGCCACGAGCGGCGATTGAAACACGAGCCGACCGGCCTCCTCGAACGGCCTGAAGTCGATTTCGACCACATCGAAACCGCAGGTCCTGAGAGATTCGACATTCGCCTGGAATGCTTCGGCGGAATGGCGGTCGCCAAAGAACTGAAGCTGATCCGCGCGGGGGACTGCGATGGTCCTGAGATCCGGGTCTCTCGCCGCAAGATCGATACGACCGGCATCCGCGCGGCTGAACGGATCGTCCGGGTCGTGACCGGCGATAAGCTCCAGAATCTCATACGCTTCCCCAACCTGTTTGGTGAAAACCGGAATCACATCGAGAATGCGGCTGTTGAACAGCAATCCCCTTGTGCTTACTAGCCCGATCGTCGGCTTCAGCCCGACAATGCCATTGCAGGCGGCCGGAACGCGGCCGGAGCCGCCGGTGTCCGATCCGAGCGTAAACGACACGATGTCCCGCGCCACGGCGACGGCGGACCCCGAACTCGATCCTCCGGGAATATAGTTTCGATCGATGGCATTCCGGCACAGCGGCTCCGGGCTGCGCGTGCCGTTCAGCCCTGTCGCGAACTGGTCCATCGTGTTCTTGCCGATGAGAACGGCTCCGGCCTCCTCCACGAGACGAACCGCATGAGCGGACTCGGCCGGCATGATCGACAGTCCCGGACAGTTGCTTGTCGTCGCCATGCCCGCGACGTGAATGTTGTCCTTCACCGCAAAGGTCAGCCCCAGCAGAGGCAAGCGTTCTCCGCGGTCCGCGCGCCGCTGCAACTGGTCCAGGCGGTCGAAAACGTCCGCCTCGGGCACGAGCGCGGTGAAAATGCCGTCGCCCGATGCAGCCTTGGCGCGGCGAACGCTTTCCTCGATCACGGATTTGAGGGGCACCTTGCGGCTTAGGGCCTCCCGCACCGAACTGAATGAAAATGAAATTCGGGAAACGTCCATCATGACACGCACGCCGCTCAGGAAAGAGAATGGAAGATGTTTCGGGACACGCCGACAATGGCGATGCAGGAAACGACGAAGAGAATGGCCAGACTGACCGCGCGATAGTTCGCTTGGTTCGTATTGGCGAACACGGCGCCGCCGGCCAGCACGCCGATGACGGCGCATGGAATCAGGATCAGCAACGGCACAAGCGCATCGGCGGTGTAGAGGCCGCTTGCCGCGGCCAGAGCGATGCCGAGCACGGCGCTGATCGCGACAAATGCCATGACCGTGGCGCGGACGACGCGCGGCTGCGCATCACTTCCCAAAAGAACGATGACGATCGGCGGCGCGCTCATCGCGGCTCCGCCATTGAGAAGGCCAGATATAAATCCGGCAACGGCCAGCGATGGCGAGCCGGGCTCCCGCCGCGAGAGGATCGGCTGCTTCCAGAGCACGATGACGGATATAGCGACGAGAACCGCGATCGACAGCCGCATAATCTCTACGGGGACGGCGATCAGCACGGCGAGGCCGATCGGCGTGCCGATCAGCGTTCCAAGGGAAAGCCATCCCAATATCGAAGACTGAATGTTGCCCCTCGCCCTCGGCAGGGTCGCAAAGGCGATCACGATTTCCATCGCGAGAATGGTCGGCACGGCGATCGCCGGAAGCTGGCCGATCGTGAGGATCGGCATCGCCGCCAGTCCGAAGCCGAAGCCGGAATAGCCCCGCACGAAGCCGCCGATCACGCCGGCGGCCACCGTCAGCGCCATGATCGTTGCGGGTGGGAACGTGAATATAACGTCGCCATAAGTCATGGATTGTCCGAGGAATTGTGAAGAGCTATCGAGATGGACCGAACGCGTCGCCGGAACGACAAGAGCTAACGCTTGCCTTCCCAATGCACGATCCGGCGGGCGAAATAGGCGATACATCGATCGCTGATGAGGCCGATCAGCCCGATCACGGCAATTCCGGCGAAGACGTAGGTGGTCCGGAAAAAGCTGCTAGCGTCGAGAATCACAAAGCCGAGCCCGCGGTCGCCTCCCAGCAGTTCGGACGCCACGAGAATCGTCAGCGCCGAACTCATGGAAATGCGCAGTCCCGTCATGATCTGCGGCAGCGCCGATGGCAGAACCACATAGCGGAATATCTGCCAGCGCGCCGCCCCCATCGATTCCGCCGCACGCAGCGTGTCGAGCGCACAGGAGCGCGCGCCGGCCTGCGCGTTGATCATCATGATCAGAAAGACCGACAGGAAGATCAGCAGCACCTTGGACAGTTCGCCGATGCCGAACCAGAGAATGAACAGCGGAATCAGACCGAGCGGCGGAATCGGCCGGACCAGCTCGGACGGCACGAGAAGCAACGCATCAATCGCCGGAACGCGTCCACGCAGCAGACCCAGGGCGCCTCCCAATACGGATCCGGCAGCAAAGGCGATTCCGACCCGCCAGAGGCTGGCATTAATATGCGTCCAGATGCTTATTCCGGAATAGCCGCGCTCAAAAATATCGAACAGGCTCGTCACCACTTTCTCCGGGGACGGCAGGATCGTCGCTGGAACGGCGCCTCGCATGGATACGAATGTCCAGAGAAGGATGATGGTGAGCGGCGACAGGATAGCGAGCGCGATATACTGTCGTTTCGCTGAAGCAGCGGATTTCATGCCGTGGCCTTTCAGTCTCTGCGTTCGGTGCGTTTTAGTGACGCATCTTGCGGTAGATCATCTCCCGCATCCGGATGAACGATGCATGCAGACGGTTCTCTCCGGAGTCCCGGGGAGACGGAAGATCGACTTTCATTTCGTCGAACGAGCCGTTCTTCAGATCCTCGAGAAGAAAGATCCGGTCTCCGAGGAAGACAGCTTCATCGATACTGTGCGTGACAAACAGGATTGTGCAGCCGGTTCGCGCCCTGATGCGCAGCACCTCTTCCTGCAAGACCTCGCGCGTCTGAACATCCAGCGCGGAGAACGGCTCGTCCATCAGCATGACCTTCGGCTTCGCCGCCAGGACACGCGCAAGGCCGACACGCTGCCGCATCCCGCCGGACAACTGATAGGGATAGGCGTCGATCGATGCGGACAGTCCGACGAGTTGCGCCATTTCCTCGGCCACCTCGCGACACTCTCGCTTCTTGCGGCCGGCGCAGCGCAGGCTGAACGAGATGTTGTCCGCCACCGTCATCCAGTCGAACAGCGCGGCGGTCTGAAACACGACGCCCCGATCGGGTCCGGGCCCGGCAATCTCCCGGTTATCGACGAGCGTGACGCCCTCCGTTGCCTGAAGAAAGCCCGCAACCATATTGAGAATCGTCGTCTTTCCACAGCCCGACGGGCCGAGCAGCGAAACGATCTCGCCTGACCGGACAATGAACGATACGTCGCGCATGATGGCCCGGCCTTC
>Ga0153956_1000858_pt1 | contig 30945 bp, 26 predicted proteins | sample TSFL040MetaG_FD_104704 | JGI IMG/M metagenome (GOLD analysis project Ga0153956, IMG submission 104704) | Attine ant fungus gardens microbial communities from Florida, USA - TSFL040 MetaG | ecosystem: Host-associated > Fungi > Mycelium > Unclassified | place: USA: Florida, Wekiwa Springs... | reverse complement strand
GAAGGCCAGCAGTGCGAAGATGAACGCGGTGGTTTCATTGACGCCGGAAAAAAAATGCTTGCTGGTGACCACCGCCAGCGAACCGTAGAGAAAGAAGTCATACCACTCGAACAGGGTGCCCAGGGACGAGGCGAAAATCACTTTTCGCTCGTTGCGCGTCATGGGTGCGGTGGCATTTCCCGTTGCCGATACTGTCGTCAGGTCATTGGTGTTGTCCATGAAATCGTCCGCTTGATTTGTTGTTATGGCCGAGGGCGCCGATATCGGCCGTGCCCGCTTGATCGTTACATGCCCGGTCTTTCGAATGAGCAGCGCGTTGCTGGCGACAGTTGCCCATGCCATTGACGGGATGATGAGGTAAATACAAAAACGTTTATAAATTTCTGAGTGCTGGCGATCCGGGTGGCCGTGGTCATAACGGAAAAATCCTCGTTGTTATGGATGTGTTCCATGCCGGATAGGTATGTCATATCCGTTATTGCAGCGTTCTTGCGTGGGATCGATGCGTGGCAGAGTGTGTGGTTTTTATCCCGGTTTTGGCAAGCCTGTTATACCGGCGAAAACCTGGATCTTATTGCAGGGGGAGGAAAGCGCACATTTGCGTCTGTTGGTGCGCGACATGGGTATCCCGAGGGGTGAAAAACGCGCCCACCGAGGAGCGGGCGCGTGAGTTTTTACAGCGCAGAGAATTTGACGACTTCGGTGTCGACGGGAGGATGTTCGTCGGCTTCGACCCAGCGGAACAACATGCCGCCCTGATCGTGGCCGGTGGTGGTCAGCCAGTTCGGGTATTGGGGGCCGGGGTCCTGATGAGCGACCACGATCACCACGGATCCGTCCGGCTCGTATGTCGCCGTGTGCTTGTTGACGTGGATTTTGAAATAGCGGTAATCCAGCGACTCCATCCAGTAGTTGGAAAGCTGGAAGTTCCAGGTTCTGCAATTCGGAATTTTTTTCGCGCGGATGACGAGGGCTTCATCCGGCGCCAGTTTCCAGAAGCTTTGCAGGTAATGAATGCGCACGTCGCCGCCGGCCGCCACGCAGCGCTCCTGGTTGTCGGAGGGCAGCTTGTTCAGATGCTCGCGGTAGATTTCCATCCAGTCGACGAACAGGTTGGCGGTGTTCTTGATGAAGCGCGTGGTGTTCGTCAGCTGGTTGACGAACGGACCCGGTTGCAGCGAGTTGTCGCCGTCGGGATTGAGGCACTCGATCTTCATTTTCGCCGCTTCTTCGTTCTTGCGGTCCTTGAAGGTCTGGCGCACGACGATGCTGTTGGTACCCGGTTTCATCGGCAGCCAGTTGCCCGGCTTTTTCTCGCAGCTCACCAGGATTTCGAAAGTGCCGTCCGGGTTGATCTGCATGTTGGAGGCTTCGATCTCGCCGGTGTGCTCCATGGTGCCGCTGGTGGCGTAGCTGCCGGCCTTGGTGCCGAGGCTCAGGTAGGGCACCGTGCCGCGCGTGCCGGTGATGCGGTATTCGTATTTACCGCTGATGTTGACGTTCTGGTAAAAGTTATCGGGGTTGTCGTTGCCGATCTTGGCGGTTTCGTGCGCCAGCGAATAAAACTGCGGATAGCTGGGATCGCTGAATTCGACCAGGTTTTCCAGGCCGACGCGCAGCAGGCGGGTCAGGTAGCGGTAGCCTTCGGCGCGGTTGAACAGATCGGCGGGCGCTTCCGGGCGCAGAATGACATTGCCGGCGTCTTTGAGGGCGTCGCAGAAATTGGCCCAGGCGCTGCCATCGAGAATGCGTTGTTCGGCGGTTTTTTCGCTCATGAAAATAAACTCCGTTGCCCGCGTTTCGCGGTGGAATTAGGGGCCGTCGCGGGACGACCCCGGAACGGCCGGATTACGATGCCGGGCGGAAATTGGTTTCGCCCCAGTAAGCGGTCATCGAGCTGATCTTGCCTTCTTCGTTGAAGGTCATGACGTCGACGATTTCCACGCAGAAGCCGGCCGGGCTTTTCGGGAAGCATTTCATCGGCGCGGCGCCCCAGGTCTGGTGGATGCGCGGGTTGCCGTCGAGGATCATGTGGTCGACCTGGGGCGCGGCGGCGGCGTAGAACTCGCGGATGGCCGCGTGGCCTTTGACGGGGGCGCTGCCCACCGGGTCCGCCACCACGGCGTCGGCCGCGTACAGCGAAACGATTTTTTCGACGTCGCCGGAGGTCATGGATTCAACGTAGGTTTTGAAAACTTGCGCGATGTGCTCGACGGTGGGCATTTCGCCTCTCCTTTTAATTCACGGGGGTTGTCATTCACAGGGGTTCGATGAGGTTGCGGCCGTGGCTTCCACGGCAGTATATCCTTATTTCGGACGCTTGACGTAAAAACGGGCGGACCGCGCCGCAAACGCTGCGATTCAACCATGTTTTTTGCCAACTTGCCAGAAGCTCCGGATACGGGTTTTTAATCCGGCGCGGGGCTAAAGGCGGTTCTCTTCGGCGAGAGCCTCATTGGCGGAGGATAAGGGAGTTTTTGCCGTGCTGCGGGTCAACCGATGCTTTTGCCAGTGCCCGGAGCGCAGCCGTACGAAAGCCAGGGTGGCAACGGTAAGACTTCCGGCCGGATAGCTGAGCCAGAGGCCGATGGTTCCGAGCGGCGTGTATTTTGAGAGAGCCAGCGCCAGCGGAATCTGGACAAACCATATGCCAATGAAGGCGCAGGTCATGGCGGCGAAGGTATCGCCCGACCCGCGCAATGCGCCGACGATGCAGCTTTGCACGCCGAGCAGCCCCAGGGAAAGGGACATGTAGCGTACCGCCGCCACTGCCTCGGGGACCAGGGCCGGATCGTTCGGCACGAACATTCTTACCAGCGGTGTCGTGAAGGTGCAGAAGACGAGGCTGACCAGGATCAGAAAGCCAGTGGTGCGCCAGGCGGCGGAAAAGGCGATCTGCCGCGCGCGTTGGTAATTGCCGGCCCCCACGTTTTGTCCGACCAGTGTGGAAGTGGCCATGGAGATGCCAATGGCGGGAAGCATGGCGAAGGAATACAGGCGAAAGCCGATGCCGTAGGCCGCGATGGCCATCGTGCCGAATTGCGAGGCGATCGCTGTCAATGCGGTGATGCCCAGGGCTTGGGTCGACTGCTCGATGGAACCGGGAATCCCCAGCTTCAGTATCCGCATGAACAGTTTTCCGTCCGGAGCCATATTGCTCAGCCGCAGCTGCACCTTGAAGCGATTCCCGCACAGCAGAAACAACCCGATTGCCGCCATGAGCGCCTGTGCCAGCAGTGTCGCGCAGGCGGCTCCGAATACGCCTCCCGCCGGAACCGGGCCCCAGCCGAAGATGAACAGGGGATCGAGGACGAGGTTGAGCATGACGCCGGCGAAGGCGATTCGCAGCGGCGCTTTCACTTCGCCAACACCGCGCAGCAGCGATTGGAACATGGTCTGGATAAACGAGAACATGCCGCCGAGCAGCGATAGCCGCATGTAGGGCAGTGCATCCGCCATGATTTCCCGGGGGGTACCTACCCGATGCAGTAACTGCGGCGCGGCAAAATAGAAAGCGAGGGACAGCGTCAGCGAGACGGCCAGCGTCAGCAACAGGTTTTGCGCCGCGACGCGATTGACCATGTCGAAATTGCGCGCGCCGGCGTATTGCGCCACCAGGATCGAGCCCGCCATCGACAGGCCGCTGCTCAGCGTTATCACGATAAAAAGAATGGAGAAACTCGACGACACAGCGGCAACGGCGTTGGCGCCCAGGCGTCCGACCCACAGGGTGTTGATCAGTTGGTGGCTTGTCAGCAGCAGGTTGGCGAGTATCAGCGGGGTGGCGAGCGTGAACAGCGTTTTCACAATCGGCCCTTGGGTAAGGCTTTCCAGATTCCGGTCCTGCGGTGTGCTCATCAACTCTCCTGGTCGAGGCCTGCGCTTTTTGCTTAAAGCAAAAGGGCGGTGTTTTTTATGGGATCGGGCGGGAAGGCTGGAGCGACGTCATCCGGGTGGGTGTCGACGTTTCCATTCGTCAGTGCCGCGGGAATGCTATCATGCGCGGCCCGCGCGCGGTTAGGCCTTTTGGACTATGCATTTTGCGCGGCGCTGTTGTAGTGTCGAAACCGACTCGGACGCGCGCCGGCCCATCCGCCGGAGACGATCCGGCCCCCTTGTCAGTCGGGCCCGCCGTGTGTTCGACCCAATCCCTTTTGTTGGAACCAGGAATTCATCATGAGAGAAGCTGTCATCGTCGCCACCGCCCGGACCCCGATCGGCAAGGCATATCGGGGCGCATTCAACGATACCGAAGCGCCGGCACTGGGCGGCCATGTGATTCGCAGCGTGGTGCAACGCGCCGGCATCGAAGCCGCCGAGGTTGACGATGTCCTGATCGGCGCCGCCGCGCAGCAGGGCACCCAGGGTTACAACCTGGGCCGCCTGAGCGCCATCGCCGGCGGCCTGCCCAGCTCGGTGTCCGGGCTCACCCTGGATCGCCAGTGCTCCTCGGGCCTGATGACCATCGGTTATGCCGCCAAGGCCATCATGTGCAATGAGCTGGACATCGCCATCGCCGGCGGCCTCGAATCCATTTCGCTGACCCAGACCAAGCACAAGAACAGCTATCGCAACGTATCCAAGGCGGTGACCGAGCTGTCGCCGTACATGTATATGCCGATGATCGAAACCGCGGAGGTGGTGGCCGAGCGCTACAACATCAGCCGCGACGCACAGGACGAATACTCCTTCCAGAGCCAGATGCGCACCGCCGCTGCGCAGAAAGCCGGCCTGTTCGATGCTGAAATCGTGCCGATGAAATCGGTGAAAGCGAACTTCAACAAGGAAACCGGCGAAACCACGTATGAAGAAGTGACGCTGGCCAAGGACGAAGGCAACCGTCCCAGCACTACGCTGGAAGGCCTGAAAGCGCTGGAGCCGGTGTACAAGGACGGCATGGTGATCAAGGCCGGCAAGCACATCACCGCCGGCAATGCCTCGCAGCTGTCGGACGGCGCCTCCGTGTGCCTGCTGATGGACAGCAAGCAGGCCGAGCGCCGCGGCCTGGCGCCGCTGGGCGTATACCGCGGCGTCGCGGTGGCCGGTTGCGATCCCGATGAAATGGGCATTGGCCCGGTATTCGCCGTACCGAAGCTGCTGCAACGCCACGGCCTGAAAGTGGATGACATCGGCCTGTGGGAGCTGAACGAGGCCTTCGCCTGCCAGGTGCTGTACTGCGCCGACAAGCTGGGCATTCCCTACGACCGCCTGAACGTCAACGGCGGCGCCATCGCCATCGGCCACCCGTTCGGCATGAGCGGCGCGCGCATGGTTGGCCACGCGCTGCTCGAAGGCAAACGCCGCGGCGTGAAATATGTTGTCGTCACCATGTGCGTCGGCGGCGGCATGGGCGCCGCGGGCCTGTTCGAAGTGCTGTAATCCGGCCTGGCGGGCGCGGTTCCGCGCCCGCCGTATTTCCCTTTCTTTTTTACGATAACAATGAGGTTTTGCCTTGAACTCGGAACATTACCGGCAGGTGGTCAACGATTATGTCCGCTGCATGAGCGCGGGGGATTGGCGTGGCGTGGTGGCGCTGTACGCGGATAACGCCACGGTCGAGGATCCCGTGGGGTCCGAGGCGATACGCGGCATCGAGGCCATCGCGGCGTTTTACCAGGGCACCACCGCCAGCGGCGTGCGCCTGGAGCTGGCGGGTCCGGTCCGCGTGGCGGGCGGCGAAGCGGCGTTTCCGTTTTCGGCGCACCTCGTCTGGGAAGGCAAGCCCGTGCGCATCGATGCGATCGATGTGTTCAAGTTTGACCACCAGGGCAAGATAGCCTCCATGCGGGCCTATTTCGGTCCGGAAAATTTTGTGCCCGCGTCCTGAGCGCGGATTTCAAGCGGAGCAGTCAAGCAAGCATGATCGAGATCGATTTCAGCGGCCGGGTGGTGTTTGTCACCGGCGGCACCAAAGGGGTTGGCAAGGGCATTTGCGAGCGGTTTCTTGAGGCGGGCGCGACCGTGATCGCCTGCGCGCGCAGCGCGCCGGAATCGCTGCCCGAGGCAAACGGCCGCAGCGCGGTATTTCGTCCCCTGGATGTACGCAACATCGAAGCCATCGACGAATATTTCACCTGGATCAAGACCGAGTTCGGCCGTCTCGACGTGCTGGTGAACAACGCCGGCGGCGCGCCGATGGCGGAGGCGGCGACGGCCTCGCCGCGCTTCCACGAGAAAATCATCCAGCTGAACCTGGTCGCGCCGCTCAACCTGGCGCAGGCGGCCAATCGCCTGATGCAGGAGCAGGAGAGCGGCGGCTCGATCGTCAATATCGCCAGCGTCAGCGCGGCGCGGCCCTCGCCCGGCACCGCGGCCTACGGCGCGGCCAAGGCCGGTCTGGTCAATCTGTCGCGTTCGCTGGCGGTGGAGTGGGCGCCGAAGGTGCGCGTGAACGCCATCATCGCCGGCCTGATCCGCACCGAGCAGGCGCATCTGCACTACGGCGACGAGGAAGGCATCGCCGCGGTCGGGCGCACGATTCCGGTGGGGCGGATGGCCGTGCCCGAGGATATCGCCAATATCTGCGTATTCCTCGCGTCCAGCCTGAGCGCCTACGTCAGTGGCTCGGCGGTGACCGCCGACGGCGGCGGCGAGAAGCCCGCGTTCCTCAACGCTTCTAACAGCGACGAGGTGGTGGGCAAGCACTGAGTCGATTCCCACGGCGGGCCGTCGTCGCGGTCCGCCGCGTTCATGCGTGTCGTGTCGCGAATTTTTTACGGCGCGATGGAGGCGAGGCTCTTCAGTACCAGGCTCACCAGCATCGATTGCTGGGTGACGCCCGTCTTGGAGAAAATGGCGCGCAGGTGCGCCCGCGCGGTGTTGCGCGCGATGTTCAATTCCTGCGAAACCTCATCCAGCGTTTTTCCCTCGGCCAGCAGAATGGTCAGCGTCGCCTCGGTCATGGTGAGGTGGTAGAGCGTCATCAGCGTGCGCGTCGAGATTTCGATTTTCTCGGCGGGGTTGCTGATAAAAACGATCAGGTGCGGCGTGTGGCTCGGCACGATGTAGCGATCCACCGGCAGGGTTTTCACCACCAATTCGTAATCGGTTTTGCCCGAGGGCCTCGGCACCGACATCGCCTGGATCGGAATCGGAATATCCTCTTCGCCGCGCTGGGCCTGCAGGGCTGTCTGGATGTAATTGCGCAGCGCCTCGTTCAGCTCCGTATTCTTGATATGGATCTGGTTGTGCAGGCGCGAGATGCCGTCCTTCTCCAGGAAAAAACGCTCGGCCGCGGCATTGGTCTGCAGGATGTGTCCCTGCTCGTCCAGCATCACCGTGCCGACGGTGCGGCCGAAGGTGGCCTTGGCGTAGAACTGGCGCTCCGAATCGAGCTGCACCAGGCGCACGCCGTTGGATACCGCGCGGCAGATATGCGAGGCCAGCATCTCGATGAACAGGCGTTCTTCCGCGGAGAATTCCGCGCCCGCGCGCGGCCGGCACAGGCGCAGGGAATAGCGATGGCCGCCGTCGTCGCGCAGGTCGATGCCGGCGACGTGATGGATGTTTTCCGGCTCCAGGCAGATCGTGTAGAACTCGCTGCTGGTCAGTTTTTCAAGGGGAATGACCTCATCCAGGGTCACCACCTTGTTGATCGGCAGGTTGGTCAGCGGATCGAGCGTGTAGTAGCTGTGATAGCGGTTATAGCCGTCCAGGTTGGTGGGCGGCTTGTCGATGCCGCTCAGAAACTGAACGCCGGCATCGACGCTGTTGGGCTGGCGCAGGATCAGCGTGGCGAAGTTGAGCGCGAGCAGGTTGCGCAGCTCATCCAGGAACGAAACGAAAGGCTTGGCTTCGAAGGGGCCTTGATAAAGTTTATCGAGCAGTTCGCTGTAATGCTTGATGTCTACCCCGTGCAGCATATGGAAACCTGTTGGCCTGCGGAGAGTGGCATCCCCTGGTTGGGATGCGGTGGGCGGCCGGCATTATATCAGTCCCCGTCCGGGGGGAAAGAGGAATGCGCTTCACCATAGCCCAATCCCGGCCCTGTCACCTACCATGGCCACCTTTTAAAAAACACACAGGGAATAACCCGTGAATTGGCTCCGTGTTTTGCTGTTGTTTTTGTTTTCTCTGGGTGGCGTGCCGGGAGCATGGGCGGACGATGCGCCGTTGCCTGTCGAGGCCTTCGCCAGTTTGCCACAGCTCCAGGGTGTGCAATTGTCGCCCGACGGCAAGAAGGTGGCGGCGCTGATGAATGTGAAGGGCGATACCCTCCTGATCGTACGGGTAATGGGTTCAAGCGATCTTTTTCCTCTGGCGAAAACCAATAACAAGCTGGGGGCCATCAACTGGTTTCATTGGGCGAACAACGAGCGCGTCGTCGTGAGCCTGCGTTTTCCCATGAGCCGCAACGGCACCGACACCATGGAGAACCGGCTGGTGTCGTTCCGCTATGACGGTTCGAAATCCGTGGACCTCCTGCGGCGCCGGCCCACGGATGGTTGGGTACCGCAAATTCAGGATCGCGTGATCGACTGGCTGCCGGAGGATCCGGACCATATTCTGGTGGCGGCGGATTTCGAGCGGCCGCTTGTGCAGGGCATTTATAACATCAATGTCGAGACGGGCGGGCGGCTGTCGGTACGCGGCCGCCAGGAGGAAAACGTGGTGCGCTGGGTTACGGACCGGCAGCATCGACAACGTGTCGGGGTCAAGTTCAAGGGCACCGAATATGAAGTCATCGTCTCCGATCCGGACCGTAACGAATGGTCCACGGCCTGGAAGTATTCGAGCCTGAGCGAACAGGTTATCTCCCCGATCGGGTTCGGCGCGGATCCGAACATTCTTTACGTCGCTGCTTACCACAAGGGGCACGAGGCCATTTTCACCGTGGATCTGCGCGATCCGCAGCGCAAGCTGGCATTGAAATACGCCGATCCGAACAATGATGTCGGCGACAAGCTTGTCTATTCGGAAAAAGCCGGCGATTACATCGGCATTGCCGCCCAGGATGGCGGCTCTTACCATTTCTGGCACCCGGAATATCAGGGCCTGGCCGGCGGTATCGACAAAGCCCTGCCGGATACGCGCAATACCATCGTCGGTTTCAGCGAGGACGAGTCCCGCTACCTGGTGTTTGCCTTCGGCAACAAAAGGCCCGGTGTTTATTATTTCGGCGATCGAACCAACAAGTCGCTGATTCCGTTCGGATCAACTTATCCGCAGCTCAAGCCCGAGCTGTTGGCGGGCAAGCAGACTGTTCATTATCGCTCGCGCGATGGCAAGGACATCGAAGGCTTTTTAACCGTGCCGCGCGGCCGCACGCCCAAGGCGCTACCGTTGGTGGTGTTTCCGCACGGTGGACCCATCGCGGGGGACGATACGAATTTCGATTATTGGACAGAGTTCTTCGCCAGCCGCGGTTACGTCGTGCTGCAGATGAATTTTCGCGGTTCGGCCGGTTCCGGCTACGACTTCATGGCGGCGGGCCTGAAACAGTGGGGATTGGGCATGCAGGATGACATCAGCGATGGCGTGCAAGCCATGATCGATGTCGGTATCGCGGACAAAAATCGGGTATGCATTGTCGGCGCGAGTTTTGGCGGTTACGCGGCCTTGATGGGCGCGGCGAAAACGCCGCATCTGTACAAGTGCGCGATCAGCTTTGCCGGCGTCAGCGACTTGAGTGAGTTTGTCTTGAGCCAGCGCCGGTACATCATCGGTAAAGTGGCGCAGTTGCAGATCGGCAGCCTCGACAAGGATAAGGAGCAGTTGCGAAATACCTCCCCGCGCTGGCTTGCCGAGCAGATCCGTATTCCGATCTTGCTGGTGCACGGCACCAAGGACCGCAGCGTGCCGTTCAAGCAAAGCCAGCTGATGGCCGAAGCGCTGGACAAGGCGGGCAAGTCGTATCGCTTCATTGAACAGGAGGAGGGCGATCACTTTCTCAGCAACTATGAAAACCGGCTTCAGCTTTTTCAGGAAATGGAGAAATTTCTGGCGCAGAATCTGTGACGCATCGAACCGACGAGGTCTGCGCGGTAAAAAGATCGCAGCGATGAACGGCTTATTCTAAAATCGCAAGGGCTGGGTCCGGTTTCGACCGGAACCCGGGCCGTGCCGGGACGTCCAATCACTGAGCGGCTGTCGGCAGGGGCCCTTGTGTTGAATAATTCGAATTTCGCCCATTGATCGCTTTGTCGTCGAGGATACTGACATGAAAATCTGGTTGCGTCTGTGCGCGCTGCTGGCTACGACCGTGGTACTGAACGCCTGTGGCGGTATTCCGGTCAGCACCGATTACGATCCGAGTTGGCATTTGCCGCAACCCGCGACCTTTGCCTGGATGGAGCCGCCCAAGCGCCAGCTCAGCGATCCACTGGTGGATAACGATCTGATCGCGCGCCGCGTGCATCGCGCCGTTGGCGAGCAGCTTGAAAGCAGGGGCGTGCGCGAGGCGACTCCGGAGCAGCAGCCCGATCTGTTGGCTACCTATCATATCGGTGAGGAAGAGAAGCTGGACGTTACCTCGTTCCGCTCGAACTTTGGTTACTATCCGTGCTGGCACTGTTTCGGTCCCGGTTTCGATTCCGATATCTGGGTGACGCAGTACACCGAAGGCAAGCTGGTGATCGATCTGGTCGATGCGAAAACCAAGCAGCTGGTGTGGCGCGGCTCGGCGGCGCGGCGCCTGCCGAACTTCAGAACCCCTGAACAGCGCGACGCCTACATTCGCGAAACGGTCACCGCCATTTTCAAAGGTTTCCCGCCGAACTGATCGGAGCTTGCAAGGCCGCGTGTTTTTCCGCACAATACGCGGCCTTCAGCGAGCTGGTCCCGCTGTGCGTTATGGTGGTCCCGCCGGTCCCCTCGCAACGATAGATAGTGAACCCCGCCAGGCCCGGAAGGGAGCAACGGTAGCTGTTGATTCGTGTGCCGGGGTGTGGCTGGTGGGGCCACCTCCAGTCTTCATATCTCCCTGATATTCCGAAACTCATGTGCTACCCGCTCCATTGTCACGCGGGCGACGCCATGACGTATCTCCGTCGACAGGCCGCGGCGGGCGTTTGTGAAATCGGCTTGCTCAATTTATCCCTGAAAACGGTTTGCGGTAATCCGCTCAGGATGAAGGTCTTGGGCGGAAGAGCCCGTCGTCGTGCCTTTTTATCTCATGTCGCGGACTTGAGCTTTCTTTTAAGTTCGCGGGCGCGTTTTCGGTATATTTCCGCCTTGACCGGTTTTTTCAGCCTGCCGAGTACGACGGCGGCGGCCTCGTAGATGGCTGTTGTCGTGTTTTGAGTGGATTCCGCCCGGGCCAGGTGGGCGATAATTTTTTCGCCGGCGTGCGCGGTATGTTGCGTGGCTGAAATCAGATCGAGCCAGATTGCCTCCTCGCCCGGGTTCTTGCGGGAGAGCTCGGCCAATAGCCGCTCCGCCTCGATATAGTTTCCAGTCTCCATCAGGCATTTGGCCTTGAACAGTTTGGCGGTTGGAAAATCCGGGATCAGCGCAATGCTGCGATCGAGGCATTCGATGGCTCGGGGCAAATTGCCTTCGGTTTTTTCATGGACTCCGAGGTAGCACCAGGCCAGGCCGTCATCGGGTCTCTCGCTTACCAGCTTTTTTACGAGGCTGTAGTACCAGGGGCCCTTGGTTGACATGTCATGGCGGCCATAATTATGAATCCTGATGTCATTGATCCTCACCGAAGGAATTTTATGGCGCAGCAAACTCAGCTCGATCGACTCGTGGATCAGTCGTTCGTAATGTATCAGGGGATTTTTTTCAAAAAATAGATAATTGGGTTCGGAACGAAAGCCGACATAACCCTTTTCCTGCTCGGGATACTCGTCTTTTACCGGTATGAAACCGTGCATTTCTCCTGCCTTGACGTAGCTGCGTTTCTCGATGAAAAACACCTGGTGTCCGGATCGGGTCAAATCGCGCAGGGTGCCGCCTTGAATGGTGAGAACTTCATCCGCATCCAGGGCCAGTACCCATGCCGATGTGGTCGCTTCAAGCATTTGATTGCGGATGGCGGAGAAATCATCAATCCAGGCCACTTCCCGGTATGTCTTTATGAATGTGGTCGGCAGCTGGCGAAGATAATTCTGAATGGCCTCTTGTGTGCCATCGGTGGAGCCGGTATCAAAAACCACGATTTCGTCGATAAGATCGATCACGGAATCGAGAGCCCGCAACACGGAGTCCCTGGCATTTTTAACCATGATATTGACGGCGACAGTGCCTGGGTTGTTCATGTTCTTCTCTTTGTTATTTTTCGCAGCCGCGTTCTTTATTGGCACCGACGCGGCAGCGTTATATGAAGCTCCACCGCGCCGGATGATGCGGTATTCCGTTTAAAGTAGTCAATGGTTTACTTTTTCTTGAGGGGTGGCGTCGAGGCCGATGTGAATGCGGCTTCGGCCCGGCGAAATACCGCCCGGCGATGATGATGCCCCTGCGCGTTTGCGTGGCCGATACCATCCCTGATCTTACCTGTCGGCAATGCCTTGCAATCATTTTTGTAACGATCTCTCTGTTTACGAATGCATCGACTTTTGATGAAAAAAATAAAAATTCGAAAATGAAAACGGATTTTGAAAATATCGCCGGTTGCGATGTGCGTGTGCTGGCGGAGTATTATTCCGTGGCCTGGTTCGATGACGAATATTGCATCGGTTTTCGTCAGCGGACGATGATGTTGCCGCGCCGGTTATCCTGTGACCTCTGATCGATAAAAATAATACTTTCGTGCGTGGTGTTTCCCGCCAAGGGTGAATGGCGGCTTTGTCGACCCGGGGCGCCCGTTATTGCCCTCTCCCTGATCGATTTTGCCCTTGTCCGCGTTTTCGGCCGCGCTTAAGTTGGGGCAAACTCGATGAGGAGCGCCCGCAAGAGCGTCGAATCTCGAATAACGATCAGCCCTGTCTCGCCGGAGAAAAATCATGTCCATATCGCGCCGCACCCTGATCAAGACCAGCGCCGCGCTTGCCGCGGGTCTTGCCAGCGGTTCCGCCCTCAGTACCGTTCGCGGTTTATCCCAGGCCGACTATGCCGCCCTCGATGCGGTGGCGCTGGCCGAAATGATCCGCGGCAAGCAGATCAGTCCGGCCGACGCGCTGGAGGCCGCCATCGCCCGGGTTGAACAGGTGAATCCAAGCTTGAACCCGGTGGTGCAGAAGTACTACGAGGCAGCGCGCGACACGGTGCGCGCCGGCCTGCCGGAAAAGGGGCCTTTGCGCGGCGTGCCGTTTCTGCTCAAGGACCTTGGCGTGCAGATGAAGGGCGTGCCGACCACGAACGGCTCCCGGTTTTTCCGCGATGCCGTCGCGGATCACGACAGCACCCTGGTGCAGCGTTACCGCGCGGCCGGCCTGGTGATCTTCGGAAAAACCGCGAGTCCCGAATTCGGCGGCACCGCGACCACCGAATCGAAGCTCTGGGGCCAGACCCACAATCCCTGGAATCTCAAGCACAGCAGCGGCGGCTCCTCCGGCGGCGCGGCGGTGGCCGTGGCCGCGGGCATTGTGCCGGCGGCGCATGCCAGCGATGGCGGCGGCTCGATCCGCATTCCGGCGTCGCACTGCGGCCTGTTCGGCTTGAAGACCAGCCGCGGCCGCAATCCGTCGGGCCCGGAGGCGCTGGAGAATTGGATGGGGCTGTCGGTATCCCATGCCATCACGCGCAGCGTGCGCGATTCGGCGCTGCTGCTGGATATCGGCGCCGGGCCGGAGGCGGGCAGCCGGGTGTCGCCGGCCGTGGGCGCCGCTTCTTATCTCGAGGCGGTGGCGCGGCCGCCGCGGCCCCTGCGTATCGCCTTGGTCGAGGCCAACCCCGTGGGCATTCCGGTACACGCCGATTGCAAGGCGGCGTTGGCGCGCGCGGCCGCGCTGTGCGAGCAACTCGGCCATCACCTGGAGCCGGCGAGCCTGACCCTGCCGGTGGGCCCGATGCTGGAGGGCATGGGCGTTCTTTCCGGTACCGGCACGCTCAGCCTGATCCGGGATCGCGAGCGCGCGCTGGGGCGGGCGGTGACCGAGGCGGATCTCGAGCCGATCACCTGGCTTTATTACCAGAATGCGCAGAAATACAGCGCCGAGCAGTTGTACCGGGCGCGCGCCACCGCCGATCAGGTCGGTCGCGCGTTCGACGAGTTCCTGACCCGCTATGACCTGATCCTGTCGCCGGTCACGGCGGTGCCGGCACCGCTGCTCGGCGCCCTGTCGCTCGACCAGCCCTATGAGAGTTTCGTGCGCAACGCCATGCCCGCGTCCTGTTTTACCTCGATGTACAACATCGCCGGGCTGCCGGCGATGACGGTGCCGCTGTATTGGGGCGCGGATAACCTGCCGATCGGCAGCATGTTCGCCGGGCGCTTCGGCGACGAGGTGACCTTGTTGCAACTGGCGGCGCAGCTGGAGCAGGCCGCGCCCTGGCGCGACAAACGCCCGACGCTGGCGGTGTAAAACGACCGTGCCCGCGCCGGATGCATTCGCGCCCGGCGCGCGGCGTCGTTTATGTCCCCGGGCCACTGTTGTATGCTTGCGCCTCCCCAGGCTGGCAGATGAATCCCCAAGGCATGAGTTATCAGGTACTGGCGCGCAAGTGGCGCCCGAAAACCTTTCGCGAAATGGTGGGCCAGGAGCATGTGCTGAAAGCGCTCATCAACGCTCTCGACCACAGCCGCCTCCACCATGCCTATCTGTTTACCGGTACCCGCGGCGTCGGCAAAACCACCATCGCCCGCATTCTCGCCAAATGCCTCAACTGCGAGGTGGGGGTGAGTTCCGAGCCCTGCGGGGTCTGCGCCACCTGCCAGGAGATCGGCGAAGGTCGTTTCATCGACCTGATCGAGGTGGACGCGGCGTCGCGCACCAAGGTCGAGGACACCCGCGATCTGCTGGAAAACGTGCAATACGCGCCCACCCGCGGCCGCTTCAAGGTCTATCTGATCGACGAAGTGCACATGCTCAGCACGCACAGTTTCAACGCGCTGCTGAAAACCCTGGAAGAGCCGCCGCCCCACGTCAAATTCCTGCTGGCCACCACCGATCCGCAGAAGCTGCCCGCCACCATCCTGTCGCGCTGCCTGCAGTTCAACCTGAAGAACATGACGCCGGAGCGCATCGTGCAGCACCTGTCCCATGTGCTGGAGCAGGAGATGGTGGGCTTCGAGGAGCCCGGGCTCTGGCTGCTCGGCAACGCCGCGGACGGCAGCATGCGCGATGCGCTGAGCCTGACCGACCAGGCCATTGCGTTCGGCTCGGGGAAGGTGCTCGAGGCCGATGTGCGGGCCATGCTCGGCACCATCGACCAGCGGGTGGTTTACGACCTGCTCGCCGCCCTGGCCGAAGCCGACGGCGCCGCGCTGCTGGGCGCGGTGGCGCGGGTTGCCGAGCAGGCCACGGATTTCAGCGGCGTGCTGGAGGAGCTGCTCGCCGTGCTGCACCGGATCGCCATTGCCCAGGCCGTTCCGGACGCCATCGACAACAGCCGCGGCGATCGCGAGCGCATCATCGATCTGGCCGCCCGCCTGGCCGCCGAAGACGTGCAGCTTTTCTATCAGATCGGCCTCAACGGCCGGCGCGATCTGCCGCTGGCGCCGGACCCGCGCAGCGGCCTGGAAATGACCCTGTTGCGGATGCTGGCCTTCCGGCCCCAGGGCGTGCCGCAGCCGCCGCGCGAATCGCTGAAGCGGGCGTCGGCGTCATCCGCTCCTGCGGCCGCGAACACAGGTGCAGACGCAAAAAAGCCTGAGGCGCCCACAGCGGCGCCGGTAGCCGCCGCGCCCCAGGCTCCCGCTCCGATCCGCGAAACCCTTGCCGCCGTTGCCGATGACAGGCCGCGCCATTCCCATTCTTCCGCGCCCGCGCCCGCGCCCGCGCCCGCGCCCGTGGCGCCGCCGAGCCCGCGTCCGCCCCTGCAGGTAGTGCCTGCGGTCCGCGCTGAACCGGTCGCCGATACGGTGGCCGAAGTCGTTGCGGCGGCGCCCGCGGCCCGGCCGGAGCCTGAGGCCATGCCATTGCAGGCCGCGCCGGCTCCTGTCGCGGCCGCGTCGGCAGCGGTTGCGCCCGAGCCCGTCGCGCCCGCGCCGGCTGCTCGTCCGGCGCAGGCGCCAATCACCTTGGCCGGCTTCGATAACGAGGTCTGGGTAGCGCGTTTTCCGGAGTTCGGCATCGGCGGCGTGCTCGGCACCATCGCCGCCCACTGTTGCCTGGCGCAGGCCGGGGACGGGCGCCTGCAATTCGTGCTGGATCGCGAGCACTCCTCGTTTTTCGATCCGGCCCATACCCAGCGGGTGCAGGAGCAGCTCGCGCAGCTTTTCGGCGAGCCGGTCAAAGTGGCTATCGAGGTGGGCGAACCGGCGGCGGAAACGCCGGCGATCCGCCGCGAGCGCAACCGCCAGCGGCGTCTGGCCGAGGCGAAACAGGCGATCGCCGGCGATCGCAACGTGCAGTTGTTGCAAAACAGTTTCGGGGCCTTGCTGGACGAGGCCTCGATCGAGCCGATCGACGAATCCGATGCAGGAGGTGGCGTATGACTCCCAATATGGGCGATTTGATGAAGCAGGCGCAGCAGCTCCAGGAGCAGATGCAGAGGGCACAGGAGCGTCTGGCCAATGCCGAGGTCACCGGCGAGGCGGGCGCGGGTCTGGTCAAGGTGGTGATGACCGGCCGTCACGACGTGCGCCGCGTCACCATCGATCCCGCGCTGCTGAGCGAGGACAAGGAAGTGCTCGAGGATTTGCTGGCCGCCGCGGTCAACGACGCCGTGCGCCGGGTCGAGGCCAGCAGCCGGGAAGTGATGTCCGGCCTGACCCAGGGGCTGAACATGCCCCCCGGTTTCAAGATGCCGTTCTGATGACCATGAAATTCAGTCCCCTGATCGACCAGTTGGTGGATGCCCTGCGCTGCCTGCCGGGTGTCGGCCCCAAATCCGCCCAGCGCATGGCGTTCCAGCTGCTGGAGCGCAACCGCGAGGGCGGCCTGCGCCTGGCCGGGGTGATGCAGCGCGCGCTGGTCGAGGTCGGCCACTGCCGCGACTGCCACACCTTCTCCGAATTGCCCCAGTGCGGATTGTGCGCGGACGCGCGGCGCGACCAGCGGCTGCTGTGCGTGGTGGAGTCGCCGGCCGATGTCATGGCGCTGGAGCAGGCGGGCGGTTACCGGGGACTGTATTTCGTGCTGATGGGGCATCTGTCGCCCATCGACGGCATCGGCCCGGCCGAGATCGGCGTCGATCGCCTGCTGGAGCGGGTGCACGAGCAGGCGGTGCGCGAGGTGATTCTCGCCACCAATCCGACCGTCGAGGGCGAGGCGACCGCCTATTACATCACCGAACAGGTGCGCTCCCTCGGCGTGGTGGTCAGCCGTATCGCGCACGGCGTGCCGCTCGGCGGCGAGCTGGAATACGTCGATAGCGGCACGCTGGCGCACGCGCTCAGCGGACGCAGGGTGGTGGAATGAACAGCGCTATCCAGGACCCGATCGACATCGTCGACAACCGCCAGCTCGCCGAGTGCGCGCAGCGCTGGCGCGAATGCCCGTTGCTGGCGCTGGACACCGAGTTCGTCCGCGAGACCACGTTTTACCCCATACCCGGCCTGGTGCAGGTGGGCGATGGCTCGCGCCAGTATCTGATCGATCCGCAGCGCATCGACGACTGGAGTCCGCTGCGGGAGCTGTTCAGCGCGCCGGAGGTCAGCAAGGTGCTGCACTCCTGCGGCGAAGACCTTGAGCTGTGCAACCGCCTGCTGGGCGCGGTGCCGACGCCGCTGTTCGATACCCAGGTCGGCGCGGCGCTGGCGGGGCTGGGTTTCAGCCTGAGTTATCAGGCTCTGGTGCAGACCTGCCTTGGCATCGCCGTGGAAAAGGAGCAGACCCGTTCCGATTGGGTCGCCCGTCCGCTGAGCGCGGCGCAGCGCCACTATGCGGCGCTGGATGTGGCTTATCTGCCGGAGGTTCACCAGCAACTGGTCGAGCGCCTGAGCGCGCTCGGCCGTCTCGGCTGGTGGGAGGAGGAGGGACGGCGGATCGCCGGCGCCAGCCGCGAGCAGATCTCTCCCGACGTGTACTACCTCAAGCTCGGCGCCGGCTGGCGTCTGCGCGGAGCGCAGGTGGCGGTGCTGCAAAGCCTGTGCGCCTGGCGGGAGCGCGAGGCGCGCGCGCGCAACCTGCCGCGCGGGCGCCTGCTTAAGGACGCGCAGTGCATCGAGCTGGCGCAGAGCCTGCCCGCCAGCATGGCGGCGCTGGCCGCGGTGCCGGAAATCACTCCCCAGCAGGTGAGGCGCGAGGGCGCCGCGCTGCTCGAACTGATCAACACGGCGCGCCGCGCCGCGCCGGAATCCTGGCCGGCGCCGGTGCCGGCGCCGCTGCCGCGCGAGTGGGGCGACCGCCTCAAGCGCCTGCGGCAGCTGGCGCAAGGCCGCGCCGAAACATTGAATATTCCCGCCGAGCTGCTGGTGCGCAAGCGCGACTGCGAAAGTCTGCTGCGCCATGGCGAGCTGCCGGAGGGACTGATGGGCTGGCGGCGGGAGGTGATCGGCGACGATCTGCTGGCGCTGGCCCGGGAGCTGAGCTGATGACCACGCCGTTGATTTGCACCATTTACCGTAGTTCCAAGGTCGACGAGATGTATCTCTATGTCGATAAAAAAGAGGATCTGGCACGGGTGCCCGAGGCCCTGCTGCAGCGCTTCGGCAAGCCGGAGCCGGCCATGACGCTGTTGCTGAACGGCGAGCGCAAGCTGGCGCGCGCGGAGGTCGGAAAGGTCATGGCGTCGATCCGGAACCAGGGCTTTTACCTGCAGATGCCGCCGGACGAGCGGGATTTCCCGGTGGCCGCGCCCGAATACCGGGAGGCGCCCCCGGCCGGCGGCGCGCATTAAGGGGAATAATCCATGCTGGATTCGCAAGACTATGCCGTCGCCTGGGAGCATCTGCTGGCCTGGGGCATTTATCTGGCCGCGGCCTTTACCGTGCTGTTCATCCTGTGGCGCTTCATGCGGCGCTGGCAGCGCGACACCCGTTTTCTGCTGTTGATACTGCTGGCCGTGCTGCTGCTGACGCCGGCTCCCGTGCCGGGCCACGCGGTGATGGCGCCGGCGATGATTTTCGTGGTGCTCGGCGGTGTCACCGGCGGCGCCGAAGTGGTGGCGCCGATCCTGGTGCGGCTGTCGTTGATGGGCCTGCTGGCGGTGCTGATCACGGTGGTGGAAAGCATCTGGTGGCGTTATCGCCGCCGCCGGCAGCGCCGGGCGCAGGCGAAAACGGCGCGCCAACCCGCCCGTTGAGGCGCGCCGCCCGCGTTTTACCGTTTTCTGATTGAGTGCTATAACTGCTTGTCAAACAAGGCATTACAGCTTTTCGCAAAGGTGCTTTGACCATCCATAACCTCGCGGGCGAGAGCTGATGAACCTGTCACGGCGGCTGTTTCCACTGTTTGGGCTGATCCTGCTGGCGGTGTCCGCCGCGCGCGCCGGGGAGCAGCCCCATCCCGATGTGCGCGTGCTGATCGATGTTTCCGGCAGCATGAAGCAGAACGATCCGCACAACCTGCGTAAACCGGCCCTCGACCTGTTGCTCAACCTGTTTCCCGGCGATGCCAAGGCCGGCGTGTGGACTTTCGGCCAGTCGGTCGAGGTGCTGGCGCCGCACCAGAAGGTCAGTGACGCCTGGCGCGCGCAGGCGCGCCGGAAAATCGGCCAGATTACGTCGAATGCCCTCTATACCAATATTCCCGACGCCCTGGAGCGCGCGGCCTACGATGCCGAGCAGCGCGACCCGGATTATCGGGTCAGCGTGATCCTGCTCACCGACGGCATGGTCGATATCGCCAAGTCGCCGGAGGAGAACGCGGCCGCGCGCCAGCGCGTGCTGACCGGCATTTTGCCGCGCCTGCGCCAGGCGGGGGTGATTGTGCATACGGTGGCCCTGTCGAATGCCGCCGACCGCGAGTTGATGCAACGGCTGGCCGCCGATACCAACGGTCTCTCCGCGGTCGCGGAAACGGCGGACGATCTCAGGCGCGTATTCCTGCAGGCCTTCGACGCGGCCGCGCCGGCGGAACAGGTGCCGCTGGCCGGCAATCATTTTCTGGCCGACGCCTCCATCGACGAGCTGACCGCGCTGGTGTTTCATGGCGGCGACAAGCCGCTGGTCCTGGAAGCGCCGGATCAAAAGCGCCACAGCTTTGCCAGCCACGGCGATAACGTGCGCTGGTTTCAGGGCCAGGGTTTCGATCTGGTCACGGTGAAAAAGCCCGCCGCCGGCGAGTGGACCGTGGTGGCGGATCTGGAAAAGGGCAGCCGCGTCACCATTCTCAGTAATCTCAGCCTCGCCGCCGAGCGCCTGCCCGACGGCTTGTTTACCGGCGGCGCCACGCCCCGGATCAGCGTTGCCCTCACGCAACAGGGCGAGGCGATGACCGATCCGGCCCTGCTCAAGCTGGTGGCGCTCAAGGTCGGCGTGCAGCGCCGCGAGGACGGCAGGCAGTGGCAGATCGACCCTGGCGCGGGCGGATCGATTCCGACCGACGGCCGTTACCATGTCGATCTGGCGATGCTGGCCGAACCCGGCAACTACGACATTGCGGTCGATGCCGACGGCAAAACCTTCCAGCGCAGCCAGCGCCAGGCCGTGGCGGTGCGCGCGCCGTTCGAGGTCCGCGTCGATGCCGCCGGCGAGCGGTCGGGGCATACGGTCACGCTGTTCGCGCGGAATCCGGCGGTCGACAGCGCCGCCAGCGTGGTCACCGCGCATATCCAGGGACCGGACGGCGCCAGCCGCGATCAGGCGGTCGCCTCGACCGCCGAGCGCGAGTGGTCGCTGCCGCTGGATGCGGGGGAGCAGGGCGGCCACTTCGAGGTGGTGTTCGATGTCGCGGGCCAGTACCTGTCAGGGGAGAAGCTGCCAGGAGAAAAGCAGCAAGGAGAAAACCGGCCAGGGGAAAAATTCACTTTTCGCTCGCCGCGGGTTGCCGTCGACCAGAATGGCGGCCGGATCGTCGCGCCCGCCGCCAAGGTCGAACCCGAGCCCGTCACCGTCAAGCGGCCGGAGGCTCCGGTCGCGGCGCAGTCCCCGGCGCCCGCGGAAGCTCCGGCAGCGGCGAACCCCTCGCGCCAATGGCTGCTCTACGGAGGTCTGGCGCTGGGAAACCTGCTGATCCTGGGGTTGGGCTTCGCCGCGTTCCGCTTCATCCTGGGCGGAAGCCGCTCCGAGGTGCTGGAAGCGCCGGATGACGAGGAGGAAGCTCCGCCGACCGAGGAAACGTCGGCCAGCGCCAAACCCGGCCGCAGCGGCCGCCCCGCCAACATGGCCGCGCAGGACCTGCCGGATGACGCCATCGACATCGATCCGGCGGTGGACAAATAAATACGGGGAGTGGATCAGTACGGGAAATAGCAGTGCAAAAAACGGCGCCGCGGCGCCGTTTTTTTTCAGGCGAGATCCTGGTCGCTGAACACACCCTCGAACAGCGGCGAGCTGAGATAACGCTCCCCGGAATCGGGCAGGATCACCACGATGGTTTTGCCGGCGTGCTCGGGCTGGCTGGCGATACGCTCGGCGGCGGCCATGGCGGCGCCGCAGGAAATACCCGCCAGGATGCCCTCCTCGCGCATCAAGCGGTGCGCCCATTCGAACGATTCCTCGTTCGACACCGCTTCCACCTGATCGACCACGGACAGATCCAGCGTGCCGGGAATGAAGCCGGCGCCGATGCCCTGGATTTTGTGCGGCGCGTGCGTGGCCTGCTCGCCCTTGAGCGCGGCGCGAATCATGTAAGAGGATTCGGGCTCCACCGCCACCGACAGAATGGCTTTGTGGCAGGTGTTTTTGATATAGCGGGAAACGCCGGTGATGGTGCCGCCGGTGCCGACGCCGCTGACCAGAATGTCGATCTCGCCGTTGCTCGCTTCCCAGATTTCCGGCCCCGTGGTTTTTTCATGAATGGCGGGGTTGGCGGGATTTTCGAATTGCTGGAGCATCAGGTAGCGCTGCGGATCGCCGGCCACGATCTCGGCGGATTTTTCCAGCGCGCCCTTCATGCCTTTCGCGCCTTCGGTGAGCACCAGGTTGGCGCCCAGCGCCTTGAGCACCTTGCGCCGTTCGAGGCTCATGGTGTTGGGCATGACCAGCGTGCAGCCATAACCGCGCGAGGCGGCGACGAAGGCGAGCGCGATGCCCGTGTTGCCGCTGGTCGGCTCGACCAGTTCCATGCCCGGCTTGAGACGGCCGCTCTGCTCGGCGTCCCAGATCATATTGGCGCCGATGCGGCATTTCACCGAACCGGCCGGGTTGCGGCTTTCGATTTTTGCGTAGATTTTGTGGCGGGTGATGCGGTTCAGTTTTACCAGGGGCGTGACGCCGATGGTCAGGCTGTTGTCCTGATAAAGTCGGTTCATGGTTACTATCCTTTATGCTGGCAGCGATTGCGCTGACTTCTCTTGGCGCCGGAGCTGGACCGGGCCGGCTTGCTTCACTGGCGGACAATCGTTAGGCTTGGCCCCTCGCATTGTTCCCGTCCTGTTTCCTTTTCGCATGGTAACGCACTAATGAAGTTCGAAGGTACCGATCGCTACGTCGCCACCGATGACCTGCGCATGGCGGTCAACGCCGCCGTCACGCTGCAAAGACCGCTGCTCATCAAGGGCGAGCCGGGCACCGGCAAAACGCTGCTGGCCGAGGAAGTGGCCGCGGCACTCGGCAAACCGCTGCTCACCTGGCACATCAAATCCACCACCAAGGCCCAGCAGGGTTTGTACGAGTACGACGCGGTATCGCGCCTGCGCGATTCCCAGCTCGGCAACGAAAAAGTGCTGGATATCCGCAACTACATCAAGCGCGGCAAATTGTGGGAGGCCTTCGACCACGAGCAGCAGTGCGTGCTGCTGATCGATGAAATCGACAAGGCCGACATCGAGTTTCCGAACGACCTGCTGCTCGAACTCGATCGCATGGAGTTTTTTGTCTACGAAACCGGCGAAACCGTGCGCGCGCGCCAGCGCCCGATCATCATCATCACCAGCAACAACGAAAAAGAATTGCCGGACGCGTTCCTGCGCCGCTGCTTCTTCCACTTCATCAGTTTCCCCGATCGCGACACCATGCGCCGCATCGTCGATGTGCATTATCCCGCCATCAAGCAGGAGCTGGTGCAGCAGGCGCTGGAAGTGTTCTTCGAAGTGCGCGACATTCCCGGCCTCAAGAAAAAGCCGTCCACGTCCGAACTGATCGACTGGCTGAAGCTGCTCTTGGCCGACGATATTCCCGAGGAAGTGCTGAAAAACCGCGACAACACCAAGGCGATTCCGCCGCTGTACGGCGCGCTGCTGAAAAACGAACAGGATGTGCATCTGCTGGAGCGGCTGGCGTTCATGCATCGCCGCGAAACCCGCCGCTGAGCGGTGCGAGGCACACATGCTGATTAACTTTTTCTACGGGCTCAAGGAGGCCGGCATTCCTGTTTCGATCAAGGAATTGCTGGTCCTGCTGGAGGGCTTGTCCCGCGATCTGGCCTTCGCCGATATCGATCAATTCTATTATTTGAGCCGCACCTGCCTGGTCAAGGACGAAAAGTATTTCGATCGTTTCGATCGCGCCTTCGGCCTGTATTTCAAGGATCTGCAAAACGTCGACGACGTGATCCAGGCGCTGATTCCCGACGACTGGCTGCGCAACGAATTCATCAAGCAGCTGAGCGACGAGGACAAGGCGAAGATCCAGGATCTGGGTGGCCTGGAGAAACTGCTCGAAGAGTTCAAGAAGCGCCTGGAGGAGCAGAAGGAGCGTCACTCCGGCGGCAATAAATGGATCGGCACCGGCGGCACTTCGCCCTTCGGCAACAGCGGCTACCACCCCAACGGCATGCGCGTCGGCGGTGAATCGCGCAACAAAAGCGCGGCCAAGGTGTGGGATCGGCGCGACTTCAAGAATCTCGACGACAACATCGAGCTGGGCACGCGCAATATCAAGATCGCATTGCGACGTCTGCGTAAATTCGCGCGCACCGGCGCCGCCGATCAGCTCGATCTCGACGACACCATTCGCTCCACCGCGCGCAACGCGGGCCTGCTCGATCTGAAAATGGTGCCCGAGCGCCACAATGCGGTGAAGGTGCTGCTGTTCTTCGATGTGGGCGGATCGATGGATCCCTACATCCGCGTGTGCGAGGAGCTGTTCTCGGCGGCGCGCAGCGAGTTCAAGCACATGGAGTATTTTTATTTCCACAACTTCATTTACGAATCGGTGTGGAAAAACAATATTCGCCGCCATCAGGAGCGGATACCGCTGTTCGATATCCTGCACAAATACAGCAGCGATTATCGCGTGGTGTTCGTCGGCGACGCCGCCATGTCGCCCTATGAGATCGCCCACCCGGGCGGTAGCGTCGAGCACTGGAACGAAGAGTCCGGCGAAGTCTGGATGCGGCGCGTGCGCAGCACCTACGACAAGGTCGTGTGGCTGAATCCGACGCCGCAGCCCGACTGGCATTGGACTTCCAGCATCGAATACACGCGCGGCCTGATGGAAGACCACATGTATCCCCTGACGCTGAAAGGCCTGGAAGAGGCGATGGGTTACCTCTCCAAATAACCCTCGTCTCCGTTTTCGCAAGGATGCGAGGAACATTCATCGATACCCGACAGAGGAAGTCCGCTATGTCCTTGTTCACTCCCGAGTCCTGGTCCACCCCCGATCTCTGCGATGCTCATCCCGATGTGCGCGTGCTGGCGCCGATGCTGCGCAACTTCGGCGGCCATGCCGCGTTCGGCGGCGAAATCGTGACGGTGAAATGCTTCGAGGACAATTCGCTGGTGAAGGAACAGGCCGCGCAACCCGGAGACGGAAAAGTCCTGGTGGTCGATGGCGGCGGTTCATTGCGCAAGGCGCTGCTGGGCGATCTGATCGCGGCCAGCGCGGTGCAAAACGGCTGGGCCGGGTTGATCATTTATGGTTGCGTGCGCGATGTCGACGCGCTGGCGCGATTGCCGCTGGGCGTGCAGGCGCTCGCGGCGATTCCCGTCAAAACCGAAAAGCGCGGCATCGGCGATTTGAATGTGCCGCTCACCTTCGGCGGTGTCACCTTCCATCCGGGGGAATTCGCGTACGCCGATAACAATGGCGTGCTGGTCAGTGCCAGGGCCCTGCTGGAAATTTGATTTAGCCAACCGAAATAAAAAAGGCCGCGATTTGCGGCCTTTTTTATGGTTTCAGTGGAACTGCTCTTCCTCGGTGGAGCCGGTCAGCGCGGTCACGGAAGATTGCCCGCCCTGGATCACGGTGGTGACATCGTCGAAATAGCCCGTGCCCACTTCCTGCTGGTGCGCCACGAAGGTGTAGCCGCGCTCGGCCGCTGCGAACTCCTCTTCCTGCAGCTTTACGTAGGCGCTCATGTCGTTGCGCGCGTAGTCGTAGGCGAGGTTGAACATGTGGTACCACATGTTGTGAATGCCGGCCAGGGTGATGAACTGGAATTTGTAACCCATCGCCGACAGTTCGCGCTGGAATTTGGCGATGGTGGCGTCGTCCAGGTTTTTCTTCCAGTTGAACGAGGGCGAGCAGTTGTAGGCCAGCAATTGATTCGGGTAGCGCTCGCGGATGGCTTCGGCGAATTGCTTCGCTTCACGCAGATCGGGTTTCGCGGTTTCGCACCACAGCAGATCGGCATACGGCGCGTAGGCCAGGCCACGGCTGATGGCCTGCTCGATGCCGGCGCGGGTGCGATAAAAACCTTCGCCGGTGCGCTGGCCGACCACGAACGGTTTGTCGTTGTCGTCGAAATCCGAGGTCAGCAGGTCGGCGGCGTTGGCATCGGTGCGCGCCAGCACGATGGTCGGCACTCCGGCGACATCGGCGGCCAGGCGCGCGGAAATCAGTTTTTGCACCGCTTCCTGCGTCGGCACCAGGACCTTGCCGCCCATGTGCCCGCATTTTTTCACCGAGGCCAGCTGGTCTTCGAAGTGAACGCCGGCGGCGCCGGCTTCAATCATTGCCTTCATCAGCTCGTAGGCATTCAATACGCCGCCGAATCCGGCTTCGGCGTCGGCCACGATCGGCAGGAAGTAGTCGGTGTAGCCCTTGTCGCCGGGATTGATGCCCTTGGACCACTGAATCTGGTCGGCGCGCTTGAAGGCGTTGTTGATGCGCTGCACCACGGCGGGAACCGAATTGGCCGGGTACAGCGATTGATCCGGGTACATGCTCATGCCGGTGTTGTTGTCCGCGGCGACTTGCCAGCCCGAGAGATAGATGGCCTGCACACCGGCCTTGGCCTGCTGCACCGCCTGGCCGCCGGTGAGAGCGCCCATCGCGTTGACGAAATCTTTGTCCGGGCGAAACGCCGGATGCGCGCCATGCCTGATCAGATCCCAGAGTTTTTCCGCGCCGCGCCGGGCGATCGTGTTTTCGCTTTTGATCGAGCCGCGCAACCGCACCACATCCTCGGCGGTGTAGCCGCGCTCGATGCCCTGCCAGCGGGGATTTTCCGCCCAGTCCTTCCGGATGCGGGCAATTTCGGCCTGCCGGTCGTAACTGCCTGCCTGCGCATTACGCTTGTCGGTGGTCATAATCTTTCCTCGATGCTGTGGTGAGCCAGTGGCGCCATCCTAGGAAGGTCATTGGGATTTATCGAATTTATAGTTTTTATTTCTGGTATTTTATTGGTGAATTTTGCGTGCGGGCGGCGTGGCCCGCCGTGGTGGGATGTTGAGCAGAGCCGGGGCGGGAAGCGGCGAGCACTCGGGTTTTTGCCGGTGGTAGCGACAGGTTCCGGCACCGTATATCGCAAGAACGCTATCGTGGCCGCCACTGGTCTCCTGGTATTCGTAACCCTGATGCTGAATATAAAAACTATAAATTGGAAGAATTGAGCTTGAGGTCTCTAGAATCCACGGATTTCCATTCGATCGAGGGGCACCCATGACGACAACGGCGGACAGGATTCGGCACGGCGATTTGCAGATTGCCCCCGAATTACATGCGCTGATCGAGCGCGCGGCAGCGGGCACCGGCATCGATGCGGCGGCGTTCTGGAGCGGGCTGGAGACTATCGTCAACGATTTCGCTCCGCGTAACCGGGCGCTGCTGGCGCGGCGCGACGAATTGCAGGCGCGCATCGACGGCTGGCATCGCGAGCGGGCCGGCGGCGCCCTCGACGCCGAGGAGTATCGGGATTTTCTGACCGACATCGGTTATCTCCTGCCGGAAGGGGAGGATTTCGAGATCGCCACCGCCAACGTCGACCCGGAAGCCGCCGTGCTGGCCGGACCGCAACTGGTGGTGCCGGTGATGAATGCGCGTTATGCGCTCAACGCCGCGAATGCGCGCTGGGGCAGCCTTTACGACGCGCTGTACGGCACGGACGTCATCGGCGAGGAGGGTGGCGCGGAGCGCGGGCGCGGCTACAATCCGGCGCGCGGCGCCAAGGTCATCGCCTGCGCGCGGGCCTTCCTCGATCAGGCCGTGCCCCTGTCGCGCGGCAGCCATGCGGATGTGGAGTTGTATCGCGTCGAAAACGGTCGGTTCCTGGCGTATCTGCGCGACGGCGCGCAGGTGGTTCTGGCGCACCCGGAGCAGTTCGCCGGCTATAACGGCGAGGCCGCGGAGCCGCGCGCGGTGCTGCTCCAGCATCACGGCCTGCATATCGAAATCCAGATCGATCACGGACACCCGATCGGCCGCACCGATGCCGCGGGCGTCAAGGATGTGATGCTGGAGTCGGCGCTGACCACCATTCAGGATTGCGAGGATTCGGTGGCGGCGGTCGATGCCGCCGATAAATGCGTCGTGTACGACAACTGGCTCGGCCTGATGAAGGGCGATCTGAGCGACGAGTTCGAAAAAGACGGAAAAATCGTAAGACGCACGCTCAATGCGGATCGCACGTATCGCGCGCCCGACGGCGGCGTGCTGACCTTGCCCGGCCGCAGCCTGCTGTTCGTGCGCAATGTCGGCCATCTCATGACCACGGACGCGGTGCTCGATGCGCGCGGCAGTGAAATTCCCGAAGGTATTCTCGACGGCATGGTCACCAGCCTGTGCGCGATCCACGACCTGAAGGGCCGGGGGCAATTTCGCAATTCGCGCCGCGGCAGCGTGTACATCGTCAAGCCCAAGATGCACGGCCCCAACGAGGTCGCATTCAGCAACGATCTTTTCAATCGCATCGAGGATGTGTTGGGGCTGCCGCGTTTCACCTTGAAAATCGGCATCATGGACGAAGAGCGCCGCACCACGGTCAATCTCAAGGAATGCATTCGCGCGGCCAAGGACCGGGTGGTGTTCATCAACACCGGATTCCTCGACCGCACCGGCGACGAAATTCATACCAGCATGGAAGCCGGCCCGATGGTGCGCAAAACGGCGATGAAACAGCAGCCCTGGATCGGCGCCTACGAGGATTGGAACGTGGATATCGGCCTGGCCACGGGTTTCCGGGGCCACGCGCAGATCGGCAAGGGCATGTGGGCCATGCCCGATCGGATGGCGCAGATGATGACCGCCAAGATCGCGCATCCGCAGGCCGGCGCCAATACGGCCTGGGTGCCTTCGCCGACCGCCGCGACCCTGCATGCGATTCATTATCATCAGGTCGATGTCGCGCAGCGCCAGCAGACATTAGCGGACCGGGCCCGCGCCAGCCTGGATGCGATCCTGACCTTGCCGCTGCTGGGCGCGACGCCGCTGTCGGCCGAGGATATTCAGCGGGAGCTGGACAACAACGCGCAGGGCATCCTGGGCTATGTGGTGCGCTGGATCGATCAGGGCGTGGGCTGCTCGAAGGTGCCGGATATCAGCGACGTGGGCTTGATGGAGGACCGCGCGACGCTGCGCATCTCCAGCCAGCACATCGCCAACTGGCTGCGCCACGGCATTTGCAGCGAGGAGCAGGTGCGCGAGACCTTGCAGCGCATGGCGGCGGTGGTGGACCGGCAAAATGCCGGCGACTCCCGGTATCGCCCGATGGCGCCGGACTTCGACGACAGCATCGCGTTTCGCGCGGCCTGCGATCTGGTGTTCAAAGGCTGTGCCCAGCCTAACGGTTACACCGAGCCGCTCCTGCATAAATACCGGCGCGAAGCCAAGGCGCGGCAGGGGTCGAAATAAAAAACGCGGCACCGGGTGCCGCGTCGTTCCAGCTGTGTTGCGCTTTACTGCGCTCTTTTACTTTTACAGCCATCAGCGTCTACAGCTTCGGGCTTTGCAGCCTCAGTTTTACAACGCCCGGTTTTTACAGTTTCCAGTTCACCTGCAACGCGAGCGCGTTGGCGGTGTTCTGGAAATCGGCGCTGTAGCTGTAGCTCGGAGTGGTCTGGCTCACCTGATTGACCCGCGATTTGTCCTCATGCAGATAGGCATAGGCGAAATCGACGCTGAGCTGATCGTTGATCGACCAGGTGGCGCCCAGCGCGTAGATCATGCGATCGTCGCTGGGGATGCGCACCGTGCGCGATGAGTTGGGAATCGGCGATTCATCGCGCGCCACCCCGGCGCGAAATTCCCACTGCGGGTTCATCTGATACGACACGCCAAGCGCGTAGGACCAGGTGCTGTGCCAGTCCTCGTCCTCGACGGTTCTGGCCAGCGCGGCCGGCGCGCCGCGATTTTCCACTTCCAGGCGATTGAACGTGTGCCAGCCGGTATGCGTTGCGCCCGCGTGCAGCTGCCAGTGTTCGGCCAGATAGTGCGTCACCGACAGATCGAGCAGGTCCGGCACGGTCAAATCCAGCGAAGCCTTGTAGACGGGATTGCCCAGCAGCGGGTAATTGCTGATGTAGGTGTGTCCGGTCAGGTTGTATTTGACCTGTGAGTGGTAGGCGACGCCCGCGCGGGTATTTTCGTCGAACTCGAACAGCAGGCCGATGTTGTAGCCCCAGGCATTGTCGCTGCCTTTCACTTTGGCGCCGATGGGCGTGTTCGGATTGAGCGGGTTCGGATTGTCGCGGCTCAATTCGCCGGTGATGTGATTGTAGGTAATGCCGCCACCCAGCGACCAATGCTTGTCGAAGCGATAACTGACGGTGGGCTGCGCGGTGACCGTGCGCACCGAACTCTTGGTGCCGAAAAAGCGGCCCTGGAAGTTCGACTCGTAGTCGGTGATCAGGCCAAACGGCGAATAAACGCCGAAGCCTGCGCTCCAGTGCGGATCGAGCTGTTGCGCATAGTAGAGAAACGGCACGGTCACCGTGGGCACCATATCGCCGTCGTTAGTGCCGGGAAAAGTGCCCTGCGCGTTGCTGATGTCGCTGGATGCCTTGATGACGGTGAGGCCGCCCGAGATTTGCGAGGCATTCAGATGCGACATGCCCGCCGGGTTGCCGTAGATTGTGCTGGCGTCGCTGGCGACGGAGGCGCGTCCCGCGAAGGCCTGGCCGAGGCCGCTGACGCTTTGTTCGTTGAGGGAAAAGCCGGCGCCCAATGCGATACCTGAGAGCGAGCCGCTGAGTAGGAATACGCTTGCCTGTTTGCCGGATATGTTCATCATGAATACATCTCCTGAGTTCAGTTATCGTTGGGGCGGCGTAAACCGTCGCGAAATAACCGTTCGGCAGCGATGACCGAGGTCATCACAGGAAAATCTAACACAGCGGTCGTCCAATACCATGCGCTCTTCGGCAAAGTTTACGGATGCGGAGAAATATTGCAGTGGTCCGAAGCACACGCTCGCCGCGCTCGAAGCGTGCGAGTTTATATCGGGAAAACAGCGGAGATTTTTGTCGGGATAACTGTGAGGCGTGGAGCGCGCGGCCGCGCGAGTGGCGGCCCGGAATAAAACTTACCTGGTTTTGCCCGCGGGATTTTTCAGCGAGCTTTCCAGGAAGGTGGCGAGATCGGCCAGGCGCTCGATGACCGGATAATTCTCGTCGTAAACCCAGTTGACGGTGATGCTGTTGAGCGAGCCCGCGGTGATTTCACCGAGGAACTGCGCGGAAAACGCGGTGGTGATTTCGCCGCGCTCCTGGCCTTCGGCAATCAGGCCCGTGATCAGGTTGTCCATGTGG
>Ga0153956_1000857_pt1 | contig 30957 bp, 31 predicted proteins | sample TSFL040MetaG_FD_104704 | JGI IMG/M metagenome (GOLD analysis project Ga0153956, IMG submission 104704) | Attine ant fungus gardens microbial communities from Florida, USA - TSFL040 MetaG | ecosystem: Host-associated > Fungi > Mycelium > Unclassified | place: USA: Florida, Wekiwa Springs... | reverse complement strand
TTGTCGGCCTCGATCTCCGCCAGCCGCTCCAGCCGCTGCAGTTGCAGCGCGCCGGGCAGCAGTTCGGACAATATCCCCGTCGCCGCCATCACCCGCAGCACGGCGGAGGGGTTGCCCGCTTCCAGCAGCCGCAGCAATTCCTTGGCGACGCGCTCGGCCGACAAGGTCCTGAGCTTGTCCCTCGCCGCCGCCGCCGCGCGCAGGCCCTCGGCATCGACCTCGCCTTTGCCGTACCAGGCATGGAAGCGGAACAGCCGCAGGATGCGCAGGCAATCTTCCGCGATGCGGGTGGCGGCGTCGCCCATGAAGCGCACCCGGCCGGCGATCAGGTCTTCCATGCCCGTGGCATAGTCGAAGATCTCGCCCGAAGCCGTGGCATACATCGCATTGATGGTGAAGTCGCGGCGCATGGCGTCTTCCGCCCAGTCGTCGGTGAAGGCGACCCGGGCATGGCGGCCGTCGGTTTCCACGTCGCGGCGCAGGCTGGTGACTTCGAACGCATGGCGGCCCGCCACCGCCGTCACCGTGCCGTGCCGCAGGCCGGTTTCGATCACTTTGATGTTCCCGGCGCGCAGCCGGGCCAGGGCTTCCTCCGGTGGCATCGGCACCGCGATGTCCACATCCACCACCGGCACGCCCAGCAGCGCATTGCGCACCGCCCCGCCCACGAACCGCGCCTCGACCAGGGCGGCCATGACCTGCGCCGTTTCCGGCGCGGTCATCCAGCCATGCTGCCTGGGATCGATCCTCATGACTCACTTTATATCATGCAGCCGGGCGGCCAGGCCGACGATGATGGCGGCGGTGGCGCCCCATATCTCATGCTCCTTATAGGTGAAGACATGATAGGTCCGCAGCCGCCCGCCCAGTTCGCGGCTTTCCCGCCGGCGGTTGGCGGGATCGCGCAGGAAGGCCAGCGGCACCTCGAACACCTCGGCCACCTCACGCGGGTCGGGCGCCAGGGCGAAGCCGGGCTTGAGCACCCCCACCACCGGCTGCACGTCGAAGCCGGTGCCGGTGCGGCAGCGGTCGAGATAGCCCACCACCGTCACCAGCTCCGGCGCGATGCCGGTCTCCTCGCGCGTCTCGCGCAGCGCCGTCTCCACCGGGGAGATGTCGCAGGCTTCGCTGCGGCCGCCGGGAAAGCTGACCTGGCCGGAATGGCGCGCAAGCGCCTGGGTGCGGCGGGTGAAGAGCAGCATCGGTTCGTCGCGCGCGATCACCGGCAGCAGCACCGCCGCGGCGATGCCGTCCGGCGGACCTTCCGGCGGTTCGGCCAGCAGGCGCGGCCGCAATTGCGTCACCAGGGTCATGGCGCGGAACCCAGCGCGAAGAACGATCCGCCGCTGGTCACGCCCAGCATGCCGGCTTGCGGCACCGCCATCGCCGCCAGGTGATACCAGGCGCTGCGCGCCACCCGCGCGTCCAGGCCGTCGCGCACATGCAGATAAGGCGTATCGCCCGCCATGCGCAGGCCGTGATCGCCGTCCAGCCGCACCGCGTCGCCGGCATTGGTGGTGAAGACCAGGTCGCCGTCCCGCCGGTCGACCGCCACCGCCAGGAAGGGCGCATCCTCCACCGCGATGGAAAGTTTCTCCACCGGCGTGACCAGAAAGTAATCACCGCCCTCGCGCTTCAACAGGCCCGCGAACAGCCGCACCAGTTCGGGCCGCGCGATCCGCGCGCCCGCATGGAACCATTGCCCGTCGCGCGCGATGCGCATATGGCTGTCGCCGCAGAAAGGCGGGTTCCAATCGCCCACCGGCGACAGCCGGGCCGCTTCCACCAGGGCATAAAAATCGCCTGCCGTCATGACGCCATAATTCGCGGTTTCTGCTTGCAAATTAGGGATATCGCAGGGGTTGCACCCCGCGCGCCCCACGGTGCAACATAACCGCCAGCTCAGGCCACGCAAAGGCTTCCATGAACAAGGTCGACATCCAGGACGAACGGGGCGCGCACCAACGCCTGTCGGCGGCGAGCGAAACCTTCGCCCGCGTCCGCGACGGCCTGAACGCGGTGATCTTCGGCCAGGAAGATGTGGTCGAGCAGACGCTGATCACGCTTCTCGCCGGCGGTCACGGTTTGCTGATCGGCGTGCCCGGCCTGGCCAAGACCAAGCTGGTGGACACGCTGGGCACCGTGATGGGCATGGACACGTCGCGCGTCCAGTTCACGCCCGACCTGATGCCGTCCGACATCACCGGCTCGGAAGTAATGGAGGAATCGGCCAGCGGCGCGCGCGCCTTCCGTTTCATCCGGGGTCCGGTCTTCACCCAACTGCTGATGGCCGACGAGATCAACCGCGCCTCGCCGCGCACCCAGTCGGCGCTGCTGCAGGCGATGCAGGAAAAGCACGTCACGGTGGCGGGCGCGCGCCACGACCTGCCGCGCCTGTTCCATGTGCTGGCGACCCAGAACCCGCTGGAGCAGGAAGGCACCTATCCGCTGCCCGAAGCCCAGCTCGACCGCTTCCTGCTGCAGATCGATGTCGGCTATCCCGGCCTGGAGGCCGAGCGCCGCATGCTGCTGGCCACCACCATCGGCGAAGAGAAGAACGCGGTGAAGGTCTGCACCCCGGACGAATTGCTGGATGCCCAGACGCTGGTGCGCCGCATTCCGGTGGGCGAGCAGGTGGTGGACTCCATCCTGGCGCTGGTGCGCGCCGCCCGTCCCGACAGCGATCACGACAGCGGCGTGCGCGGCATGATCGCCTGGGGCCCCGGCCCGCGCGCCAGCCAGGCGCTGATGCTGGCGGTGCGCGCCCGCGCGCTGCTCGACGGACGGCTGGCGCCATCCACCGACGATGTGGTGGCGCTGGCCCAGCCGGTGCTGCGCCATCGCATGGCGCTGAACTTCTCCGCCCGCGCCGAAGGCGCCACCACCGCCGGTGTCATCGAACGGCTGTGCCGGAACCTCTTTTAAAGAGGACTACGCTTGAGCAACTTCTCCGCGCTTCAGCATGAAGCCGACGGCCTCAGCGCCGGGCTGCCGCCGCTGATGGTGGAGGCTGACCACCTGGCGGCCTCGGTGTCGCTGGGGGTGCATGGCCGGCGGCGCGCCGGCATCGGCGAGACCTTCTGGCAGTTCCGCCGCTATGGCCAGAACGACGCCACCAGCGCCATCGACTGGCGCCAGTCGGCCAAGTCGCAGCATCTGTTCGTGCGCGAGCGGGAATGGGAAGCGGCCCAGACCGTGTGGTTCTGGCGCGACGCTTCCGCGAATATGAACTTCAAGTCCGGCGCGGTCTCCAAGCGCCAGCGCGCCGACCTGCTGCTGCTGGCGCTGGCGGCGCTGCTGGTGCGCGGCGGCGAGCGCGTGGGCATCGCCGGCATGGAGGGCGCGCCCGCCGCCTCGCGTATCGCTTTGACCCGCATCGGCCGGACGCTGTTCGGCAAAGCCGCGGACGCCCTGCCGCCGCCAGTCGATTTCCGCCGCGGCAACCAGCTTGTCTGGTTCAGCGACTTTCTCGACGACGGCGCGGTGGCGGCGATGACCCGGCTGGCGCATGCGGGCGTCGACGGCCATCTGGTGCGGGTGGTGGACCCGGCGGAAGAGGATTTTCCCTATGCCGGGCGCACGCGCTTTGAATCCCCGCAGGGCGGGCCGGATGAAATTTTCGGCCGCGCCGAGCGCATCCGCGCGCCGTACCGGGCGCGCTTCGCCGCCCATGGCGAACGCATCGCCGCCGAGGCGACGCGGCTGGGCTGGACCGCGACCGTCCATCGCACCGATCACGCGCCGCAGGGCGCGCTGATCGCGCTGCATGCCGCCATCGGCGGTGCCTGACTTGTTCCCGCTCTCCGCGCTGCAACTTTCTTTTGGAACGCCGTTGATCCTGGCGGCGCTGATCGCGCTGCCTGTGCTGTGGTGGCTGCTCAGGGTGACCCCGCCCTTGCCCCGCCGCGCCATCTTTCCGCCGCTGAAACTGCTGCGCGGACTGCAGGACGAGGAACAGACCCCCGCCGCCACGCCCTGGTGGCTGCTGCTGCTGCGGCTGCTGGCGGCGGCGCTGCTGATCGTGGCGCTGGCCGATCCGCTGCTGGGCCGGAGCCCCAGGCTGGCCGCGCCCGGCCCGCTGGTGCTGGTGGTGGACAATGGCTGGACCGCCGCCAGGGACTGGGACGCGCGGCAGGAGGTGATCGCCGACCTGTTGCACAGCGCGCAGAACCGCGCCGTGGCGATCATCCCCACGGCGGGCAACGCGCCCACCGGCCTGCTCAATGCGGGCGAGGCGGCGCGCATCGCCAGGGAACTGAAGCCGATGCCTTACGCGGGCGACCGCAAGGCCGCCGCCGTCGCGCTGGGGCGTTTCAAGTTCACCGCCCAGCCGGCGCTCTACTGGCTGAGCGACGGCATCGAAAATGACAGCCGGCCGCTGCGCGACGCCTTCAAGCGCTATGGCAACGCCACGGTGTTCACCCCCGCGCGATTGCCGCTGGCGCTGCTGCCGGTGACGCGCGACGCCTCCGGCTTCGCCGTCACCGCCGTCCGCGCCCAGGCCGGCCAGCCGCTGGAAGCGGAAGCCGCCGCCATCGGCGCGCGCGGCGAAACGCTGGCGGTGACCCGGCTGCATTTCAAGAGCCACGACATCAAGGCGGGCGGCCATATCGCCCTGCCGATGGACGTGCGCAACGCCACCGCGCGGCTGGCAATCGTGGGCGAGGATTCGGCGGGCGCGGTGCAATTGCTGGACAAGGGCGCGGCCCAGCGCAGCGCCGGCATCGTCTCGGAAGCCGCCACCAGCGAAGGCCAGCCGCTGCTGTCGGATGTCTATTACCTGGAGCGGGCGCTGGCGCCCTATGCCGAGATCGCCAAGGGCGGCATCGGCGCGCTGCTGGACAAGCATGTCTCGGTGCTGCTGCTGGCCGATGTGGCGAAGATTCCCGAAGCCGACATGCGGCGGGTGAAGGATTTCATCGCCCATGGCGGGGTGCTGATCCGCTTCGCGGGCGAGCGCATGACCGGCAGCGCCGACGAACTGGTGCCGGTGCGGCTGCGCGCCGGCGGCCGCTATCTGGACAGCGCCATGGCCTGGGGCGCGCCGCAGCACCTGGCGCCCTTCACCGCCAACTCGCCCTTCAACGGGCTGGAGATTCCCGCCGAGGTCACGGTCAGCCGCCAGATCCTGGCTGAGCCGGGCGCGGAGAACGACAACCGCACCTGGGCGCGGCTGGCCGACGGCACGCCGCTGATCACCGCCCAGGCGATGGGGTCGGGCTGGATCGTGCTGTTCCATGTCACCGCCAGCCCCAACTGGTCGTCGCTGCCCATGTCGGGGCTTTACGTCGATATGCTCAAGCGCCTGCTGGCGCTGTCGGCGGGAACGCCGGCGCGCGAACTGGCGGGCATGGTCAGCCTGCCGCCGGTGTCGCTGCTGGACGGCTTCGCCCGCACCGTGCCGCCCACGCCCGAGGTGACGCCGGTCCCGGCGGCGGATTTCTCCAGGACCCGCGCCACCCCGCGCCACCCGCCGGGGCTTTATGGCGCGCATGACGTGGAAAGCGCGCTCAACCTGACCCGCGCCGGCGACACCTTGACGCCGCTGGCCGGCGTCGGCGCGCAAAGCTATGGCAGCACCCATGCCAGGGCGCTGGAACCCTGGCTGCTGTTGGCTGCGATGCTGCTGTTGTTGCTGGACGCCGTGATCGGGTTGTGGCTGCGCGGCTTCACCCCCGGCAAGCTGCGCTGGATCGGCGCGGCGCTGGCGCTGTTCGTTTTCGTGCCGCAGGCCCGCGCCGACGACGCCACCGCGATGAAGGCGGCGCTGGACACGCGGCTGGCCTATGTGAAGACCGGCCTGCCCGACCTGGACACCGTCAGCCAGGAGGGCCTGACCGGGCTGGGCCTGGCGCTGAAGGCGCGCACCTCCTACGAACCGCTGGAGCCGGTCGGGGTGGATGTGGAGACGGACGATCTCTCCTTCTATCCCCTGCTCTACTGGCCGCTGGACCCGCGCGAGAAAAGCCTGTCGCCCAAGGCGCTGGCCAAGATCGGCGACTTCATGCGAGGCGGCGGCACCGTCTTCTTCGACACCCGCGACCTGACGCTGGGGCCGGTGCGCGGCCCCACCTCGCCCGGCGAGCAGACGCTCAAGCGCATCACCGCCGGGCTGGACCTGCCGCCGCTGGAGCAGGTGCCGGCCGACCATGTGCTGACCAAGACCTTTTATATCCTGCGCGACTTTCCCGGCCGCTGGACCGGCGGGCAATTGTGGGTCGAGGCGATACCGCCCGCGCCCAAGGGCGGCCGCAACGCCGCGCCCGCGCGCGGCGGCGACGGCGTGTCGCCGGTGATCATCGGCGGCAATGACTGGGCCGCCGCCTGGGCGATCGACGCCTCCGGCCACTTCACCGCCACGCCCTCGCCCGGCGGCGAGCTGCAGCGCGAACAGGCCTTCCGCTTCGGCATCAACCTGGTGATGTATGCCCTGACCGGCAACTACAAGACCGATGTGGTGCATGCGCCCGCCTTGCTGCAGCGGCTGGACCGGGGCTCGCTGATGGATGTCCGGCGATGACGCGGCTGGCTTTCGCGCCCGTGATCCCGGTGGAAGGACTGGCGGCGCTGGCCGTGGCCGCGCTGCTGATCCTCGCCTATGGGCTTTACATGCGGGCGCGCGGGTCCTGGGCGCGGGGACTGGCCTTCGCCGTGCTGCTGTTCGCGCTGGCCGGCCCGCTGCTGGTGAAGGAGAAGCATGCGCCGCTGGCCGATGTGGCGGTGATCGTCACCGACCGCTCGCAATCCATGTCGCTGGGCAAGCGCGCGCGGCAGGCCGAGGCCGCCCGCGCCCGCATCCGGCAGATGATGGCGGCGCAGCCCGGCCTGATCGTGCGCGAGACATCCGTCACCACCACCGCCACCGGCGAGAATAACGGCACCCAGGCCTTCGCGGCGCTGAACGCGGCGCTGGCCGACGTGCCGCCGGGCCGGGTGGCGGGGGCGGTGCTGATCACCGACGGCCAGGTGCATGACGCGCCGCCGCCCGAGAATATGCCGCTGAAAGCGCCGCTGCAGGTGCTGGTGGCGGGCGGACGCGACGAGAAGGACCGCAAGCTGTCGGTCCTCACCGCGGCCCGTTTCGCCATTGTCGGCCAATGGGCGACCATGCGGCTCAGGGTGGACGACCTGGGCAGCGACGACAAGGGCGACAGCGCGGCGCTGACCATCCGCATCGACGGCAAGCCCTATGGATCGCGGCTGGTGCCGGTGGGCAAGCCCACCGATATCCGCGTGCCGGTCAGCCATGAGGGCGAGAACCTGATCGAAGTGTCGGCCGCGCCGGGCCCCGCCGAACTGACGATGCAGAACAACCATGCCGTGGTCACGGTGTCTGGGGTGCGCGACCGCCTGCGGGTGCTGCTGGTGTCGGGCGAGCCGCATGCCGGCGAGCGGGTGTGGCGCAACCTGCTCAAGGCCGATCCCAGCGTGGACCTGATCCACTTCACCATCCTGCGGCCGCCGGACAAGCAGGACACCACCCCGCTCAACGAATTGTCGCTGATCGCCTTCCCCTATCGCGAGTTGTTCCTTGAGAAACTGGGGTCGTTCGACCTGGTGGTGTTCGACCGCTATACCGAGCGCGGAATCCTGCCGCTGGCCTATTTCCAGAACATCGCCTCCTATGTGCTGGACGGCGGGGCGCTGCTGATCTCGTCGGGGCCGGAATTCGCCGGGCCGGAGAGCATCTACCGCACGCCGCTGTCGCAGGTGCTGCCGGCCCAGCCCACCGGCCAGATCTTCACCGGCGGCTTCAAGCCGCTGGTGACGCCCGAAGGCATGGCCCATCCGGTGACGCGCGAGCTGGCGGGCCGCAACCAGGACGGCAAGCCGCCGGCCTGGGGCCGCTGGTTCCGCGTCATCGGGGCCAACAAGATCGCCGGCCAGACGGTGATGACCGATGCGGCGAACCATCCGCTGCTGGTGCTGGACCAGGTGGGCAAGGGCCGCGTCGCCGAACTGATGAGCGAGCAGACCTGGCTGTGGGCGCGCGGCTTCGAGGGCGGCGGCCCGCAGGCCGAACTGCTGCGGCGGCTGGCGCACTGGCTGATGAAGGAGCCGGAACTGGAAGCCGAAAGCCTGTCGGCGGCCGTGGTGGGCGACGAGATCCGCATCACCCGCCGCAGCATGGCGGCGCAGACGCCGCCGGTGACGCTGACCATGCCCGACGGCAGGCAGGTGCCGGTGGCGCTGACCAAGGCCGAGCCCGGCATCTGGCGCGGCACCGCCAAGGCGGGCGAGTTGGGACTTTACCGGGCCACCGACGGCATCCTCTCCACCGTGACGGCGGCGGGGCCGCTCAATCCCAAGGAGGTCGCCGACATGCGCGCGACCGAGGCGGTGCTGAAGCCCGACGCGGAAGCCACCGGCGGCTCGGTGCACTGGCTGGAGGACGGCATACCGGAAGTGCGGCGCGTGGCGCCGGGCGACGACGCGAGCGGCTCGGGCTGGATCGGGCTGCGCAGCAACGGCGCCTATCGCGTCACCACGCTGGAGCAGCAGAAGCTGTTGCCGCAATGGCTGGCGCTGCTGCTGATCGTGGGCGCGCTGCTGCTGGCGTGGCGGCTGGAGGGGCGCTGATCAGGCCAGGTTCGTTTTGTACAACGCCGTCAGGTTGGTCCAGGCCCGTTCGGCCTCGGCCTGGTTGTAGACCTGGCCGCCCGGCACGCACCAGCCGTGATTGGCGGCATAGACCTCCACCGTCGCGGTCCTGCCCGCCGCGGCGAAGGCGGCTTTCAGTTCGTCCTTCACCTTCGGGTTCGACGCATCGTCATTCTGCGCCTGGCACACCAGATAGGCGGCGTTGGTTTTCGGGATCAGCAGATGCGGGCTGTCGGGCTTGTCGGTGACCAGCCCGTTGCCGCCATGGAAGCTGCCCACCGCGCCGATGCGGTCGGCAACGGCGGCGGCGGCGCGGAACGACAGCGCCCCGCCCATGCAATAGCCCTGCACGCCGGCTTTCCTGGTCTTGTCGGTCACCGCCTGCGCATCGAGGAACGCCAGACAGGCCCTGGCGTCGCCGTCGATGCCGTCATTGGTCATGGCGGCGCGATAGCCGCTGAGCCTGGCGCGCGCCTCCGGGTTGGAGAAATCGAAATTGTCGCCGATCACCGGCGCATGGGCGCTGCGATAGAAGGGATTGACCACCAGCACGGTGTAGCCCTGCGCCGCCAGGCGGGCGCCCAGGTCGCGGAAGGCGGGGCGCAGCCCCATGATGTCGGGCCAGACCAGCACGGCGGGCCATTTGCCCTTGGCGTTGGGATGGAACAGCACCGCGTCGCAGGCGCCGTCGGCGGTCTTGACGGTGACTTCGGTGGCGGCGGTCGTGGCCTGGGCCAGCGCCACGCCGGGCGTCGCCACCGCCGCGGTCATCAGCCCGAAGGCGCGCCGCGACAGGCGGGAATCCGAAACCAGGCCGGGATGGATGAACTCATCGCACATGGCGGACCCCTTTCGTCTTGTTCCGGGCCGCAAGCAAAGGAGCGTACACGGACAGAGTCAAGGCGGGATCAGCCCAGGCCCGCCCCCGCGGCGCAGACCGGATCGTCGATCCGGGCGCGCCGGACCTGGCCGGTCAGGTTCAACATCTCGCCGCCCTTGAGCGACAGGCCCAGGATGCGGTCCTGGTCCACCGGGCCGGGGAAACTCACCCGCCCCGGCGGCAGGCGGGAAAAACCCACCTTGGCGTAATAAGGCTCATCCCCCACCAGCAGGATGCCGGCCCAGGGGCCCTTCCGGGCCGCCGCGATCCCGGCCTGCATCAGGGCGATGCCGATGCCCCGGCCGCGCTGGCCGGTCTGCACCGCCAGGGGGCCCAGCAGCAGTTCCTCATGCCCCCCCACACGGATGGGCCAGAAGCGCACCGAACCCCGCAGGGTCTCGCCCTCGACCGCGACGAAGCTGAGGCCGGGCAGCGGATCGACCCCTTCGCGCAGGCGATAGGCGGCCTTGGCGAAACGGCCCGGCCCGAAACTGGCGGCGTTCAGCGCTTCCACCGCATCGGCGTCGCCGGGCGCTTCCAGACGGACCTGCCAGGAGGGGATGGAGACGTTCATGCCGTTCCGCTACGCGCCGCGCGATGAAAAGGCAAGCATGCCTACCAATAAGGTGACATCGCGGCGCGGCCGGAAAGCTCCTGGAGCCGCCGCACGGTGGCGGGGGTCGAGCCCGGCGGCGGGTCCAGCGGGTCGGCCCAGAGGATTTCGCGCACTTCCAGGTTGGGGCGGAAATCCACCGCCGCCCCGGTGATGCGGTACAGCGCCACCACATTGGTCGCCCAGCCGGCGCGGCGGGTGTAAAGCCCCGCGAATTCCGCGGTGCCGCCCGACAATCCGACTTCCTCCGCCATCTCGCGCAGCGCCGCGTCGCGGGGCGGCTCGCCCCGGTTCACGCCGCCCACCGGCAGGCACCAGCCTCTCTTGTAGCTGTGGCGCACCAGCAGCACCCGGCCGGCGCCGTCGAGCACCAGCCCGGCCGCGCCCAGGGCGGTGGGCGACCACAACGCCTTGGCGGTGATCAGCAGCCGCAGCGACAGCCAGGAGAGCGGGGTGGTTAACACAGGGAACTTTCCGTAACGCTTCTATAACGCCTGGCTTGTAGGTTGGCCTGAACCTCTTAGCACGGCTGCGGGCGTCCGATGGCGGGCGCCTCGCGGGCCGCAAGGTCAAGCATGTCCGGGGCCGGGTTCGAGAATATCAGGGCGCTGATCGTCGAAGACAATGCGCATATGCGCTCGCTGCTGCGGGCGCTGCTGAATTCCGCCGGCATCAAGGAAGTGGCGGAGGCCGCCCATGGCGGCACCGCGCTGACCGTGCTGCGCGAGCGCAAGAGCGACCTGGTCCTGTCGGACCTGGCGATGAAGCCGATGGACGGGCTGGAATTCACCCGCCAGGTGCGCAACTCCGAGCAAAGCCCCAACCCCTTCGTGCCGATCATCATGATCACCGGCCATACCGAACGCTACCGGGTGGAGGCGGCGCGCGATGCCGGCGTCACCGAATTCCTCGCCAAGCCGATCACCGCCGCCAACCTGTTTTCCCGCATCGCCGAGATCATCGAGCGGCCCCGCCCCTTCGTGCGCTGCGACAGCTATTTCGGCCCCGACCGGCGGCGCAAGGCGATCGAGAACTATGCCGGACCCTGGCGCCGCCAGGACGATTTCCAGGACAGGGAGTTGCGCTGATGGCCGCCGCCAAGCAGGACCCGCATGTGATCGGGCCCGATATCTATCCCCAGATGCTGGGCCGGGCGGACGCCGCCCGCGCCATGATGACCCTGCGCAGCCCCGCGGCCCTGACGCGCGCCCAGGCGGCGATGGAGACCTGCAAGGGGCCGATGCGCAAGGCGATCCTGCAATATGTCGAGGACCTGGAAGCGGCGGGCGGCGACAGCGCCCGCGTCTATGAAAAGGTCCACGACATACGCGGTTTCGCCGAGACGGTGGGCATGGTCACCACCGGCCGGATCGCCGAAAGCCTCTGCCGCTACATGGACGACATGGAGCGGGCCGGCCGGCCGGTGGATGCGACCATCCTGGCGCTGCATGTCGCGGCCATCGCCCGCGCCGCCCGCGCCGAGGAAGGCGACCAGGAGATCGGCGAGATGGTGGCGGCGGAACTGGCCGTGCTGGTGGCGCGCCGCCTGTCGGAGATCGAGCGGGGCTAAGCGCGCCGCCGCGCCAAAAGCTAACGGGTGTTAACGGTTCAAGCGCCCGGAACGGCGGAACAATTCACCGCTCCTTAAGCCCTGCGGTTAATAATAACCGCGCGAATACAGGGTTCTTGCGGGCATCCCATGCTTCAGATCGGCGGCATCGTCATTCTTTTCGGCTGTGTTTTCGGCGGTTACCTGATGACCGGCGGCAGCCTGTCGGTGGTGATCGAAGCCGCGCCGCACGAACTTCTGACCATCTTCGGCGCCGCCATCGCCGCGATGCTGATCGCCGGCTCGATGTACAACGTCAAGAAGATCATGGGCGGCATGGGCAAGGTGATCTCCGGTCCGCAATGGAAGCCCAACGATTACAACGACCTTCTCTGCCTGCTGTTCCTGCTGACCAAGACCATGAAGTCCAAGGGCCTGATCGCGCTGGAAGCCCATATCGAGCGGCCGGAAGAATCCTCGATCTTCAAGCGCTATCCCAAGATCTGCAAAGACCATTTCGCGCTGGATTTCATCTGCGACACGCTGCGCATGATGACCATGAGCCTGGAAGACCCCCACCAGGTCGAGACGGCGATGGAAAAGCAGCTCGAGAAGCACCATCACGAGGCCCTGGTCGGCGCCAATGCCTTGCAGTCGATGGCCGACGGGTTGCCGGCATTGGGCATCGTCGCCGCCGTGCTGGGCGTCATCAAGACCATGGGCGCGATCTCCGAGCCGCCGGAAGTGCTGGGCGGCATGATCGGCTCGGCGCTGGTCGGCACCTTCCTGGGCGTGTTCCTGGCCTATGGCATTGTCGGCCCGCTGGGCAGCCGCCTGAAGGCCGTGGTCGATGAGGACGCGCTGTTCTATCACGTCATCCGCGACATCCTGGTGGCGCACCTGCACGGCAACGCCGCCCAGGTGTCGGTGGAGATCGGCCGCGGCAGCGTGCCCAGCGAATACCAGCCCAGCTTCGCCAAGCTGGAAGAGGCGCTGAATTCCATCCCGCCGGACAAAGCCTGATCCGGCGCTAGCGATACTGCTCCCAGCGCTGGCGGAAGGCGCGCCGGCGCCGCGTGACCCCGGCTTCGGACAGGGTCACGAACAGCGCGGCCATCGCGCCCGCGCCCACCCCCAGCGGAATCGCCACGAACAGATCGGCATCGGTGCCGAAGCCGACGATGCCGGCCACGATCACCCCCGTCAGTTGCGCGACATTCTTCGGTAGGAAATGCCCCAGACCGCCCATCGGACGGTTGTAGGAACCGGCTGTGCCGAAATGAAACATGGGTTCGGTTAAGGATTAACGCCGCGGCGTTAACCTTAGCCGTCACAATTGGCGAAAGCCAGCGGCGGCGAGACGGTGGCGGATCTCCTGGGCATGCTCGGCGTCGCGCGCCTCCACCACCAGGCCCAGGGTGGTGGATTTGGCCGGGGTGCCCGCCATCATGCGGTGATGGTTGACCTCCAGCACATTGCCGCCGGCGTCGGCGACGATGCGGGCGATCCCGGCCAGTTGGCCGGGCCGGTCCTCGACCTGCAATTCCAGCGAGATGATGCGGCCCTCGCGCGTCAACTCCCGCAGGATCAGGTTGGAGAGCAGCCGCATGTCGATATTGCCGCCCGACATCACCACGCCCACGGCGCGGCCCTGGAAGCGCGCGGCATTGTCGAGCAGCGCGGCGAAACCGGCCGCGGCGGCGCCCTCGATCACCGTCTTCTCGATCTCCAGGATGTCGGCCAGGGCATGCTCGATCAGGTCCTCGCGCACCGCGAAGATGTCGCTGACCAGGTCCTTGACGATCTTGCGGGTCAGTTCCCCCGGCCTCTTGACCGCGATGCCTTCGGCGATGGTGGAGAGGCTGGGCGTCTCCGGCGCCGCCGCGCCCTTCAACAGGTCGCGCATCGCCGGATAGAGTTCGGTCTGCGCGCCATAGACCGCGATGGCGGGCTTGATGGCTTTCGCGGCGATGGCGCAGCCGGAGATCAGCCCGCCGCCGCCCACCGGCACGACCAGGGCGTCGAGGTGCGGCACGTCCTCCAGCATCTCCATCGCCAGCGTGCCCTGGCCCGCGATCACCAGCGGATCGTCATAGGGATGAATGAAGGTCAGGCCCTCGGCGGCGGCGATGGCGCGCGCTTCGGCATCGGCCTCCATCAGCGTCATGCCCTTCAACACCACCGTCGCGCCGAAATCGCGGGTGTGCTTGACCTTGTTGAAGGGCGTGGTCTGCGGCATCACGATGGTGGCCGGAATGCCCAGCCGCCCGGCATGATAGGCGACGCCCTGGGCATGGTTGCCCGCGCTCATCGCCGCCACGCCGCGCGCCCGTTCCTGCGGCGTCAGCGACAGGATGCGGTTCAGCGCCCCGCGCTCCTTGAAGCTGGCGGTGAACTGGCGGTTCTCGAACTTCAGCCACACCTCGCAACCGGCGATGCCCGACAAAGTGCGCGAATGGCGGGTGGGCGTGCGCACCAAAGCGGGGCCGATGGCGGCGGCGGCGCGCTGGATGTCGGCGAAAGTGGGGGCAAGCGCGGTCATGGCGTCCTTGGCTCGATTGCCGCGCGGCTGGCCGCGGAAATGGATGGTAGCACCGGACGGATTTGAACCGCCGACCAAGGGATTATGATCGGGCTTCGGCAAAAAATCATAGCGGCTCATAGCTTCTCTAAATCATTGAGCTAGCTTGATTTTATGCGAGACCAGCTTCTCATGGCGGACATGGAAATCCATCCCTACGCCCGTCTTGGCCGAGACAATGCTGAGACAAAAAGGGCGGCCATGAAACTCACTGACCTGACCATCCGCACCCTGCGGGCTCCGCGCGCGGGCGCGGTTATCTACTACGACGACCACCTCACCGGGTTCGGTATTCGGGTATCTGAAGGCGGGACCAAAAGCTATATCCTCACCCACGGTCCCCGCCGCAGGCGGGAGACCATCGGCCGGGTGGGCGTCGTAAGCCTCAAGGATGCCCGCAAGGAGGCGAAGCGGCTCCTTGCCGAATACACCCTCGGGAAGAACCAGCCGGTCACGAAAAGCTGGCGGGCCGCCGTAGCGGAGTATCTCGATGAGGCCAAACAGCGGCTCCGGCCCGCCACTTATCAGAGCTATAAGCGGCACCTCCACCGCCAGTTCCGGTTCGGCGACACCCGCATGAGCCAGATCGCGCCCCACGACCTCCACCGCGACCTCGACCGGCTCCGGGACCGGCCGGGCGAGTACCATCACGCCTTCTGCGCCTTGCGCGCCTTTATCCGCTGGGCGCACCGCAAGCACTATTTCGACCGCAATCCCATGGAGCGGATGAAGGCACCGCCGCCGCCCAAGGCGCGCTCCCGCATCCTCTCGGACGACGAGATACGGAAGGTGTGGCACGCCTGCCCGGACGACCCGTTCGGGCGGCTCGTGAAGCTCCTGCTTCTCTGCGGCCAGCGCCTCGGAGAGACCTCGAGCATCACGCCGCAGATGATTGGGAAGGACACGGTCAGCCTGCCGGGAACACTTACCAAGAACAAGCGCGACCACGTCTTCCCGCTACCCGCGATGGCACGCCCGCTTCTCCATGACCTCGCCTACAACGGCTTCGGCAAGGCAAAAGCTCGCCTTGACAAGGATTCCGGCGTGACCGGCTGGACGCTCCATGATTTGCGGCGGACATTCGCGTCCGGCCTCGCTGCGCTCGGCGTTTCTATCCCTGTGATCGAACGCCTTCTCAACCATATCTCAGGGACGTTCTCGGGCGTGGTGGGCGTGTATCAGCGCTACGATTTCATGCCGGAGATGCGAGACGCAGTGTTTCGATGGGAAGCCCACGTTGCAAAACATACCGCCAAAAATTAGGTCGCAATGTATCTGCTTTACGAGACTGTGGTAATACGGCCAGACTTCGCATCAGGTTAACGTTTCGAGAAGCCTGATCTTCGTAAGATCTTATCTCATATAGCTTATTTCAAGCACTTCATTTCTGTGAACGATTTGTGCGTGCTGGCGATTCACGCCATTAGAAGCGGTATTATTGCTGTCCAACTTCTGATTCGCCGAGGAGATGACGCATGGCTTTGCCTGCGCCGGCGCATGCACATCGGAATACCTATTGGCGTGACCGCACTGAGAAAGAACTTCTCAAGCAGGAATTCACGACCAGCGAGCCTGAGTTGCTGGCCGGCATGTCGGAAGCGGCGCCCCCGCAGGGAGCGATCATTGTTGAATTCAAGTACGACCTGAAGGGGCGAAAGGGAACCAAGAGCAAGGCCCGGTGTGTCCACTGCAAGTTTCCCAACCATTATAAGGGCTTTGTTATCAAGGTGTCGGACGGCACCCGTCGGATGGTCGGAAAAGATTGCGGCAGGAAGCTTTATGGTGCCCATTTTACCGACTCTATGCTGGACTTCGATGCTGCATATAAGCACGCAAAGCTGTTGAAGCGACGGCAGCGCCTCATCGAAGCTGAACCCATCCTGACTGCCGGTCTCGCACGGCTCTCCACGCACCGATCCCTTGCCCAATTCGCAAGCATGGCCTCTCGTGTTCGGTCTGTGTTGGGCCGTCAATTGATCGCCACCCTGGATGGCGTCGCCAAGCGCGGCGACGGCCTTACCTATGAGGAAAAGGTCCGGGACCTGGCCGCCGAAGAGCGGGCGTCAGAAAATTTATCCCCCGAGCACGTTGCGGCAATGAGCAAGCTCAACCGCGCCGATCTGAAGCGCTATCGCAAGCGTCACGGCCTGCCGGATGCCGAGCGTTATACCTACATCAAGCGTCCGATTGGCCCGCTTCGCGGAATCGACCTTTTACATGCGCAATTCATGCCGGCAGATCGCCTTGAGCAATTGGCGAAAGAACTCCGGAACAGCATTGGCGCGCTCAGACTGGACCAGAAATGGGGTAAAACAAGCCTTGCGCTTGCATCGAAGCAGTTGTCCGAGCTGATCGGCCAGATCGAGCGTCAGGTGGAAAAGCTGCGCGCGCCTATCGAGTTTTTCGACCATGCACACCTGAAGGCCATCTGTGCTTGGGTGCAACATCAGCCGACCGGGTCGCCTTTAGAATGCGGGGTGGGTTGGATCGGCTATCTGAATGAATACGATGAGCCTGTGCACGCCCAACTTGTGGCGGGCTACGAGGTGCCCTCGACAGAATTCATTGCAGCGTTCTGGGCAGCAGTCGAGCAGCCTGATGGCGAGGCGGCCTAAACCGGGAGCAGGTATGCGCGCCTTGTGGGAGAAGTCCTTCGGAAAAAAGCCGTCAGCGGCGCCTCAAGCTGTAATTGACCCGACGGCGCCGCTCTTCCAGACCGACAAGCCGATTGAGAAGGCAGCGCAGGATCGTTATGACCGCGCCCCGTTTGCGCAAAGAATAGCTCACGTCGTTGCGACACGGAATCAGAATGCCTGCCTAGTGGTCGGCGTCTATGGGCCATGGGGCGACGGAAAATCGTCCACCTTGAGCCTCATAAAAGAGGCGCTCCCAAAAAATGTGGTGAAGCTGGACTACAATCCATGGTTTTTCAGCAATGACACCGAGTCTCTGACCCGCAGCTTTTTCACAACGCTCGGCGCGGGCCTACAACGCCAGAGCGCCTTCTCACGGGAGAACATTGGCAGCCTGTTGCAGTCCTATGGCGGCGTGATACCGCAATTCGGAGAAAACATCAGAGCTGCCGGTGAGGCGATAGGCGGCGTTTCTTTAAGGGAAGTACGTGACAAGGTCGAGGCGATCTTCCTAAAGCACCGCACGCCTATCGTTGTCTTCATTGATGACATTGACCGGCTTGACCGAAAGGAAATTCAGACGCTGTTCAAGCTGATACGTCTGGCCGGAGACTTTCCCTACCTGACTTATGTCCTCGCATTCGACGATGAAATTGTGTCTGCTGCGCTAGGCGAGGCCTACGGCGCTGGAGACGCGACCGCTGGTCGTCGGTTTCTTGAGAAAATTGTGCAAGTACCATTGCACCTCCCTCCAGCCGGCCTTGAGGAATTGAAGCGCGCTGCGTTTCAGGGTGTAGAAAATGTCCTAAATGCAAATAGCATCCACCTTGAAGAAGCAGACGTGTATGGATTCGCAAATAATTTCGTATTGGCGTTTGAGCCCGTTTTCAGGACTCCTCGCCAGGCTAAACTCTTTGAAAACGCGGTCGCATTTGCGGTTCCCATCCTAAAAGGAGAGGTGAACGTCTCCGATCAATTGTTGCTCGAAGCAATCCGAGCCTTTCTACCGCAGTTATACGTGGCCATCCGCGACAATCGTGCACTTTTCCTGGAACCTGTAACATCGCACCGAACGGACGAGCGCCCGAGAACGAAGGCACTAGTGGACGCTGCACTCGCAGACACTACGCTCACGACCTCTGAAAAAGAGATTATCCGGGACCGCCTACTTACACACCTTTTCCCTCGGACTTCAGACATCATTTATGGGACCGACTGGTGGCTCGAATGGGCGAACAGCAAGCGCCTGTGTGCACGGGAATATTTTTGGCGCTATTTCACCTATGGTGTGCCGACGGGCGATGTGTCGGACAGCCTAGTGGCCCAAACAATTGCCGCCGCGAGCGCCGGCAATAGCGGTCCTCCTCGTCTATATGCGTAAACACGACCTCTTCGACTTCGGCGACCAGCTTTTCCCCCTTGAAGTCCTGTGAGCACAGCTGCTCGACAAAGTCCTGGGAGAGATAGCGGACTCGAGGTTGCCCGCCCTTCTTTTTCTCGACTAACGTTGCGAGAGATGCCGTTCCATCTCCCCAAACCGCTTTGGTGCCACCACCTTCAAGAAAATTGCGCGCCTTCCAAATGAACGAAGAAGCGCTGCTCTCACCGTTCCATGCACCACAAGCAAAGGCAATCAGGTCCGCGAGCGCAGTCTTTCCAGAACCTTTTTCGCCAATAATTGCGACGAGACCCGAATTAAGCTCTACGCTGGCTTTAGAAAACCAGCTGTCCAAGCCGGTTAGCTCCACTCGGTCTATGATTCTGCTGATATCTGCAGGAGCTGGATGGCTGGCGCCAATATGGACTCTATCTGCGGGTTCGTGGACTACCTGTCGCAGGCCTTCAAAAGTTGGATTTGCCTTTACCCAGCAGAATCGGTCCTTAACCGGTGTGAATAGCTTATCGCCGGCATGGGCATCTGAGCCATGTACGCAAGGCTTTGAAGAGCCCTTTTCTTCGATGACTTTTTCCAGTGTATCCGAGCCGAGGCCGAGGAAGTATTCGCGGTCCTTGGGGTTCGCGGAAAATATCATGTCGGAGAGGCGATAGATTTCGTTCCTGGTCGCACTAAAGCCAGCATCCTTGGATAGACCAGAGGCCCCGTCCTTTCCGTTCGAAATTACGACTAAGGAATTGTCTTTTAGCCACGCATTACCATTCAGCCAGTCCCGGAATGTATCGAAGGAAGGTTTGAACGCGTTGACGCCAGCTTTGAAGTTTGGCCCATCTTCCTTCGCACCGGGCTTGTGAGCTTTTCCTAGCGCGATCAGTTCGTCCGTAGCACACGAATATGGAGTACCGTCGTAAGTGAACTTTAGCTTACGGAGCGCGAACTCGATTTTTCTTACGTGGTCTGGGTCTTCTGGAGATACAAGCAAATGTACGTTTATAGCGCCCCCGTCGGGCAACTCCGGCGTAATGCGGAACTCAATGTTGGGAAGTAGCAGGTCAAACTGCTTGAGCCGCCCCTTGACTTTATATTCAAGAGCTTTCTTGTAGCCATCAATGGAGCAGTAGTCGGTGAAACCAACGACTGACACGTCTTTGCCCTGGGCCTCCACCTGTCCGATGTAGTCATCCCAGGACCCAAAACTGTTGTTGAGAGCGCTAGCAGGGGTATGGACGTGCAAGTCCCACCGTCGCCACTCCGATCCCCTTGGAAAACTCGTCATAGCAAGTCCCAATCGTTAGAATTCTAAATCGGAAGAATATAGACGCACGTTGTGCTAAAGAGCGCACTCTATCTTCTAACGTTATTTGGTTCAAAGGTCTCGGCGCTAAAGGGGATACTGGGGGTACCATCCACCATGAGCCGTAGATAAATCTGCCGATTGGACAGATTCAACAGGTCTTCCACCCCGAACGTCGGCTGAAACTCCCGCGCCAGGTACGGCGCGTCCTCCGCCCCCACGCGGAAAGAGACGAGCGTCCCGGCGTTCCCGAGCACGGCAGAGCGGATATCCGCCTCAAGCTGGTGGAGATGCTGGTTGGCGAGCACCATCCCGATGCCGTACTTGCGCAGTTCAGGGAGCATGGTGGCGAGCATCAAAGTGGTAATGGTGTGGAACTCGTCAACGTAGACGAAGAAGGGGCGGCGCTCGCCGCTGTCAGCCCGCGAGAGGGCGGCCAGGGCGATGGTGGAGAGGAGGAGCGCCCCGAGCACGAGGGAGCTATCCGCCCCAAGCTGGCCCTTCGAGAGGTTGGCGATGAGAACCTCGCCTTTATCCATCATGGAGCGAAATTTCAGAGGCTCTTGAGGCGAGACGAGGATGCGGTACAGGGTGGGATCCGAGAGGAGCGCTCCGAGCTTGTTCTGGATGGGGGCCACGGCGTCTGCCCGCTGGCGGAAGTGGTACTTCTCAAACTCGTGCAGCCAGAAGCGCCGGACGACGGGGTTTCGCACCTTCCGCACTACGGCCTTGCGGAACGCATCATCGGCATAAAGCCGGAGGATGTCCGGGAGCGTGGCCTCTTCTTGCTCTAAGAGGGCATAGAGGCTGTTGCGAAGGATATGCTCCATACGGACGCCCCAGGCGTCCGGCCAGAGCTTCTTGAGGGTTTCGATGAGGCCCGAGGCGGCGAGCGGTATCTTGTCCGTCCGGACCCGCCGGAGGGGATTGTATCCGTAGGGTTGGGACGGGTCCGGCGCGTTGAGGTATCGCACCCGCCCTCGGCGCGCCTCCGGCACTGCTGTCCAGACGCGCTCCGCGAGGTCGCCGTGCGGATCGAGAAGCGCAAACCCCCGGCCGGCCGCGAGGTCTTGGCGAGCGAGCGTCTCGATAAGAGTACTTTTGCCGGTGCCCGTCTTGCCGACCAGATAAACGTGCGCGAGCCTATCGGCCTGCCTGATGCCGAACGAGATGCCGGCGCGGCGGTGGTTGGTGCGGGCGAAGTAGGAGACGTGAGACACGATGCCCATGATGGCGAAGCCGCAGCGCTATGCGAGGCGGTGAAAAGTGACGGACTGCTACATAGCGCCGGTTCAGGGACGTAGGGACTTTAGGGACTTCATATCCTGTATGGCTCGCAGGCCTGGGGCTTTTATGTTAGCGTCTAGCAGCAGATTGAAAATCTGCTCGGCCTGATTACGAGGTTTCTCTCGGTGAGGGTCACAATCATGCGGATTTCTAGCTTTCGCTATCTCCAGGAATGGAGATTTCAGCGTAATTGCTAGGTTTCTTCCGCTGCAAACCAAGTTCGAGGTTATAGAAATCAGCATCGCGCGCTTTTCGGCGTCATTCCCGGCTTTGAATAGAGAATAAGCCGTTATCATGAGTTCGAGGTCTGCTGCGACCGCGTCAGTGATTACGGTGTCCGATTGCAGAGCATCGAGCTTATCCTGATGGTCGCGGCGGGTCTCCAATAGTGCGCGCTTCCTATCCTCAAACAATTCCTTTTCGATAGTTTGGTCTATATAGGCGTCTGTGAGGCGGGCGAGGCGCTCTTCGACCTCTCGAATTCGCAACTCCAAGACCCTCCGCGCTCGCGCATTGCTTTCCTCCCCGGTCTTCCTAAGGCCAACCAACAAGTCCCTAAAGTCCCTGATCTCCTTCACCGTAAATTGAAAGGGAGACAGGGCTTCTTCCACAGCCAGGAGTACGGCCCTTCCGGTGAGGATCGCACCGCAAGATTTCGTGTGGCAGCGGTAATAGACATATCGCTGCTTCTGAAGCTCGCCGATGAGGTGAGCCTTGCAAGCGGCGCACCGGATGAGCCGCCGCGCAAACAGGTCGTGCGTCGCCGAAGTGGGAACGCGCCTTCCCCGGAGTACGGCCTGCACCTCGTCATAGAGCCGCTTTTCTATAATGGGCGGATGGGCCCCTTGAAACGTCTCGTCGGTCTTTCTGATATGGATGAGTCCGATATAGAAAGGGTTGTTGAGTATGGTGGTGAGGCCATTGTCCGTTATCGGCCGTCCACGCTTGTTCCGCAACCCGCGCGCGGTGAGTTCTGCGCGGAGGTCTGCGAAGCTGAACTCGCCGGACGAATAAAGCTCGAAGGCGAGCCGGACCAAGGGCGCGGCGATGGGATCGACGGCTTTCGCCTGCCCGCGCCCCATGTCGAGGTATCCGAGCGGCGCGCGCAGTGGATACAGCCCCTGCTTCAACCGGCCGTAGAAGCCTTTGCGCGTCTCCTCTCGTAGATTGCGGATGAAATCCGCCGCCACTATGGCCTGGATATCCGCCGCGAGCCTGCCGCCCCTCGATGTGAGGTCTATGCTCTCGTGGGCGAAATGTATTTCCACGCCCCGGTCAATAAGGTCGCCGAGGTTCGCCCAATCCTTGAGATTGCGCGCGCTGCGGTCGATCTTGTGAATGACGACGCCCCGCGCGTTTCCTTTGGAAAGCTCATTGAGCAGTTGGCCGAACGCTTGGCGGCCCTGCGTCGCGGCAGTCTGGGTTTCCTTAAACCATCGGATAATGGACAGGTCATGCCGTTGTGCGTATGCGGCTATCGCGTCACGCTGTTCATCCAAAGATGACCCGTGCAGCCCCTGTTTTACGGTAGATACGCGAACATAGGCGAAAACTGGCTTCATACGCTACGACGGAATAGTACCTTTACTCGGCCGGCCGCGCGAATCGCGTTGCGCCTGCTCCCGCTCCAACCGGCTTATGATCGCGTAGCAGGCAATGGCGAATTGGCGCAGCGTTTCCCGCGCGTCTTCCCGCTCCTCCGGTGTGGCGTCCGGCATATAACGGTCGAGGACGTAATCGCCCGGCCGGTGCGGTCGCTGATCCATCCTGCAAGGTTGAGGCAAACGGACGCTTTTCGGCAGGAAGCAAAATGCAACGCTGCGACACGTTATGCATCCTGCCACTCCTTTTCTCTGAGCCGCATCATGCAGGCATGGCCAACATTGGCGATACGCTTCGCGTTCCCACCGTCTCGCGCGTCTGCACGGACACGCTGGTTGAGTTGGTATACGACCGCGAGAAGCGAAAGACCGCGCTCGCAGTATCCCGGTTCGGCGGACTTTGGAACATCGAGCAGGAGGTCCGTATCGAGACAGGAGAAATCCTCGTGCCCTACAGCGCTCGGAACAACCTCATCGCGGCCGAGTGCGTGCTGCTTCCTTCAAAGCCGGAAGAATCTGGTTTCAAGCACGAACTGCTCGCGGACATCGAAGCGTTCCTGCATCGGTATGTTGACCTGAGCCCCGCGTTCGAGCGCATTGCCGCTTACTATGTCCTACTCACCTGGGTACACGACGCCTTTAACGAACTGCCATATCTGCGGGCACGCGGCGATTATGGGTCTGGCAAGACGCGCAGTCTCATTGCGATAGGATCGATCTGCTACAAGCCGTTCTTCGCATCCGGGGCCTCAACCACGAGTCCCATCTTCCATACGCTCGATGCGTTCGGCGGAACCCTCGTCCTCGATGAGGCTGACTTCGCCTACAGCGATGCCCGTGCGGACCTTACCAAGCTTCTCAATAACGGCACCGTGCGAGGCATGCCGGTGCTGCGGACCGTAATCAGCAAGAATAAGGAGTTCAACCCATACGCCTTCAAGGTCTTCGGCCCCAAGCTCGTCGCCATGCGCGAAAGCTTCCAAGATCGCGCCCTTGAAAGCAGGTTTCTTACGGAGGAGACAGGTGCCCGGTCCCTGCGCCCGGATATCCCCATCCACCTACCCGACTGTCTGAAAGCGGAAGCGCTCGCGCTCCGCAACCGGCTGCTCCATTTCCGCCTCTGCGAGTTCTACAACATCAAGACAGATGCGACCGCCCTGATCGAAGGAGCCGAACCCCGGCTCAACCAAACCGCCATCTCGCTCCTTTCTCTCGTGGACGACGCAGCGGCGCGGGACGAGATGAAACGATGGCTTCTCGCCCAGCATGCGGGAGCAGTAGCGGAACTCGAGGACACGGTGGAGGCGGGCGTTCTCGCCGCGCTGTTGCGGGCGATTTCCGAGCATCCAGGCACGACCGTCTCGATCCGTGCCATTGCCGACTGCTTTAACGCAGACCGCGTAGTGGACGACCGGGCCCACGTTTCAAATCGCTGGGTGGGTTCATTCCTGCGAAAGCGGTTCCGCCTCTCCACGCAGAAGTCGAATGGCATTTACGTGCTCGCCGCCGCCCAGGAGGCACGCATCGCCGCACTCGCCCAGCGATACGGACTTCACGCCACCATTTAGAACTTCCTCAGAATTTCCTTATCGTTTCTTGAGGGCAACTTCGGTAGCCTGCGCGTGTTTTCCACAGCGCCGTGTTCGTATCCGGTTCCTAATGCATCCTTTTGCAGGTTCCTCCGCGCTGCGACGATGGAGAGCGAACCTATGGCCGGCCTCACAAACTATCTGTGCACCGAGCGCAAGCGTCATTCACTTCGGCAAAAGGATGTAGCGAGGCTGCTCGGCATCTCACGTCCCACCGTTGGCAGATACGAAGCCGATCAACGCCCGGTCTCGGCCCTCCTGATTGTTGCCGGCGAGGTCATATACGGAAAGCGCGCGGCCGAGCTATTCCCGGCCTTTTATCGGACGACACAGGAAGCTATCGGCGCGGAGGCGCTCGCGCTCCTAGAGGAACTTGAGGGCCTTGAGGATGAGGAATCGATCAAAAGACGAAAGCTGCTCGCGGGCATCCCCGGCCGCACGACCGCGTTTGACGCATGAGCAAGGTCGCAGCCACCGGATACAAAGGCCTCGTGATGGCCGTCCACCCAACAACGCGGGGCTTTGGATGGGTGGTCTTTGAAGCGCCATTTTCACCCGTGGATTGGGGCATAGCGAGCGCACGCACGAGTCGAAATGAGAAGCTGCTGCGCCGCTTCGAGCGTCTCTTGAAGCGATATGAGCCGGATACTGTCGTGCTCGAGGAATTCGAGGGGAATGGAACAAGGCGGGTGGATCGCGTCCAACGGCTATGCCGGTCAATCGTTCATCTCGCGGCGGGAAGGGGCGCGGACACGCCCATATACCGGCGAACCGTCGTACAGACGGTATTCGCGAGTGCGGGCGCGGTCACGCGCTACGAAATAGCAGAAGTTATCCGCCAGCAGATCGACGCTTTCAGCCATCGCATGCCGAGAAAGCGCAGGCCCTGGAACTGCATGGACCCGCGCCAGTCCCTGTTCGATGCGGCAGCCCTCGCCCTCACCTATTTCGCGCTGGCTGCCCCGCGCCACGGCTCAGTCCAGTAAGGTAATGCAGAGCACCCGATACGCGGACGTTTGCGACTGCCAGTCTGCCACCAATACCCGGTCGCCAGGCGCCCCAATGTCCCCGATACCAAGGCCGTAGCCATTGGCACTCAGTTGCCCGTCGCTCAAGATATGGAAGATTTTGACGCCCGGATTATACATTGGCGGCAGGTTAGGCGCTTGATATTCAGCACCGTTATTGCCGGCGACCGTCGCCGTAATGAGCGTCGGCGGATAGTTGCCTTGGGGGATTATGAAGTTTCTCCATAAACGAGAATCGGGGGCGTCCGGAAGCTGATTGCCGCCGGGACGCACTCCGAGCAATGCCTTCACCTCTTCGGATGTCGCCAGATGCCATCTCCCTGACTCGCTCCCATATCCCCGGGCGACCAGCGACGCACAAGCCTCCGCAGCCTTGGATAGGGTAATGGAGGAATTGGAGTCGGACTTTGTGTAATAGGCCGTCCTTAGCCGCCTGCTTACCAGTACGTCCGGATTATTTGGGTCACGCTCGATTACGCCGGTAGCTTTCAGATTCTGCTCGATGGCATCGAACGCAGAGCGCCTAGCTTGCGAAATGGCAGTGCGAAGCCTTCCCACGGCTTCGTCGTCCGGCTTCGAAAGCTCGGCGGCAAGTGCCGCCGCATCGGATTGCGCAAAGCGACTTCCGGCAGCCCCGTTGCTGGTAGCCTCCCAATGTCCCACAGCGGGGTCATTCTTCAGTATCAGCCGTATCGAGAACGGGCCTACAGCCGAATGGCCGAGACTAAACCCTCCGACCGGCTCCACGTTGTAGGAGATTGTTTCGGCGTAATAGTGAACGGCTCCTTCGGACCACGACTGCTCCTCCGAGTGTCCGGCCACCGCACGACGCCCTGCGGGCACCGTAATCACCCCATCGGCGAGCGTCCCGCTCGCGACATTGAAGGTCCACCATGGCGAACCATTGATATTCGGCGATATCCTGAGTGCGTCCGCGCGAAGGAGCAGCGCCATGCGCCGCAAGACTTCGTCAGACGAAGGATTCCCATCGGAATCGACGCTGCCGTTTGCGACTACCGAAATGGTGATGGGATTATCAAAACCCAACGTCTTGAGAGCTTGGCTCTCACCGATGTTCGGCTTACGTTCGCCACAGCCCAGCAGAAATATTTCGCAGCCAAGGACCAGTGCAACGAGCGTATTCCTTCGCATGACTCACTCTTCGCCTCTCGATGGGAATTGAGTCGGTCGCGGCTATTTGCAGCTATAGGCTTCGCCGTTGATGATGAAGAGCGACCCTACTCCGCTCGTGGACATCTGCTGGTTGGTTGAGACGATCCTCAGCGCGTTCCCGCCAAGGGCCGCGACCCGATTCATCGCTCGCACCCGCGCCTCCTGTTCCGGGTTCTCGCTCAGCGTGTTCTGGCTATTGGCGTTCACGCTATCGAGGAACCGACAGGCCTTGGCCTGCCCCTCGCTTATGACGCGGACATTTTGCGCAGCCGGGTCCAATTGCGAGACGGCGCACGCTCCGACAGAAAGCGAAAACGAAAGCGCCGCTAACGCCGTGAACTTGGATTTCATGATGCCTCCCAGCCTTGAAATAAACGCCGGGCACCTGAACCCGGCATGCAGCCACCGCTCTCGGCCGCAACAATATGATTTCCTCAATCTTCCGCATTGCATCTATAGGCGGCACTCGAACACGAGCCGCTGCCCGTTCGCGGACATGATCTTCACCTGCGCCGTACGTGCCGTCCCTTCCGGCAGGCCTGAGAGCGCGGGGCCGGCGCTCGCGTCGAACAAGCAGATGATCGTCCACTTGCCGGTGTCCCGGTTCGCAAGCGATTGGTTCCAGTCATTCCAGGAGAAGTTGGTGTTCATCCGCTGCTGGCGCTGCCGTTCGGCCTCGGCCGCAGGCGTCGCGGTCTCGTTCCAACTCGTCCGATACTTCCCGTCCTCGAAGCCGATCGAATAGATGTAGATGGTGGCGGTGCGCCACGCGGTGTACTTGCTGATGGCCGCTGCCGTGCCGCCGTAAAAGTCGTCGGATATACGCCCGGCAACGTGCGCTGCCGGAGCGCCCGCTTGCTGCTGTCCCGGCTGGGATCGGACCTGTGCCGGCTGCCTCGCTGTGCTGCATTCAGCCTGCCCCGACAGGCGGCGCATGAGCGCCTCGCCAAAGCTCCCCGCCATACCCTGGTTGCACTGGGCATAGGCTGGCGCGGACAGCCATACCAGCAGCGCGCCCGCCGTGACTGGCGGTATAGCCCCCAAACGCATCCCGGCCCCCCCGATTGAAACAATATGGCCGATTTTGTTTCAATCGCCGCTCTAACCGACATGACGCACTCAGTTACAACCACTATAGTGGCCTGATTGGAAATCCTTGATATTGGGAGGGGCGGTTGGATTACGTCTATGTCGATAATTCAAACCTATACATTGAGGGTCGTCGGGCCAGCGCCGTTGCACAACGCCTCGTCCCCAACATTATAGAGGCGATGAGGGAGGGTATCCTCGATCACGGGTACACAATCAGCTTTGGAAAGCTGCACGAGTTTCTCTGCGGCGCAGACAAACGGCAAATTAAGCGCGCGGCGCTATTCGGCTCACGACCGCCTCCGAATGATGGCATCTGGCAGTATGCAAAGAATGCGGGTTTCGAATTGCACCTCGAAGATCGCAACTATGCCAATAAGGAAAAGAAGATCGACACCGGTATCGCAACGCTTCTGACGAAAGATGCTTATAAGAGCGATGCCTACAAGAATGGCAGACCAAAAGACGATACGTTCGTACTTGTGGCCGGGGATTCGGATTACGTACCTACCATAAAGGCGCTGCAAGAGGACGGCTTTACGGTCGAAGTCGTATTTTGGAATCATGCTTCGCGTGAATTAAAGGAAGTCGCATCTAAGTTTATCGGACTGGACGCTTTCTTGGACGTATTGCGGCTCTGAATAGCTAGCGTCGAAAGCCGCGCGCGGCGCGCCGCCACGTTAGCTGGGCTAGATACCGCTCTTCCTTACCGATGAGCGAGGTGTATATTTCAGTAGTTTCGAGCTTAGCGTGCCCCATCCACTTCTTCACAAGCGTTAGCGACACTTGATTTAGCGCTGCTTCCGCGCCGAAAGCGTGCCGCAGGGCTTTTGGCTTTGCGACGTATTCGGGCTGGCGCGAAAGCCGCATTACTTCTTTCACTCGCCGCCAGGCCGTCGTGCGGCTCCAGGGCCAGATGCGCTCGCTTGCCCGGCTCACGTCCAGTTGAGCTTCGCGGTAATGGTGGACGGCATTGAGATGGTCGAGGAGCTTGCGCGGCACCGGCACAGCGCGGCTCACGCCCTTTTGCCGCCGCTTCAAGGTTTCAAAATTGATCGCAGCATTGCCGTCATCAATGCGCTCCGGAGTCAGCGCTAACGCTTCGGAGATGCGTGGGCCGCAGAATGCCAGCACAGCGCAGAAGGTGCCGACCGTTCCGCCAACCTCAAGCGCGGCGTCTAAAAACGCCCAACGCTCCTTAGGAACCAAATACTTACGCCGTCCACGCGTGTCGTATAGCGACCAAGACATAGGGACTTCCTTTCGACGTTTTTCCAAACGTTGTCGAAGGAACCCCATTGACTTCGCTAATACACTCGAAACAAAATCGGCCATACTGTTTCAGTATATTATTGTAGATGGGTACGATGTTGTTTTCATCTCCCATATTGCGTCCTAGGCTCAACAGCCTCAGCGCAAGACTAACATATCGCTCCGTATTCTTGGCGATGTGCATAGTCGGATATCTCTGCCTCAATATTCCCGCAGACGCACAACTCCTTCCTCCGTGCTGTACAGCGCCCCGCCCTGCCCGATTGCTTCACGATGTTTATCAGACTGCTGAACAACAGCGGCCCCGACATAAAGGAGAAGCAACGGCGGATTATTTGATTGCGGTGAACAGAGAGTTTGTCTCGCTTTTAGCTCAAGAAACTTGGGAGACGCTCACAGTTCTCCCATCTCAAAGTGACGAAGTCTTATGCCCGCCTCCTTCATGCATATTCAGCGACATAGATATTCGTAAGGCTATCGAGGGCGCGATTGCTCTAAAGAATGCCCGCGCCCAAGAGAAAAGCTTCGCGGCAAGCTTCTGGATAGGCGCTCTCAGTGTAGTTGTAGGCTTTATGAGCATTGCCGGAGCATTATTCACGGCCATCATATGGTCTCCCACACGAAAGAAGGCGCTTGCCGCGATACGCCCGTGGTTGGTTGGTCTCATTGCCGATGCCCGCGCTTCTTCAAGTCGGAAATTTCCACGAACCCGAAAGGTTTGACAGAAACCACGGGGATAGTACGCTTTTAGCGTCTCGTGCCTTTCATGGAGCGGCCACGGCGTGGCCTTCCTAAGAGGCAGGAGAGACCAATGTTCAAAATGGCCATCTGGCTAGGTATCGTATCGATAATGCTTTTGATTAGCGGGATCGCCAATATCTATACGGCGACACATGTCCCGCGCTGCGTTCTATAACTCATCGCCAGCCCACCTCCCTAACGAGGTGGGCTGTTTGTAGTTATGCCGAGCGCCAACTCGACTAGCACCATAAGCTCAGCCGTTCATGGATCGGCGATATAAAGATTACCGTCCGCATACCTCCATCCCGTAAGGAGCAGATGGCACAATGTCTCTGGTACGCGCCACCGCATACAAAATTCACCGTGCGCCTTGAACAGGAAACGCGTCCATAGCTGCTGCGGTATGCGCTTGCGCACTACGCCGAGCAAGCCTTCCAGATGCGGCCCGCTCGTGGTCACGGTCAATACAAGCAGATTTGGTACGCCCCAGCACTCCTTGTATCCCTGCATCCCCATGAGGGCGGCATAATTCTCCAGCTTCCCCGCGAATGTTCGGTAGCCGATGGTTGTGCGCTCCAGGCTCTCGGTCTGCCGGTCTATCTCCACGGCGAAGAAGCGATAGGAGCCGTCCCGGTATTGCAGACCGAAGAGGTCGTCGGGGATGAGGATGCCGCGCCCGGTCTGGGCCGCAAGGGGTTTGCCCGCTTTCGCCAGTATTTCCATGCGCGGGATGTACCGCAGCCCCTGCTTCCGGCACCCGATCTCAATAGACGCACCCACGCAGGCACCCATGAAGCGGTGCAGGAACGGGTCTGTCCGTTCGATGAGGGTGGTGCCGCGCTCATCGATGAGGCGCCGGGATGCCGGGGTGAGGTCGTATAAGAGGGGCTGGTAGCGGGCGGCGAAGGATTGGAACTGCTGCGGCGGCCGGGAGAGAAGCGACGGCGTGTTCCGGGTGCCGTTGTAGAGGCGGGTGAGACGCCACTGGAGGTAGCCGAGGCTCTTTGCGCGAAGGAATGCAGCAAGATAGGTGGTGGGGAGCGGACCGTGGCGGTTCAAAAGCTCGAAGAGGGCGAGGTCGCCCTCAGTGAGCGCGAGGCGGTCGCCGCTTGGCTGGGGCTTGGCCGTCCGCAATCGGCGCGAGAGCACGTCCTTGGTCATGCGGAGGATATAGCGCGGCGCTTCCTGCCAGTATCCGGCCGCTATGCGGCGGCAAGCGCCGCATGACGCGGCGCGACGCACCATGCGCGCCGAGCGAATTTCACCAGGTGGGCGACGTGCCAGTACCGGGATCGTCGGTAGGAGACGGAGCCGCCGTCTCTGGCCCGTCAGGTGGCTCCTCGGGTGGCACCGGAGGCGGTTCGGTCGGAAGTGAGACCTTTTCCCGATTGCATTCCAAAAGGCGCTCAAAGGCCTCATCGGACATGCGCGGTTCGCACTCCATGCGGCCGGCCGGCACGGGCACAGAGACCGCCTGGGGCGTGCTGCCCCGGATATAGGCGGCGAAGGTGAGCGGGGGCTGGGCGAGAATGAAGTCTGCCGTGGTGCGGAGGTCCGGGGCCAGAGCGCGGGCATCGCTCACCGAGACGCCCGATGCGAGCTTGATGGCCGTGTTCGCGGCGAACGAGGC